>WNGA01015450.1_pt1 | contig 15487 bp, 14 predicted proteins | sample 5400061 | NCBI WGS metagenome assembly WNGA01 (sample SAMN13153366, study PRJNA577476) | soil metagenome | isolation source: 100 cm soil or saprolite under grassland replicate 2 | place: USA:California | collected 2016-06-15
GCTGGCCGACGCGCGCGCACATTACGGGCCGAAACTGTTTCCGTTGAACGTGCCGATCAATCCCGGGCCGAACTTCAACCAGGTGCTCGACGTCTTGCGCAACGAAGTGGTGACGTATGAAACCGACGGGCACGGGAAGTTTCGCGAGGAACCGGCGAGCGGTGAATGGAAAGACCGCGCAACACAACTACATCGTGAATTGATCGAACTCATCGCCGAGTCGGACGACACGTTGCTGAACAAATTTTTCGAGCAGGGCTCTTTGTCGGAGGAGGAATTTCGCGCGGGCATTCACGCGGCGGTGCAGGCGCAGATGTTCATCCCGCTCTTCTGCACGTCGGCCGCGTCGAACGTCGGCGTCGGGCGCCTGCTCGACTTCATCGCGAAATACGGTTCCTCGCCGCTCGATCGCGACAAGGTCGATGCAGAAGACGCGCGCAGCGGCGCCCAGGTGCAAGTGAAAATGGGTGGCACCGAGCCGGTGGTGCAAGTGTTTAAGACGATGAATGAAGAACACTTCGGCGAGCTCTCGTTCTTCCGAATTTATTCCGGGCAAATCACGACGGGTGGCGATTTGTTCAACGCCAACCGCAAAGTCACGGAACGCATCGGGCAGATTTTTCTGCTCAACGGCCACACGCGCGAGACGGTGTCGCGTCTCGGCGCGGGCGACATTGGCGCGACCGTGAAACTCAAGGGCACGCATACCGGGGACACGCTCTGCGCCCCGACTCATCCGGTGAAACTTCCCGTGCCGGAATATCCGCGCCCGAGCATTCACGCCGCGCTGCAACCGAAGGCGAGGGGTGAAGAGGACAAAGTGGCCGCGGGGCTTGCGACGTTGCACAACGAAGATCCGGCATTTGTGTTCCACGCCGATCCTGAGTTGCACCAGACGATCATTTCCGCGCAGGGCGAACTGCATCTCGAAGTGATCGCTGAGCGTCTGCGGCGGCGGTTCCACCTTCATTTCGACCTCATCGAGCCGCGTGTGCCGTATCGCGAAACGATTCATGGCCGCGCCGAGCACAGGTATCGGCACAAGAAGCAAACCGGCGGCGCAGGGCAATTCGCCGAAGTCGCCCTCACGCTTGCGCCCGCGCCGCGCAATTCCGGCATCGCGTTCAGCGAATCACTTTCAGGCCAGTGCGTGGACCGCGTGTTCGTGCCGTCGGTCCAGCGCGGCATCGAGATCGCGTGCGCGGAAGGAATCCTCGCCGGCTGTCGCGTCGTGGACGTGGAGGCGAATTTTTACGACGGCCTGATGCATCCGGTGGACTCGAAGGACATCGCATTCCAGGTCGCGGGCTATTGGGCGTTTAAGGAAGCGTTCATGAAAGCGCGGCCCTGTCTGCTCGAACCGATCAATTTGATCGAGGTGCGCATCCCCGAAGATTGCATAGGCAAAGTCGTGGGCGATCTTTCCAGCCGTCGCGGGAGAATTCTCGGCACGGATGTCGAGGGACAATTTCAAATCGTCCGTGCAGACGTTCCCGCGATGGAACTCTACCGCTACGCAAGTGTCCTGCGCTCGCTCACCGGCGGACGCGGCGTTCACTCCGAGCAATTCAGTCGCTACGAAGAAATGCCGCGCGAGATCGAGCAGCGCGTGATCGACGAAGCGAAAAAAGCGCGACTAGGCCACAGCAGCCCGGCGCGTTGAGCTTCACTCGTAGCCGCGCAAGGCCTCGACTCGCCGCCGCAATTCTCCCGAATAAAAGTTGGGGTCGGTCTGTGAACCTTGGCAATTAGCGAGATAAACTAGTAGTCGTCTAAATCGCAGCTTTCGGAGCGCTCAAGCTTTTACTGTAGAACCCAGAGCGGTCGAAGCAGCAAACGCGTCGCTTCCCCGCAGCTAGCATCGAGCAGGCATTTTTGATCCGGCGCGCGCGCGTCTCTGGCTGTTTGGCAGAGGTGATCCAGTGGATCCAATCTCGGCGCGCGATCGGCGTGATGTCCGACCACAACGCCCGCGCCTTCGGGGCGGCGCCCGCGAGAGCTTTTCTCAGATCTGCCGGCACTTCTGGTTCCGGTTCCTCTGCCACGGGTGTGATCTCGAGGGTGACAACGTCGCCCGCATTTGCGCCAGCAGCCTCGCGCAGCTTCCGGTCAACCTTGAGCCAGTGGCTTTTCTGTCCGTCCGGCTCGAGCATGGCTTGAAAATGGAAGCCATTGATCGTGCCTTCGATCGCCGTCATCCCACGCGAGAGGAGCTTGGCACTGGCGTCCTTTGGCAGGATGAGAAAGGTCCAGGAATCGCCCTTCTTGTTCTCCGCCGGCCGGAGGAGTTTCGCTTTGAAACGAACCGTGGTTTTGGTCATCTACTTTGGTATCACTGATCGCAAACAGCAGATCGCGCGGGCGATCTACCGGCTGCCGGATTGTACGTCACTGTGCAACAGTGCAAAAGCGGATGCGGTTGGCCCTTCCGCGGGAGCCGTCTCCGCCTTGTCGGTGATCAGTTTGCGCAGGAACGGAATCAGCACGACGAGCACAATACCGACCGCGAGGCTGCCAGCGCCAAGCTCCGCGAAGAGCTTCGCGTACCCGCTGACTGCATCGTAATGCGTATTCCTGTTTGTGCATAACAAGCGCGTTACTGTAACGTTTCCGCCATCCTCATGAATCCGGCTACTTTTTTAAACGAGTGGAAGCGCCGCAAAGTTTCTTTTCTCGCAGCAGCCGTTTTTTGCTTCACTTTTGTCGAGCCAATGCATGCACAACAATCTCCAACAGAACGAGTGGCTGAAATTCAGGCTGCAATGCGCGAAGCCAAGCTGGATGGGTGGCTCTTCTATGACTTCCGGCATAGCGATCCGCTTGCTTATCGAATTTTGAAGCTGGACGAAAACATGTTCGCCTCACGCCGCTGGTTCTACTACGTCCCGGCCTCGGGCGAGCCGGTTAAAATTGTGCAGTCGATCGAGCAGTTCAAACTCGACTCGCTCCCCGGCAAGAAACTTGTGTTCCGCGGCTGGCAGGAATTGCACGCGCGACTGCGAGAAGCACTCGACGAAGCGGCAGCGAAGGGATCGAAGCGGCGCATTGCAATGCAGTATTCGCCCGTGAACGACATCCCCTACATCTCACGCGTAGATGCCGGAACGATCGAGCTGGTCCGCTCGTTTGGAGTCGAACCTGTCACCAGCGCGGAATTAGTACAACGATTTGAAGCTGTGTTTTCTCCAGCTCAGCACCAGATGCATGTGGAAGCCTCCGACAAAATGCATCGCATCATTCAGGAGGCGTTTGCCGAGATTGCGCGCCGGATTCGCGCCAACGAACCAACGACCGAGTGGGACATCGCGCAGTTCATGCTTCGTCGCTACAGCGAGGAAGGGATGCAGCAGGAACCGATGATCGTAGCGGTGAACGCGAATACCGCCAACCCGCATTATATGCCGACAAAGGAAAAGAATTCACCTATCAAGCGCGGCGATTTCGTGTTAATCGATGCGGCTACCAAACTGAACAAACCGGATGCAGTCGCCACTGACCAAACCTGGACTGGTTACGTGGGGGAAAGTGTTCCCGAAGAGTACACACACATTTTCAATATTGTGCGGGAAGCACGCGATTCAGCGGTCGATTTCGTGCGCAAGAATGTTCGCGCCAGTAAACCGATTCGAGGAGCGGAAGTCGATGACGTATCGCGCGGCGTAATTACACGCGCAGGGTTTGGGGAACAATTCACGCATCGGACCGGCCATTCCATTGGCGAAGAAACACACGGCAACGGCGTGAACATCGACGATTTCGAAACACGCGATTCACGGCGCATCATTCCGGGAGTTTGCTTTTCAATCGAGCCCGGAATCTATCTCGAAGGAAAGTTTGGCGTTCGATCGGAAATTAACGTTTACGTCTCGGATAAAGACATCGAAGTCACCGGCCAGCCAATACAAACGGAGATCATCCCTATCCTAAAGACTCCTTGAGGTCCGAGTCGGACTGGCATGAGCTTACATGCGCTACGTCGTGTTTGCCGCTGAGCAGCCTTCGCCAAGGCTCCGGCTCGCCACGGACAGCAGGTGCTACAACATTAACGCGCCGGCGTTGCATAGTAACGAAATAAGAAGAACTGGCGTCAGTCGTCGCATGATTTGATTGCTCCTGGTGTTCAGGGTTGGTCTGGCCCAAGAGTTTCGAATCCACCATTTGGCTAGCTCTGACGAACTAGGGACTAATTGTTTTTAGGACCCAGTCGCTTGGGTCGATCTTAACTTGGGTAACATTCCCTTCTACACTAAAGTCAAATTCCTGCGTTTTTTCCTTATTCCATACGACAAATGTCTTACTACCTGACGAAGTAGTCAGTTCGACGTCGAGCGGCATCCGAAAGACGATCGAATCAGGTTGAATCTGTGTAATAGCCAATTTAACAACAGACCGATTATCGTTCCGCGTGTTTGTCCAACTGACCTTGTAATGAGGCTGGCCAGTGCCATACACCCATTCCTTGAAGTACCAATCTAGAGCGTGGCCGTATTCACGTTCACAGACTTTCTGAAAATCTTCAGTGCTCGCATTTTTATAAGCGAATGTTTTGACGTAATTTTTTAGTGCCAGGAAGAATTTCTCATCACCCATAACGTGCCTAAGCATATGCAACACCCATGCTCCTTTGTTGAAGATGGTATCCGAGAACAACTTGCTATTGTCCGCAGTGTCTTTGATATACAGCGACCCCTCAAAATGGCCGCTGCCCAGGTCACGTATCGTTGAAAGGTAACCGTCTCGCCCGTCGACGTGTTCGCGCCACAAGGCATAGGCGTATGTGGCAAAGCCTTCGTTGAGCCAGACGTGCGACCAATTCTTGACAGAAATCGAGTTGCCGAACCATTGATGCGCCAATTCGTGAGCCAAAATAAAATCATTTCGGTGGTCGCCGGTGATGAACATCGCTGAGTAGCTCGGCATCGTCTGATGCTCTCTAAAACTCTGAACCGCAAATTCGGCCACGCCGTATTTCTCTTTTAGGAACGGATAATCACCGAAAAGCGAAACGTGACTCGCCATCATATCGGGCAGTACGCCAAAATCTATCTTGGCCTTCTCCAGGTCCTCGGGATAGACATAGAAAGCCATGTCCATAATGTCCGTTGCGGAATATCGATACGGAAGGGTGAAAATCTTATAGTTTGTGATAGCCAGAGAAACTGTGTCCGGATAAATCGGGTAACGGACCGACCAGAAGAAAGTTTTAGTGCCGTCGTTGTTGTCCCGTTCTTTAACCAGCTTTCCGTTAGAGGCGACGCTTAAGGAGTCCGGCACGGTAATTATTAGATCGAGTGAATTGACCTTGGCCGATGACTCATCCTTACACGGCCACCATTGTTTCGCGGTAAATGGAAGTCCGTAGGTGGAAACCATCGGCACCGACTGATGTTCACTGAAAGTAAAACCTTTTCCTTTTGGTTGGCCTTGATAGTTGATGACAATATCAAAGACAGTATTTGCCTTGAGCGGCTGGGCCAGCGTGATATCAAGCTGATCATTGAGTTGAGAGAACTTCAATTCTCGTCCTCCGCTTTGCACGGACGCCACTGACATGTTGCCCGCAAGATCGAGGGTGATTGCTCTCAGATTTGCAGCGATCGCAAGCGCTTGCATCGCAACGCTACCTTCTATGAGTTTCGCCGCGGGATCTATTCGCAGACGGATCTCATACTTCTTGGGAAGCCAATCCCCTTGAGCCCGAGGGTCAAGTTGCTTACCCATCTTCGTTGATTCCGATTTCGCGGCTGCCAATTTCTTGTACGCGTCGGCGCCGGCGCCTGCTTGACGGCTGTTCGTGGCGACATCCTCCACGGCGAATGTGCTTGCACCGCATAGCAGCGAGGTGAGCAAAACTGGCGTGAGTCGTCGCATGATTTGATTGCTCCTCGTGTTCAGGGTTGGTCTGCGCCAAGAATTATTTCGCGCACGATCGCACGACGCGGCAATGAAGAGGGTGTCTCGTTGACAAATTCGTTGATGTAGAGCCGGTGCGCCCACGGATGCCTAACAATCCCATTGGGAAAAGACAGTCGCGCCTTCGTACCTGCTCCATCCACGATCCCGCGCTCGCCATTGCCGAGGATGCGCCTGGCTGTGCCATCGAGCATGACCTCGTAAATTTCGTGCGATTGAGACGCGGTGACGTAAAATCGATCCTTTTGATTGAAGCACAGATGCCCCAGGCCCTTCGCGGATATGGTCGTGAAGAGCGCGACAGCACCTTGCGAATCGATCTTCAGCATCTTGTTGTCTCTATAGTTGACGACATAAAGATTTCCCTCGCCATCGAACGCAATTCCGTTTGGGCAGTTGAAAAGATCGCTCTTTGCGAATGACGAAACGGTCCCGTCCTTCGCAATCTTTGCGATCGAGTTGCCGCGACAATTCGCGACGAAGACATCACCCGTCTGTTTGTTGATCGCGATTCCGACCGGGCCGCTCAGGCCGCTGGTAGCGAATGGCTGCGCTTGACCTTTTCGATCGATTTTAGTGATCGAGTCGCCGTAGAAATTCGATTGCAAGAGATTGCCTTCATGGTCGATCGCGTTGCCGGAGGCGCCGTAAAGGCCTGATGCAAATACGTCACGCTTGCCTTCGGGCGTAATTTTCCAAACGATCTCGCCGAAGTCGGCAACGTAGATATTGCCGAGCGCGTCGACCGTTACGCCTCCAGTGCTGTGGCCCTCAATCACTTTAGTGAGCGCATGGATTTTCGTCTCCGCATGTGCAGAAACAGCCACAAAAAGCAGCCCGAACACGAACAGTAGCGCCCGGCTGCGGTTAAAATAAAAAAATGCCGACAATCTCATCAGCGTGCGTAGTTGTTTAGACGTTTTGTTAATCATGAGATCTCCTCAGGGTGGTCTCCAAATGCTTGAGTACCGCGTCCAGCGGTTCGCGTGATTGCTGCGCTTTGGCCATCGCTTGCGCACCTTCAATCGCTGCGACGATGTACAGGGCGAATTGTCGCGCGCTTTTGAACCCCGTCTGCGCTTCCAGATCAGATTGGGAACGCAATGCCTTTACCCATTCATCCTGCCAGCGATCGAAGAGTGCGGATAAGGAGCTCTGGATTTGTCGATCTTGCAGAGCCAGCTCGCTGGAAAGGTTGTTAATTGGGCAACCGGTGAGCAGCTCATCGGTTGATCCTTGCGTGCGAAGATTTCGAATGACTTGACGAATTGCGTCCAGTGGCTTTGGCGCATGGACAACGGGATCGATCATCCGGCGATTGAATTTCGGGGCGACGATTTCTTTGATGACGGCGAGAGCGATCTCCTTTTTCGAGCCGAAATGATGATGAAACGACCCTTTAGTAGCTCTGGCTGCTTTCAAAATCTGGTCGATGCCAGTCGCGTTGTAACCGTTGTTATGAAATAACTCGGCCGCAGTGGCGATGATCCTGTCACGCGCACTGTCGGGTCTATCTCCAGTTCGTTGGCGTATTTTCATTATTGCCCTGCTGGAAACCAGCGGAGACGAGACCGCGGCGTCGGTTCCAGAACCAATAGCTCTGGTGTATCACGAAGCAATTTCTCCGACGCCAATGTTTCCCCCACTCGCCGAGCGGCGGCAGTAAAGCTCTCTTTCAAGCTCTCCTCATCTCTCAAGATTCCAAGCCAGACGAGAAAAGGTCCGTCGTTGCGCACAGGAAGCTGTGGAAAGTTATTCGGCGTATCGAGTGTGACGAGGATGCCCGCTTCGCGCACGCCGGGCACACGATAGGATGAAAATGTCCTTCTCAGCTTCGCGCTCAAGATCTCATCCGGTTGATTCTTCAGGGAAAGGATTTGGGCCACGGCAATTCCCATCACGCCATGTTTCTCCGTCACGGGATCGACGGCAGGGAGAACCGTTACCTCGGTGTCGGGAGCGAGCGGCCGGAGCAGAAGAACGTTATCGCTGTCTTTCATTAATGAATTCATCTTCAAACTGTGTTCACGCCAAAGAGGGCCGAAATAGAAAGCACCGTTAACGATCGGGCGGTCGAACCTGGTATGAAATCCGCGCAACCAGACAAAACCCGAAGCATTTCCACGTTCACGGAATTGCCCGAGCGCCAGAGCGCCCAGTTGTTCGAACGCTTCCGGAAAGTAAGTCTCAAAATATTTGATAAAATCCTCCCGTTTCCCTTCTTTGATCGTGTAACGACGGAACTCTATGACTTGAAAATTCGACAGCGGATTGACCTCTTTCATAATCTGATTTGCGAATTGCAGTTCCGCCGCTGGGGTCGGTCCGGCCGCCGCGCGGGCAAGGCACAGGCTGACCGCTCCCAAGCGGAGAACAAGCCGATGAACCCGAAATTCCATTACTGCCCATACTAGACTGACCGGTCTGTCTGTAAAGAGGTTTTTTTCAGACGCATGAAAGGCTAAAGTTTGTTAGCTCAACCGAATCGACAAAGAGGCTGAAGGTTTGCCGTTGTTAGGCATCGGTAAGAACGGCGTCGTCGACCGCGCCATCATCGACAAAAACGCGCGCATTGGCGACGGTGCTGTCATCACTCCCGAAGGCAAACCGAAAGATTTCGGCGGCGAAAATTTATTTCAGTCGCGTCGTCGTCGTGCCGAAGAACGCGACCATTCCGCAGGAATGTGGATTTAAATTTTTCAGCAACCGACCTCAGTCGCGTTCCTAACTCGCGCTTTGTCGGCACAAACGCCGAGGTTTGGCGCGAAGACGACCACTGGATGTGGGCGGCCCGTGTGCTGGAGCGTATCGCGATTAAGTGACGACTGAATCGTCAACGAGAAGCTGAGCTTGGGACAAAACAGCTTTTGCTTTGGCTGCAGTGTGTACGCCTAACGACCCAAGCTCAGCGACCCGGCGCACGGGACGCACCGATGGCAACCGCGACGCTCTCGCCGGGTTCGCTGCAGCGCATGGTTAGGCGGCGTTGTCTGTGGCGCTCTCATCTCAATCCAGAAACCACTCGGTGAATGTCGTCGGGTCGTGCTTGCCAGGCAGCTTCCTTATCTGCCGAAGGAGCGGCCTCGCCTCTCTAAATGAACCGAGCACTCGGTATATTTATCGCGTCAATCGGACTTTACCTGCCCTTCTATATCGCGGTCAAAGCTCCAAAATATTTGCCTTCGATATAGCCCAGGCAAATGTATTTCATGGCCGCCTCCTATTTCTTGATCGCGAAATCGGCCGCGTCGAAAATCTGGCGGATTTCAATCACGTCGCCCGGGTCCGCGGGGCAGCGTTGCGCCCATTTCACGAGCTCTTCTTTCGAATTGGCCTCGACCATCCAATAGCCGCCGAGCACTTCCTTGGCCTCAATGAAGGGGCCGTCGGTCACGGTCGGTTTGCCTTTGCCGAACGCGACGCGCGCGCCGGTGGCCAACGGATGCAGGCCGTTCAGTGAAATGATTTTAACGGCCTTTCCCAATTCCTCATTGAACTTGGTCATTTCTTCCATTTTTTTCGGATCGGGTACAAACCCCGGGTCCACTTTTTTACCGCCTTGATAAACGGCGGGGATCATCAGCATCATGAATTGCATAATATCTGATAAAATTTTCCCGTTCCCCTTCCTTTATTGTGTAACGACGGAACTCTATGACTTGGAAACTCGACGGGGATTGGTGTCGTTCATAATTTGATTTGCAGGTTGCCTTTGCTCCGCTGGGGTTAATCCGACCGCGGCGTGTACAAGGCAGAAGCTGAGTGCTCCCAATCGGACAACCGGATAACTCCAGGCTTTCATTGAGTATCCATAATAGACTGACCGGTCTGTCTGTAAAGAAGTTTTTAGCTCACAGCGATTTCGATCCCCTATTTGTTCTTGCGTGGAAGCGAGCCTGTTCAGACGTATTGGCGACGCCGAGCAACTAAATGCTCAAGCGCTCGCCGAGGTAAGGCTGGCGCCTGATAGGATCAGTAATAAATCAAGCATCGGCATCCCAAAGGCGTTTTCGAAAATAGTCTTTCCAGCTTTGTGGTAATGCGGGTAGCTGAGTGGCGCGTCGGAGCAGCTCCTGGTTTTGGGAATCTACCGTGTAGAGGTTCACAATGTCCGTGATCGTAACCCCGGTTTCCTGTTGCTCGGTGAATTCAATGGCGTCGCCATTCTCTACTTCTCCTTCGCGAATCACTGCGAGATAAAACCCGCTGCGTTTGCTCTCAAGAAAATGTTTCACCATGTCCCTGCGGTTAAACCGAATTCCAAGCTTGAAGCACGGCATCCGCGGCTGCGTCACCATAAACTCTGCTGAACCAATCCGAATGCGGTCGCCGATTTTTATCTGGTCCTCTAGAATACCTTCACTGGTGAAATTTTCGCCGAACGCTCCCCACGGCAGTTCAATGTCAGATAGCTGAGTCCGCCAATAGGAATAATGTTCGCTTGGATAAAGGTAGACGGCTTTATCGACTCCTCCGTGCACTGAAAGATCGGATTGTTGATCACCATCCAGGTTCAGGGTCGAAACACGCACGGGACCTTGAACCGGAGACTTCCAAATTGATGTCCGCACGGTTTTGCCACCAACCGTGATCTCTCGCGGCAGTCCCACATTCACGGAAATCAGCTTCATAGGGCAATGACACGTCGGACTGCATTTACAGCAAGCATCTAATCGGACGTTCGTTTCGACGAGACGCCAGCTAGGCGCTCCTAAAATTTTTCCGCTGAGACGGCGGCTATAGCAGAACGCCTCGACGCGGAGAGGCGGCTACAGTTACCTCTTCGCGTAAACTTCCGAGCCTTTTTCCAGAAATTGACTCAAGCGTTGCCCACGCTCTCGCCCTCTCGGGCTTGCCCGTCTATGTCGCCTCATCCCAATTCGGCTCCATTTCCTTCCTCTTTTCCTGCATTCCTGACTTAACAGCTGATCGTCGGCAAAGCGGGGTGAGTTATTTTAGCGGCTGGTGCGGAACTGATCGTCCTTGTTTTTGAACAGGATGTTGAACGTGGTGAGCGAACCGTAACAGCGGGTAATATATTGTTGCAGGTCGAACTTGTCGGCATCGCTTAGTTTGTCGCTCGCGTTCACCTTCTGCTCGAGAACTCGCAGGTTGTTCCGGATCATGACGATTTTGTGGAAGAATGTCTCAAGCGGGACTTCTTTCGGCTGAATCTAACTCGCTCAGCTTAGCGGTCGCCTCCGCAGGCTGGAGATCGCTAGAAGCCGGCGCAACTGTTCGCAGCGCGTCCTCAAACGCGATCTCGGCTGTCTGCTCGGTCAGCGATCTCACGACGCCAACGCCGTATTGCGGATGGCGCACCTTCATACCGATATGCAGCGTCTCGATGTTCATGTTGCTATGACTCGTCTGCTCCCACAGACATCGCCCGCTGTCTCGCGGGCCCTACCGTCTATCTCGCTCGCGTCCCCCGCGGCTCGGTTCAAAGCGCGCTTTGATCAAGCCTTCAGTATATCTCGGCTCCGGATTCATTGAACTCGCGTGCTTTTTGTTCCATCCCAATTTTCAATACCTCTTTATCGGATAAGTCTTGTTGAGCCGCGTACTTTCTCACGTCCTCAGTTATCTCATTGAACAAAAATGCGGACCGCACATGGAACAGAAGTGCGCGGTCTTGGGGCCCTCTGCGGGAAGAGTTTGACGAATCTGATGCCCATCATCTTCGCCCTCGCGGGCTTGCCCGTCTATGTCGCCTCACCCCAGTCGGCTCCATTCATCATGGTTTAGAATAGATTTCTGCTCCAGCGTGTTGAAATTCCTTAGCCTTTTCATGCAAACCTGCCTCGATTGCGGTGCTCTCGTCGATTCCTTTTTCTGCAGCATATTTCCTAACGTCTTCCGTTATTTTCATGCTGCAGAAATGGGGACCGCACATGGAGCAGAAATGAGCAGATTTCGCCCCTTCCATGGGAAGGGTCTCATCATGAAAAGAGCGCGCGGTTTCGGGATCGAGTGAGAGATTGAATTGGTCTTCCCAGCGGAATTCGAACCTTGCCTTCGAGATCGCGTTGTCGCGGTGTTGCGCGCCGGGATGGCCTTTGGCTAAATCGGCGGCGTGCGCGGCGATCTTGTAGGCGATTACGCCGTCCTTCACGTCTTTCTTGTTAGGCAACCCGAGATGTTCTTTCGGTGTGACGTAGCAAAGCATGGCGCATCCATACCAGCCGATCATCGCTGCACCGATCGCGCTGGTGATATGATCGTAGCCGGGCGCGATATCGATCGTTAGGGGACCAAGAGTGTAGAATGGCGCTTCGTCGCACCACTCAAGTTGTTTCTCCATGTTTTCCTTGATCAGGTGCATGGGGATGTGGCCGGGGCCTTCGTTCATCACCTGCACGTGCTGCGCCCACGCGCGCTTTGTCAGCTCGCCTTGCGTATAAAGTTCGGCGAACTGCGGTTCGTCGTTCGCGTCGGCGATTGATCCCGGCCGGAGACCGTCGCCGATCGAAAAGCTGACATCGTACGCGGCCATGATCTCGCAGATCTCGTCCCAATGCGTGTAGAGAAAACTTTCCTGATGATGCGCGAGGCACCACTTCGCCATGATGCTTCCGCCCCTGGAAACAATTCCGGTCGCACGTTTCGCCGTTAAAGGGATGAAGCGTAATAGGACGCCGGCGTGAACGGTAAAGTAATCGACTCCCTGCTCTGCCTGTTCGATGAGCGTGTCGCGATAAATTTCCCAAGTCAGTTCTTCGGCGCGTCCCCCAACCTTCTCCAGCGCCTGATAGATTGGCACGGTGCCGATCGGCACGGGCGAGTTGCGAATGATCCATTCACGCGTGGCATGAATGTTTTTGCCGGTGGAAAGATCCATCACCGTATCGGCGCCCCATTTCGTTGCCCACCGCATTTTTTCCACTTCCTCTTCGATCGACGACGCCACGGCGCTGTTGCCGATGTTCGCGTTGATTTTTACCAGGAAATTGCGCCCGATGATCATCGGCTCGGATTCCGGATGATTGATGTTCGCCGGGATGATCGCGCGTCCACGCGCGACCTCTTGCCTAACGAATTCGGGCGTGATCTCGCGTGGAATGTTCGCTCCGAACGATTCGCCGGCATGTTGCTGACGAAGATCGTTTCTATTGTGGCCGCTGGCGTTGGCTGCGGACCCATTTGAATTGCCGGGGTCGGCGCCCCCGGCTACAGCGCTTCCGTGATCCTCGCGGATCGCGATGAATTCCATCTCGGGCGTGACGATCCCCTGGCGCGCGTAATACAATTGCGTCACCGGATGACCCGTCGATGCGCGCAGCGGCTTCCGGCGCGAGGGCGCGCCGGCTCCATTGAATGTTGGGCGTTGAGCGCCTGCTCGCGATTTATCGGAGTTGGGCGTTGAGCGTTTTCTGCTCGCATCCGCGGCATGCGTTTCAGACAGGTATCCATCATCAATGGGCCTAACGACTCGTCCTTCGATCTCGTCCACATCTCCGCGTTTCAGGATCCAATCGCGGCGCAAGGGCGGAAGCCCTTGTAATGGGTCAAGCGTTACGTTTGGATCGCCCCACGGGCCGCTCGTATCGTAAACACGCACCGCCTCGTTTACTTCGATCACGCCGTTCATCGATTTCGTCGGCGCAAGCGAGATTTCCCGGAACGGCACGCGGACATCTGCACGCAAGGTGCCGGCGATGTAAACCTTTTTGGAGTTTGGAAACTTGTAGCCGCTGCCGCCGGCTGCGGTTTCGGTGGCTCCGTTCGCGGAGCCGGGGTCATCCGCCTTCGCAGACGCTACGGCGGACAGGCCGGCTCCGGCTACAGCTACAGCGGCGCCATTGTCTTGCGTGTTCATAGAAAAGCCATGCGCGGTTTCACGCATGGCTGACATTGCTAGTCCGGCATCGGACCCTCGCTCCCTTCGGCGGCATTACCCGCATCAGGTTCAAGGGGTCTCCAGCATCACACCGGACTCTCAGCCATTGCGGCTCCCCCGCAGTATTGCTTCTTGCTCAGAATAGGACTCGCATCTGCGAAGTCAATTAACTGTAGTGGTCCGCCTAAGGCAGATGTCGGCTGCCAACGCGTTCCACCTCATCGCGATGTTGACGAGAATTTTATCCGGCGGGCGATGTCGGCGGTGCTGTCACTTTCGAGTCGGTGTGAAAGATGCCGACCCATTGGCCGTTTGCCGTGTGCCACACCGAGCCAACATTATAGGTGCCGGAGACGTCTTTACCGTCCGATGTCGCCTCGATTTTGGCTTTGTAAGTAATGATGGCGGTCTTCTTATTCGGAAACACGACATTGAAATCGCTCAAGTCGAACGATTTCATGTCCATCTTTGACATCGCGTCCACCTCCTGCTGCAGGTTGTGCATTCCGTCGGCGTACACGCTCACAAGGTCCGTAGAAAGAAGCTTCTTGAATTCGTCTGCTTTCTTGTCTTTGAAGGCCTGCCAGGCGGCCTTTTCCTTGGAGATGATCGCCTCCTTGTCGTTGGGCGCGGCGAATGAAATCGCAATCGTCGCGAGGAAGGCTGTCATAGTATAGGTCATTAGTTTCTTCATGAGGTTGGTCCTTTCGTTGGGATTAAACGCCAAGATTAGCCTCCTGCCTTCGCGAAGAGTCAAGGTCAATCAGAGGGATCGGTGCCGCTAACGGCTTACCAGTGAATTCAATCAACTGTAGAGGGACTAGAAATTGCAGGCGACACGCCTGCCGCTACAGAAATCTCATGGAACAATGGGGGCGGACTCGAGCGACGCTCTCGGCGTCGATATCTGCTGTGGCGGAAGAAACTTCGATTTGCCAACGAGCTCCATCAGACTCGTATCTGCTTCCTTCAATTCCGCGTCCTGAACAACGAACTCATTCGGTTCTGACTTGATTTGTTTGCGATAATCCGCGACGAGCAGCGGCGGCTGCTTCTTGGTTCCCAAGGCGCGATAACTCTCGATGCCGACACTGATCGCGCGTGCCAGCTTGGTGCGCCATTCTTTTTGCGCAATCAACTTGCACTCGCCTCGCTCTGTCAGGAAGCCACCTTCGATCAGCACAGCCGGCACTTTTGTTAGACGCAGGACAGCGAAGCGCGCACGCTTGATGCCGCGGTCGTACTCGGGGATGTGTCCGAGCAACGAATGATAGATGCATGCCGAGAGCGCCGTGCTTTGCGCATCTACGGCGCTGCCAGGTTGCATGCTCAGAGCACTCGGAGCTACCGCGCTGTCGGAGGTGGATGGCGCTCCGCGTGGGGTAAACGAAAAAATTTCAAAGCCTGTGGCATTCGGATCGTCGTTTGTCGCATTGAAATGGATGCTAACGAAGATCGAATCCCGCGCGGCATTAGCGATCTGTGCGCGAACTTCGAGCGGCACAAAGTAATCGCCCTCGCGAGTCATGATCACGCGCACCCCTTTTGCCTGTAACAACGGGCGCAGCTTTCGCGCGACATCCAGCGCAAAATCTTTTTCGTATCCATAACGACTCACCTGGCCTTTGTCGTAGCCGCCATGCCCCGGATCCAAAACGACAGTCTGAACCTTGCCAACATTTGGAACACGATGCGGTCGCACCAGTGGCTCGATGGTCTTGGCCACGTCAGTAC
>WNGA01007725.1_pt1 | contig 15486 bp, 16 predicted proteins | sample 5400061 | NCBI WGS metagenome assembly WNGA01 (sample SAMN13153366, study PRJNA577476) | soil metagenome | isolation source: 100 cm soil or saprolite under grassland replicate 2 | place: USA:California | collected 2016-06-15
TCGGCAAACCTCAACAGCTGAAGCAGAACAGCGAAAAATCCAGATGCTTCGAGAGACGCTGTTCGACCGATTTGAGAACACTTTGCACGATCTTGTTCTTCTCTTCAAGGATCCTTAGGCGATTCGCCCTTATTCTGGAACTAAGGATGCTCCTTCTGATGCTCTCGGCCTCCAAGCTGGCTTTTGATAGAATATCGTTCGCATCTCTTTGCGCTTGGGCTTGGGACTCTTCTAGAATCTGCTTGGCCTTTTCTTCTGCCTGCTCGACAATTCCAGCAGCTTTCAGTCGGGCATCTGACAGAATCCGATTATGAAGCTTCTCTAAAGACTCCGCCATTTTTCAACCACCTAGAACCAATTCAACGGCCTTCTTGGCGGCAACGTCTCTCTTGTCCTCGAATAGTTTCTTGTAATTCTCAATTAGAGAGTCGGTTTCCACGTCTGAGCTTCTTGCGTCAGCCTCAGCCTTCTCCCGCGTCTCTCGAAGCATCTGGATTTTTCGCTGTTCTGCTTCAGCTGTTGAGGTTTGCCGAACCTTTTGGGCTTCTTCGCCGGCACTAGCTAGGAGTCTTTCGGCAGTTACCTGTGCTTCTTGGACGATCCGTTTCGCTTGTCCCTCAGTTTCCACAATCTTCCTTACAGCTTCGATTCCGGACAAGCGATTTCTGCTCCAAATACACCATTAGATCGCGTTTTCGAATGCCCAGTTTGGATGCGCGCTATAAAACTGTTCGAAGAAGGGTTTTGATACAGTTTCCATCCCTTTACTCTACATACAAGAGTTGCAGAAGATTGCCCGTCAAGATTATTCACCCTGATCACGTGGAAATCGTGGGTCTAGGGCACGTTCCTGAATAGGATTCAGTCCGCGCAATCAGAATTGAGAAAGAGCATTGAGGGATTCATAACGGAAGATGGAATTCGGTACGTTCTTGACATCCAGGGAAAAAACGAGCCAGGCGTCGACATTGGAACAGCTCTAGGGCAGACATGTTCTGATTCAACGACTGAGCTGGTGAAGTCGAGATTGGTCAAAGATTTTACTGTAACTGTGAACATCGAGGACAAAGGAGACGAAGTAGGAGACATAGTCACGGGTTTCATTCACAAGGATGCAAAGGGGAACTTCGCTGTTGAGACTATCCAAATTCGGTTCGGTCACGAAGAGAGACAGTTTCTGAGAGAGAAGGTGATCAGGGACATCTCTGAAATAGCGGACATACTCAATGCGCGACTAGAGCCCTCGCGAACCGACTAGTGCAGCGGCAGCACTTTGAACCAGCCGAATCCAAGGGTCAGGATAAATTCCAATGACGAAGATCATGATCGTGGCAGCCCAAAGAACAGCCATATAGACGCGGGGTTCATCAATCCTAGACTGATCTCCTGGTTCGTCAAAATACATCCTCTTAATCACCCAACCATAGTAGCTCATACTGAAACCGCTGTTGATGAGAGCCGCCAACGCAAGATAGCCGCCCCAGCTATACGGTGAATAGATCGACCCTGTGAACAGCATTACTTTGCTGAAAAACCCGTTCAGAGGAGGCACACCTGCAAGGCCGAGAAAAATTACAGCGATACTCAAGGATGTCTGCGGCATTCTCCGAGATAGCCCATTGAAAGAATCAAGATCCGTAACCGACATCTTGGTAGCAACTGCCGCCGCAGCAACGAATGCAGCTGTCTTCAGAATTGCATAATTCAGAACGTGAAAGAGTCCGCCCGCCAGACCCAACGGCACGTTGGTGGTCGTGAATGGAGTGGCGAGCGCCATTACGATGTACCCCGCCTGGGCAATGCTCGAATAGGCTAGGAGTCGCGTGAAGCTCTTCTGCGTCAGAGCGGCAACGTTTCCGACACTCATTGTCACTACAGCTACGATCGCAAAGGTCGAGTAGAAATCCACGTTGAAAGCGTAGATCCCTACGATGAATACCCGAAAGGCCGCGGCGAATGCTGCCATCTTCGCGCCGGCGGCCAAGAACGCGCCAATTGTCACGGGGGCTCCTTCGAAGGCATCGGGTATCCACATGTGAAACGGAACGACTGCCATCTTCACCCCGAACCCAACGATAAACAGGACAATCGCGAGGACCCCGAATGGACGAACATCGGGTCCGGCCATCGAAAGAGAACTCGCAATTGCTGTTAGCCCAGTGGAGCCTGTGACGCCGAAGATCAGGGAAATTGCATAGACAATGAGTGCGGAGGAGAGGGCTGAGAGGACGAAGAATTTCATAGCTGCTTCGTTGGAATTCGGGTCTTTCTTCCTGAACGCTGTCAGGGCATAGGTGGGAATGCTCATTAGCTCCCAACCAACGTAGAGAAGTATCAAATCCATTGAAGCTGCTAGGACAATCATTCCGAGGGTCGAAAGGAGCAGAAGTCCGAAGAACGGCCCCTTGTTGGGATCCTCTCGCATGTATTGGAGCGAGGCCATGGTCACGAAGATCGCGACGATCAGTAGGACTTCTGAGAAGAACAGAGTAAACAGATCAATTTGGAATCCCCCGAAAGATACTGGCGAAGGGCTTGTGAACCCAAGCCATACTGTCGATACTAGGGCGATTGCCAGACCTAAGATACCGACGAAGGGCGCGAGACCGAGTTTCGATTTTTTGAAGTGGAGAAAGCCGGCAGGCGTGGCGAGTAGTCCGAACACTGCTAGGCTTAGAAACGGGGTTAGCGAAAGTAGAGCCAATCTAGATCATCTGGCTCCAAGACCAACTATGGTTCCAACCCATTTCTCCACTGTCGGCGCTATCACGCTCCCTAGTATTGGCGGTGGATACACGCCGAAGATCAACAAAGGCACGAGAAATGCGACAAGGATCAGGATCGAGTGAAGATGCAGCTCGTTCTTTGGGCCTACCGGGGGTGTCATCGCCACGCGCCGAAGCATCCAGAGGAAGTATCCGACGGTTAGGGCTGGGGCGACTATGGCGATTGCGAAGAGATAGCTCACGCTGAGAGCGCCCTGGATGACGAGGTATTCGCTGATGAAGTTGGCGAACCCGGGAACCGCCATGGCGGCCATCGAGGCCAAGAATAGGAGTGAAACCGTTTGAGGCATCTTTCCTCTCAGTCCTTTCAGTTCGTCGATATTCCTAGTTCCTGTATGCTCATGGATGTATCCTGACATGAGGAAAAGCATTCCAACTGCGAGTCCATGGCTGAACATCTGAAAGACTGCTCCTGAGACTCCTGCGACTGTTGCAGTGAATGCTCCGAGGAGAACGTAGCCCATGTGATTGACGCTCGTAAGGGCAATCATTCTCTTGATGTCCTTGGCTACGAATGCGACTGAGGCGCCATAGATCATAGTGATTAGGCCGATGATGGTAAAGTAGGGCCAGAGGACACTCACCGCCTTGGGCAAGAGCAACAGGTTGTACCTGATCAATCCGTACCCTCCCATCTTCAGAAGCAAGCCGGCCAGTAGGACGCTAACCGGTGCAGGGGCCTCCACGTGTGCATCCGGTAGCCATGTGTGAAGTGGGAATATGGGAAGTTTTACTGCGAATCCGACGAAAGTTGTGATAGCTACTGCGAGCTGGAGCGGGAGCGCAAGAGTTGGGATCCTCGCTGCCAGAACATCATAATCGAACGAGGGACCTCCGGGGTAGGCCGAGGTTCCAGTCCAGGCGTATAGGGCTAGAAAGCCGAACAGCATCACTGCGCTACCTGAATAGGTGAAAATGAGGAATTTCAGGGAGGCATATTTCCGGCGGGGTCCACCCCAGATTCCGATGAAGAAAAACATCGGAATGAGAACGATTTCCCAGAAGAGATAGAACAGAATCAGGTTGAGCGAGGTGAAGACGCCGATGATTCCTGTTTCGAAGATAAGAAAGAGAGCATAGTATTCCGCGTGTCTGAAGGTGATCTGATCCCAAGATCCCGCCGCGGACAGGAGGCTTAGAAACGTGGCTATCATCAGGAGTGGAAGACTGATTCCGTCAATCCCGACTTTGTAGTTGAGGCCAAAGGACCCGGCCCAGGGAAGGCTCTCAGAGAGCTGGAAGCCTGCCTGGCCATATTGGAAAACAGCCAGAATTAGGATCGAGATGGCGAAGACGATCGCTGTTGTCCCTACTCCCAGAATCTTTGCCATTTTCGGGTTCTTCCTGCCTAGCAGAAATGTGGGTGCTGCGAGGACCGCGGGGAGAAATATGGCGATTGATAGTAGTCCAATCATTTACATGGCGCCAACGACGAATAGCATGTAGGCGAGGAGGAGAATTATTCCGATGGCGAACGCGATGACGTATTGCTCGGTCACCCCCGACTGAAGCTTCCGGAGGAGGTTGCTGAGCCTGGACCCGTACGATGCTACCTCGTTTGCGGCTCGGTCGACAACCTGAGTGTCGAGTTGATCACTCGCCCGTGAATAGTCCATTATGTCACGACCAATTGTGTTGTTTAGCCTGTTCCAGATCCCCTGTTCAACGTACGTGTACAGTCCTCGGCTAGCGGCGAGTAAGCCTGAAACGAAGACTTTGTAGTAGATGGCATCCAGATACCAGCGGTTGTAGAGGAATCGCTGGATCGGGTTCATGTCAGTTTTGAAAACATAGTTTTCCCGGAAGTAAATGAGATAAGCGATCCCACCCCCAACGATAGCAACAGCGGTGCTCACAGAGAGCAAGAGGAGGTCAGTAAGACCGGAAGATGAGCTGACTGCCGTCGGAAACTTGAAGACTGTTGAACTAAACATACTGGCAAAATACGAGGTCAAGGGACCATTGTAGAGAGGGTAAGCTAGTCCAAGGCCCAAGCTGCCAACAGCGAGAAGCAGGTAAGGAATGAGCATCGTGAGGCTGGCTTCGTGTGGGTGCTTTCCACCTTCCATGAGGTCCTCGAGATGTTTGCTGGGCTTTCCAGCAAGTGTAATTCCCAACATTCGAACGGTGTAGAAACCTGTAATGAATGCTGTGATGAGAGCTAGTCCGTAGAGGATGTATTGTCCTCCGAGGAAGCTCAGGGAAAGTATCGCGTCTTTGGTCCAGAACCCGCTGAAGAGTGGAATGCCCATTAGTGAGAGCCCCGCTAGGAGCATCGATACAGAGGTAAACTTCATGGCCTTTGCCAATCCTCCCATTTCGTCCATGAAACGGGATTCTGCAACGTGCAACACCCATCCCGCGGCGAGGAAAAGTGAAGCCTTGAACACAGCGTGGCTCAGAAGATGAAAGAGCCCAGCAGTATAGCCCGCGAGAAAGTTAGCGCTCAGCCCCGCTATTCCGAGAGCCAGCATCATATACCCGACCTGAGAGACGGTGGAGTAAGCCAGTACCTTCTTTATTTCGCGAGCGACAGCGGCCTGACTTGCCGCTAAGAGTGCTGTAAACGCTCCTATCCAGGCGATGACTCCGAAGAATTGCGACACTTGGTTGAACTGAGAGAGGGCAATGAAGAATACGGGTCCCATCCTTCCGGTAAGGAAGACTCCGGCCTTGACCATTGTTGCAGCGTGTATTAGGGCGGAAACTGAAGCTGGACCGGTCATGGCATCCGGTAGCCATTCTTGCAAAGGAAACTGTGCCGACTTTCCGATTGGTCCTCCAAAGAACAGTAGCGCCGTGGGCAGTAGGAGCCCGAGGCGAGCGAGATTGGCAGCCCAGCTCCCCGAGTCACCCACATGCGCAACTAGCTGGTTGTAGTTGAAGGTCCCCGCGAAGGCGAAGATTAGAAAGATTGCAATCAGCAACGCGATGTCTCCGATTCTTGTCATAACGAACGCCTTCATCCCCGCCTTTGTCGGTGAGTATTCTTCCGAAACACCCAAGGCTTTGTCGCCTGGGCTACCGACCCAGTATCGGGGCTCATCGCGGTAAAAGTGACCAATCAGTGCGTAAGAGCAGAGACCTACGCCTTCCCAACCGAAGAACATCATCAAGAGATTATCCGCGAGGACTAGCAGCAACATGTTTCCGATGAAGAGGTTCATGAAGAACCAGTATCGTGTGAGGCCGAATTCGCCTTTCATGTAGCCGACGCTGTAGATCATGATCAGGAGGCTGATCCAAGCGACGATATTTGCCATGAAGAGGCTGAGAGGGTCCACGAGGACGCCCGCGGTGATTCCCAGCGAAGGGATCCAAGGGACGTAATAGTCCCGAGCAGGGACCGCCAGGGCTGTTACGGTCGCCAACAGGGCCGCGACAAGAGTGAAACCAACTGCCGCTATATCACGAAGTCTAGTGTGAATTTTCGCAAATATCGGTGTCAGAAGAGCGCCTGCTAGAGGCGTAATCCAGATGAGCCATGCGAGAAGAGAGCTATCCAATCCTCTATGACCCCACTATTGCTCTCGCGGCGGACAGGAGTCGGCCGAATACGGGCTCAGGATAGATACCTAGGATTATGGTGACGATGCTAAGAGTGATCAGAGGAAGCGTGATTGTCCAGGGCGCTTCCTTGACATTGGAAGTATCCGAGTTTGGCGCTCCAAAGAAGATCTTCTTCATTGCCATCAGAGAATAACCCGCGGTAAGGGCTGTGGCAATAATTCCCAGCGCAGCAATTACGAGGCGGTATTCGGACGCCGTATCAGTAGCTCTTACGAATCCGCCTTGGAATAGGAAGAATTCGGATAGGAAACCGTTTGTTGCGGGGAGACCCGCGAGGGTGAGAGAGCCAATGAAGGCGGCTGTGGCCGTGATGGGCATTTTGCCAGCGAGTCCTCCGAGCTTGCTTAGGCTTCTCTCGCCGCTGACCTGAAGCATAACGGCGCCAACGACGATGAAGAGTATTCCTTTGGCGGTCCCATTGCTCACGTATTGAAACATTGAGCCAGAAACGCCGAACGAGTTGAATGCTGCGAGCCCGAACAGAATGTAGCCCATCTGACTGATGCTAGAATATGCAAGGAGTCTCTTGATGTCATCTTGTACCAATGCCATCGCGCTACCGTAGATCATTGTGATGAGAGCCCATCCTGCGAAGAAGGCGGAGAAAGTGAGGAATGCCTGTGGAAAAATCGTCATGACTATTCTAACGGTGGCGTACCCACCGATTCCGGTCATAGCAGCGGCCAGAATCGTGCTGACCGGAGTAGGTGCTTCGGCGTAGGCTGATGGAAGCCAGACGTGGAGTCCGAATTGGCCGATCTTCACGAAGAACCCGAAGCACATCGCCGCGACAATTCCGAGACGGAGGGTTGTCGAGATTAGTCCCGGATTGACTGTGAGGTTGCTAATTACAACATCCATGTCGGTCGCTCCTGTCAAATAGACTGTGATCAGTATTCCGACGAGGAGGACGAGGGCTCCCACATGGGTCCAGATGAAGTATGTTAGCGAAATTCTCTCTTTCTCGCCGTACCCCCATTCAGCGATGAGGAAGAAGGAGGGAACGAGCATGATCTCAAAGAAGAGATAGAACTCGATCAGGTTTGTAGCCAGGACAGTCCCGATCATTCCCAGGGAATAGAGCGCGTAGAAGCTGTAGTACAGCCCATAGCGTCCCGGATCGTCGCCTATCCTCTGACGCATGTAAGGGACAGAGAAGAGAGAGACCAGAGCTGTTAGGAGGCCTATGATGAAGAGTATGGGAAGGCTCAGATTGTCGACTCGAAAACCGAAGTTCCCAATGGGAGACCATGAATATAGTTCCTGGTAGGTCCCTTGAGTGGACCCGGAACCCTGAAGTGCGGCGTATAGGATTGTAACGAGTGGGACGAGTAGGAAGACAAAAGAAACGAATCCGGTCTTCTCTCTTAGCCGTTTGGAGAGAGCGTAGAGGATTGGAATCGCTAGCAGCGGCACGAGTATTGCGCCGATTAGAAGGAGTGTCATTCAGGTCTATCCTTTCAGCTTTGATAGCTTCGACAGGTCAATGTCGGTGTTCAGTCTGGAGACAAGGATGATTATCGAGAGCCCTACAGCCGCTTCCATCGCGGCTAGCGCGATGGTGAACAATACGAGGACTTGCCCAGTGACTATGGGAGGATTGCGCAGGCGGGCGAAGGCTATGATGTTCAGATTGGCCGCGTTGTAGATCAATTCAACGGAAAACAGAATGCGAATAGCGTTCCGCTTTGTTGTGAGACCATAGATTCCGATTCCGAGCAGGATTACTGAGACCGCGAAGAAACTCGACAGAGGCTCCATTTCCTACTGTCCTCTATCTGTCTTTGACAGTGCTAATGCGCCGATTACGGCAGCCGCCATCACTAGAGACATGAATTCTAGTGGAACGCCGTAATTCTTCAGAAGAGAAGTACTGAACAAAGAGAGATCGCATCCGGATCCGCACGCGTCTGGTCCCGGAAAGGCTGTTGCGTTGGCCAGCGCACCAGTCATTCCGAGCAGCAATGACACGAGCATTGCTGCAAGAAGTGATGCTCGTTTCAGCCCCAGTGGGGTTTCTCCCTTCTTCGGCCCGACGAGCATGACCGTGAAAAGAATCAGGACTACGACCGCGCCGATGTACACTGCAATCTGGAACCAGCCAACGTAGGCTGCGTCGAGAAGAAAGAATAGTCCTGCTACTCCGAGGAAAGCAATTCCAAGCGCCGCGGCTCCGTAAACAAGATCTCTTGCTTCGATCGCGAGGATCGCAGCGCCGATCGTTATGGCCGCGAATGCTAGAAACAAGAGGTCTGTCATTTTTGGATTCAGATCGTTGAGAGTCCTACGACCAGAAGGTAGGTTATGCCTATGTTGATTATCGCGAGCGTGAGAAGAGTGGTCCATCCTGCCCTGAGAAGTTGGTCGAGGCGGACTCGGGGAAATGTGGATCGCAGCAGCATTATCAGCACGATGACTATCAGAGTTTTGAGCAGCATCCAGAAGAGAGGAGGAAGAAAACTGGGTCCAAGGAAGCCTCCTAGGAACATTACGCTGAAAAGGGCCGAGAAAGCGTAGAGTTTGACAAAGCCGGGGCCCTGGGCTGCGAGGAATAGGACCCCAGTATACTCGGCTTGCCAGCCCATCATGATTTCGGATTCTGCCTCGGGAAGGTCAAATGGAAGTCTTTCCATCTCTGCGACGCTGGTTACCAAGAAGATGAATGCTCCGAGAGCCTGGGGGAGGATGAACCATCCGCTGGTTTGGGCGTTAACAATCTGGCCGAGATTCATGGTTCCTGCCATCATTATGACGCCCAGAGCGGAGAGCCAGAGAGGAATCTCGTACGCTGTTTGTTGAAAGAGTGCTCGTAGTCCCCCGATGAAGGGGAACTTGCTGTTAGCACTCCACCCGGCAAGTAGTATGAGAGTGGGGGAAAGGGTAATGATTGCGAGGAATGCTGGGAGTCCGACCTCGATGTTTGCGATTTGAAGCCCCGGGGCGAATGGGATCAACCCGACTAGGGCCGCGCCTAGAACGAGTCCCGTTGTTGGAGCCATTATGAAAAAGAAGGCATCGGAGTTCTCTGGAACGAAAAGCTCCTTGAAAGATAGTTTGATCAAATCTGCGAACATCTGGAGAATTCCGCCAGCGGGGCTGGCGTAGAGCGGCCCGATTCGTAGTTGCACCCGCGCTGTTACCTTGCGTTCCAGCCACCCAAGGAGTGCTCCTATGATAGCGATTGACAAGAGACCCGGAAAGAGGACTATCTCGAGAAAGAGAGGGCTAGTGAGCATGTCAACTATGGGTTGCAACGGACCTAGAATTGGCGCCAAGCCCAGGGTAGACTCCTACCAGTTCTCCCGATGGTTGGCGAGATGAAGCGCGTAACCCAAAGGGATCAGAAGAACAACCATGAAGACAAGAACTGGAACCGATCCGGACGCGCCAAGGGCTCGTAGATTCAACCCCCAGGCGAACAGAAACATGGCGATTACATCGTAGACGACAAACATCAGGAGATAGGGGTAGTATTGAATGATGAATCGGGTCCTGCCAGGGCCTGCCGCGATCTGGCCTGACTCGAAGGGTTTCTTCTTTTCAGGAGTTGGGCGAGGGTCTCTAGGGCTGACGAAGAGCCTTAGAATGATGACGAGGGCAACGGTCGAGACCAAGAGAAATGCGATGTAGGATCCGATCTCCGGGATTCCCTGTGCGACCATTTCTTGGACCCGTGCTCGATCTTCGAGCCACCGGGAGTTGAGCTATTATAAACGTTTGAGTTAGAGAGTAATTTTGCCCTTATTCCTTCCTCTTCCATAGATAATCGGCGTATTCTTCGAGAATCTTCCGGTTTCTCAACCGTTTTACCTTCCGCAACGACGCCTTCGCCTCAATTGCATAATCTCTCGCGCGTTTCCGTGCAAATTCTAGAGAGCCCGTTTTTTTCAGAAGTCGAAGGACCTCTCTGTTGCTACGACCGTTGTTTGAATTCAACATGTCCGAATTATGGTTAGGACGAGGCGCTTCATGAAGGCAATGGGAAGTCACGATGTTCGGTCCCTTCAAAAGTTGTTCCCCGGACCCGTTGTGGAAATCGAGCACGTCATCTTGGATCTGGAACGCCATTCCGCCTGACCTTCCGAATTTCTGCATGCTAACAAGATCCTTACCCTCCACTCCAGCAATTGCAGCTCCGATACCTGCAGCGCTTCCGAACAGCGATGCTGTCTTTAAGTCAGCTATCGCAATACACTCGCTTACGCTCGCGTTCAGGTCCGAGATAATGTCTAGAAGCTCTCCCCGGCTGACGTCCACCAGTGTCGAGCCGATCATCCTCATGACCTCGGCGTTTTTGTAGTTCGACAGGAGCTGGACACCTTTTGACGCTAGGAACAATCCAGAGGTCAGGGCCTTCTCGTTGCTGAAGGCCATGTGTATCGTCGGTGCCCCCCTTCGAACCTGGTCTTTATCGATCAGATCGTCGAAGACAAGTGTGGCAGCGTGAATTATCTCGAGCGCGGCAGCCGCGTCGAGAGCATCCTCGGGGTTCCCGCCGAGCGCTTTTGTAGACAGAACGACCAATAAGGGTCTACAACGCTTGCCTCCCGTCTTGAACATGTACTTGATAATCTGATTCGCTTCCTCCCGATCGAAATTCGTTTCAAGAGTATTGTCAATTTTCTCCTGAATCGGACCACGCCAACTCTTGAAGACCGGAGGAAAGACGCTCATTCAACTATCATCTGGTGGAGATTTCAGATTGAGATTGTCTACACCCATATTTAATCGGTTGCAATCGCAGGAATCCTTGTTGATTATCGGTATGTAGATGCCTGAAACAATCTTTATACCGAAAGCGGCTGGGCGAACGTAGGCCAAGGGAAAAAAATGGAAACAACACCAAAACCATCCGAATCACCGAAGTCTAAGAGCAGTCCGCTGAAGCTCATTGCTATCGTCGTCGTAATTCTAATCGTAGTGGGCGTCGCAGCTTACATCCTGACCCTACCGCCATCCTCGACTGCCGCAAACATACTCATCAAAGACGACGGCGCATGTGCGCCCTCAGCTACCGCTTGTCTGTTCAGCCCCGCCTCTTACAACGCAACAGTTAATGGGCCCGCCGTTGTCTGGAAAAATGTTGGAGGGGCGCCACACACTGCAACCTCCAATGCCACTGCCAACGGGAGTCTGCCGTCATTTAACAGTAATACTATCGGGCAAAATGGTGGGACTTACTCTTTCACCTTCACCACAAAGGGCACCTACCTCTATTACTGCAACATCCATCTCTGGATGAAAGGCATCATCTACGCAAACTAGCTCATCGCCTTAACACCGACGCGTTGCGATATTCCCATCTCTCTTTTTCTATCTCTGAGAATGATCGAATCCTAGGGAAGCGACTTCAATCTTCTGTAGCACTAAGATATTATGCAATTCCCGCCATTGAAGTTGCGTAACGATACTGCGGATACTAGCGGCGCCGCCACTAGAAGTGGTATGCTTGCAAAAACGAACACGGTTTGAAGGGAGCCCAGAAAGAACGAGGTGGACAACGTGCCAGTTCCACTGAGCATTGAAATGAAGGCGAGCCCTGCGCAAGTTGGACATGAGGTAAAAAGGCCGATGAAGGCTCCTATCCCTCCAAACCAGCCCATACTAGCGTTCTTCGTTCGAAACGATAGGACATAACTTGCAAAGCCTGCGTTTACACCTACGAGCCATGAAACTGAGAAGAGGAGAAGCAAGTTAACCGGAACGAGGAGGAGTCCTATGTGTTGAGTGATGTACGCAACGACTTGTGGAGTTTCTCCGATTGGCCCGCAACAAGTTGCGATAGCCAGCGAGGGTATCCCAACGTGATATACATCTGAGAACCTGAGAGCAGGTTGAAAAACGATTATCCCGGAAGCGAACGCATAGAATATGCCATATGCGAAAGAAGACGCGAGGAGCAACCGGGAATATCGACTTTTGGCAAAGGCCGCCGCGACCACTCCAACAATAGAGGGCGAGGGCCCCGGGGCTTCACCTGTTGACCAGCTAGTCAAAAAGTTGGTCGCGCCATAGAATAGTATGCATAGTCCGAGTGTGTCAACGCCCAAGGCGAAATACGCGAAACCTATCACAAAGTCTTCGCTACGAGATACCTCCGTGGGATTCAAGGCGGTTACGACGGGATACGCGGTGAATCCAAAGATCACTAGAAGTATGCCGAGGAGAACGATTGCCAATGAGGGAACCCGGCCAGAAAGTCGTTGGCTAATCATGGAGTGAATTCGCCAGCTAAGTGCCGCAGCTGTACATATTCATGGTATAGACCGACTCCTTACCTTTCATTCGGAACGACAAGGTTGCGAGATTTTCATCGGCAATGACTCTCAGTGAACATGCAGCTGGATGAAGACTAAAGACATCAATAAGGAGGCGATGACGAGTCCAATTAGGACCCACGACGAGAGAGATCTCGGCTCGTATTTGAGGTGCTGGTAGAACAATGCGATGAGCAGTGCTTTCATCCCGGCCAATCCCAGGAGAATGCTCACGATTACGCCATAAGAAAGCGCGATTGTTCCGAAAAGCATCGCCACACCGGTTGACGCTGAGGGATACAGTGCAACGATGTTGACTTCTATGTCGGTACTTCCCACGAGAATCGCGAAGACGAGAAGGTACAGGTATGTCGTGTTCATTGGATCACCTAGATGAGATAGAACAACGGGAAGAGAAAGACCCAGACAATGTCGACAAAGTGCCAGTACAGACCGAAGTGCTCGATCGCTTGATGATCACCCTTGAGATAGCGGCCTTTTACGGTGTTGACTAGAAGATACAAAGTCATGAGCATGCCCGCGAAAACGTGAACTCCATGGGTTCCCGTAGTGATGAAGTAGCTGGTTGCGGGGAGGCCGTTTGCGACTAAGAAGACACCATGTGTTCCGAGATAGACCCACTCAGTTGCTTTGATGTAAAGAAACGAAATCCCAAGTCCGAACGTGGCTAGCAAACTTGCAATCAACCCGTAACGTGATCCTACTTTTGCCGAGACGAGCGCCATTATCGCTGTGAGACTGCTTGTTAGCAGAACAAGAGTCATCGCGAACCCGTTCCGGATCTCGAATAGTGACCCGATTTCGGGCCAAGTAGGCGAGTTAGTTCGAACGAAAAAGTACGCGCCAATGAGGACCCCGAAAAAGATAACTTCTGCACCCAAGAACGTCCAGATTCCAAGTTTTACGTTTGGAACTTCCCGGAATGGCCAGCTTTCTACGCTGGTCTCTTCGTGAACCGAGAACCGTTCTCTGCTGTAACCATATAGCGCGATAACGCCGAGGATCGCACCGTCCGCTATCAAAGGCCAGAACGGCTGAAAGGTAGCTGGAGTGGTCGGATTGCTAGGTTGTCCTATCGTTAAGCCGAGGAAGAAGATGAACGCTGCGAAGGCCACGACAACCGGCCACGCGCTCAAGCCTTCAAGATGCGAGTGGGAATAACCGTTTCCCTTCTTGGAGCCGTTTGGATACCCAGCGCCATTTGGCAGTCCGGGGCTGTTTCCGAAGTGATACGTTCCGTCTTCAGCAATAGTCGGTATAGTATCAAAGTCATGGGCTGGAGGCGGGGAAGGAAGAGACCACTCCAGCGTCCAGCCATCCCAAGGATTCGATCCGGAAGACGGTCCTCGCCGCTGGCTGAGGAAGAGGTTTAGGAAGAGAAGTACCTGGGCACCGCCGAAGATGAAACCTCCGAGAGTGGCAAGAGCGTTTAGTGGTCCCCATCCTGTATCGGGGGCGTATGTCTGTATTCTCCTCGGCATATCCAGCAAGAGAAACATCGGAAAGTAGAGAATGTTAAATCCGATGAACGAAACGATAAAGTGGATCTTAGCAACGGTTTCGTTGTACATTCTTCCGGTAAGTTTCGGAAACCAATAGTACAAACCGGCTATTAGCCCCATGATGCTTGCGCCGACCATGATGTAGTGGAAGTGAGCCACGACGAAGTACGTGCCCCTTAACGCATGATCAAGAGCCACAGAAGCAAGGTACACTCCCGTGATCCCGCCAATCACGAAGAGGGCGATTGCCCCGAGCGCAAAGAGCGCAGCCGCCTTGAGTTTGACCCTTGCTTTTATCAGAGTCTCGATCATTGCAATTACCATCACGTCAAAGGGCAACGAAACCGCGATTGTTGTGACCGTGTAGAGCTTGGTTGACGTCAATCCTATTCCTGTCACAAACATGTGATGACCCCAGACGATGAAACTGATGACCGCTGCTGCGATCATCGAGCCGATGACATACTTGCTACCGTAGAGAGGCCTTCGAGTGAATGTCGGAATGACATCGGCGATAACGCCGATAGCGGGAAATAGAACGATGTACACCTCAGGATGCCCGAAAAACCAGAACACATTGTCCCAGAGCAGTGCTCCGCCTTGGATGGATGAGAAATAGAAGGTTCCGAACGCCCGGTCAACATACAGCAAGAGAACGGCTGCTAGGAAGGATGGAAACGCGTAGAGCATCATGAAGATCGTGACCAGAATGGCCCACGGGAAAACCGGCATATTTCTCAGCTTCATGCCTGGAGCCCGCATCTTGAACATGGTCACAAGAAAGTTCACTGAGCTCATTGTTATTGAGACAGTGATCAGGATGAGAGCAGCTGCTCCAACGTTAAGTCCGATTGACGGAGCAAATTGAAGTGCGGTCTGAGGAGAATAGAGCGTCCAGCCGAGGTCGGGGGCTCCGAAGATGAAACTCATTATGATGGCAACGCCGCTGAACAGGTAGAACCAGTAGCTCATTGCGTTGAGCCTTGGGAATGCAAGGTCCCGAGCTCCAATCTGGAGTGGAATGATATAGTTCGCGAAGCCAAAGGCGAATGGAGACAGGACCCAGAAGATCATCAGAAGGCCGTGCACTGTTACGAACTGGTTGTACAAGGTCTCGGTCAGCACACGGTTGTCAGGAACTGATAGCTGTGTCCGCATGGTGAGAGCCAATAGTCCAGCCGCGATGAAGAAGAAGAGGGACGTTACAAGGTAGAGGATTCCAACTTCTTTGTGGTTGGTTGTGAACAGCCACCTCCTGATTCTGGGTGGGAAGATGTCCTGGCTCATAGGGTCACTTTGCACTACCGTACCAATTCTGGAAAGCTGTGACATTCATCACGTTCAGAGTTG
>WNGA01009531.1_pt1 | contig 15485 bp, 14 predicted proteins | sample 5400061 | NCBI WGS metagenome assembly WNGA01 (sample SAMN13153366, study PRJNA577476) | soil metagenome | isolation source: 100 cm soil or saprolite under grassland replicate 2 | place: USA:California | collected 2016-06-15
GATTGCCCTCCACTGGTCGCTGAGGCGTGCGTCCGGTGCGCCAGGATCGGTGATGGAAATGCAGATACCGTCCACTTCTGGCGTGTACTGCTCTGCCTCTTGACGCGACAGATGGAGGACTCGCGTCATGGATGGCGGTCATCCACGGCTGTGGGCTCGCTGATTGTCCCGGCTGTTGAGGGGGTTTTCGCATCCAGGCGATGAAACGCTTACTCGATGGCGCTGGGACCTGAGCCCGCACCTCAAGGACTTGCAGCTTCAACTGCAGTATCCGGGCCGCCTCCTGCGTGGCTTTCAATACGCTCGGCGGGCCACCAGCGGGCGCATCCGGGTTCCAGAGGACAGCCACTCGGGATATCTCGGGACGAATCTCCTTCAGCAGCTGCAGCCTTTTCGTGACCACACGCTCCAGGCTCGCGCATCGTAGCGGGAAACGCGCGGCCCCGCAAGCCTCACGGCGGCCTCATGCCCCTCACGGGCTCTGGAGCTGGCCTGTCTCCTGCATGAAGCGCTCGATGGTGTCGTAGGCGGGCCCTTGGCCCCGCGGCGCCGGCGCCGCCACACGGCGCAGTGCCGCCTTGGTGCGGGCGCCGAGGCGCCCGTCGGCCGGGCCGGGGTCGAAGCCGGTCTCCGAGAGCGCCTGCTGCACTTCGCGCACATGCTCGGGCGTGGGATCTCGCACTCCGAGCCGGACCAGCGTGTCGCGGTTCAGCTCGCCGGTGGCCTCCAGCCGCTCGGCCTCCTGGTAGCGCTTGAGCGCCGCCTGCGTGCGCGGGCCGACGACGCCGTCAGCCGGGCCGGGAGTGTAGTCCTTGCGCTTCAAGGCACGCTGCGCCTGGCGAATGACCGCGCGATCCCAGCCCGGGCTTGCGCGCCCAGCCTCCGGCGCGATCGTCGCAGTGGGTGTCGCCCTGCTGCTCGGGGTTTCGTCCGCTCCGGCAGCCGGTGAGAGCGGTGGCGCCAGACCTGCGAGGGAGAACAGAGCCAAGGTGAGGGGTACTGAACGCGCCCATCTCATAACCGTAACCTCCGGAAGTGCCGGTGGAGAGTTCACTTGTGATATCAGTACGATTCTCCCAAGCGTCATGGCATGACGCAAGTTGCACTCGCCGTGGGCCCGGCTCGCGCACGTCCGTGACCCATTGACCGACTGGCGCTACTCTCGCCTCACCTCTCCAACCTCATTTTCCCGCGCTGCCGGGAGATAACAGCATGAAGTGTTCGCGGAGACCGGTTTGTCGACTCGCGAATGCTCCCCGACGAAGGGCCCGGGGATAGAAGCTGCCAATATGCCGATCCGAGCGACTCTAGCCGGCTGCGCCTCGGCGGCGTGCGGCGCGGCGAGCAGCCCGAGGATGAAGAGCAGAGGGAGCCCAGTTGAACGCAGCCGCATTGCGGTCCTCCTGCAGATCCGACTGGTGACCTGGTAGGACGTGACGGGAGTCTAGGCCGGCTAAGCGGCCGTGTCAAAGTGCACCTGCCGACGAAGCGACTTCCTGGGTGAAGTCTGGGTAAAGCAAAGGGGTTAGCGGCTCCTGCGTCCGCTAACCCCTCGTATTTTTTGGTTGCGGGGGTCGGATTTGAACCGACGACCTTTGGGTTATGAGTGCGAGACGGCCATGACCGGTAACCCTCTGATCTCGCGGGAAAAGCATTCGACACCAGGCAGTTCCACGTTTTCTGTTGCTACGTCGTTCTTTCTCCCGTTTCGTCCTGTCCCAGCTCTCAATTGGAGTTTGGGACCAAGTAGTAGCGCCTGGCTGGCTCGCTCGTCTGGGAGCGATCGGCGGCGCCTCTCGGCTGGGAGGGAGAGGATCGATGGAGCATGTGGCGCGGTGAGGACTCTGTACGTGTCGACTACCGGTAGTCCACTCCGACGAGGGTCTGGCCTTGGTCAGAAAGGCCGCGGCCAGAGGACGGAAATCTCCTCACCTGGATGAGGAGACTGTAATAGTCGTTGGAAGAAAAATGGTTCGGCTTGTCCAAGAGTACAGCATAGAGCCCTGCCGGCCATTTGGCGGGGTTCTGTCTGGCCAGCTCGTTCACGTGGTCCACCACGCCGTCGACAGGCTCCATATTACTGGGCATTACCTTCACGTGAAAGTGCTCCTGGGTGAGACCGCCGTAGGGAGCGCCGGAGGAGGCGGTGACTAAGACGAGCAGATTGAGTCCGTACGAACCCGAGCTCCCAATAGGGCGGTGAGCAACCGCAGTGACGTTGAGGAGTAGTGCCATTGGATACCCTCCAGTTCCCCCGGTCCAGTACGCGGCGGAGGTGGGCCGCCGCGGGACGCCACATAATTTATCCCAAACTTGCAGCGAAGGTTGAGCCGGAACCTTCATCGCCCGCGCGGTGCGTAGATGGGATGAAGCGGCTGACCCCCGACTCGACGTGGTGGCATAGACTGCCCCACAAGAGCATCCACGCGGTCAACGCCGCAGGAGGAGAGGCCAGCCATGGATCATATTGGCATGGACGTCCACAAGAGGGAAAGCCAGCTCTGTATCCTCACCGAAGCCGGCGACCTGATCGAACGCCGGATACGCACTGAGCCCGAACGCTTCGCCGCCGTCCCACCGACAGCGAGTGGGTCGCGCGCTGCCTCGTCGGCGACCAGCTCATGTCGGTCTCCTCCCTCCCCTGGCTCTTATACGTGGGCGACGACCAGCGGTCAAGACTCGCGTCGAGAAGCGCAACACACAGGAGGCCCGCTAGTCAGGCCTTCGCCATATCGGGTTCACTGGATCAATTATCACGACGTGTCCATCATCCCGAACTCGAAGAAACGCGCCAGGGTGACCCCACGTCTCCGAATCCCAGGCCCCTCCTGGGTGATGATGCACGACAAAATTACCGTCTCCTTGCATTTCGCAATACGCATATCCAGAGCCAAGAAAACCAGGGGGCGACAAGGTGCCCGTAGAAAACTTCGGGCTACCATCCGAGGTGCTGGCGAGGACCAGATTGCCGTCGAACTGCCAATGGAGTTCGTACGTTCCGTTGCTGGAAATCAGCCGTTGTCCTGGGTGTAGCCTCTCACCCGGCAACAACGTATTGGTTCCTGGTCCGCTCTGTATGTCGGACCCTGGGACCTCGAACTCCGCGCCGGCGGCGGTGAAAAGAACCGACGCAGGCCTCACCATCACTTTTGCTTTTGCTGCGAAGCCCACCTCGTCCGGCGCGGTGTCCTCCTCTCCCTGGGCTTCGATGTTTTTGTACGCATTATTGGTGATCAACACCGACATTCCGAGACCAAAGTGAATCTCGAGTGGTGGATCGATGACCCAGGTGTTGGAGTCGCTATCTCCGGTATGGTCGCCCTCGAGGGCGATGTCATCGAATGCCTGGACCTTACTCGGCCCATCATAAACATGTAGTGCGTTTACGAATGCCCCATCTGTCCTGTAAAGGACAAACACCCGTGTCAGTTTTGGCCGGGCATCTGTCAGAGGCATATCGAACCCAAACACCCTTGCAAGTTTGGGCCGGGCATCGTCGAGACTTACCGGAGGGGTGAGAGGGATATGGAACCAATTACTTCTCCAGCGTCCAACGAACTCTTTGCCCCATCCTCTCACCACTTCGGTCTGCACAGGGTTCTCGGCTTGTGCGGTCAGTCCAGGTACCCATGCGGCGGTTCTCAGAGCCATGGCGCACCTCTTTCATGATTGAAAACACAAACGCCCCCCCTGGCCTGCATGACCAACGAGGGGGCTGAAGGATTGGCCGAGGGACCGGAGTCAAAGGCATCGCTACCCCCCCGACGGCCGAACCATTGAGTCTACTAAGTCGTAGTACGATCCGTTCCTGGTGCAATCGGGCAATTGCCTCATTCTTGTGCGGCAGATGCACCGGGACGGAGCGGCAAACAACCACCGTGGGCGCGCAGAATCAGGGCTAGAGGTCGTTGCCGGAGTAGGACTGGTTGAACGACTCGTTGCAGAGCGGCGAGACCCAGCCGTCGAGGTCTGGGCGCATCTCTGGCGCACGCAGCTCGCCGAGTTGACCATGAACACGTTGACGCTGGTGGCGGGCGTCGGCGCCGGGACCCTGACCCTCGGCGCGGGGCTCGCCTGGCTGGTGGTGGCGTATCGGTTCCCCGGGCGCGCCCTCTTCGAATGGGCGCTGATCTTGCCGCTCGCGGTCCCCGCGTACGTCATCGGCTTCGCGTTCCTCGGTCTGTTCGATTTCGCGGGACCGGTTCAATCCGCGCTGCGGCAGTGGTTCGGGGACGCGGCGCGGCTTCCCGAGCTACGCTCCGCGCCGGGCGTAGCCCTCATGATGACCCTGGTCTTCTATCCGTATGTCTACCTCCTCGCGCGCACGGCCTTCCGCGAGCAGGGACTGGCCACGCTGGAGACCGCGCGGAGTCTCGGCCGATCCCGTCTGCGCGCCTTCTTCGAAGTCGTGTTGCCGATGACGCGCAGGATCTCGCTCGTCGCCGGCGCGTCGCTCGCGATGATGGAGGCGCTCGCGGACTTCGGGACGGTGTCGATCTTCGGCTATCGCACGTTGACGGAAGCCGTCTATCGCGTCTGGAACGGGATGTTCGACCGGATGGCGGCGACACAGCTCGCGAGCCTCTTGCTCGCTTTTGCTCTCGGGCTCCTGCTCCTCGAGCGCGCGCTACGCGGCCGACGACGCTTCACGCAGAGTCAGCGGCGAGGACCCGGCGTCGGCCCCGTCCCGCTTCGCGGCTGGTCAGCCGCTGCCGCGACCGTCGTGTGTGGCGTGGTGCTCGTGCTTGCGTTCGTCTTGCCGATCGGTCAGCTTCTGCTGTGGGCGGCTGACGTCATCCACGGCTGGCGCGTGAACCCCGATTTCGTAGCCTGGCTCGGCGCGACGTTTCTGCTCGCGGGCGCGGCCGCGGTGATGATCTGCTTTCTGGGCCTCACGGTCGCATATGCAGGCCGACTCCATCCCTCCGCGAGTGTGCGGTTTGCGGCGCAGTGCTCCTCGATGGGCTACGCGCTACCCGGCGCGGTGATCGCGGTGGGTGTTCTCGCTCCGATCGCGTGGCTCGACGGGATCCTCGGCGTCGTCGCCGAATGGACGCTCGGGCGGCGATTGGGCCTGCTGCTCACCGGCTCTGCATTTGCCGTGTTGTTCGCGTACGCTTGCGCTTTCTGACGATCGGCTTCCAGACCGTGGACGCCAGCCTTGGACGAATTCCGTCCAGTTTCGACGAGGCGGCGCGCTCGCTCGGCGTCAGCGTCGGCGGCACCCTCCGGCGCATTCACCTGCCGCTCATGCGCGGAAGCGTGCTCACCGCACTTATCCTGGTCTGGGTCGAAGTGATGAAAGAGCTTCCGGCGACCCTACTCCTCCGTCCCCTCGGCCTCAAAACCCTCGCAATCGAGGTCTGGGAGCGCACCTCGGAATCGATGTGGGCCGATGCCGCAATTCCCGCACTGGCAATCGTCGCCGTCGGCTTCTTTCCACTGTTTCTGGCATCGCGTCTCATGTCGGCCGCCTGGCGCCGCTGATCCGATGTCCCTGGTGGTCCTGTCCCAGGTGACTAAGCGCTTTCATCCCGGTCGCCCGCCGGCTGTCGATGGACTCTCACTCGCCATTGCGCGTGGGGAAATCCTCGCCCTCCTCGGCCCATCGGGAAGCGGCAAAACGACAACTCTGCGTCTCATCGCAGGGTTTGAGAGTCCTGACGAGGGCCAGGTCCTGCTCGGAGATCGGCTTGTCGCCGAGGCTAGGAACGGGCGGGTGACGGCGGTGCCACCCGAGGAACGGCAGGTAGGCGTCGTGTTCCAAGACTACGCGCTCTTCCCCCATTTGACCCTGGAGGCGAACGTCGCGTTCGGCCTCCACGCCCTCAGGCGGGCCGCGCGGCGGGACAGAATCCAAGAGATCCTCCACCTCGTCGGACTCGTCGATCTTGGACGGCGGTACCCGCACGAGCTGTCGGGAGGCCAGCAGCAGCGAGTCGCGGTGGCGCGCGCCCTCGCACCGGCTCCGGCGCTGGTGCTGCTGGACGAGCCATTCTCGAACCTCGACGCTGAGCGTTACGGTACCAGGCGGCCTGTCCGTGGCGGATGGCCATGATGTCGCCCGCGACGTCCGGCACCAACTGCTCCATCACCTACCGCACCTGGGGAGTGTGACGGTCCACGTCGATCCCTACGGGCAAGGCGGCGAGCATCACCATCGCATCGGGCCGCACACTCATGACGATCTACCGACGCACTCGCACGAATGACGCCATCCGACGCGTTCGTGATCCTTGGGTGGGCGATCGTGGCGGCTCTCGCGATCGTCGCGGTGACCTCCAGTATTGCTGTGTGGCGAATCGGTCCGCTGGCTCCGATTCACCGCTGCGGATTGATAACAGCGATCGCGATCATCGCGCTGGCCGGCATCGGGTGGATTGTCTTTGTGGCGCCGGCGTATATGGACTAGGGATCATCGGGGGGGGTCTGACATGCTGAGGGCACGAACACTGCTGCTCGTTCTGGGCTTCTTCCTCCTCGTCGGCTGCGTCCCTGAAGACACCAAACCCAGGCAGATCGGACACGCCATTATCAGTTGCGCTGCCGGGCGGTAGCTCTCTAGCTCGTAGGCTCCGGCGAGAGCAGCAGCTCCGGGGTCAGGTAGCAGACTGGGAGATCATCTTCGCCATCCGCGTTGCTCCGCTCAGGCCGCTTGGAAGCACCGTTGCGCAGATTACCAAAGCTCGCCGAAGTGCGAATGGAGAGGGATCTTCAGTAACCACGTGCGGCCAATCTGACCGTCTCCAAGATCGAACAATCAGGCCGATTCCTAGGGCCAACGCTCCGCTCCCAATGATTCCGGCCAGCACGGACGTTGCAAAGCCACGGACTGGACTCCAGTCAAACCGATCGGGAGGCGACTTCAACGCCTCTTCCCAAAACTCCTCTAAACTCACATTGCGAGTGGGCCACGGTACGTCTTTGAGTCCGATAGCAATAGCGAAACTCCAACCGGCGACCATGAAGAGGAAACCAACCGACAACCCCACCAAAAGGCAGCTTCGCATCGATGTCCAGCTCATGTCATTCTCCCCGAGCAGCGAACGAACTGTGTCCCTCATTTCCCCTTCGGCCCGCGCGGGTCCACGGTGTCGATGAGACACATCGCTTACTGGATCGCCTTATCCGCCCGCAGCAGTAGCGACTGCGGGATGGGGCCTTGGCCGTCTTCAGGTTGATGACCAGCTCGAACTTTGTCGGCTGCTCGACGGGGAGGTCCGCGGGCTTGGCGCCCTTGAGGATCTTGTCCACGAACGTGGCCGCTTGACGAAACATGTCGGAGAGGTTTGCCCCATAGGCCATGAGCCCACCGGCCTCCGCATGCTCCCTCTGCCCGAACATGGTTGGCAGGCGCTGCTTTGCCGCGAGGTCGGCGATCCGCGTGCGGTTGAGGAAGAACAGCGAATCCCCCAGAACCAAGAGCGCGCCAGCGCGCTCTCGGGTCATCGTCGCGAAGGCGCCGTCGAACTCCCCAGAATCGCGCGTCTCGAAGGTGTGAGGCTGGACCCTCAACGATCGCGCCGCGACCTCCGCCTCTTTCCACGAGAGTGCGTGGGCCTTATTCGTCGGGTTCCGGAGGACGGCCACCCGGGAGAGCCCCGGGATGACCTCCTTGAGCACCTGTAGCTGTTTCCCGACTATCTCGGGCGTAAGTAAGGACAGCCCGGTGATGTTGCCCCCTGGCCGCGCCAGGCTGGCGACGAGCCCACTCACTACCGGGTCCGATTGATTCGTCATCACGATGGGGATCGTTTTGGTGACGCTCTGGGCAGCGGGGGGCCCGGGCCCGCCTGCCGCCACGATGATGTCAACCTTGAGGCGGACCAGGTCGGCCGCGAGATCCGGAAGCCGCTCAGCTTTTCCCTCAGAGAATCGGCGCTCGATGGTGAGGTTCTGGCCCTCCACGTAGCCGAGCTCCCTGAGCCGTTGGAAGAACACCCCCCAGAGATGCACGGCCGCAGGGTCGGTCGGCGGGCTAGTCCCCAGAATACCTATTCGAAAGACTTTCCCTGGCTGGGCCTCGGCGGCGAGCGGCGCGGCGAGGAGGCCGCCAGCCAGAGTCGCCATGAATGCCCGCCGGCTGATCATCAGGGGTTATTTGCTCGGCAACGTGAACCGGAAGGTCGAGCCCTTCCCAACGTCGCTCTCGACCCAGATCCGGCCGCCGTGCATCTCCACGAACTTCTTCGTCAGCGTGAGCCCCAAGCCCGTGCCCTCCACCTTCCGGGCCTCGTCGCTGCCTACCTGGCGGAACTCCTCGAAGATGGCTTCCTGATCCTTCGGGGCGATCCCGATGCCGGTGTCGCTGACCGCAATCTCGACCGCCGCCCCATCGGCGAGCACCGCCTTCACCCCGATCCGGCCCCCTTCCGGCGTGAACTTGACCGCGTTGGACAGGAGGTTCAGCAGGACCTGCTTGATCTTCCGCTCGTCCCCCACGAAGTCTCCCAAGGCCGGGTCCACGCTGATATCCAAGCCGATCCCATGGCGGGCGGCCCGTTCCTTGACCAGGGTGATGGCATTCTCGAGGGCCAGTGGGAGATGGAACTGGGCCAGAGCCAACTCCATCCGGCCGGCCTCGATCTTGGACAGGTCCAGGATGTCATTGATCAAGGACAGGAGGTGACGGCCGGATGAAAGAATGTCCTGGAGATACTCGGTCTGCTTCGGGTTGATCTCCCCAAACATGCGCTCCAGGAGCACCTCGGAGAAGCCGGTGATGGCATTCAGCGGGGTCCGAAGCTCGTGAGACATGTTCGCGAGGAACTCGGATTTGTGCCGGCTGGCCGCCTCAAGCTGCCGGCCCTTGTCCTCGATCTCGCGGAACAGGCGGGCGTTCTGGATCGCCAGGGCCGACTGGGTGGCGAAGGTCTGGAGAAGGTTCACGACTTCCGGCGCGAAGGTCCCAGTCTTCAGGCGCCACACCGTCAAAGTGCCCATGATCCGCTGCTCAAGGAGCAAGGGCACGGCAAGCACCGATCGGTAGCCGAGCCGCTCAAGGATCGAGCGGATCCGTTCAGCACCATATTGCGCCCCGTCCAGGATATCAGGCACTTGGATCGGAGTTCGACTGGCCGCCGCTTGCCCGGTCGCCCCTTCCCCCAGACGGATCGGGGCAACCCGAAGCACCTCCACCAGCTCCTCGTCCATGCGGTGCGCGGCGGTGAGGCGAAACGTCTCCGTGGCCTCGTCGTACTCATAGATTACTCCGCCGTCCGTTCCGGAGAGCTGGACCGCGCGGGTGACGATCGTGGCCAGGACGGTCTGAAGGTCCAGGGTGGAGCTGACTGCCTGCCCGACCTCATCCAGTGCGGTGAGCTGGTCGACTGACCGCGTCAGTTCCGTCGTGCGCGCTTGGAGTTCTTTGAACAGGCGCACGTTCTCGACGGCGATGACCGCCTGGTCTGCGAAGGTCTTCAGCAGCTCGATCTCGTTGTCGGAGAACGGCCCGGGCTCGGCGCGCGCCACCGCGATGACGCCGATGGGAGCGCCTTCCCGCAGCATCGGTACGAAAAGGCCGCTCCGCCAGCCGATCGCGCGGGACATCGAGCGATGACGGTAGTCCGGATCGGCCTCGACATCGGGTATGTGGACCACCGCACGCTCCAGGATCGCTCGCGTGGACCCCATGGCTCGGCTGGGGCGCGTCGGGAATAGGCGACGTGACTCCTCGAGGGCTTCGCGAGTGTAGTTGTGCTGGGCGACCTGATGGATCAGCTCGCCGTCGAACTGAAACAGCGCGCTGAAGAGCCCATCGCATAACCTCACGGCGCTTCTCACGATCGTGTCGAAGACCGGCTGCACGTCGGTGGGTGACTGGCTAATCACCCTCAGGATCTCGGCGGTGGCCGTCTGCTGATCCAACGCCTCACTCACCTGCGCATGGGCCTCCGTCAGTGCCCGGTTCTTCTCTTGCAGTTCCGTGAACAGCCGCACGTTCTCGATCGCGATGACCGCCTGATCCGCGAAGGTCTTCAGGAGCCCGACGCGCTCCTCCGAGAAGGCGCCGAGGTCGTGATGGGACACCCCGATGACGCCAATCGCCCGCCCTTCGCGAACCATCGGCACTAACACGGTGCTGTGGACGCCGCGGGCGCGGTAGATGTCAGCGACTCGGCTCGATGTGTGAGGATCCTTCTCGATGTCCGGAATGTTGAGCACGGAGCCGTCGGCGACACGCTGGAGGTGATCCGTCTCACGAAGCGGACGGGGGAACTGGCGGTGGTATGCCTCGATTGTCTCCGGATTGATACGGTACGAGGCAACGAAATACGCCATCTCGTCTTCGAATCGATAGACGGCCGCCGATTCGGCGCCGCACAGGCGCCCCGCGCTCTCCACGATCGTATCGAACACCGGCTGCACGTCGGTCGGCGAGCTCGAGATGACACCCAGGATTTCGCTAGTTGCAGTCTGCCGCTCGAGCGCCTCGGTGACCTGCGCGTGAGCTTCGGTGAGGGCGCGATTCTTCTCCTGCAACTCCGTAAAAAGGCGGACGTTCTCGATCGCGATGACTGCCTGGTCGGCGAACGTCTTCAGCAGCTCGATGTGCTTATCCGCAAACTGGCCGGGCTCCGCTCGATAAATGACGATCGCGCCGATGGCGCGCCCGCCACGGAGGATCGGTACGCCAAGCAGGCTCCGAAAACCAGCCTCCTTTGCCTCCACGCTGCCGTATTCCTCGTCGGCGATGATGTCGGGTATTTGAACGGCGGCACCCGTAAGGATCGCCCGACCCGAGATATGGCCGCGGTTCGGTCTCATCGGATACTTCGCTTGAAGCAGGGCCAACTGCGTCTCGCTGAAGTTGTAGTGAGCGGCCACGTCGACGAGGCCGCCATCCAAGCGGAACACCGCGCCGAAGCGCGCCTCGCACAGCCGCACCGCGCTCTCAACCATCGCGTCGAAGACCGGCTGTATGTTGGTCGGCGAGCTGGAGATCACACGCAGGATCTCGCCCGTTGCCGTCTGCTGATCCAGTGCGCGCGTGAGGGCGCGATTGCTCGCTTGGAGCTCGGTGAAGAGGCGCACGTTCTCGATCGCGATCACGGCCTGGTCGGCGAAGGTCTGGAGGAGGGCGACCTGCTTGTCTGTGAACGGCTGGACCTCAGTGCGGCGAATTGCGATGGCCCCAATCGCCGCGCCCTCGTGCACGAGTGGCACCGCGAGGTTTGTTCGTAGTCCCGAACCGGGGTGGGCAGCGACGCTTTCAGGAAACTCATCAGCGACGTCGAGAATGTCGTGGACGTGGATCGGCCGGCCCTCGAGGATGGCACGGCCGCCGAAAGTACCACTCGTGATGCGTCGGACCTCCGGCAGAACCAGCGGAACCGGGCCGAAATGTGCAACGCGACGCATGTCATCCCCTTCAACACGCAGGATCACAGCATCCGTCGCCCCACAAACCCTCGCCGCACTGGCGGCAACGGCGTCCAGCACCGGCTGGATGTCGGTCGGCGAGCCGCTGATGATCCGCAGGATCTCGCCGGTCGCGGTCTGCTGCTCGAGCGCCTCCTTCGTCTCGTTGAACAGGCGCACGTTCTCAATGGCAATCACCGCCTGATCGGCGAACGTCTGAAGAAGCGTGATCTGCTTGTCCGTGAACGGATTCGCCTCGGCACGCCGAAGCTGAATGGTGCCAATGGCGACCCCCTCCCGCAACAGGGGAACACTCAGCAAGGTCCGATGGCCCAACTCTTTGGCGAAGACACTGCCCTCCGGGAACTCCTCAGCCTCGGCCTGGAGATCCCTCACATGAATAGTCCGCCGCTCGAGCACGGCGCGTCCCGCGACCGTGCCGCGCACGAGGGGAACAATAAGGCCGGGGGGGGGCAGCAAGCGGGCCATGGTGGGCGACGAGCTCCAAACTGTCCCCTTCTCGGCGAAAGATGGCCACGTCGTAGGCCCCGCAGAGGCGCGCAGCGCTTTCGGCGACGGCGTTCAGCACCGGCTGGAGATCAGTCGGGGAACTGGAGATCACCCGCAGGATCTCGCGGGTCGCGGTTTCTCGCTCGAGGGCCTCGGTCAGGGCGCGTTGTAGGTCCACATAGGACGCCCCTGGTGGGCCGGCCTCACTGGCACCCTTGAGCGGCGCGCCACACTCTCCGCAGAACTTTAGGCTCGTCGGATTCTCATGCTGGCACCGGGGACACTGCATACCGGGCCTCCGAGTGGGTCGGCCTGGGAACGGTCGGACAGGTATTGCGAGACTAATCTCAGACTCTTAGAGGGTCAAGGACAGCGACGAGCTCCTCTCTTGGAGCCTCCCCGGACGGTCTCCTCTGCCCTCGGATTTGGTCTTCGCTTCGAGGTGAGCGTGCAAATTGTTCCGTCTGAGAGGCCCGCTCCCACTCAACCTGCCGGCGAGCCCGTCGCCATTCATCTGCGCGGCGGACGCCTGCAGCGGGTGAGCTACGGCACCCACCCTCGGGTCCCAAGCAGAATTCCATGGTTCTGGCCCGCCGCGTTCAAACCATAGATCTGCAGCGCCGACCACTCGAAGCGCGGTTTCAGCTCGGCCAGGGAGGCCGGTTCAACTGTTTCATAGACCTGGATGGCGCACAGCAGCCGATTTCGCCCGAAACCATCGATCACGTAGTCCACAATCTCACTGATTGGTGGCGTGGTGCGTCGGAGATCGAGCCCGGAGGCCGGGCTGAGGGCATCGCCCCAGGGCGGCGCGATGAACGCGATCAGCAGTTGGTCCATCGGTACGGTCACAGTGCTCAGGCCGGTCTGGTAGTCAGTGCTCAGGATCTCGATGGACAGCGTTAAGGCCGCGAGATTCTGCGCCGTGAGCTGGAATACCGTCGGGTCCAGCTCGAACCCCAGGCCCCGCGCCCCCGGCAGGTGGCGCAGGATCCAGTAGAGCGTGTTGCCGGAGCCAGCGAAGAGGTCGGTCACCAGCGCCCCGGCCGTAGTCGGTGCCCTTCCGGCAAAGGCGGCAATGTCCTTGCCGATCGCATATCCCAGCCTATCGCGCGTGCATTCGACCGCCGTCCGCCCCAGCAGTCGGATACCCTTCGCATACCACTCGGCGGGCCGCATGCCGTAGAGGGAAACATACAGCTGGCGGTTATAGGGCAGACCCTCGTCTCCCGTGTTCTGGCTACTCTTCACATGTCCTCCGACCCGAGAGCACTCTACCCCTAGAGGAAGATACTGCCCCCTCCGGAAACTCCTTCGCCAGCCCGTCGCTTAGCTGGTTGGGCGGGCACCGCGGGGACCTTCGTTGCCAATTCATCTCCCTAGCCTCGCCGTCGGAACCAGTAGAGGGATCGTTGCTAACCGAATCCGCTGCATTGAGGCCGGCGCGGGCCAGATATTGGAGGAGACGATATAGCCTCGACGGCGGAGAAATGTCCCTGTTGTCCCCACTCCTTTCCTGCTAAAGGGCGCGACGGCGCAAGGCTTGGGGACATCGGGGACCAAAGGGACAACTCCATGGGGGCTTTTCGCCCAAGGGCTGCCAGTGGAGGGCAGGGCCTGCCGGGGCAGACTTCTGGGGGTTTCAAGGGGGGAATCCCCTTCTGGGGCCCGTCGCTCAACCTGCAACCCTTGGCAAGCCCGGCGGAGCGTTATCGGGCACAAATCTGGGCTTCTTGACGGCTAAGTTCCTGAAAGGTTTACAGTTTGCACAGGACTAATAATCCTGTGCTCCCCTGGAGCAGAGAGGATTCCAGAGCCGTCCCAGGCGACGAGGACTAAGAGTCCTGGGCTCCTTCAGAGCACCGAGGATTGCTAATCCTGGGCCCTGTAGCAAGCGCAGAGCATTAAGGTCCTGTGCTCTTTGGAAAGGCGGTCGGACTGACGACGGGCCGTTCGGAACCCTTGAGCTGACGGGTGGAGGCTTACGGCGCTGAGGATTAATAGTCCTGTGTTCCTCTCGAACGTCGAGGATTAGTAATCCTGTGCTCCCCCCGAACGTCGAAGATTGAAAGTCCTATGCCACTCATTGTTCGGGTCGTAGTCGCCGGAGCAATCCGTCACGTCAATGTCGAACAGGTAAGACAGCCCCGAGGCACCCGGGACCACCGAGCGCTCGCTCCGCAGTGCGATAGCCTGAAAGCGCTCAAAGCTCCAGCCGCGCAAGGCGCCAACTGCAGCTCGGAGTGACTTCTCGGCATCATCGAAGTCCATGGCGATTTCGCGCCGGCTGTCTAACTAGAATTAGGCGCCGGCTTCACACGCTCACACTGACGGCCGTCAGGAGGCGGCCGGCAGGATGTTCTGGTTGACCCGGAAGAGATTCTTCGGGTCGTACCTCGCCTTCGCAGCCGCCAGACGCTTGTAGTTTTCGCCGTAGGTCGCTTCGACGCGGCCGGCCGCCTCGTCGTCCATCATGAAGTTGACGTACGCGCCCTCGAGGTTGAAGGGGTGGACGGCTTTCCAGTACCCGCGCCCCCACGTCTTCAGAGCCTCCGCCCGCTTCGGGTCGGAGTCGATCGCCGCGATGACCATGGACCAGGTCGCGTCACGTACGCTCCATGCAGTCGCATCCTTTGAAACGCGGTGGACCGCCCCATCAATCGGGTAGAGGTGCATGAGCGACAACGCGCTCGGCGCGTTGGCGGCCTGTATGATGTGCGTGTCGATTGCTTCGTCGGGCAGGGACTTCACGAAATCGCCCTTCCAATACCACTGGAGGCCCTTGGGATAGAATGGGTCGAAGAGCGCTTGCATCGCCGGGAACGGCATCGCACTCATCCAGTTGAAGATGGGCGGCGGTACGGTCTCAAGCAGTCGCGCCATCGCCTTCTCGCCCTCGGCTACTGGACCGTTGTAGCTGGAAATGACGGCACATGCGCGCCTGCCCCAGAAGTCCTTCGGAAACGGGTCCATCGGCAGCACCGTCTTGAGGCCGACGAAGGTACCCAGCTCGTCGGGCGCCGTCGGCAGGAACTCGCGATAGGCACGCATCACCGCCTTGGCGTGAGTCGCCTCCCAGAAGATCGGACCAGCGTAGACCGTGCTGACCGGATGGGCTTGGAACAGGAAGCTCGTTACGACGCCAAAGTTGCCGCCTCCCCCGCGGAGGGCCCAGAAGAGATCGGGATGCTGGCTCTTGCTGGCCGTCACAAAACTGCCGTCAGGCAGGACAACGTCCGCTTCGAGCAGGCTATCGATCGTGAGGCCGTACTTGCGCGTGAGGTAACCGGTACCCCCGCCAAGGGTGAGGCCCGCGACGCCGGTAGTCGAGACGATGCCAAAGGGGACGGCCAGCCCGAACGGGTGGGTGGCGTGATCGACGTCGCCCGAAGTACAGCCGGCATCGACCCGAACGGTTCGGCTCCCCGGATCCACACGCACGCTCTTCATCATCGACAGGTCGATCACCAGTCCGTCGTCGCAACTGCCAAGCCCGGGGCCATTGTGACCACCCCCGCGGATTGCGATAAGCAGGCCCTCGTCGCGGCCGAAGTTCACCGCGGTGATGACGTCGGCGACGTCCACGCAGCGCGCAATCAGGCGCGGCCGCTTGT
>WNGA01007256.1_pt1 | contig 15481 bp, 14 predicted proteins | sample 5400061 | NCBI WGS metagenome assembly WNGA01 (sample SAMN13153366, study PRJNA577476) | soil metagenome | isolation source: 100 cm soil or saprolite under grassland replicate 2 | place: USA:California | collected 2016-06-15
CGGTGCAATCTATCGCATCAGTTATGGCCGCGCGCGCGTCGCCGGCAAGCAATGAACGCGTGAACCGAGGGCGGCACGCGCTGCCCTCGATTTTTCCTGTGACATCAATGACCGGCGACGTCGCCGCACCGCGGTCGGTTCGTCCGTTCGCCTCGAGGGAGGGATTCATGACCACACATCGTTCGCGCGGGAGCCATTGGGTCGCCGCGGCCGCCGGCGCCGTTCTTCTCGCAACGCCGTCGTTGGCTCAGCAGGCGCCGCCCGCGCCTCCGCCGGGCCCCGCCGCGTCCCCCGCTGCGCCGATGCCCCCCTTGCAGCCGCAGCCCACCACCGTGCCGGGACGTCCCGATGTTCCCAACGCGGAGGTCAACGCCAAGCTGCGCGGCATCGCGCCGCCGCCGATCCCGGCGGCCGAGGACAAGCTGCCGGTCCCGCAGCTCAAGCTGCCCAAGGGCTTCAAGATCGAGGTCTATGCGAGCGGCATCGCGAACGCCCGCACGCTGCGGCTCGGCGACAAGGGCACCGTGTTCGTGAGCAACCGCCTGCTCGACAAGGTCTATGCCATCGTCGAGAAGGACGGGAAGCGCGCGGTCAAGGTCATCGCGTCGGGCATGGACCGGCCGAACGGTCTCGCCTTCAAGGACGGCACGCTCTACATCGCGGAAGGCACCAAGATTTCCAAGCTCGAGAAGATCGAGGACAACCTCGACAATCCGGGAAAGCCGGTCGGCGTCTACAGCGACCTCCCCAACCATCAGTCGCACGGCTGGCGCTATATCGGCATCGGGCCGGACAACAAGCTCTACATAAACGTCGGCGCGCCGTGCAACATCTGCGAGCCGCCGCCGGAGAACGCGCAGATCCGGCGCCTCAACCTCGACGGCACCGGCGCGGAAATCTACGCGCGGGGGGTGCGCAATTCGGTCGGCTTCGACTGGCACCCGGTGACGAAGGAATTCTACTTCACCGAACACGGCCGCGACTGGCTGTCGGAAGACCTGCCGGAAGACGAGCTCAATCGCGTCACCAGGATCGGCCAGCACTTCGGCTTCCCGTACTGCCACAACGGCACGTTCACCGATCGCGAGGTCGGCTGGGGGCGCTCGTGCGACGAGTTCGAGAAGCCGGCCGCCCTGATGGGTCCGCACTCGGCCGTTCTGGGTATGCGCTTCTACACGGGGAACATGTTCCCGAAGGAATACAAGAACGCGATCTTCATCGCGCGCCACGGTTCCTGGAACCGGACCAGGAAAATCGGCGGCGACGTGGTCGTGGTGAAGCTGAACAAGGACGGGAGCGTCAAATCCCAGGAGCCGTTCCTGACCGGTTTCCTGCAGAACAACGAGTACGCCGGGCGGCCGGTCGACGTGCTGGTGATGAAGGACGGCTCGCTCCTGGTCTCCGATGACCATGCCGGCGCCGTTTATCGCGTAAGCTACGGCAACGCACGGGTGGCGGGACGCTGAACTAATAATCCCGCCGGACGTTGGTATGATAGGCATCGCGGGCGCTTCGTCGCCCGCGATTCGCCTGCGGCCCCAGGCCATGGCAGCCAACTCGTCGCGAGGAGATTTCCATGCGCGGCATGATCGTCGCCGCCACGCTCTTGTGTTCGGCGGCGCTTCCGGCTGCGGCCCAGTCGCTGGACGAGCGGCTTGCGACGTGCCTCGCCTGCCACGGCGAGAAAGGGCAGTCGGAGACCCCCGAGGTGCCGTCCCTCGGCGGACAGCCGGAGTTCTATCTCACCGTCCAGATGTTCATGTTTCGGGAAAAGCTGCGCGCCGTCGACATCATGAACGAGGCGACCAAAGGGCTGAGCGACGACGATCTCAAGAAGTTGGCGAACACGATCGCCGGACTGCCACCGCCGCCGCCGCCCGCGACCCCTGCCGATCCCGCCCGCGTGGACAAGGCACGCGCCGTCATCCAGCAGAACCACTGCAATTTCTGCCACAATCCGAGTTTTTCCGGCGAGCAGAACGTGCCGCGCCTGGCCGGCCAGCGCGAGGATTACCTCGTCAAGGCAATGCGCGAGTACAAGAACAACACGCGCCGCGGCTATGACGCGTCGATGGGCGACGTCATCTACCCGATCAGCGACGCGGAGATCGGCGATCTTGCCTACTTTCTCGCCCACCTCCGCTAGCCCGGATTTCTCACAGGATCGTGCCGCGATGGCGCAGAGATTTGGCCCGCCAGCGGTTTTGAGCCCCGCCGCCAATACAGGACGTATTGGCAAGGGGCGAAAAAGCGATGGCGGGACAAAGATCAAGCCAGGACGCGTCGAGACTGTGAGAAATCCGGGCGAGTCAGCTTCTCGACCTGCGCTTTCCCGGCTTTCCCGAACCTCCTGCCATCTTCTCCACCAACGCAACAATCACACGGCGCAAATCGCGGTCGGGGATACGGACATAAGCGCGCAGCAATTGTGGGGCGCCCGGAAAGTTCAAAAGCCTCACAGGCGATTCCTGCGTGCTTGAACTTTCGGATCTGCTTCCGTCTATTTCATCTGCACCAAGAAGCCTGCCTGCCGTAATTCCGAGTATGTCGGCAATCTTGGCGAGACGGCCCGCGCCGACGCGGTTTACCCCTTTCTCGTATTTTTGCACTTGCTGAAATGTCAGTCCGAGATGATCGGCAAGCTCCGTCTGCGTCAAGCCGCGAGCGAGACGCTCCGTTCGGATCCGACGACCAACCTCCACATCAATTTTATCAGGCGTCTTCGAGCTCATCGGCAGCTCTCCCCAAGCCACCCAGTGTGAATGGGATTGGAACCTTGAGCCTTTTCGGCCGCCGACCGCGACCCCGACGCCGCACCGTTTTCCTTCGTTCGGCCAAACATGTGTAGCATGCCGGGTGGGGTCAATGTTCGAAGCCGATTGAGGTCAAACGGCATATCATAACCGAACCAACCGCATTGCAACCATTGCGCAGGCGTTGGGCTTGGACTAAGTATTCGCCAACGAGCCGCATTGCGCGGTCGAGGAGGACATGCTCATGGCCTGGACGACGCCGACGCTCGTCGAAATCTGCATCGGGCTCGAGATCAACGGCTACCTGCCGGCCGAGTTCTGACACGTAAGGCTCCCGGCCCCGATCGATGGGGCGTCTGACCGCCATTGTGCTCGGTTCGGCGGCGGGCGGCGGCTATCCGCAATGGAATTGCCGATGCCCGGTCTGCCGGCTCGCCTGGGAGGGCGACCGGCGGGTGAAGCCGCGCACGCAGGCGAGCGTGGCGGTATCGGCCGACGGCCGGCGGTGGACTCTCCTCAATGCTTCGCCCGATTTGCGGGCGCAGATCGGCGCCGCGCCGGCGCTGCAACCGTGCGCCGGCACCCGGGGTAGCCCGATCGCGGCCGTCGTGCTCACCGGCGGCGAAATCGACCAGACCGCCGGTCTGTTGAGCCTGCGCGAGCGTCAAGGCTTCACCGTGTTCGGAACGCAGGAGACGCTCGGCTTCATCGCCGACAATCCGATGTTCGGCGTGCTCGCGCCCGAGGTGGTGGAGCGGCGCGCGGTGGCGCTCGATCAACCGCTGACGCTGCCCGGCGGCATCGAGGCGCGGCTGTTTGCCGTGCCGGGAAAACTGCCGCTCTATCGCGAAGGCCGCGACCCGGTGACCGACGCCGAGACCTCCGCCAACGTCGGCGTGGAGCTTCGTCGCGACAACGTGCGGCTCGCCTGTGTGCCGGGCTGCGCGTCCGTGCCGCCCGCGCTTATGGAGCGGCTCGCTCGATGCGACGTGGTCCTGTTCGACGGCACCCTCTTCACCGACGACGAGATGATCCGCAGCGGCACCGGCGAAAAGACCGGCCGCCGCATGGGGCACATGCCGATCGATGGACCCGACGGCTCGCTCGCCGCCCTCGGCGGGCTCAAGGCGCGGCGCATCTTCATCCACATCAACAACACCAATCCGATATTGGTCGACGGTTCGCCCGAACGGCGCCGGGTGGAACAGGCCGGGTGGCAGGTCGCCGAGGACGGCATGGAAATCGCGGTGTGATTCGTATCCCGGGCGAGCGGCCATAGCCGCGAGGGGCAGCGCAGCACGAAGCGTAGCAAAGCGGAGCGCAGTGGTGCGCTGCAGACCCGGGACCCCGGTTTCGCATCGGGAGAAAAATAATCGGGGTCCCGGATCAGCGGTGCACCGCGCCGCTATTCGCGGATAGACTGAGTTATCGGCCTTGCGGCGCGCTGCACCGCATCCGGGACACATGTGCAACTGCGCGATCCCGGATCTGCAGCGCATCACTTCGCCTCGCTGCGCTCGGCTCCGTGCTGCGCTGCGTCCGGGATGACACGTGGAATCTCATGAAACTTCTGACCCCCGACCAGCTCGAAGCAGCCCTGCGCGACATCGGGGCGCGGCGCTATCATCGGCTGCACCCGTTCCATGGCCTGCTGCACGGCGGGAAATGCACCAAGGGCCAGGTGCAGGCCTGGGCGCTCAACCGCTACTACTATCAGTCGATGATCCCCATCAAGGACGCGAGCTTGATCGCACGCTGCGATGATTCAGGCATACGCCGCGCGTGGCGTGCGCGCCTTGTCGATCACGACGGCGAAGGCGAGGACGACGGCGGGATTGTGCGCTGGCTTCGTCTCACCGATGGGCTCGGGCTCGACCGGGCCTACGTGACGTCGCTGCGCGGGCTCCTGCCGGCCACGCGCTTTGCGGTCGATGCCTACGTCCGCTTCGTGCGCGAGAACACCTTGCTCGAAGCCATCGCGTCATCGCTCACGGAAATGTTCTCGCCCCAGATCATCAACGAGCGGATCGAGGGCATGCTCGCGAGCTATCCGTTCGTGACCCGCGAAACGCTCGCCTATTTCGACAAGCGACCGCCCCAGGCCGCGCGCGACGCCGATTTTGCCCTCGACTACGTCAAGCAGCACGCCCGCACGCCGGAACAGCAGCAGGCCGTGCTCGCCGCGCTCGAATTCAAGTGCGGCGTGCTGTGGGCGATGTGCGATGCGCTGCACCACGCCTATGTCGATCCCGGACACGTGCCGCCCGGCGCCTTCGTGCCGGGCTAAGTGCCACCGCGATCGCCTTGATGCCGCCGCCCCGGAGCCCCGGCGCCAGGCCGGCGAGGCCCTCGAACATGATCGGAATGCGTCCGGTGATGACGTCGTTGAGCTTCTTGCCGGCGATTGTCGTATAACACGCTCCGAAGTCCGTACAATTGCGGGATGGAGGCTCGGATTCCGTGGCGGAGGATGGCTCGATAGCGCCCGACGCAAAGCCGCGGCTGCCGCGCGGCGTGCGGCTCACCCACAACGAGGCCCAGGGCGGGTGGGTGCTGCTCGCGCCGGAGCGCGTGTTCAAGGCCGACGCCATCGCGGTCGAAATCCTCAAGCGCTGCACCGGCGAGGCGACCATCGACGACATCGTCGATGACCTGGCCAAGACCTTCAATGCGCCGCGCGAGCGCATACATACCGACGTGACCGCGCTGCTGCGCGGGCTTGCCGACAAGAAGCTCCTGGAGCTGTGACGTGGCCGACAACGGCGCCTTGCACAAGCCGCTCGGTCTCCTCGCCGAGCTGACGCACCGCTGTCCGCTCGGCTGCCCCTATTGTTCCAATCCGCTGGCGCTGGATTCGCGCGATGATGAGCTCGACACCGCCACCTGGGCGCGGGTGTTTCGCGAGGCCGCGGCGCTCGGCGTGCTCCAGGTGCATCTGTCGGGCGGAGAGCCGGCCGCGCGCCGCGATCTCGTCGAGATCGCCGCCGCCGCGCACGCGGCCGGCCTCTACGCCAACCTGATCACCTCGGCGGTGGGGCTGACGCCCGCGACCCTGGGCGCGCTCGCCGACGCGGGCCTCGACCACGTGCAGATCTCGATCCAGGACAGCGCGGCTCAATCCGCCGACCATATCGCCGGTTACCGCGGCGCCTATGGGCGCAAGCGGCAGATGGCCGCGGAAGTGGTGCGGCTCGGCCTGCCGCTGACCATCAATGCGGTGATGCATCGCGCCAACGTCGATCGCGTTGCCGAGATGGTGGAGCTGGCGGTCGAAGTCGGCGCGAGCCGGGTCGAGATCGCCCACGTGCAGTACTACGGCTGGGCGCTGAAGAACCGCGCCGCCCTGATGCCGACCCCCGAGCAGGTCGAGCGCGCGGTCGGCGAGGTCACGGAGCTGCGCCGCCGCTACCATGGCCGCATCGTCATCGACGCAGTCGTCCCCGACTATTATGCCCGCTATCCCAAGCCGTGCATGGGCGGCTGGGGCCGTCGCTCCCTCAACGTCACGCCGGCCGGCCGCGTGCTGCCGTGTCATGCGGCGGAATCCATTCCCGGACTCGCGTTCTGGTCCGTCCAGGACCACTCCCTCGCCGATATCTGGCGGAACTCGCCGGCCTTCTGCGCCTTCCGCGGGACCGACTGGATGCGCGAGCCGTGCCGAAGCTGCCCGCGGCGCGAGGAGGATTTCGGCGGCTGCCGCTGCCAGGCCTTCCTGCTCACCGGCGATGCGCGGGCGACCGACCCGGTGTGCCACCTGTCGCCCGACCATGCCCTGGTGGCCGAGCTCGCCGCCGTCCGCCGCGATGCGCCTTACGCATACCGGCGATGACGCCGATCGATGGCCATCCTCACCGGCTCTGCGGTCTCATCCCCAAACAAATGAACCTGTTCCGGTGTTGCGGCGACGCATAGCCGGCCAAAATCCGTGCTACACGGGAATTGCTTGCGGAATCTCGACATTCCGGGATTCCGGGCGAATAACCGCGACGCCGCGTGGTCCAAGCGCCCGTACTAGTGCCGCCGATTTGAAGTTCCTACAGCGCTAGCGGCAAGGTTCATTTAGGAACTTCAAATCGAAAAGCGGCACTAGAATCATATACTTGCTAGTGTCCCTTTGTTTCCGAAGTTCGTGTGAGAGAGTGCCGCAATGTATCACGAACTTCGGAAACGGGGCACTAGCCGCCCGCCGGCCCGCGCTGCAGGTAATATAGTATGGTAACCTGTGTGACTTCCCTCACAGACTTGAACCGAATTCCGCGCTTGCGCGACCAATGAACGAGCCCATCGTCGGTGCGATGCAAGCGACGTCAGACGAAGCGCTGATCTCTCGGATCGCAGCCGGCGACAGGCTCGCAATGCAGGTCCTGTTCGCGAGGCACCACGTACGCGTTTATCGGTTCGTTCTCCGCCTGGTCAGCAATCCCACCCTGGCGGAGGATCTGATCAGCGAGGTGTTTCTCGACGTCTGGCGTCAAGCCGGAAAATTCGAGGCGCGCTCGGCGGCATCGACCTGGTTGCTGGCAATCGCCCGGTTCAAGGCGCTCTCGGCGTTGAGGCGCAAGCCGGAAGAGGAGTTGGACGAAGAGGCGGCGGGGGCAATCGAGGATCCGGCAGACGATCCCGAAGTCTCCGTCCAGAAGAAGGACAAAGGCGAAATCCTGAGGAAGTGCCTGACCGCGCTTTCTCCGGACCATCGGGAGATCATCGACCTCGTCTACTACCATGAGAAATCGGTGGAAGAGGTCGCCGTAATCGTCGGGATCCCCGAAGCTACCGTGAAGACGCGTATGTTCTACGCGCGGAAGAAGATGTCGGAGCTGCTGAAGGCAGCTGGGGTCGATAGAGGTTGGCCATGATTGCGACGAGAGACAAGGCGGTGCCGGAGCGCGAGGATATCGAGACGCTGCTGCCTTGGCATGCAGCGGGAACGCTCAGCCGCCGCGACGCCGAGCGGGTCGAGCAGGCGCTGGCGCAGGATGCGGAACTGACCCGCCGCTATGAGCTGGTGCGCGAAGAGCTGGCCGAGACGATCCACCTCAACGAGACGCTCGGTGCGCCGTCGTCGCGGGTCGCCCAGCGCCTGTTCGCCGCCATCGACGCGGACAGCGCGAATGCGAAGCGGCGCAAGGTCTCCTTCGACGTCGGCGGCTGGCTCGCCGGGCTGATCGAGCAAGTGTCCCCGCGCACGCTGGCGTGGTCGGCGGCGGCGGCCGGATTGGCCATCGTCCTGCAGGCGGGGCTGCTGGCCGGATTGTTCGTGAGCGAGCGCAGCGCCAGCTATCGGACCGCCTCCTACGGCGAAGCGACCGCGACCGGACAGGGCGCCTTTGCCCTCGTGCGCTTCAACCCGGCGGCGAGCGTCGCCGACATCACCCGGTTCTTCGATACCCACAAGGCGTCCCTGGTCGAAGGCCCGCGCGCCGGCGGCATCTACCGCATCCGCGTATCCGCGGGCAGCCTGCCGAAGGAGGCGCTCGCCAAGCTGGTGGCGCAACTGGCCGAGGACAAGAGCGTCATCGCCTTCATCGTCCCCACGCAGTGACGGCGCATTCCAGCCGATCAATCGAAACGCGTACCGATTTATTGTCATGGCCGGGCTTGTCCCGGCCATCCACGTCTTTGACGCGGTTCGCACTCTTAAGACGTGGATGCCCGGCACGAGGCCGGGCATGACGAATGGAAGACGAGACCAAGCTGTAACGCGGCGCGCGGCGGCGGCTTGTTGCGCGGCCGACACACGCGGATGAATTCACAGCTTATTTGCGCAGCCGCCCTTGCAAGGATTGAGATCGACGCTGCAAGATTTCATTGGGGCCATTCGTCTGATTGCGGCGGGGATCATGGACGACAAGCTGCGAATTCGCGCCACCGCGGACATCGCTCGGCAATGGCGTGCGCTTGCCGAACGCCGGCGCGAACATTTTGCCGACCTCTATGACTCCGGCCGGTGGCGCAAGTACTACCGCGAGCAGTCTTTCCTGGCGCAGATGCGTGAAACCGCGCGGATGTCCGAGGCGTGGGACCGGGTGACCCGCTCCGACGCGCCGCAGCCGGCCAAGACCGGCGCCAAGACCAGCGATGTGTCGCGCCCCGTCGGCACCGATCCCTTTTGACCGAATCGTCCGGATAGCGGTATCGACGGCTAATCTAACCGGACGGGAGATCGCCATGAGGCTCCGTGTCGCCGCCGTGCTCATCGCCGTGCTGGCCGGCGGCGCAATCGGCCAGCCCGGGACCGAACCGACTGCGCAGGAACGGCGCGGCGAAGCGCTGCTCATGCGGCTCTGCCAGGGTTGCCACGCGGTCGGTCGCACCGGGGCAAGCACCAAGCCCGAGGCTCCGGCGTTCCGTACCCTCGGGCAGCGCTACCGCATCGAGGCGCTGGAGGAGGCTCTCGCCGAGGGGTCGCTGGCATCGGGCCATTCGGAGATGCCCGACTTCAGCTTCACCACCGAGGAAGTGGGCGAGGTGATCGCCTACCTCAACGCCATTCAGCAGCGTTGAGAAATCCGGGCTGGCCGCCGGGGTTGGACCTGTGATCAACTGGCCTCCCCCTAACCCCGGATCGCGCATGAGCAACGTCAATCCCAATCCTTTCACCACCCGGCCTGAGATCGAAGGAACCTTCGGGGTCGTCGCCTCGACCCATTGGATCGCCACCGCCGTCGGCATGGCGATCCTGGAAAAGGGGGGCAACGCGTTCGATGCGGCGGTCGCAGCCGCCTTCACCTTGCAGGTGGTCGAGCCGCATCTCAACGGTCCCGGCGGCGACGTACCGGTCATCGTTTACGACGTAAGGCGCGGCAAGCCCGAAGTGATTTGCGGCCAGGGGCCGGCGCCGGCCGGCGCGACGATCGGGTACTACCGCAGCCTCGGCCTCGATCTGGTGCCCGGCACCGGCCTGCTCGCGGCCTGCATCCCCGGCACGTTCGACACCTGGATGCTGCTGCTGCGCGACTACGGCACCATGCGGTTGGCCGATGTGCTCAGCCCCGCGATCGGCTATGCGGCAAACGGCTATCCGCTGGTCGAGCGCGCGAACGCGACGATCGCCACCGTCGAGCAGCTGTTTCGGGCGCATTGGCCGACTTCGGCCGCGGTCTATTTGCCGAACGGCAAGGTGCCGCCGACCGGCACGCTGTTCACCAACAAGACGTTGGCCGAGACCTACGCCCGCATTCTGCGCGAGGCCGAGACCGCGGGCGCCGAGCGCGAGGAGGAGATCGAGCGCGCGCGCAAGGCCTGGTCGCAGGGTTTCGTCGCCGAAGCGATCGACCGCTTCTGCCGCACGCAGGAGGTGATGGACACCAGCGGCACGCCGCACCGCGGCGTGCTCACGGGCGACGACATGGCGCGCTGGCAGGCGCGCGTGGAGGCGCCGCTCACCTACGATTACGCAGGGTACACCGTGTGCAAGGCCGGCCCCTGGACCCAGGGGCCGGTGGTGCTGCAGCAGCTCGCGCTGCTCAAGGGCTTCGGCCTCGACGGGCTTGCCCCGACCGATCCCGACTTCATCCACATGATCGTCGAATGCGCAAAGCTCGCCTATGCCGACCGCGAGACCTTCTACGGCGATCCCGAATTCGTGGACGTGCCCATGGAGACGCTGCTGTCCGACGCGTACAACGACGGCCGCCGCAGGCTGGTGACCAACCGCGCCTCGCTCGAGCTGCGGCCGGGGACCATCGCCGGATTCGGACGACGGGTCGAGGTGAGGCTGGCGGAGGGCGAGCGCGCCGCGGTCGGCAGCACCGGTGCCGGCGAGCCGACCGTCGGCCGCATTCCATGGACGCATGATGACGAGGACGATCCGAGTTTGCTGCCCGCCGGCGAGCTTCAGGTCACCCGCATGGGGGCGTCGCCCGGTGACACGGTGCACTTCGACATCGTCGATCAGGCCGGCAACATGGTCTCGGCAACGCCGTCCGGCGGGTGGCTGCAGTCGTCGCCGGTAGTCCCCGCGCTGGGCTTCTGTCTCGGCACGCGCACGCAGATGTTCTGGCTCGACGAGAAGCACCCCAACGCGCTGATGCCGGGCAAGCGCCCGCGCTCGACGCTCACGCCGACCATGGCGCTGCGCGACGGCGAACCCTGCCTCGCCTGGGGCTCGCCCGGCGGGGACCAGCAAGACCAATGGGTCACGCAGTTCTTCCTGCGCCACGTTCATGCCGGCATGAATCTCCAGGAGGCGATCGACGCGCCGGCCTGGCACAGCGAGCATTTCCCTTCCTCGTTCTGGCCGCGCACCGCCCGGCCCGGCGTGCTGGTGGTCGAGGGCCGCGTCCCGAAGGCGACCGTCAAGGAGCTCGAACGCCGCGGTCACGTCGTCGAGGTCGGTCCCGACTGGTCGGAAGGACGGCTGACCGCGGCCTCCCGCGTCGGCCGCCGCCGCCGCGCCGCCGCCAACCCGCGCGGCATGCAGGGTTATGCGGCGGGCAGGTGAGATCACTGTGGAACGGGGAGATCGGTCCGCAGGAGCTGATCGGGCGGGCATGACCGCGGGTGGCTTCATATGCGGTAGCCCTGCCTTCCCCGGGAGGGTTGCTTCCGCGCAGGGCCGCCGATGACGTGGTCGATCATCGCGCGCGACGTTGAGACCGGCGCCTTCGGCATCGCGGTTGCCAGCAAATTCTTCGCGGTCGGCGCGCTGGTGCCGCATATCGCGCCCCAAATCGGCGCGGTCGCGACCCAGGCGCTGGTCAGTCCGCTCTACGGTGTCGACGGCTTGCGCCTCTTGCGCGAGGGCGTTTCGGCGGATGCGGTCGTGAAGCGGCTCGTCGACGCCGACTCAGGCAATGCCTATCGCCAGGTGCATGCCATGGATGCCGCCGGCGGCGTGGGCGCCCATACCGGCAGCAAATGCATCGGCTGGTGCGGTCACATCGAGCGCGGCGGCGTATCCTTCGCCGGCAACATGCTGGCGGGAGCAGCCGTGCTCGACGACACCGCCGCCGCCTATCTGGCGAATGCCGGCCGGCCGTTCGCGCGCCGTCTGATCGCAGCCCTCCAGGCTGGCGAAGCAGCCGGGGGCGACAAGCGCGGCAAGCAATCGGCGGCGTTGGTCATCTACGGCGAGGACGAATGGCCCGTTCTCGACCTGCGGGTGGATGACCACAGCGACCCGCTGGCGGAACTCGACCGTCTCGAGCGGGTGAGCCGTGAGCGCTTCGTGCACTTTCGCCGGCATATGCCCAGCCGGCGCAATCCGTTGGGTCTCATCGACCGCGACAAGATCGAAGCCGACATCGCCGCGGCCCGCGCCGCCGAGGCCGGGTGATGACCGCGCCGCTGCTCGAAATCGAGGACCTGAGGGTCGCCTTCCGCGGCGCCGACGGGCGCATCACCCATGCGGTCGATGCGGTGGATCTCACGGTGTCCCACGGCACGACGCTCGGGCTCGTCGGCGAGTCCGGCTGCGGCAAGAGCGTCACCTCGCTCGCCGTCATGGGCCTGTTGGCGCGCGGCGCCGCCGAGATCACCGGCAAGGTCCGCTTCGACGGCATCGATCTGCTCGACCTTCCCGATCGCGCGATGCGCGACATGCGCGGCGACCGCCTCGCCATGATCTTCCAGGAGCCGATGACCTCGCTCAACCCGAGCTACACGATCGGCGAACAGATCATCGAGGCGATCGTGCGCCATCGCGGGCTCTCCCGGCGCCGCGCGCGGGTGCGCGCGATCGAGATGCTGCGACGGGTAAAAATCCCGGGAGCCGAGCGGCGCATCGACGATTACCCGCACAAGCTCTCCGGCGGCATGCGCCAGCGCGTGATGATCGCGATTGCGTTGTCGTGCGATCCCGAGCTTCTCATCGCCGACGAGCCGACCACCGCCCTCGACGTCACCATCCAGGCGCAGATCCTCGACTTGCTGCGCGAGCTGAAGGCATCGACGCTCTCCGCCATCATCCTGATCACGCACGATCTCGGCGTCGTTGCCGAGATCTGCGAGGAGGTTGCGGTGATGTATGCCGGCGAAATCGTCGAGCGCGCCCCGGTCGATGCCGTGTTCGAGCGGCCGGGCCATCCCTATACGGTCGGACTGCTCGGCTCGATCCCGCGCCTCGACCGCCGCACCGACCGGCTCGCGACGGTGGAAGGCCGGGTGCCGAACATGACGGCGCTGCCGCAAGGCTGCCGCTTCGCGCCGCGCTGCCCGTTCGCCCGCGACGTCTGCGTGAGCGCGCCGCCGCCGATGGTGGCGATCGGCGAAAACCACTGGACGCGCTGCGTCAGGGCGCCGATCGAGAGGCTAGTGCCGCCGATTTGAAGTTCCTACAGCGCTAGCCGCAAGCTCATTTAGGAACTTCAAATCGAAAAGCGGCACTAGAATCATATGTTTGCTAGTGCCCCTTTTGCTTCCGAAGTTCGTGTCGGAGGTGCCGCGATGTATCACGAACTTCGGAAGCAGGGGCACTAGTGCCGCCGATTTGAAGTTCCTATACGGCTGCGGCAAACTCATTTAGGAACTTCAAATCGAAAGGTGGCACTAGAAGCATATACTTGCTAGTGCTCCTTTGATTCCGAAGTTCGCACGAGAGAGTGCCGCAAAGTGATGCGAACTTCGGAATCGGAGCACTACAGTAGTATCATGAGCGGCGCGCTGCTCGCGGTCGAGGGGCTGGTCAAGCACTTCGTGCTGCGCCGTTCCGCGCTCGGCCGGCCGACGATAATCGTCAAGGCGGTCGACGGCGTGACGTTCTCGGTCGGCGCCGGCGAGACGCTGGCGCTGGTCGGCGAGTCGGGGTCGGGCAAATCGACCGTCGGCCGCCTGGTGCTGCGGCTGATCGAGCCGACCGCCGGCGGCGTGCGGTTCGACGGCAGCGATATTTTCTCGCTTCGCCCGCCCGCGCTGCGCGCGTTCCGGCGCCATGCGCAGCTGGTGTTCCAGGACCCTTACGGCTCGCTCAATCCGCGCATGACGGTGGGCGACATGCTCGCCGAGCCGCTCGCGCTGCATGCGGTCGTGCCGCCGGCGCGGCGCCGCGAACGGATCGCCGAGCTGCTCGACATGGTCGGGCTCGATCCGCGCTTCGCGCGACGCTATCCCCACGAGTTCTCCGGTGGCCAGCGCCAGCGCATCGCGATCGCCCGCGCGCTCGCGGTCGAGCCGAAGCTCATCGTGTGCGACGAGCCGGTATCCTCCCTCGACGTGTCGATCCGCGCACAGGTGCTGAATTTGCTGCGCGACCTGCAACGGCGGCTCGGGCTCGCGTACCTCTTCATCTCGCACGACCTCGCGGTGGTGAAGCACATCGCCGACCGCGTCGCGGTCATGAATTTCGGCCGCATCGTCGAGACCGCGCAGGCGCAAGCCCTGTTTGCCGCGCCGCGCCATCCCTATAGCCGCGCGCTGCTCTCGGCGATCCCGGTGCCGAAGCCGCGCGCGAAGCGCGATCCTCTGATCCTCGCGGCCGACATGCCGAGCGCGCTCGAGCCGCCGCCCGGCTGTCATTTTCATCCCCGCTGTCCGTTCGCGGTCGAGCGCTGCCGCAGCGAGCGGCCGGCGTTCATCGACGACGGCGCCGGCCACGCGACGGCCTGCCATCGCTGGGCGGAGCTTCCGGCCGCCGGCGAGGTCGCGGACGAAGGGCAGGCGTCTCCCGCGCTCGAACGGCTGATCGCCGCGTTCGGGCGAGCAGAGGTGCACACCGACGGCGGTGTTGATAGAGTGACGACCGGGCGGAATGCCGGAGCGCCCGCGCTCCGGTGAAATCGAGGGAGAATTCCATGAAGGCGTTGCGCTTCGCCGCGGCCGCCGCGGCGGTGATGCTGCTGGCCGGCACGGCCGCGGCCCAGACCACGCTGCGCATCGGGCTTGCCGAGGACCCCGATATCCTCGACCCCACGCTCGCCCGCACCTATGTCGGCCGCATCGTATTCGCCTCGTTCTGCGACAAGCTGTTCGACATCGACGAGAAGCTCAACGTGGTGCCGCAGCTCGCGCTCTCGCACGAAACGTCGAGCGACGGCAAGGCGGTGACCATCAAGCTTCGGCCCGGCGTCAAGTTCCACGACGGCGAAGCCTTCGACGCCGAAGCCGCCAAGTACTCGATCGAACGCCACCTCACCCTTCAGGGCTCGTTCCGCAAGCCGGAGATCGCGGCGCTCGACCGCGTCGAGGTGGTCGATCCGCTCACCGTCCGCCTCGTTCTCAAGAATCCGTTCTCGCCGCTGATCTCCCAGCTCACCGACCGCGCCGGCATGATGGTGTCGCCCAAGGCGGCCAAAGAGGCAGGCGACAGGTTCGGGCTCAAGCCCGTGTGCGCCGGCCCCTACAAGTTCGTCGAGCGGGTGCAGCAGGACCGCATCGTGGTGGAGAAATTCCAGGACTACTGGAACAAGGACAACGTCCATATCGACCGCATCGTCTATCAGCCGATCATCGATTCCACCGTGCGGCTCGCCAACCTGAAGTCCGGCGGGCTCGATTTGGCGGAGCGGCTGCTTGCGACCGATCTCAAGGAAATCCGGTCCGATCCTAAGCTCAAGCTCTCGACCGCGCTCGAGCTCGGCTACCTGGGTCTGACCATCAACGTCGGCAACGGGGAGCGATCGAAGAACCCGCTTGGTCAGAATCCGAAGGTGCGCCAAGCGCTGAGCTACGCCATCGATCGCGAGGCGCTCACCCAGGTCGTATTCAACGGCGAGTTCGTGCCCGGCAATCAGTGGGTCAACCCGGAGCATCCATATTTCCAGAAGGCGTTTCCAGTGCCCAAGCGCGATGTC
>WNGA01028976.1_pt1 | contig 15480 bp, 15 predicted proteins | sample 5400061 | NCBI WGS metagenome assembly WNGA01 (sample SAMN13153366, study PRJNA577476) | soil metagenome | isolation source: 100 cm soil or saprolite under grassland replicate 2 | place: USA:California | collected 2016-06-15
GCCGGCTGCTGCAACTCACGTAAGCCGGGAGTATTTGGCGAGCTGACATTCAACGCGACGTAATCGGCAAACCCACGAAGCAATCGGAAGGAGTGTAGGTAATCATCTGTTGCTTCTGTCAGCGGAGTGACCTTCGATTTTCCAATGTTGATCCCGACCCGGCAGTTGCCGGGCCATCGTCTACTCTCGCGCAATTTTCGTAGCCGACTCGCAATTGCGTCGGCGCCTTCGTTGTTAAAACCGAGACTGTTGATGAGCGCCTGTTGCTCGGGAAAACGGAAGATGCGCGGCTTTGGATTTCCCGGCTGCGGTCTTGCGGTCACCGTGCCGATCTCGATAAACCCGAAACCCAGCGCTGCCCATGCAGGCAGGGCGACGCCGTTCTTGTCCAATCCGGCTGCAAGTCCGATTGGATTCGGAAAGTTTACTCCGAAAACTGTTTTCGGTTTCGGCGGCGGCTGAAAAACCTTCAACGAGCGCAGTGCAAGATCGAAATGTGACGCGCCGCGCAAAAGCGCGATCGCAAGGTGATGTGCGGCCTCGGGATCGAGCGAAAACAGGAGCGGCCTGACGAATCGCTCGTAAGCATTCTTCATTTAGCGGCCTTAATTGCGCAGGCTGGAAGCCTGCGCGCCGGGACAGGCAGGATGCCTATCTTCCGCGATGTTTTCATTTGCCGATGCAAAATTGTCCGAAGACCGAATCGAGAATTTGTTCGACATCGACGGCGCCAATTACTTCCCCAACGGCTCGCAATGCTTCGTTAAGATCGACTGCGACATATTCTGGCGACAGCATCTTGCCCAGCGTTGCTCGCGCGCGATCGCACGATTCCAACGCCCGCCGGAGACAATCGCGATGTCGTGTATTGATCGCGAGTGTGCTCTCCGGCCTCAGATTTTGTTTGGCAATGCGCGCCAGAATTTCCTTTTGCAGTTCCGGAAGACCTTCTCCCGTCAGGCAGGAAATCCGCGCGGCATGAAAATTTTCCCAGTCCCGGTCTTCAGGCAAATCGCTCTTGTTCAAAACGACAATTTCATTCGAGTCACCGGACCGCTCATCAAAATGCTGAGGCCTGGGCGCATTCTGATCTGCGATGTGGAGACGCAAGTCGGCCAGTCGCAGCGATTTTTCGGTGCGCGCGATTCCTTCGCGCTCGGGTGCGCTTTCGGAAGCCCGCAGTCCGGCAGTATCGAGCAAACGGACTGGCACACCATCCAGGTTGACCAATTCTTCGATGGCATCGCGCGTCGTGCCATGTGTTTCGCTGACGATGACCCGATCGTAGCCGAGAAGCCGATTCAGTAAGCTCGATTTGCCAGCATTGGTCGCTCCGTAAATCACCACCCGAACGCCTTCGCGCAGAATGCGCCCCTGGTCAGCGGTGGCCAGCAGCCCGGAGATTTCCTCGCGAACAGAACCAAGCCGCACGCGCAATGTTTCTCCTTCATCCGGCGCAATCCCTTCCTCTGGAAAATCGATCGATGCATCGATATGCGCGAGCAGTAAAACCAATCCATCGCGAATTTTCCTGATCTTTTCGCCGAGCCTTCCTTCGAGCTGCTCGGTGGCGGAACGGAGCGCCAGATCGGTCTTGGCGCGGATCAGATCGATCACAGCCTCAGCCTGCGTCAGGTCCATTTTGCCGTTGAGAAATGCCCGCTCGGTAAATTCGCCCGGCCGGGCCGCGCGCGCGCCCGCGCGCAAACACGCTTCAAGAACTTTCGCCGTCACCAGTGTTCCGCCGTGGCAACTGATCTCAACCAAATCGTCGCCGGTGTAACTGGCCGGCGCGCGATGGATCGAGAGCATCACCTGGTCGATCAATCGATCCGCTCCATTGAAAATTTCCCCGAAATGCTGCACGTGCGATGCAAATTGCGACGGCCTTTCTTTGCCGCGAAAAATCTTGTCGGCCACGTCGATCGCATTCACACCGGAGACGCGGACAAGCGCGATCGCGCCTTCACCCGCAGGAGTGGAGATGGCAGCGATTGTGTCAGCGACGGTCATAGTAGTTCGCTGCAATCCATGTGGGCCACACTCGCTGGCAGGAATGCCTGCTCGGCCCAGAGGCTGCAAGCCTGTGCTAGTTGAGAACTTCTTTCAGCGCCGCAATGCATTTTCGATTTTGTTCCATTGTCCCCACTGAAATGCGGATCCATTCGGGCAATTTGTAGCTTTTGAGCGGTCGCACGATGACCTTCCGTTTCAATAACCTTTCGAAGATAGCGGGTCTGTCGCCGACATTTATCATCACGAAATTCGCGACGCCGGGCACAAACTGGATTTTCATTTCTTCGAATTTTTCCTGCAGATAAGCGCGACCTTCATCGACGACGCGCTTGGTTTCACGCTGATGCGCGTCGTCGTTCAGAGCTGCGAGCGCGGCAGCGTGGGCGATGCTGCTTACATTAAATGGCTGCCGTGTCTTCTGAAGCACTTCGATCAAATCGTGCCGTGCGATGCCGTACCCGACGCGCAAGCCAGCGAGTCCGTGAATTTTGGAAAAGGTGCGCAGAACAATGACATTGCGGCCGTCGCGAACGAACTGGAGCGTCTTCGGCGGATTATCCAGGAACTCGAAATAAGCTTCATCAAAAACAACGATGATCTTTTCCGGGACACTCGACATGAAACTATCGATCTTGCGCTGGGAAACCAACGTGCCGGTTGGATTGTTAGGATTGGGAATAAAAACGAGCCGGGTTTTCGGCGTTATCGCATCCAGCATCGCATTGACGTCTTGCTGGTAATCTGCGCCAGGCGTTTCAATTGTGTGCGCGCCGAAAGACGTTGCGATTAGTTTGTACACGATAAAGGCGTGCTCGGACGCGATCACGTCATCGCCGCGATTGAGAAACGCGTGCCCGAGAAATTCGAGTACTTCGTTCGAGCCATTACCTAAAATAATATTCTCCGGAGCGAGGCCGAGTCTGGCCGCGATTGCTTTGCGCAAGTAACATCCGCCGCCATCCGGATACAGGTGCGCGTTCTCCAAGGCGACGCGCATTGCTTGAATTGCTTTGGGAGACGGGCCCAGCGGATTCTCGTTTGAAGCCAGCTTGCTGATTTCGCCTGGCTCTACACCGAGTTCGCGTGCTGTTTCCTCGATCGGTTTTCCCGGTTGGTAAACAGCAAGGTCGCGCAGGTGCGGATTTGCCAGTTCCCAAATCGATGTCATGCCCGCAATCTATAACACATCTACACATCTCATTTCTAGTGTCTCGGTAACGCGCAACACTGAGCCGTTTCAACGGCTGACGAACATTGGGAAGCCGTTAAAACAGCTAAAGCACAGCGGCTTTCCCCTGCACCTGGCTCAAGTCAGGTGTTAATGAGACCGGCGAATGCAAGGATTGCAGCGGGCGCGGCTATCTCTACAATGGAGGGTGATGGCCAACGACGAAATCATTTACCTCGATAACAACGCCACGACGCAGCTCGACCCCGCAGTGATCGAGGAGATGCTGCCGTTTTTGACAAAGTATTATGGCAACCCTTCCAGCGGCTACGCGTTCGCCACCAAAGCCCGAAAAGCTGTCGATCTTGCGCGGGAGCGGCTGGCGGCGTTGCTGGGGTGTGAACCGTCGGAAATTGTTTTCACCAGCGGCGGGACCGAATCGAACAATGCCGTAATCAATTCCGCGCTGCAGTTTGAACCGCGCGGCAACCACATTGTCACGAGCGCCGTCGAGCACAGTGCGGTGCTGCGCCCCTGCCAGGACCTCACCAAGCGCGGATGCGAGGTGACGTTTCTGGGCGTGGATCGGCATGGAAATGTCCTGCGATCAATTTCCTTTCCCTTTCCGCGCACAAATTTCATGGGCCAAAAGGCGTGGGCGCGCTCTACGTCAATCGGCGAACGCGCTTTCACCCCTTGATCGCCGGCGGAGGCCAGGAAAACGGACGTCGAGGCGGAACAGAAAACGTCGCGTCAATTGCTGGTCTGGGAAAAGCGGCAGAGCGCGCTGTCCAATATCTCTCGGAGGAAAAAACGCCCGTTCGTTCCATGCGCGACCGTTTTGAAAAAGCGATCCTGGAAACGGTGAGTGGAGCATCGGTTAACGGCGCCGGTGCCGCCCGCGTCCCAAACAGCTCGAGTTTTTCGTTTGAAGGAATCGACTCGCCAGCGGCCCTTCTCTTATTGGATCGACATCGTATTTGTTGCTCAGCCGGGTCAGCGTGCCGCACGGGTTCGCAGGAAGCTTCGCACGTGCTGCATGCGATGAACTCGGACGCGAATGGCGGGCGACGCAGTCTGCGCTTTTCTATCGGCCGCTTCAACTCCGACCAAAAGTTATCGAAAAACTGCGTCAGATGGCGACGCCGGCTAGGGTCCTTGAACCGCAGAATTCGTTGTGAACAGGTCAAGTTTCAAAAGGATCTTCAACCAGTCAATTTGTGAGTCATTTCAGAAGTTCCAAATCCCAATTTCCAAATCCCAGGCAAAGTTCAACTCGCGAAGGGTTTCGGAGTCAATCGTCAAATCCCAAAAAGGACAGCTTCAGTGTTGCTTAGCGTTCTCGGCAATTGCTTCACAAACGCCTGCACTGATTGCGCAAACTCGGACATTCGTTCCTCCAGATCTCGTGGTTTAGCGCCGTCCCCCATTTGGAACATGGGATTTGATCCTTTACTTGGGATTTGGAGCTTGGGATTTGGAACTTGCAGCCCCGACAACTTTCACTCACTCACTCATTATCTGTGTTCATCTGTGTAATCCGTGGTCAAAATCGTCTGACGCTTTGCCTGGCTAGTGGGAGTGTCGAATTTTAACCTTGTTAGGCGGTGAAATTTTTGTTAAAACTCGGCGTCACTAAATAGATCTGGATGGGGGATAAGGGCAGGAAGCTTTTCTCCCGGAACTTTCTTCCCCTTTTTCAGACGTCCCGCCTGAGGGGGGCAGGGTCAACCCGACGGAGAAAAACCAAAAAAAGAAAACTAAACATGAAACTTCAAAACTTAATTCACATTCTGATCCTGATTGCCTGCATTGGGCTTTTGCCAAGAGCGCAAGGGGTGGGTCCCGACACGGACGGTAACATACCCGGCTCCAACAATGGCGAAGGCATCGGGGTACTCGTCAGCCGCACCGGTGGGGTCTGGAACACCGGGACTGGTTTCGAGGCGCTTAACCAGCTCACTGCCGGCAACCAAAATACGGCGACCGGTCTTCGAGCCCTCTTTAACGATACCAATGGCGGCTTCAACACAGCTACTGGCGTTTTTTCGCTCTTTAGCAACACCAGCGGGTTTTTCAATAGTGCCGCAGGCGCTTATTCACTCGCCAATAACATTAGCGGCACCCACAACACGGCCAATGGTTACGCTGCGCTCTACCGCAACACCGACGACGACGATACAGCCACTGGTTTTGCTGCGCTCTACCACAACACCACCGGCAACAACAACACGGCTACTGGTTCTCAAGCGCTCCAGAGCAACACCACCGGCGGGGGAAACACGGCCAACGGTTCTCGCGCACTCGCGAGTAATACCACTGGCCTCCAAAACACGGCCAATGGCTTCCAAGCGCTCTTGTCCAACACCACCGGCAGTGGAAACACGGCCATTGGTTCCAATGCGCTCGTAAGCAATACCGCCGCTACCAACACAGCCATCGGCTCTGGCGCGCTCTTTGGCAACACCACCGGCAACAACAACACGGCCTTGGGCATTAACGCCGGTCTCAACCAAAATACCGGCAGTAACAATATCTATATCGGCGACTTGGGTGGCGGTGGCGAGTCCAATGTGATTGCGATCGGTGCGTTTCCTTCTAGCGGAATCGGTTACACCGCAACGCTTATCGGCGGCATCTACTCGAACGTGCAGCCTGTTGTGGGAACCGATCCGGATTATGTCACCATAAACAGCGTTGGCCGCCTTGGCCGGGGCAACGTATCTTCGCGCCGGTATAAACACGACATCAGACCCATGGGCAAGACCAGCGAAGCGCTCTTCGCGCTTAATCCGGTCACGTTCCGCTATAAAAAGGAGATTGATCCTTCACAGACGCTCGCCTTTGGCCTTATCGCGGAGGAAGTAGAAAAGGTGTATCCCGATCTGGTGGGCCGCAACGCCGAGGGTCAGCCCGAATCGGTTCGCTACGAGCAGATCAACGCGATGCTGCTCAACGAGTTCCTGAAGGAGCACAAGAAAGTCGAGGAACAGCACGCAACCATTACGGAGTTGAAGTCAACGGTCGCGCAGCAACAGAAAGGGATGGAGATTCTCACGGCGCAACTCAAAGAGCAGGCAGCGCAAATCCAGAAGGTGAGCGCCCGTATTGAAGCGAGCCGGTCTGCGCCGCGAACAGCCAGTAACGATCGGTAGAGCTGCGAGTTGTAGCAAGTTGTAGTGGTGCTCGCCGCGGCGAGCACCAACCCGTTGATCAGGCGTTCGCCGCGGCGAACGCCTCTACAAGAATCACGTCGCCGGTCGACAATTTCCTTGCGGGGCAATATGGTGCGCGAAGGTTCTTCTTACGATGGACACGCCACGAGATCCTGCCGCTTCGCGCTACGAGCACGCCGCGCAGGGCTTGCGTCGAAGCGATCTCGATCCTGATCCGATCAAACAGTTTGCAAACTGGTTCACGGCCGCAATTGAGGCCCGGATTCGGGATGTCAATGCGATGAGCCTTGCCACCGCCGGTTCCGATGCCAAGCCGTCCGTGCGGATTGTTTTGTTGAAAGGTTTCGACCAGGACGGATTCGTCTTTTTTACTAACTACGAAAGCGAAAAAGGAAAACAGCTCGAAGCCAATCCCTATGCGGCGCTGGCGTTTTATTGGATCGAACTGGATCGGCAGGTTCGCATCAGCGGGACAGCGGAAAAGACTTCGCGTGAAGAATCGCAAACCTATTTTCATTCGCGCCCGGTCGGCAGCCAATTGAGTGCGTGGGCCTCGCGTCAAAGCGAGGTGCTCGATGGACGCCGCGTATTGGACGCGCGCATGGCAGAGATGACAGAACGCTTCGGCGGTAAACCCATTCCGTTGCCGCCGCATTGGGGCGGGTATCGGCTGAAACCCGAAGTGATTGAATTCTGGCAGGGGCGCCCGAACCGTTTGCATGATCGCTTTCGTTACACTCGGCAGACGGATGACTCGTGGCGGATCGACCGGCTGGCGCCGTGAGGAATGACGAAGCACGAATGACGAATGTCGAAGGAAACCCGATTGACGAAACCAAAAAAAGCGACGCGAGGACGCGTGCGCACTCCGAAGGCTCCCGCGAAACAGTAATAGTGCCTCCATGAATTTCGCGCGAAGCCCTTTTGGAGTGCGAGGCGTCTTCGCATCGCTTTCATGCGCGCGCCAACATACGGGCCGTTCTGTGAAGAAAAATGTGAATATGAAGATTGAGGTCATCCGGGGCGACATCACGGCGCTCGATGTGGATGCCATCGTCAATGCTGCGAATACGACACTTCTCGGCGGCGGCGGAGCCCCGAAAGCTTTCGGGGTTCATCGCGCCGCCGGACCCGAATTGCTTGCAGAATGCCGGACGCTCGGCGGATGTCAGCCCGGCGAAGCAAAGATCACTCGCGGCTATAAATTACCAGCGCGTTTTGTCATTCACACGGTAGGCCCGTTTTGGACCGGCGGTAAACGCGGCGAACCGCAGATCTTGGCGAATTGCTATCGAAATTCATTGCAGCTCGCGGTGGAAAACGGGATCAAGACGATAGCGTTTCCCGCAATCAGCTGCGGCGCCTACCGCTATCCGATTCGAGAAGCAGCGCAGATCGCAGTAGAAACGACCCGCGAATTTCTCGCGACCGACGACAAAATCGACAAAGTGATTTTCGTCGTCGCAAGTGACGAAATCCTCCGCGCGTATCAGCGGCTTCTGTAAGGGCGCTCTGTCTGCCACGTCGTAGTTCTGCGAAGACGGATAAGCGCCGCATATTGTCTCGGCCAACCCCGAAAGCTTTCGGGGCTACAGCCAAGTTACATTCCGCTGCGGATCCCGCGATCCGGATCACGCGGCCCTATATCATGGCTGAGTTTGGCCCAGGCGGCGCGCACCGCGTGTCGGGCATGGTCCCACGAAGCGCTGATTCGGCTTTATTTCGCTCGTAGTCGAGCGCCAGATCGCTTTCGATTTCTTCGTACGCCTTCCCTGGATAGTTGTGGAACCCTTCGTAACCGGTGCGATACGCCGGCGCGTAATGTCCGTAAGTGTAGCCCGCTTTCACGAAGGGCTGCCTTTCGTGATGTTCCCGCCAGTTTTTTCCTTCTTCGGTTGTTGGATTCATAGCTTCTGCCACTCCATGTGCACCGTACACCGCAGCGATGCCGCCGACCACTGTCCCAACTGCGGCGCCTATAGGTCCGCCGATCGCCGCGCCGAGGGCAGCGCCAGTTATAGCTCCACCGGCTGCTCCCACACCAGTGCCCACTGGATGGGCGCCGGGTTCGCCCGTGATCGGGTCGGTATTTTTTCTCGGTTTTTCCCTCATTTCCGTCGATTGCCCTACAGTATCGCCTTACATTAATTCGCGAATCGGCGCGCCGGCGGATGCGAAGAGCGCACCAACTTGACTCCGAAAGTCCGCCAATCGGACGGACTCGTCCTGTGGCGAGCTTTCGCGAGTTGAGAAACGCAACCAGACCGCCATTTACGATTCGTTTGTATATGATTAATCCGAACGAAAATGATCTTACGAGGGACGAACCGCTTCCGACGCAGCTCCAGTCGGGCGAAGAAGAAATTGGCTCGGGTGGGCGTGAGCAGTTTCGTCGAGCAACAAAGAAGGTTTCCACAGCGATGAGCCATACGTGGGACGAGACAAAGGAGAAAGCAGGCCGGGCGCGGGAACGCACGGAGTACTTCGTGCGCGAAAATCCCATGCCGACCATTCTCGGCGCACTGGGGCTGGGAATCGCCATTGGATTGGCGATTCGCTACGCCTCGACCAGCGAGCACAAGGCAGAAATTGAGATGAAGTCGCCGCTGGCAAATCTGAACTGGAGTCTTCTTTCGCTGCCTTTTCTCTGGCCATTGTTCAAATCAGCCAGAGAAAAATATGAAAGCTCGACCGAAGCAATGAAGGATGGCGTCAAACAACTGAAAAAGATCGACGTCGACCGCTACGCAAAGCCGATCCGCAAGCGCTGGAAAGCCTGGACGCGGTAAGTATGGCTGTCAGTCTGGGGACGAATTAAGACGTTCAGGGTAGCGCACTGCCTGCCCTGAGCATAGTCGAACGGGCGTCTCGCGTGTTGGTTGCGGCGTCGCGCCGAAACAGTCTTTTTCCTTGAATCTTCTCGGCTTGGGGCGGTACGAATTCATAAGAAAAGTTCGCGATCGCGAGGACGCGCTCGCCAACACGCGAGACGCGTGCGCTACCCGGGCCGCTCTCGCGTGCGCTGGGGGTGAACACACCGTGCGGCGCGGGCGGAAAAACTCCGCGAGTTGACTCCGAAAGCTTTCGCGAGTTGAAGCACGGCCTCATCTCGCGGAAGATGTCCGTCTTCGCATGGCGAATTCGAATTCATCCGAGCAACCGGCCTGGCAACGTAACCCGGTGTTCGAATTTTTTGCGTCGCTTAAACTCGCAGTCGTTTTGCTCGCAGTGCTCATCGTCGCCGCCATCGCGGGAACGATTTACGAATCGAGTTTCGATACGAAAGTCGCTCGGGCCTATGTTTACGGTGCGCCATGGTTTAATCTCTGGCTCGTTTTGCTCGGTGCCAACCTTGCCGTTTCGGCTCTCTCGCGCTGGCCCTGGCGTAAACATCACCTCGCATTTCTTATCACACATCTCGGTATCATTACGCTCCTGATCGGATCGCTCATTGGCAGAATTTGGGGGACAGAAGGAACGATCACGCTCTTCAAGCGCGAGCCGCCAACGAATCGTCTCCTTGTCGATCAACACCAGCTGCGCGTGCACGATGTCGATGGAATCGTGAAAGGATTTCCTGCGGAATTTCTGCATCATCCGCCGAATCCGCAACACCCGCGCGACCTTGGCTTTCTCGCCAGCGGCGCGCGTTTGCAGATCGTCGATTACGCGCCAGCGATTGAGGGAAAGCTGAACCCTAAATCAGTCGCTGATGGTGGCACGCCCGCGCTGCATTTCAGAATTTCGACCGCAATGATGAACCAGCATCTCGATAGCTGGTTGCTGGCCGACGATCCGCAGCACGGAAATTTTTCAATGGGTCTGGCAAACATCGAATTGAAACGCGGCACTGCGCCGGATTCAGGCAGGGATCCGGCAGCGGCCGGACCGAGCCGTCCGCCCGCGAGCACGATTACGAGCAAGAGCACGAGCAGGATCGAAGAAGTCGATCTCGAAGAATCGATTTTTGCGTTTAGCAAAGCGCCGGAAGAACAAATGAAAAGGGATTCCCGCTGCAGAAACGGCGCCGAATCCACACGGCGTTACTGAAATGCCGGCCACGGGTGGGCCGCCGACGATGCCTGCACCCGGCACGCAGGCGCCAAATCATCTCACGCTGTTCATTGCGGACGATGGCGCTGTTTCCTACGAACTCGTTTCACGAAAGAATGGCAAATCGAGCGGCAAGATTGAGCGGAACAAACCACTCCCGACCGGTTGGGCCGATTGGCAGCTCGATATTGATAAGACGATGCCGCACGCGCAGCAGTGGATGGACTTCACGCCCGCGAAATCCGGGCAAACGTCGGCATCTTCCGCCGCGGCTGATTTGCCGGACGGCGTGCGCGTGCGCATTGAACAAAATGGAGAGGCAGTGGAGCAATGGGTGCCGGCTGGTTGGCAAGTCGCGGCGCCGATCCGCCAAAGGACGGATTCGCCGGAGCGAACTTCGCCTGATCAAACCATGATCGCTTACGGCTGGAAAACAGTTCCACTGCCGATCGGACTCGAATTGCTCGACTTTGAAGTGAAACGAAACGAAGGCAGTGACAGTCCCGCGGGATTCAAAAGCGTTCTGCGAATCGTCACCGCTGACGGCGAAACCGCGACCGGCGCCTGCTGGATGAACAATCCGTTTAGTTATCCCGGTGCGTGGTGGCGAACGTGGACGGGGTTCACCTATAAAATTTCGCAGGCGTCGTGGAATCCGGAAAACCTCGGGCAAAGCACCGTGCAGATTTTGCGCGACCCTGGCTGGCTATTAAAATGGATCGGCTCGCTGCTCGTGGTGATCGGCGTGTTCATGATGTTTTATCTCCAGCCGTATCGAAAACAGACCGAAGGCGATCCGATCACGCTTTCGCCTTCGAACCTTCCGAACCGGCTACAACCAGAAAAGGGGAAACGTGAAGCTCCTCTTGTTTCCACGTCAGCGTTGTAGCTGGGATCGATGATCCCAGCCTTCTTTCCAGGCTCCCGAGGTACAGTTCGACATTGAAAGGCATGGCAAGACGTTGAACGTTCCGCTCTCACATGGGAAACGGGAAAGCCATTCAGTCATTCGCGCTCATTAGTGTCGTAGCGCTTTTAACTGCGTGCGCGTCAAACAAGAAAGCGGGTCGGCTCTCCGGCGCGGAGCAACCGGCCTCAGACGGAACCAAATGGGGTTACTACACCGGTAACCCAGTGACGCGGTGGAATCCGGATGGACTGACAATGACGCTGCTTAGCGAGTTGCGCTATACCGATCCGCACGGACTCGTCTGGGTCGCGCCCGCCGGATCGACAGTGAACGGCGCCTCAATCCCGCGATCGCTCTGGTCGTTCATGGGCGGACCATTTGAGGGAAAATATCGGGACGCCTCCGTGTTGCACGACGTTGCCTATGAGCAACACAAGCGGCCATGGCAGGACTGCGACCGGATGTTTTACAACGCGATGCGCTGCAGTGGCGTAGGTGCTGTGGAAGCGAAGACGATGTTTTACGCGCTCTATCGTTTCGGGCATCACTGGAAGTTCCCGATCAAACGCGGAAAACCAGTGAAGTTCGAAGGCCAGATGGTAGCAAGAGCCGAGCAGATTCCGCGCGCGATTCCAGTAAATCCGGTTCAAATCGACGAAGCACGCGATTGGATTCGCAGAGCTGAGCCAAGCTTGGAGCAGATCGAGCAACGGGCCCAAGCCGAAGCGTGGTGAAGCCGCTTTGCCAGCTTGCAGGACAGCTGCTTCACTGGTCCGAACCCCCGTCAGGCCCACTCTTGTCGGATGTCAGGCATCTTGCCTGACTCGGCCGCCGGGCATCTTGCCTGGCGTTCATCAGAGAACCGGCAGGCTGGAAGCCCGCCAGCCGAAACAGCCAAGATGGCTATCTTCCAAAAAGCATGGCGCCCCAGAATCTCCGTCCTGAAGCGCCCTGCTCCGGCCTTACCTGCTATGCAACTTAACCTGCGATGGCAAATTCCTTGTCCCCGCGACTGCGGGATTCACTCGGTGAACGCGTTAACCAGATCGTTCACCGCAGGATCGGCGTCGCGGGCCGCCAGTGGCGCAAGATTAAAGCGGGATTCCAGGAACTTCAGAATGGAGACGGTTTCGTACTCCCTATGGTCGATATAACTTTGGCGGGCCAACGGCGAGATGATGATAGTGGGAACACGAACACCCGTGCCCCAGCCGTCGCTTCGCACAGGCGGCGCAACGTGATCCCAGCGGCCACCGTTTTCGTCGTACGTAACAACGATTGCGCAAGTGTTCCAAATATTGCTGTTTTGCACAGCCCTGACCAAGTCAGCCACATGCTGCTGGCCGGTGACTACGTTGGTATAGCCGGGATGTTCGTTATCGATTCCCGCGAATTTAATAAATGAGACTGCTGGCAACCTGTTGTGCTGCAAATCGGCTAGGAATTGCGTTTCGTCCTGCAAATGCGCATTTGGTCCAGTCGTCTCGGGATTGAGCGGCGGAGGGCTCGTGTAATTCGCCGTCGGCGCCTCGAGGAACGGCGCGTACTTGGTGTAATACGCGAATGGTTGATGGTGAAACTGGAATATGATGTCCGGATCATTTGCCGCCTGCGTATTGTTTTGCAACGCCACATTCCAGCCGCCGGAATACCATTTCCAGGTAACGCCGGCGTCATCGAGACGATTGCCGATCGTAATGGTGTAGCCAGGCTGCGACGGATCGGTGTTGTTAATCAGCAAGCGCCTGGCCGGATCGGTCGTGCTCGGCGAAAACGGCGCGCGCGATGGCTGGATAGTGTTTACCGCGTAGGGCCATCGAATGTGAGCTGATTGTCGTGCAGCGTTTTGGTGGCTGGATCGTAGCTTGATTGCCAGCCGGCTGGAATCGCCGTTGTCCATGGAGGAGTCTGCGCCGCGACCAGCCATTGATGATTGAGAAACGACCCGCCATAGGCCGAGTGGAAAAAATTATCGCACAGCGTGAACTGCTGCGCGAGCACGCCCTCAGGCAGGTTGGTCGCATCGAGGTAGGACAGAACGAGACCGGAATTGTCGCTCCAGGTCACAAACTTGCCGAGATCGTTCTTCTTCGGCTCGAGAGCGCCGTTGTCGATCTGCAATTGCTCGGTATAAAAACGGTGAACTAGATCTCCCGTGGTGGCATTCGCGTCGATATAGTTAATGAAATCGAACGGTATCAGCGGCAACGCCACATCGTGATCGGACCAGAGCGCGAGGTTGCCGTCCGGACTCGCAGGAAAATTCGGATCCGCGACTCCGTTGTTGACCGGACGCGGCGTCTTGTAAATCAACGAAGTGTAATTCGCGCTCTTATCGTACTGGGACAGCGTGTCGAAACCGTGTTGGAGGCCATTCGCGCCCGGAAACTGGCCGTAGAGCGAATCAAAGCTCCAGTTTTCCTGGTAAATCACGATGATATGCCGCAGCCGTTGCACCGCATGCTCGCTTTTTTCGCGCTCACCGTTTGGTGGATTGGCGAATGTGAGGCCGGTGGGACCGGCGAATAGTGCCGCAGCCGTCGCAATGCCAGCGGCGCGCTTCACGAAATCAATAAGTAATTGTCGAGGTTTCATAATTTTGTTTGGCCTTTCATGTTGTTGAATTGCTGTTTGCGCACACCATTGCAGCTCGGCGTTACAAACAGATGGCGGCCTTGCAAAAAAATCGTGACGTTTCTGTGCCAGTTCCGTGAACTGACCTGTCGCGCGCAGATTTCTACGCCCGCCTCGATCAACACTGAGGCCCAAGGCCACCGAGGTTCGCTTCGTGGACGGTCGAAATTTCTTTCGCTATAGTTCCAGAGCCGAATCCCAACGGGTTCCAGAAAGGAAACTTTAACAGGAGGACATTTATGCTAGGCGAAAAGATTGGTGGAACGTCAGGTAAGATTGCTTTGCAGCGGGTATTACCAAACCTGGGCGGAGGTCCAAAGATGGAAACTTCGTTTCAGGCGAATGGATCGTTGCTGGGCACAAACGTAAAGGAGACGGGTACCTATTGGACCGTTGTGCGTCCGGACGGGACACTCTACGGCGAAGGGCAAGGGGTGATGATAGGAAAGGACGGGAAAATGGCGACTTGGACAGGCCATGGTGTCGGCGTAACGAAGAAGGACGGGACCGCGAGCTATCGCGGTGGCATTTATTATCAAACTACGCCCCCACGATGGTCCCGGTTGAACAAGGTCGCGGTGTTATTCGAATACGAGGTAGACGCAGAGGGCAATACACGCTCCGAATACTGGGAATGGAAGTAGCCAGATCGCTGCGAGACGCAATTGCTTAGGCTGATCGAGAGAGCCGACACCGAAGTTCCGTGAGCCTCGGAGCAAAATTTGCCCACCGGATATCGCGAGTCGTTGCGATAGGCGAAAAAATGTTCGCCTTTTTTTACGAATATTCGTCTTGTTCTCGTTAGGCGTTATTACAAACTGCGCACCTGGCCATGCCAATCGAAAGAGAGACCCTCGACGGAATAGCTCGGACCTACATAAACGCGATGACAAGCATCCGCAGTCGACGTGTTCACCGGCTCCTGATGCGCGAGTTTTCGCGGTTCGACCACGTCATTCCAGCCATCGCTGAAGACGGGAATCCAGCGTTGCTCGCGCTTGCCGAGGATGGCAGCGCGGCAGTATGCCAAACGAACGGTCGAGGCGAAGCGGTTACCGTCGCCGAATGGGTCCGTCTGGAGGGAACGACTGTAACGACGTCCTACGACCTCACGAAAGATTCGCTCCCGATCGTGAGTTGGATGATCTGGCATCCGAGCTTCGCTCGTTTCGCCGGGGCGCTCACGATCTCGGCGGCTGACTTGTCACGCACGGATCAAAGCCGCATGTCGGACGTTCTCCGAAGGTTGGGAGGACAATCTGCCTAACCAGTCGCCAGATCGTTGCTCATCTTTCTCGTTAGAGTATCTGAAAGTTTGCGCGAATCAGGGCGCTTTCGTTTCTGGAGTGGATGGGGCGCCGTTTTTCTCCAGCGCAGCGTTCAGAACTTCATCGACATTCTCGACCGGAATGAATTTGAGTTTTTGTTTCGCTTCTTCCGGGACATCGACAAGATCTTTTTCGTTGAGCTTGGGAATGATTACGGTCGAAATACCAGCGCGCATCGCGGCGAGGCTTTTTTCC
>WNGA01007258.1_pt1 | contig 15479 bp, 14 predicted proteins | sample 5400061 | NCBI WGS metagenome assembly WNGA01 (sample SAMN13153366, study PRJNA577476) | soil metagenome | isolation source: 100 cm soil or saprolite under grassland replicate 2 | place: USA:California | collected 2016-06-15
CGGGCTGGCCGAGGAGCGCGTACGAGCCACCGTGTCCGGGCGCCAGCGCCGCGCCGGCGACCGAAGCGCTGAGCACCGCGACGCCCATCGAGGCCGAGCGGAACAGTGCGAGACCGGCCTCGTAGACCACGGCGAACGCCACCGGCGCTACGGCGCTCGGCTCGTGCAGCACTACCTGCGTCGGATCCACGCCACCGAGCTTCGCCACGAGGGCGAGGAACGCGTGCCAAAGCGGAAAGGCGTAGCCCGGGTGCAGGCCGCCGTCCATGAACTCGTCCACCGAGCGGACGTGGAGGTCCCCGAACGCGTCCAGCTTGCGGACGCGACCGAGATGGAAGAGCGCGTCGCCGCTGACGACGCCCGCCACATGCCAGAGCGCAATGCCGAGCGCGAGCCCCACCAGGGCGACTGCCAGCGTGTCCCACGCCGGCGGGCCCGACACCGCTCGCAGCGCGAACGGGAGTGCGACGAGCCCGACCCCGCCGAGCACCGCGAGCGCAAGCCAGATCGAGCTGTGCACGACGAACACGATCAGGAGGGCCGGTCCGAGCGCGCCCAGTCCCCAGGCCACCGTCGCGGAGGCCCCGCGCAGGCGGAGCGCCCGTCCGACGAGCGACCCTGGAAGCAGCACGACGAGCGACGCCGTGACGAGCCGCAGCCAGAGGCCGATCCCGTCCGCCGGCAGCAGGCGCGCAACGCCCAGCAGCGGCAGGGAGAGGAGAAGAATCGGTGCGCCGCTAACGCTGCGCCGCAGCGCCCACACGCCCGTTCCATTCATCGGCGAGCTCGCGCAGCCCGGGTCCGGTCACACGCCACGCGTCCCGCACGTGCAGCCGCATACGCCTGCCCAGACCCGGATCGCGCCGTGCGACCGGCGACAGACCGGCGCGCACCGCATACTGGACACCGGTCGCGATCGCGGCGATGCGGGCTCCCGGTGCGCTGTGGTGCTTGCGCCAGTACCGGTGCCGGCTCCTCCACATCTCGTTGATGCGCCGTTCGGGGATGTCGGCGCTGAACTGCGACTCGTGGTGGACGACGGTGACCTCAGGGAAGTAGTGCACCTCCCAACCTGCCTGCCGGAGGCGGAACTGCAGGTCGACCTCCTCCGAGTAGATGAAGAATCCCTCGTCGAAGAGGCCAACCTCGTCGAGCGCCTCGCGACGCAGGATGAGCGCGGAACCCATGACCCAGTCGACCCGCCTCGGCGTGTCACCGTGCGACTGCTTCACGCCGAGCTTCCCGACGGTGACGAGCCCGAGCGCACTCACGGCCGGCGTTGGAAAGCGCCACGCGGAGTCCTGCCGCCGCCCGTCCGGATACACGAGCCTAGGACCGAGCCCGGCGACGCGCGGATTCGCGTCGAGATACGCGACCATCCGCTCGAGACCCCAGTCGGCCGCGGTGGTGTCCTCGTTCAGGACGTAGACGTAACGCCCGCTCGTCGCACGGATGACGGTGTTGTGGTTCGCGCCGAAGCCGGCCCGGAACTCCTGCGCGATCACGCGCACGTCGGGAAAGCGCAGTCGAACCGCATCCGCAGAGCCGTCCTCTGACGCATTGTCGAGCACGACGATCTCCGCCTGCGTGCCGGCGAGCGACTCGAGACACGCAAGCAGAAGCTCGCGGCTGTTCGTGTTGACGATGGAGACGCTGACGCTCAACTAGCGCGCGAGCCCGCGGGCAACCAGCGCCTCGCGCGCCGCGTCCACCGAGTCCTGCGCCTCCTGCCCCTCGAGCCAGGTCAGCAGGTCCTGCATCCCGGCGTCGAACGGGATCTCCTCGCGGAAGCCGAGCAGCTCTTCCGCAAGGCGCGTATCCGCGTAGCAGTGCCGGATATCGCCGGCGCGGTACTTGCCGACCACCTCGGGCTCGATCTCCTTGCCGAGTCCACGCGCAATCGCGCGCGCGACCTCGAGGATGGACGTCGCCCTGCCCGTGCCGACGTTGAGCGTGCGCCCGTCCGCACCGTCGCGCTCGAGCGCGAGCGTGCAGCAGCGCGCGATGTCGCGCACGTCGATGAAATCGCGCGTCTGGTTGCCGTCCTCGAAGACGAGCGGAGCGCGACCGTTGAGCAGGCGAGAGGAGAAGATCGCCGCCACCCCGGTGTAGGGATTCGACAGCGCCTGCCGCTCGCCGTAGACGTTGAAGAAACGGAGTGCGACCGTTGGGATCCCGTACGCGGCGCCGACCGCCAGGAACATCTCCTCATGGTCACGCTTCCCGATCGCATAGATCGACGTCGGGCGCGGCGGCTTCGCCTCGGCGGTCGGCTCGGGTTCCAGTGGCATCCCGTCGTCCGCGAGAACGTCCCACTCGCGCGCCGCGAGCTGGCTCTCGGGACGAAGCCCGGGTGCGAGACCAGACTCGCCCGTGCGCGGATTGTGGTATTGGCCCTCCCCGTAGATCGACATCGACGAGGCGACGAGGAGCTTGCGGATCGCGATGCGCCGCTCGACCACTTCCTCGAGCACGACCGCCGCGCCGATCGCGTTGACGGACGTGTAGCGCTCGATCTCGTACATCGACTGGCCGACGCCGACCGCCGCTGCGAAATGGACGACCGCGTCGACGTCGTCGAGCGCACGCCGCACCACATCGCGATCGCGCACGTCGCCGACGTGCAGCTCGACGGCGGGATCGAGATAGTCCGGACGTTCGCCGTCCGGATGGACCTGGCGGTCGAGGTTGTCGAGCGCGCGCGCCTCGTGCCCGTCGGCGAGCAGCCGATCGGCGAGATGCGAGCCGATGAACCCCGCGCCCCCGGTGATCAAAACGCGCATGGCCGCGGCGGAGGCTATCTCAGCTCCGACGGACGCGGTCGCGCCACCCCGCGCAGATTCTCCACCGCGAGGATCACCGCGCCGGGGAGCGCAAGGCCGATCGTGACGACGAAGAAAAGGAATCCCGTCGCGAGCGCGTGCTCCTTCTCTACGCCGAGCTGCGTCAGGAAGCTGACGAAGAACGCCTCGCGCACGGCGATCCCGTTGACCGTGAAGGGAACAAGGAGCACGAGAAAGAGCAGCGGCCCCATCACGTAGTACGGCCGCGGCGAGAGATCGACGCCGACGGCGCGTCCGGCCATCCAGATCGCGAGCACCCGCACGGCCTGCACGCCGAGAGTCAGCAGCGAGATCCAGGCCATCAGGCGAACGTGGCCTCGGAAGACGTGCACGCCCTCGTACAGCGCGCGTAGCGGCCGCTCGAGCCGCAGGCGGCGCAGCAGCGGGACGAGCCGGCGCAGCAAACCGCGCGCGCCGCGGGAGAAGAACAGGACCGCGAGCACGATCGTCCCGACGACGAAGACACCCTCGATCCAGAGGTACGCGCCGACGTCGTAGCGCCCGATTGCGAGCGCGAAGCCGACGGCTGCCAGCGTGAGCGTCGCGACGCCGCCGAGCGCCCGCTCCAGCAAGACGATCGCCGTCATGTCGCCGAGCCGCCCCGGATGGCGGCGAGAGCTCTCGAAGATACGTGAGGCGTCGCCGCCGACGGCGCTCGGAAGCACCTGGCCGGCGGTGTACGAGACGAGGTACGCGCGGTTCACCCAGCCGAAGCCCTCGCGCACGCCGCGCGCCTCGAGCAGCTTCTGCCACCGGAACGCCATCGGCGGCACGCCGCCGAGCATCACCACGATCGCGCCGAAGAACCAACCGAGGTGCGAATGGACGAGGATGTCGAGCGTCCGCCCGATGTCGAGCTGCCAGAGGATGTAGGCGAGACAGCCGCCGGTGAGCGTCAGCGTCAGGACGATCCTGACGACGCGCGTTCGTGTCATCCGGTGAAGCGCTCGTGCACGCGACGGAGGGCGGCGACCGCGTCGGCGATGTCCTCGTCGGAATGCGCCGGCGAGAGCGGCAGGGAAAGGACCTCGTCGCTTGCCTTCTCTGCGACCGGCAACGAGGGCTGGTCGGGGAAGCGCTTGCGGTACCAGGTCAGCGTGTGCACCGCAAGAAAGTGGATCGACGTCGCGATGTTCTCCTCTGCGAGCGCGCGCTGGTACTCGTCGCGCGAGGCGCCGGCGGAGTCAGCGTCGACGCGGACCACGTACAGATGCAGCGCGTGCACGTCGCGCTCGTCCCGCGCCAGCGGCGAGATCCCATCGAGCTCCGCGACGGCCTCGTCGTACGCGGCGAACTGGCGCCGGCGGATCTCGGCGTGTCGCTCCAGCTTGTCCAGCTGGCAGAGGGCGATCGCCGCGAGTACGTCGGAGAGGTTCGCCTTGTAGCCCGGAACCGGAATGTCGTAGCGCGAGCCGTCGCCGCGACGCATCAGGCGCAGGTCGCGCACCGCCTCGGCGACGTCGTCGCGGTTCGTCGAGATCAGCCCGCCTTCTCCGGCGGCGATGTTCTTCGTCGCGTACAGCGAGAAGCAGGTCGCGTCGGCGATCGAGCCGACCTTGCGGCCGCGGTAGCGACTCTCCGCCGCGTGCGCCGCGTCCTCGATCACGGGGAAGCCGAGCTCGACGAGCGGGTCGAGATCCGAGGGCTGGCCTGCGAGGTCCACGGGCAGGACCGCCTTCGTCCGCTCCGTCACGGCGTCCGCGACCCGGTCGGGATCGATGTTCAGGTCTTCCTCCCGCACGTCGACGAAGACCGGAGTCGCGCCCGAGTGCACGATCACGTTGGCGGTCGCCGGCCAGGTGATCGGGCTCGTGATCACCTCGTCGCCCTGCCCGACGCCGAGTGCGACGAGCGCGAGATGGAGTGCCGCGGTCCCCGAGGCGAGCGCGAGGACGTGCTCGGCCTCGAGGTACTCTGCCATGCGGCGCTCGAGCTCGGCCGCGCGCGGCCCGGTGGTCAGCCAGCCGGAGCGGAGCGTCTCGGCGACCGCCGTGATCTCCTCCTCCCCGATAGCGGGCGGCTGGAAGCCGAGCATCGTGGCCCGACGGGTTTCAGAGTCAGACGAGAGCTTCGACATCCACCGTCTCGAACCGAATCATCGCCTCAGCCCGCGACGCGCGCTCGAGCGCCTCCTCGCGGCTGTCCCCGACCGCCAGGATCGCACCCGCGCGGTCGGCGCCGCGCCGAAACTCACCGAAACGGTGGCCGGGACGACGGTAGATGCGAATGCCGCGAATGCCCTCCTGCCCGAAGGCCTCCTCCACCCCGATCACCTCCTGGAGCTCGCCCGGCGGCGCCACGAGGAAACGCACGCAGGCGCCGCCGACGCGGGCGACCGGAGCAAGGCTCGAGGCAGGAACCTCCTCGCCGAGCGCGGCGGACAGGGCCGCCCCGTTCAGGTCGACGCCGAGGGCGACCCTGCAGAGCTCGGCGTCGTGACCTCCGCCGAGCCGCGCCGCGAGCTCGCCCACCCGCGGCCCGTCGGGTCCGAGCAGCACCTGTGTGTAGCTCGGGCCCTCCGCGATCCCCACCCCCGCCGCAGCGCCGGCGGCCGCTTCGACGGCGGCACCGATCTCCGTAGGCTCGAGCTCGCTCGGCCAGACGTGTGTGAGCGCAACGCCGAACGCTGGGAGCGGCGCCGTCAGCCGGTCCGTGACCGTCAGCGGACTGAAGTGTCCGTGCGACGAGAACGCATTGACCGTGATCTCGCGTCCGGGGACGTGCTCCTCGACGAGCAGCGTCGCGCTCCGCGACGCGTCGAGCGCCACGCGCACGGCCTCCTGCACGTCCTCCTCGGCTCGCACGAGCGTGAGGCCTCGCTGACCCTGCCGGTCGGGCGCCTTCACCACGCACGGGAAGCCGATCCGCTTCGCGGCCTTCGTCGCCTCCGCCGGCCCGGAGCAGATCTCGTACGCCGGCTGTGGCACGCCCGCCTCCTCGAAGCGCTCGCGCTGACGCAGCTTGGACGTGGAGAGGCTCGCCGTCTCGGGCGAGATCGGGTGCGGGAGGGCGAGTCTTTCGGCGACTCGGGCCGCGATCGCCACCGGCCAATCGATCCCCGGCGCGATCAGCCCGTCGACCCGCTCGGCGCTCGCAAGCCGCTCGATCCCGGATTCGTCCTCCGTCGAGACGATCGCCCTACGGTCCGAGTAGCGGAATCCCGGAGCGGAGGGCTCCCGGTCGACCGCGATCACGTGCAGGTCGCGCGCCCGCGCGGCCGCCAGGAGGCCCAGCTGGGCCGGCCCGGCGCCTAGGACGAGGAGACGCTTTCCCTGGTCTCGCTCTCGAGGATCCCCCGCCACCACGCCTCATTCTCGCGGTACCACGCGATCGTGCGCGCGAGACCCTCTTCGAACAACGTGCGCGCCCGCCAGCCGGTCAGGCGTTCCATCTTCTCCGTCGAGCCGATGTGGCGGTCCACCTGTCCGGGCCGCTCGGTGACGAAGCTCTTAAGCGACGTCGGCTTCCCGAGCGCGTCGAGCACCGCATCCGCGACCTCCGTCACGGGGATGTCGACGCCCGTCGCGACGTTCAGCACCTCTCCCGCCACCTTGTCGAGCGGTGCCGTGATCACGGCCTCGATCGCCTCCGCGTCGTCGTCCACGTACAACCAGTCGCGGCTCGCGTGCCCGTCTCCATGGATCGTCAGCTCGCGGTCCTGCAGCGCCTGCGTGATGAAGCGCGGGATCACCTTCTCGGGATGCTGCCGCGGCCCGTAGTTGTTGAAGGGCCGCACGATCACGACCGGCAGTCCATAGGTCACGTAGTACGCGTAGGCAAGGCGATCGGCGCCCGCCTTCGTCGCGGCGTACGGGCTGCGCGGGTTGAGCGGATGCTCCTCGTCCATGGGCGCACGCTCGGCCGTGCCGTAGACCTCGCTCGACGAGAAGAGGATGAACCGCTCGACCGGCGCCTCCCGGACTGCGTCGAGCAGGATCTGCGTCCCCTCCACGTTGGTCGTCACGAACTCTCGCGCGCCCTCGTCGATCGACTTCTCGACGTGCGACTCGGCGGCGGCGTTGACGATCACGTCCACCTCGGTGACGACTTCCCGCACGAGCTCCACGTCGCGGATGTCCCCGTGCACGAAGGAAAGCCGTTCGTGGGACATCGCCCCGCTCAGGTTGTCGAGATTGCCGGCGTACGTGAGCGCATCGAGCGACACCACCTCGTACGGCGTCTTCGCCAGCAGATGGTGGATGAAGTTGGACGGAATGAACCCCGCCCCGCCTGTCACGAGAACCTTCTTGGAGCTCATTTCGGAATGACCACGCGCTGACCGGGTGCGATGGGCGAGTGCGAGACAAGGACGCAGGGAGCGCCCATAGCCCAGCTATGGGCGCGACTGAGGACGCAGGATCGCGCCGCCCAGCGCGGCCGGGCAGCCCGTGCTTCATTTCGAAAGGAGCTCTTAGCCACGGCTGGCAGCCTACGTGTTTGGAGCACGGCCGAGTTCGGGAAGTTGCCCGTAGACTCGCGGGGGACCTAGACCTTGCCCAGAGACTTCCAGCGAAGCCCGGTCCGTGTCGTGATCGTGGACGACCATCGTCTGTTCGTCGATGCGTTGGCGGTGCTCCTGGGTCACGACGAGCGTCTCGACGTGATCGGAACGGCCGGGGACGGCCCGACCGCGATCGAGCTCGCGGCGGCGGGACAGGCCGAGGTCGCGGTGATCGACGTACGCATGCCGGAGGTGGATGGGCTCGAGACCGCGCGGCGACTGCGCACGCGCAGCCCGGCGACGAGCGTCATCCTCGTCACCGGTTTGGACGAGCCGGAGCTCGCGGAGCAGGCACGCGATGCGGGTGCGGTCGCGCTGCTGAAGAAGGGCGCGCTCCACGATCAACTGAAGGAAGCGATCATCGAGGCAGCCTCTGACCGGGCGAAAGCTTCGCTTTCGCCCGGCGGCTAGATTCGGCCGCTTCGCGGCTGAACGCGCGCGGGCCAAGCCCGCGCGCTCCTAGCAAGTCCTGATCGGCGGAGGCTCGCGTCGCGCGGGCGGTGGCGCTAACGCGTCCCCGCCCGCGTCAGTTCGCCTCCATCCAGTGCCGCTTCGCGTGCACTGGCTTCCGGCCTTGATGGTGCCGGAGTTCGAGCGGCTTTAGAGCTCTTTGTCGATTACGTAGAGAGGTCGCCCCTCGACGTCACGTTGAATTCGGCCGAGATACTCGCCGATCAGCGCGAGGATGAAGCCCTGGATCCCGAGGACGAACAGGACCGCGACGCCGCCGAAGAGCGGGCCCGGGAAGTTGGACCTGCCGATCCAGTAGACGACGCCGTACGCGCCGAGCGCGAGCGCAACCAGCGAGCAGACGACGCCGAGTGCGATCCCGATCCACTGGATCGGCTGCGGCCAGAAACCGGCCAGCACGTGGAGGGCCATCCGCGTGAGGCGAAGCGGTGAATAGCGCGAAGCGTCCCGTCGCGGCGCATGCGAGACGTCGACTTCGACGACGGTCGCGCCGCCGGACAGGACGAGCGCCTTCGTGAACTTCTGCTTTCCGATGGATCCGAGCATCGGCTCCACCGCACCCCGTCGGTAGGCGTTGAAGGCGCAGCCGAAGTCCGAGATCTCGACACCGGTGAAGCGGCGCAGCATTCCGTTGATCAGACGCGAGGGGAACGAGCGTCCCAGAGGATCCTTGCGCGCGCGGCGCCGCCCGCTCGCGACGTCGTTGCCTGCCTCTACCGCCTCGACGAGCCGTGGAATGTCCTCGGGCGCGTTCTGCAGGTCGCCGTCCATGGTCACGACAACGTCGCCGCGGGCACGGGACAGCCCGGCGTGCATCGCCGGATGCTGTCCGAAGTTGCGCTTGAAGCGCACCGCCCGAACGCGCGGATCGGCGCCGTGCAGACGCTCGAGCGCGGCAAAGGTCCCGTCGGTCGACCCGTCGTCGACGAAGATCAGCTCGAATGTGCGCGGCCCCGGATCGAGCGCGGCGACCGTGCGGCGGTACAGCTCGTCGAGCGAGCCGGCCTCGTTGTAGATGGTGATGACGACGGAAAGATCGGGCGCCGGAAGATCGATGTCGACCGTGGCCTCTCGCTCAATAGCCTCCGTCTCCGTCATAGCCAGAAGCTTAGAGGCCTTTGCGAGGACATTTCGACCGCCAATGGCGCAGGCCGGAAGCTAGTGCGAGCGAAGCAGCACTAGCTGGAGGCGAACTCACGCGCGCGGCGACGCTTCAGCGCCACCGCCCCCGGACCACTCGTTCGAGGGAGGCGGGCGGCCGCAAACGGGACGATCTCAGCTCTGGTGCCTGCGGCGACGACTCATCGAAGGCTGCTCTTCGCGACGGCGATCGCGCTCTACGCGCTCGTGTTCGCGGCCTTCGTCCTGTTCGAGATTCCGGGCTTGGGTCTCGGCCACTTCTTCTACATCCCGGTGGCATTGCTCGCCCTTGCGTGCGGAACGCGGATCGGCTTCATGGGGGGCGCCCTCGCAACCGGCCTTTACGCCCTCGCGATCGTCCTTACCCCGCGCCTACCCACGCGAGACGTCCTCACAGCAGCGACCGCGATCCGGTTCGTCACGTACACCTCCTGCGGCACGCTCGTCGGCTGGTTTGCGAACCAGCACCGGCGACACATCGAGCAGCTGCGCGACCTTGCGGAGCGCGACTTTCTCACGGGCATACTCAACACACGTGTCTTCGATGAGGCGCTGGCGCGGCGTTGCAACGCCGGACGGCCGTTCGCCCTGCTCCTCGGCGACATGGACAACCTCAAGAACGTCAACGACACCCATGGCCACGTAGCCGGCAACAACGAGTTGCGCCGCTTGGCGGAGGGGCTGACGCGTGCGATCGGTCTCCACGACGAGCTTGCACGCGTGGGCGGCGACGAGTTCGCGATCCTCACCGACGCACGCGTGACGGAGGCCGCCGAGCTCTGCACCAGGATTCGTGCAACGCTCGCCGCCGAGGAGCTGCACATGACATTCGGCTGGGCCGCACTGCCGGAGGACGGCGTCGGCCCCCTCGAGCTGTTCCGCAAGGCCGACGACCGTCTCTATGCGGCGAAGCTGATCGAGCGCAATCACCGCGTCATCCAGCAGCTCGCCGGCGCGCGACAGTAGCCTCGGGCGCCTGAACTATCGCAATCCCGGCGAAGCAGTGGTCCTCCGCCAGCTCTTCCGCGGGCGGATCTGGAACGCGGCACCCACCGTGGTGGTCGAGGACGATCCCGACGGCACCGTGCTCTGGCTCCCGCCTGGGAGCACGTACGCGATCGGCGACACGCTGTTCGGCAACTGGAAGTTCGAGGAACGCCTGCTGCAGAGGGGACAGGTACGAGTCACGCGTCCGGGTCAAGCGTTCTCGGTGTTCCTGTTCACGAATCACGACGGCACCCTGCGCGGCTGGTACGTGAATCTCGAGGAGCCGCAGCGGCGGACGGCGCTGGGCTTCGACTACGAGGACGAGCTGCTGGACGTCTGGGCCCCGGTCGGAGCCGAGCCAGAGCTCCTCGACGAGGACGAGCTCGAGGAAGCGGTGCGGCGCGGCTTCTTCTCGGCCGACCGCGCAGCGGAGATCAGAGCGAACGGCGAGCGCGTGCTGGCCGATCCGCCCTGGCCGACCGGCTGGGAAGACTGGCAACCCGATCCCTGGTGGAAGGTCCCGGTCCTGCCACCCGCTTGGGACGAGCTAGACGGGCCGCCGGCACTCAGCGAAGGGAGTAAAGGGCCCGCTTGACCGGCCGTCCGAGGCGAAGGATGCGCGACGGCGTCTTGCGCACGATCGAGTACGGCGTCGGCACGCCGCCGAACGAGCGGAAGAAGCGCTCGACGCTCGGAACCATCGAGCCCTCGAAATCGAAGCTCAGGCCACGCTCGGCCGCGTACTCGATCCCCTTCCACATGACGAGGGAACCGGCTCCGCTCGTGCGCAGCTCCGGGTCGCTCCCGCCGACGAGGTAGTAGACCAAGCGTCCGTCCCGCACGAAATAGCCCGCCGTATGCGGCCGCCCGTCTTCGTCGCGGGCGACCAGGATGACCCGGGCGTCGCGAGCGGCGGCGGCCGCCTCGATCTCCTCGAGCACGCGCCTGTTCCTGGCACGTGTGGACTCGAGGTTGGGAGGCGACTGGATTGCGCGGTGGATCTCCAAGAAGTCCGTCAGCGAGCCGTGCTCCACGCGGATGCCGCGCTTCTCCGCCTTGCGGATCTCGCGCCGGATGTTTTCCCGCACGCCGCGGAAGATCTCGTCGAGATCGCTCAAGTCGGGCAGCCGCCAGGTGTAGTGGGTCGTCTGGCTGAAGCCGTGCCAGGAGAGCGGCGTCCAGTAGTCGAACGCGGGATTGCAGCGCGCCTCGATGTGGGCGCAGGAGCCGATCTTCTCGAGCAGGAGCTCGATTTCGGCGATCTCGTGGGCTCTTCGCCGAACCGGATTGCCCTCACCGGAAAGCAACGGCCCGAGAAAGGGGGTAAGCGGAGCTCCTTCGTGAATCTCGCCCCACCGGCTCGGCCGCACCACCGTCGGCCACGCTGCGACGATGGTCCCGTTCTCCTCGAGAGTGTGCGCGCGCCAGCGGCCGGGTGCGACCGCGTCCAGCCACCAGGCAGTGGCGAAGACAGAGCCCTGCGGGGACCGGGCCACGAACCCCTCGTAGGCCTCGTGCATCAGGGGCTTGGATTGACCCGGGCGTACGCAATCAGACGTTGGCGGACAGCCTCGTCGATCAGCGTCCCGCGTCGCCGCTCGAACCTCTCCGGGACGTCGCCGCGACGCTTCAGCGAAGCGCCCCGCAGTTCGGCGAACGCGTGAATCGAAGCCATCGTCGCGCGCGGATCGTCGCACAACTCCTCGTAGCGAACCTCGAGGAAGCGACCGCCGCCCAACCGTTCGCGCTCGGCGTCGATGAGCGTCTCGATGCGCCGAACCTGCTCTACGACCTGCTCGTGTGCCGGGAGTCCCCGCAGACGCTCGATCTCGGGCGGCTCAGCCGACCACCATTTCGAGTAGTCCCCGTGAACGTGACGCCGCGCGGCTAAAAGGGAGGTCGCGTTGTCGACGAGGTCACGCCGGATGACGATGAACAGCGCTTCCGGGAGCGCTTCTGCAATCGGCCCGAGGCGCAGTGAGCAGAGCAGGTTCTTGAAGGCGATTGGCCGGCCCCCCGCGCGGCCGAGCGCACGGACCGATGCCCGTAGACGCCGGAGCTTCGCTTGGTCGGCGTCCTCGAGCGGCACGTACTGGGGAGAACGGCGGAAGAAGCGGTACCAGTACTCGCCACACTCGCTGGGTGCCCGAGCCCCCTCAGTGCCGCCGAACGACGATGCGTACGACGTCGGCGGGGCGATCCGGCGCCGTGTCAGTCGCTCGACGAGGGCCGGCGCTCCGTACACGCGGCAATGGAGGTTCGAGATGTAGGCGACGTCGAAGCGCTGAACGAGAAGTTGGTAGAGGAGGGTGCTCCCGGACCTCGGCGCACCGATGATGAAGAGCGGCTTGTGCTCGAGGGGAATGCCTCTGTCGCCCCCGCGTGCGCTCTCGAAGGCGCCGAGCAGACCGTTGGCGGCCCACTCCGAGCGCCTCCAGATCACGCGCGGCAGCCGACGGGCCCCCCTGATCACGGCTTCCAGTATGAAGCTGGCGTTTCGACTCAGCTACGCGAAGTCGTCCGGGGCGAGTCTGGTAGCTACGCACTGCGATTGAGAGGAGGGCGGGCTGCGGAGTTCGCAGGCGGCGACCAAATGGTGCCCGGCCTTGCTCGCGTGCGCGCGGCATTTGCGGAGTACGCGCAGAGGGCGAGCGAAAAGCGCGTCGCTGAGGCTCACGAGGCGGCGCTCCGCAACTCCGGACGCAGCTGGTCCACGATCTCGGTCAACCGCGGCAGCGTCTCCCAGTCCCCTGTCCCCTCGAGGGCGAAGGCAGCGAGGACGTTCCCGATCCGCGCGCAGTCCGGTGGGCGCCATCCCTGGAGCAGTCCGAACGCGAAGCCCGCGGCGAATGCGTCGCCGGCGCCGATCTCGTCCACGACCGTGACCTCGCGAACGGAAGGCACCTCGGTCGTGATCCCGCTGGAGTCGCGGACGATCGCGCCGCGCGCGCCGACGCGGACGACGGCGGCGCCTGCGCCCGCTGCGCAGGCGGCCGCGAGCATGGACGCCGGGTCCGAGGTGCCGAAAACGACTCGGCCCTCCTCCTCGCCGCAGAGGTACCAATCGACGAAGGGCAGCACGTTGCTCTGGGCAGCGATCGCTTCTGCGGGGCTCGGCCAGAGGGCGGGCCGCCAATTCGGATCGAAGACGACCTGCGCGCCGTGCTCGTGGGCCCGGCGGGCCAGGTCCCGCACGAGCTCCGCGGCGCCGTCCGACAGGGCGAGCGTGATCCCCGTCAGGTGCACGAGCCTCACCCCGGCCAACGCCTCGTCGGGGACATCTGCACGTCCTAGCCGGCTCGCCGCGGAGTCCCTGCGGTAGTACGCCACCTCCGTCCGTACGCCCGACCGCCACTTGATGAAGAGGCCGGTCGGCGCGCCGGGATCGCGGACGACGTAGCGCAGGTCGATCTCCTCGTCGGCCAGGGTGTCGAAGATCATGTCGCCGAGCGGGTCGGCGCCGAGCCGCGAGATCCACCGCACGCGGATCCCGAGCCGCGAGAGGCCGACGGCGAAGTTCGACTCCGCACCGGCGAGCCGCAGTGTCAGCAGCCCGCCGTGGGCGAGCTCTCCCTTCCCGACCGGATCGAGCAGCGCCATCGTCTCTCCGACCGTCAGCACGCTCATCCGAGCGGCGCTCTCAGGTGGGACGGATAGCCGGGGACAGCCGCCGCGGCGGCGCGCTTGAGCGCGACGAGCGCCGACTCACGCGCCAGCTTGCTTCTCAGGTTGCGAACCTCCTCCTGGAGGGCGTCGCCGCGCTCGGGGTCTGCGGCCACGACGGCGTCCCTCAGGCCGACGAGGAGGTCCGGTCGCACGTTCGCGATCGCCGAGATGCAGCCGGCCGCCCCTTCCTCGAACGCGCTTCGGACGAGCTCGTCGGTGCCGATCAGGACGGGCACGCCAGTGGCGAGGTACTCGCGGTGCCGCTCGAGCGACTTCGAGGAGTCCTTGACCCCCGCGAGCCCCTCCCGGGCGAGCTCCGCGACGAGCCCCGCGGGGAGGTCGTTCCCGGTCCGGGCCGGGACCGTGTACGCGTAGACGGGGCGGTGGCCGGCCACCGCGTCGAGCAGCCTCCGATAGTGGGTGATGAGCTGGCCGTCTTCGAGCGGGTAGTAGTAGGGCACGACTGCCGAGAGCGCGTCGACCCCTTCGGACAGCGCCCGCTCGGCGAGGCGGATCGTGGCCGCCGAGCCGGGCCGTCCTACGTGGGCGAGCACCGACGCGCGGCCCCCGGCGGCCGCGACGACTGCTCTGACCAAGGCGACGAGTTCGTCGTCCTCGAGCAGAGGTCCTTCCCCGGTCGTGCCGGCTGGCATCAGCCCGTCCACTCCCTGGTCGAGCAGCCACTCGACGTGCGCCTGCACCGCGTCCGCATCTACGCTTCCGTCGGAACGGTACGGCGTCAGCAGCGCGACGACGACCCGGATCATTAGCGCAGCTCCTCGATCGCTACGGCGAACCGCGCTCGCGCAGGGATCCTCGATGCGGGTCGGAGCGTTGCGTCCAGCGCCGTAGCGAGCGTCTGCGATCGGGGAATCCGTTTCACGCGCGTCAGAGCGCTCCGTCGCCGACGTGCATGACGATACTCTTGAGCTGGGTCATCGCCTCGATCACGGCGACCCCGCCCAGCCGCCCCACCCCGCTCGCCTTCCCCGAGTAGCCGCCGAACGGCGTGCGCCCGTCCCAGTACGCGGCACTCTCGTTGACGTTGACGACGCCGCACTGGAGACGCTCGGCGACGCGGAACGCCCGGCTCAGATTCGAGGTGTAGACCGAGCAGGCAAGCCCGAACCGGTTGGAATTGGCGATCGCCAGCGCCTCGTCCAGGTCGTCGACGCCGATCACGGGCGCCACCGGTCCGAAGGTCTCGTCCACGTTCAGGAGCGAATCGAGGGGAACCTGGTCGAGAACGTGGGGCTCGTAGTAAAGGCGGGTCGGAAAGCCGCCGGCTCGGCGGGCGCCGCCGGCGACGATGACGGCGCCCTTCTCGACGGCGTCCGCGAGGTGCTGGTCGACCTTGGCAGCGACGCCCTCATTGTTCAGCGGGCCCATCGTCGTGCCCTCGTCGAGCGGATGGCCGAGCCGGATCGCTCCCGCCTTGCGGACGAGGCCCTCGACGACGGCGTCCTGGACGTGCGAGTCGACCAGGATCCGCTCGCTCGACTGACAGATCTGGCCGGCGTTGCTGAAGGCACCCCACGCGGCGCCCTCGACGGCGAGCTCCAGGTCGGCGTCGTCGAGGATGATCGTCGGGCCGTTGCCGCCGAGCTCGAGCAGCAGGGGCTTGGCAGCCGCCTGCCGAGCGACGGCCGCGCCGACGGTCGCGCTCCCGGTGAAGCCGACCGCGTGCACGCCCGGGTTCGAGACGATCTCCTCGCCCACCTCCGCCCCGCCGAAAACGAGGTTGAACCCGTCCTCGGGCACGCCCGCCTCGAGCAGGCATTCGAGCAGGCGGGCCGCGACGAGCGACGTCGTCGGCGCCGGCTTCCAGACGACGGCGTTGCCGACCGCGAGCGAGGCGGAGAGATACTGAC
>WNGA01011652.1_pt1 | contig 15478 bp, 19 predicted proteins | sample 5400061 | NCBI WGS metagenome assembly WNGA01 (sample SAMN13153366, study PRJNA577476) | soil metagenome | isolation source: 100 cm soil or saprolite under grassland replicate 2 | place: USA:California | collected 2016-06-15
GCCGCAGCCGCGATCAGGAGCAAGGCTCCTCTCCTTATTTCCTCATGGCCCATGGCACCCCTCTCCGTACTCTTCTCCCCTGCCCGACCTAGATGGGGTTAAGAGTGTAGCAAAGGGGTTCACCGAGCGGCAAGGTAATTCTGCTACACTCCCCCAATGACGCGCCTGACCGTCCTCCACGACACCATCGCGGCATGCCGCCGATGTCCCCGCCTTGTGGCACACCGCGAGCAGACGGCCCATGTCAAAACGCGTCGTTTCCGCGAGTGGACGTACTGGGGAAAACCAGTCCCCGGCTTCGGGAGCGCGAAGGCCCGGCTGCTCGTCGTGGGCTTGGCGCCGGCCGCGCACGGAGGAAACCGCACGGGGAGGATCTTCACGGGAGACCGGAGCGGCGACTGGCTCTATGGGGCACTCTATCGCTTCGGGTTTGCCAACCAACCGCGGTCGGTGGCGCGCGACGATGGGATGCGACTGATCGATTGCTACATCACGGCCACCGTTCGCTGCGCGCCGCCCGGGAACAAGCCGTTACCGGATGAGTTCGAGCGGTGCCGCCCCTTCCTCGTCGACGAGCTCCGACTGCTCACGCAGGTGCGGGTCGTAATCGCCCTCGGCAAGATTGCCTTCGACGGCTACCTCAAGGCCTGCCGCGAACTCGGCCACCGCTTGCCGCATCCCCTGCCGGCCTTCGGGCACGGGCGGGTTCATCGTCTGCCATGGGGCGTCATGCTGATCGGATCCTATCACCCTTCCCAGCAGAACACCTTTACCGGCAGGTTGACGGCGCCGATGTTCGATGCAGTCTTCGCAAAAGCGAGGAAAGAATTGAAACGGGTCGGCGGGCTGGCAGGATAAGACTCAGCGCTCAAGCTCGTGGAGGGCCGTCTGAATCTGGCGACGCTCGGAGACAAATTGGGGACCCGCGAGCCGGTTCAACAATCCCTGGTAGTTGTACCGGGCGGCGTCAATTTCTCCGATGGCCACAAGCGTCCGGTTATATTGAAGGGAACAACTTCCCCAGGCTCGTCCGGTTTCGAGGAAGGCGCGGTTGGCGTCAACGAGATCCACGGAATTCGAGCGCCGGGCTTCGCGCTCGTACTCAGCCGTCTCGACCATTGCCGCGTTCAATTCTTTCAGCCTTCCCAGGACCTCTAGGCGCGTCTCCCTGATCGGTGCGGCAGCAAAGCGCGCGGCGGCCTGATTGCAAGCGGCATTCAGTGTGGTCGCTCGTTTCATCAGGACGCGATAATCCGACGGGGGCGGGATCGACGGACGAGGAGCGCACGCGGCCACCGCCAACAGGAATAACCCGATGAGCAGGAGACCGCATGCACGACCATTCTTCGAAGCGCTTTCCAGAGTCAGGCTTCCTTCCGCATAGCCGTATTCTGTCGCAGACCCGCGTCGAAAAGTAAAGTAAAAACCTCGGGCGTGGCATGCAACGAAGACCGCGTGGCTCCCTGCTCGGAGACCCTGCTCTCTCTGGTCTTCACCATCTGACCGGGAACGTCAAGCGTAAACTTTTCCCTTCTCACTTCATTGCCACCGCCGCGGCTGTACACCAGCTCATCGCTGTCAAGATCATATTCGGGAATGCCGTGATTTTCCCACTGCTTCACAAAATACTGGTAGTACAACGCATAAAGACCGTGGTTATCGTGATTGTGCTTGAAGACATATTCCGGCATAACCTGGACGTCCAGATTGGCGTGGTAATGCTGCATCCAGATGTAATCCCCCAGAACGGTCAGTTTGATATGCGGGAGGTCCGAATAGAGTTTGAGCTTGACGTTCTTGTAGGCCGCCTTCAGCTGCTTGAGAAACTCGATGCTCTGTCTCACATGTTCTCTCAAGCTCAACGGGGTGACATCCGGACGGCGCATGGCTCGAGCGTATGTCTGCGCTGCCTCACTGTAGGGGTTCAGCAGCATGATTTTGGCCTCAAGGCAGTCCCGCAGGATATGATGCAAATCCCCTTCGGCATTAACGAAGGTTTGGAAGCCTGTTGACGCGATAATCATGACACTCCTCGCCATGCCATGCTTTTCTTTTGCCTTCTTGATCCGTTTCCTGGTCAAGCGTCCGCCGGCAGGGAAAAACTTGGCCAGGCCTGCGCCATCTGCCATCTTGGCCATCTTCCGGTCCCTGATGCTCCGGCCGATATAGTTAAAGGCGAGGATCAGAAAGAGCGCCACTGCGATCTCGATCGAAACGAGGAGAAGCTTTTCATTCTCGATCCTGTTCCAATAGGTCATGAAATTTTCTGTGAGGAAACCGGCGATAAACGGCAGGGACAAGGCAATGCCGCCACTCAGCGACACCACTGCAACGTGATACGCAACGTGTCCAGCACTTCTGAGCAAACTTTGCAGATCCTTCCGCACACTCTCTTGCAATAAAGAATCCCACCGTCGCCAGCAGAACCACCCCTGCTTCATACATGCTCTCCTGTTTCGTCTGAGACCGTCTCCACTTTCCTGTGCACAAACGAAGGGCGAGTTACACAGATGCTGTAACCCGCCCATTCACTAGATTTCAGTTTCCCGCCTGGGTCTTCGAAGGTAATGCTGGTTCAGCGTCCTCCCCGACCCGGTCGGTCAGGGTGCTCGGGACGGTCCGGGTGCTGGGGACGTTCGGCTTGGTCCGCTCGGTCCATTTTGTCAGACTTGTCAGGACGGTCTGTGCTGGCCTTGCGCTCAGACCGTTCCACGGCCCCACGATCCGCCGTCTTGAGGGTTTGCTCCCCGCGATCCACCGCACTGACCACAGGACCCAATTTGAAACCCTCCTGCTTGGCGATCTTCCCCCATCCCATCTTCTCGCTGCGGAGTTGTTGGATTTTCGTGAGAGCCTCTTCCGTCGTTAATGGGGTCTTGGATGTTGCCGACATATGCTGCGCCATCGCGAGGCTGATGGTGATCTCGCCCCAACCCATCTTCTGATTCCTCATTTCCGTCACGCGCGACTCGGGCACGTTGAATTGTTTGGCCAGGGCCTTCGCGCGAGATTCGTCATTCTGGGATGAGGACGCGGAGCTATCGAGGGTGGTTGCTTTCTTCTCCAACACCTGTTCGTCATCCGCCCGAGCGATCCCTCCACTATATCCCCAAACCAGCATGCTTAAAATCCCGACTCCCGCCATCGTCATTAAAAGTTTGACGCGCTTTTTCATAAGAAGTTTCCTCCCTTCGTTAAATTTTACAATTTTTACACCATTCGATGCCGGCCTGGTCATGCAGGACCGCGGAGGCGGCCCTCGGATGGCATCGCCAGCAGGTTCCTATTTGGTAACCACGATCCGGTGGTTCAAGAGGTACACCAGGACGATGGCAAGGATGGCGATCACCAGCAGCGCGATCACGATGCCTAAGCCATCACCGCCAGGGATCATCGCATCAATCTGCGTGGCCACTTGATGCAACTGCGCATCCGAGAGCTGGTTCAAGCGCGCATTGATCTCTTCCTGGTTCAACCCGTAATCCATCAACCGCTGCTGGACCACTTTGGTTTCCAGCACGCTTTGGATCTTTTGGAGGTCGGTAGCCCTGTTCAGGTCCATGCCTGACTCACTTGCCGTCGCCGAGGAGGGAGCCAGCATCGCCCGCCCCTCCGACGGGAACACTCCCGTCATGAGGGTGGTGAGCACCAAGATCCACACCACGACCTGTGTGAATACCGCCATTCGCAATATCCGTCGCATTGGTTCAGTTCGGTCAACTTTTCGGCTCAGGCGCGCCTTTCGGCTCTGTGGCGGTCTTGATTATTTTCTTGGCCATGCCCTGCTCGTCCAATTCAACCACGACACGGTCCCCTTTGTGCAGCCCTTTCAGCACCTCACCATCTGCAATCCATCCGCTGGAGAGTCGTGAGCGTGGCGTCTTGCAAGTTTTCAACTGGCGTCGTGAAGGTTTTGTACACGATGCTGTCCAGCGAGTAGGAGACTCCTGAACTGCCGGAGGTCCCCACGCCAGTGCCAACAAGCGTCAACCCGGCCGCGCATCCCTGAGTGCCGAGCAGGACACTGGCCATCATTCCGATGGCACTCCACCTTGTTGCAATTTCAGCCATTCCATTCGGTCAACTTTTCGGCTCAGGCGCGCCTTTCGGCTCTGTGGCGGTCTTGATTATTTTCTTGGCCATGCCCTGCTCGTCCAATTCAACCACGACACGGTCCCCTTTGTGCAGCCCTTTCAGCACCTCACCATCTGCAAGACTGTGACCAGCCGTTGCATCGGATCAATCCCATCGATCGTGCCGCTGAAGGTCCGAGACGTGACCCGATCATTACTGGCAACCTGATTGGCCAAGCTTGGTGAAACCACCACCCCCACCCAGACCAGCAGGCTCACAATCGTGATGCCGATCGTTTTCATAGCATCGCCTCCTTATTTCCTGATATCCTGCTCATTATCGGTTGACCGCTGTGGCAGGACCTTCCACGGGATGTTGAGCAAGGGGGATACCACATGTGGAAATATTCCATAAGCTCACGTAAACATGAGAGTATTTAGAAAATAAATTCGAGTGTATGGGTGGCGGGTTGAATGGATTTGACTTCAGTGTTTATACCTGGATCAGTCTGATCTTCTTGATTTTCAACCGACTAGGAATGTATGGCTTCTCCTACAGCGGGGAACACGACACAGTTGGACTTCACGCGAGTTGAGCGAGGCGATGCACTAAGGTTTTGTCTCGCTCCCAGCCAACGCAGAAAAGATTCTACTGCCTTCGGACCTGATACCCATGTCTCTGCTCCGGCCATCCCGCGCCGTCCCCCAATCCCCACCGTGATTCCACGACCCCTCAGCACGCGAAACGCATCGACGTCGGTCCTGTCGTCGCCGAAATAAACCGGCACCCGGCCGACCGCCCACGGACGCTGGAGGAGCGTGGCTACTGCCGTACCTTTATTCCAAGCCCCAGCCGGCCTCACCTCGAGCACGCGTTTGCCATGCAACAGCACTGCTTTTTGGCTGACGACCCAAGGAGCCAGAGCGAGCAGCGCTTGGCGCCGCAACCGGACCCGATCGCTAGGCCGGACGAGCCGATCATGGAGTGCGACGCCGAGTCCCTTGTCCTCAACCAGCGCGCCAGGGACTCCCTGGGCCACGGCTCGTAGCGCTTTGACCCATTCCCGGACCTCTCTTCTGGAAATCCGCTGGCCCAACCACTGTACCGCAGAACCGGGTTCTTTGTAGACGAGCCCGTGATGGGCGACGTATCGGATGCCTGCGACCCCGACCCGCCGACGCAGGTCGGAAAGGGTACGGCCGCTGACAATCACCACCGGCACACAGCGCGCGAGCCGGCTGAGTGCCCGCCTAACCGGGGTCTTCAGCCGCGCTTCCTCCGGACGCCGGACGATAGGGGTCAGTGTGCCGTCGTAATCAAGAAAGACAACGAGGCGACGGGGAGGAATCGCCTTCAATCGCGCACGAAGCGATGGTTTCCACCTCATACGCACAGGTCCTGTGCATGGCCAGTCATCAACCCGGCATCGCGCAGGCAATGCTCCACCCACGCATGGATATCGTGCGTCTCCAGATAGGTCCGCATCTCACGCATCCGGCGCCGCCGCTCCTCCTCCGGCATCTCGAGCGCCTGCCGAATGGCATCAGCCAGCCCTTCCTGATCGTAGGGGTTGATGAGCAGCGCGCCGGTCAACTCATCAGCCGAGCCGGCCATTTGACTCACAAGGAGAACACCGGCCTCATCCACCTGGGACGCCACATACTCCTTCGCCACCAGATTCATGCCGTCGTACACTGAGCTCACCAACGCGAGATCCGCCATCCGGTAGTAGGTGACCAGGGCATCCGGCCCGATCCGGCCCTCCAGGTACTCGATGGGACGCCAGCCCTCCGTTCCATGACGCACTGCAGAGCCATGACGATCATTGATTTCGGAAACGGTCTGCCGGATCACCTCACGATAGCGGCGGTACGCGCCGACTTCGCTTCTGGTCGGCACTGCGACCTGCACAAAGGTAAACGCGCCTCGGTACTGCGGATAACGCGCGAAGAAGATGTCCAGGGCCCAGAGGCGCTTCAGCAGCCCCTTAGTGTAATCCAGGCGATCCACACCGAGCCCCATACGGACGCCGGGACGGAGACCGAGCCGTCGTCGAACAAGGGCCATACCATCGTTCACTCCCTTGGCCTTGGCGCACTCGGAGAAAGAACGAAAATCCACGCTGATGGCACGTGCCGTGAGACGCGTCCGGTGTCCGCCATGCTGGATGTTCTCATGAGACGAGTCCACCTCGGCCCCTAAAAACTGATGCGCACACTCCGCAAACGCCCGGAGAGATCCGGCGGTCTGAAAGGTCAGGCAGTCAGCCCCCAGCAGTCCTTCCAACAGACGGCGGCGTTCCGGCAGGATACGAAACACCTCCGGTCCCGGCCAGGGTATGTGCCAGAAAAGGGCCACTGGCTTCTCAGGGGCGGCCTCCTTGATGAGGCCCGGCAGCAGCGCAAGGTGAAAGTCATGGACCCATACCGGCGCAGGTTGTTCGCGGAGCTCGTCGAGGACGGCATCTGCGAAGCGCCGGTTCAACGCACAATAGGCGTCCCAGAATGCTTTACGATAGGCTACGCGATCCAACGTGATGTGACAGAGCGGCCAGAGCACCTCGTTCGCGTAACCCAGGTAGCCCCCTTTCACCTCTTCGGGTGTCAGCCAAATCCGGCGGAGCCGGTACGCCGGAGACTCAGCAGGGACTTCGACTATGTCCCCCGGACTCACCGCTTCGCGATCTCCCTCTCCACTCCCCCAGGCAATCCAGGTCCCCCCCAGACGACGCAGCACCGGATCAAGCGCCGCCGTCAGACCACCATCAGTGCGCTGGCACACCACACGGCCCTTGAGTCGCCGGTGCTCGTAGGGCTCCCGATTCGACACGACGATCAGTGGCGATCGATTCTGCAGAGTCTGTTGTTTCGCACTCCCGTCCGTCGGCATCATTGTGTACCTGAACGCCTCACAAGTGTCTCAGATCATCGGGTGCCCGGTCGCGCGGTTTATCGGAAAGCATCCGTTCCAGGAACTCTTTGGCGAGATCCTTCGCGCCCAGACCGAGGGCAATCGCCACGGCCAGCGCGACGCCTCCCAGAATAATCCCGAAACCGACAACGACGATGTTGCGGGCAATCCCTAATTGCTCCAACGCCATCGCAAGAGCTACCACCAGGACACCCCACCTGGCAAGGCCGGCGGCGGTCGTCGCGGCTGGAAAACTCGCATTCACGGCGGCGATCAACGTTGCCCGCGCGACGAAATTGCTCAGGAACATCCCGACAATGAGGATGATGGCTGCGGTCAGAATATGCGGGATGTATCCCAGGAAGCTGGTGGCGAACTGGTTCACAGGGGCAAGGTCCAGCGTCCATAAAGAGGCGACAACCGTCAACGCGACGAGTCCCCAATAGAGCATGCGGCCGGCAAGATGGCAGGGGTCGGGCTTCAAACCGCTTCGCGTCAAGGCGGCGTTGAAGCCGAGCTGATCCGCAAGGCGATCCACCCCCATCATCCGCAAAAGCCGCTCGACACCGCGCCCCAGCACCCAGGCCAGGGGCCACCCGACGCCGAAGATGATGACCGCAGTCAAGAGGTTGGGGAGGAAATGCACGATGCGGGTCCCGATGATCGTCAACTGTTCCAGGAAAGCGGTGTCCCAGAAGTCTTTCATGGTCGCACCTCCTCGGTTGCGCCCCAGCGGTCCAAGAGGTAGGGCTTGAAGCGCTCAAATGCTTCACTCAGGCGCTCGATGCGTTCCTCCGTTTCCCGAGTTGTGAGGCCTTGCGTTTCCACGACAAACGAGGCGGTCCGGCCCAGGTAGAGAGGAGTCATGGCTTTGATCAGATGCTCGCGATTGAGGACCCGGCGATGGAAGGACACGGCGCAGTCGTAAACGGTTTTCGCCCAGACTTCATCCGGAATATGGAAGGCATGGGGGGGCATTTCCTCCGTGGCCGTCAATGCCTGGAGAGTCTCCGGAGCCAGCATGACCTCCCAAATCGGTCGCAGATCAACAAGGCCTTGCCGAAAACTTGCGATCATGGAGTCCACATTGACCTTTACCGGCTCGACGCCCACTTCATATTGAAAGCCGAACAACGGGACCGGCTTCGAGCCATGGAGGGGAATCCAGGTTTGCTGGTGCACCTCCATCAGCGCAAAGACGGCCCCCATCACCTGGGTCAGCATGGCCGACAAGTCGGCGGCCGGGTCCTTGGGATTATGAATCTTGGCGCCCAGAAAGCTCTGGCAAACCCGTGCCCCGTTAGCCACCGCTTCGGTGGTCATCCAGATGTCAATCCCGAAGCGAGCGACATCCGATTCCCAGACGTGCTGGTCCATGTAGTGTTGGGCCAGTTTTCCTGAGAAGCCAAAATCCCCCCCGATCGGTTGCCGGATCTGCAAGCCGTACAGGGCGCGTGTCAGTGGATAGACAATGCTGTTGGTAATGGTCCCGTCGTACTTGTGGCGGAGGTAATAGGGCGCGACGTAATCAAAGCCCCCGTTCCGAATCGGCCAGATGAGCAGCTCGATCCATTCAGGAGTGATCGAGCGGAGATCCGAGTCCACCACGGCGCAGGCGCCGACGTTCAGACGTCGGGCAACCTCAAAGATCGTGCGAAACGCGCTGCCCTTGCCAGGAATGCCTCGGTAGGGAGTGACGATGCGATGCAGGAGGCTCTGGCGATCCGTAATCAGCATGCCCCCAAGGTCTACACTGGCCCTCGCCACAACGTCAGGTGTGCCGTCGGTAGACCCTCCATCCGCGTTGACTAGTACGGCGCGTGCATCGGGGAAGTATTTGGCCAAACCGGCGATGATCGCCCTGACGACATGGCCAATCGTGCCAGCGTTGTTAAAGCTCGGGATGCCCACGAGAATATCTGCTTCGGCAATTTCACGAACCTGCGCCTCCGTTGGCTCATGAAGAGGCAACGGCGTCGAGTCGGGCATACTGCGATCGTCCTCCCTTAGCGCGACCCACTCCCTCCTTACACTTCCGCCTTCGCAACTGTGCCCTGGCCCCAGGCTCGGTGGGGCCCTGCGCTGGAGGAGTGTCCTTTCGGAGCCCATGTACAGTCCGTCTCGACGGCATCAATCAGTCGGTCGAAGATGTCAGGAACGGCCGCCGTCACACGGGCCCAGTTGGAGATCATCGGCACGCCCAAGGGATCTTCCAGGAAACCTTCGGACGCCAGCTTAATACCCTTGAGGAACGCCTCGACCGCCATCCGTTCCTCGTTGCGTTGGAACTGGAGACTATTGATAGCCGCGTCGTCCTCATATTTCTTGATGGCCTCTTGCGCGATCTGCAGATAGGCCGCCCGGAGAGTCTTCAGCATCCCGTCGGTGAAGACTATCCCTTCGCTGGCCAAGTTCCGGAAGAGCGCCTTCGAAATATCCACGCACATTTTGTGGAGCCCCGCGTTGGGATTGTCGGCCGAGAGTGTCTGATGCTTATGTTCGTACTTATCGGACAGATCGGCCTGACAGACCCGGCGCAGGGCACAGTTCCGGTACACCTCGGCCAGGACTCCGATTTCCAACCCCCAATCTCCTGGGATGCGATTGGTCCATGCCAGATCCGTCACCATCGCGAACTCGCCCGCCAGCGGATAGCGGAAGCTGTCCAGAAAGGTGAGCAGGGGATTCGGCCCCACCAGTCGCTGGAGCGCCCTGATCATCGGGGAGATGAAGAGTCGCGTGACGCGGCCGTGCAGGCGGTCGGTGACCCGGGCGTAATAGCCTTTACAGAATTCATAGCCCAGACTCGGATTCACCACCGGGTAGCACAGACGAGCCACATAGTCACGGTCGTACGTCACGATGTCACAGTCGTGGAGAGCGATGACTTTGCTTCGCCGCCTGGCGAGAACGTAGCCAAAGGCGATCCAGCACGATTGCCCTTTCCCCGGCAAGCCGACGTTGACTCCCTGACTGACGAGGAGCTTCAACAGTTCCTGAATCCGGGGCCCCTCGATCCAGACCAGCCGAACATCTTGGGGAAGAACCGCGAAATATTCCTTGGCTTGCCGAAACTCCAGAGCCGAGGCATGACCCAAGGCGACGACGATTTCATTGAGATACGGAACTTTCTTGAGGTGTTCCACGATCCCCCCGAGCGCCGGTCCCTCCAACTCGGAGTAGAGACAGGGGAGGACCAGCGCGATCGGACAAGTCCTCGCATGCTCGGCCAATTCTTGCTCCAGGAGTTCCAGATTGGGCGTGCCCAATCTGTGCAGCGTCGTGATCGAGCTGGTTTGATAGAAATCAGACATGGCATGCCTCCCCCTGGGTTAGATCACGGGTTTCGATCAAGGCCTCACAGACTGGCTACATCCTCACCGCCTGTGGTTTCCGTAGGCGTGTGAACCTGGGCCGCTGGGTTCGGTTCGTGTAGACCACGGAATCTAGCACCTCGCCGCAGCATATACAGCGCCAGGCATCAAACGCAATGCTTCCCGTATCATCCAGCAAATCGTAGAAACGTGTCAGGTCCATCAATCCCTTACAGCGCGGACAGCACATATCGCCTCCTTGGCTGATCGCAGGCGAGGGTGTAAAAGCCCCCCTCTCAATGGCTCTCAGCACATGAACGGTGGTAACGGTTGAACAATAAATGGGCCATGTTGAAAGGGGATCGGCCTCAGGAGCTTCTTAACCGCTTCGGCCCAGCCGGCCGGTCCGATCCCTGGAACGCGAGTGAGTCCTTCAACTTCAAAGCCCTCAGCGTGGCCACCCCCCGGTCGCTCAACAAGGAACGGCCAATTAACAACTTTAAACATCGGTATGTCACTTGGACTGTCTCCAATGCCGGCTGTGGAGATCGCCCCCCGCTCCTTGTGATAGCAGTCAATCAAGACACGACAGGCCCGGCCCTTGTCAGTGCCTCCCACAAGATGAAAAAACCGGCCGTTCGACATGACGGTCAATCCGAGACGTTGGGCCGCTTCGCGAACCTCTTGAAGCGTCATTTGAAGCGCCATCGGACTGTTTTTGATCAGGAACGGCTCGTCGTATTCGCGTTGACGGGCCCGCTCGGCATCACAGTGAGCAAGTCCCGTCACTTTTACGATGTCCTCTACGGTCATGTCCGCGAATCCAACCAGAGACACGCCGACTTGTTCTTCGATACGGCGGAGCGCGTGCCGTAACCTAGGATAGGGAACGCCCATTTCGATCACGCGGTACCCGTCCCGGCTGCTTGAGCCAGGCAAGGGGACCTTGAAATATCCTTCCGGAATATACAGGGCGCCTCCATTCTCGATGATAAAGGGGTCATGGTTGCCCAGTTCCGCGCGGAGAGGCTCGACCTCAGCGCGAGTTTTCCCCGTGCAGATAATGACTGGGATAGAACGCTCCCGAAGTTGGTCCAACGCCGGACGAGCAGCATCGTACCGATAGGTGTCCGCATCGAGCAGCGTACCGTCAAGGTCGGTGAACAAAACCCGCCCGCGAAGAGCCGGAGCAGGCGCATCTTGTGCTTCTTCAGCCCAGACAGCGTGGCCCGTCTGTGATCCGTTCCACGTCGTCAGCGTTCGGATTCGCGTCAGACTCTCCATCGCCAGACCCTCCGTTGCCGAAACGGTTATGGTGTCGGACTACCCAGCAACCCTTGAGCACCGTTTTGCCCCATCATGATGGTCATCACCAAAGCCGCCATGCCCGCCAAAACCAGGACGAGCGACGCGATCTTCAAGATGTTCCATTTATTCTCAAACATCTTCGTTCCTTGCGCAACTCTTAAGCCTATGCTGCCGTATCCCTCGAGCCGCCTGGAGATACGGGCAGCACGGACGTCATGAGCCAAGCAGGCCCTTTCACGCAAGCTCAGCCCTTTGGCTCGGGTGCCGGCGCAGGTTTAGGAGCGGGGGCGAAGTCGTTTTTGACGATGCTCAGGACCTTCCCCTGCTCATCCAGCTCGACACTGACTCGGTCACCTTTAGCGAGTCCTTGAATGGCTGCCGCATTCGAAACCGGGAAAGACTCGTTCTTCCCCTTTTCAGTCTGGATGGTGACCATCAACCCAGCCGGGTCAACGGACTCAATTGTGCCGCCCATAAACTTGACCGGGGAAGTATTCTCCTGTTTGGGTAAGGGCGCCATTTCGGCTTGGATCTCGGGGACCACCATACCCACTACTACCAGCAGGCCCACACCCGTGAGCAGACTGGTTATGAGGGAAGCTTTCATGGTGTCGTTCCTCCTCTTTCCCTGCCGCTCACCACCACGACAAGGTGTCTTTCCTTTTTGGAGATGTGTGGTGTCATCTCCGCCCGTTATCTCTTTAGTTCAACAACGAGCATGCTTTCTCCTCTTCTCTGAAACAGCAAGGGGCATGCCGAATAATCAAGAGACCTCAAAAACGATCTATCCTCTTATCAGTAAAGGATTTTTAAGTGGCTTCCGCTGTCGGCCAGAAGGGAGAAATTGAAGGGATCAGCCTTCAGTGTTTCTACGTGGTTCGAACTATTATTGTTGATTTACAATAACCTGCAGCTGTGGGGATTCTCCTACAGGGACACAAGAAAAACTCCCCGAGATTGCGCTTCATAAAAATGGGCCTTTCTTCTTCCCCATGGTTTGCGGGTTAGCACTGACGATGTGCCTTCGCCGAGATCGCAGACTTCCTCTCCGCGACCATCCCCCGTCAATCTACGCAACTACCCTCAATGATAGCTTACGAGCATAGGCAGGGCTTCGGTTGCCCGGTCAGTTATTCAGCCCCGTTTAGTAGGGGAGCTTGCCGGTTGCGTACCGATGAAATGGAGCTCTTTTTGACCCCGCAGATGTTCAGGCGTTACGAGGTAATCGCCTTCCATCGTCGTATGCCAGACAGACTCCGCGGATTGCTTATCAAAAGGGTATGTGACGCCCCCCGCTAGTCCACCTATAAGCGCCATCGCGACTTTGGCAGCGCCGTAGGGAAGGGAAACCAGGAAACTAGCCGCTCCGATCCCGACGTCGCTTGCCATATCATTGCCAGCACTCTCTTTAGCCGCCAAGGCTGCCGGAGCCAGGCAAATAGCTAAGGCCACGACCACTATCAACAACCGAACCGCCATGGTCTTCATGTGCATGCCCTCCTCAGTTGTTCTGAGCGCCTTCTTGCCTTCCACTTAATCGGATCATCCCTTGGGTTCAGGTGCTGGGAAATTATTCGGGAGGGGCGTGGCCTTCACAATCTTCGCGACCTTGCCTTCCTCATTCATTTCGCAAAAGACGCGCTCCCCTTTGTTGATTCCCGCGATGACCGACGCATCCTTAACAGGAAGGGACTCTTTCTGCCCCGTATCGGTTAGAATAGTGATCTTCAGCCCAGCCGGATCAACTGACTCGACCGTGCCGCCGATAGAAGACTTGGCGAACAACACCTCCGTCAAGCCGAGTGGGCCGGCTTGGCTGGGTGTGATGACCACCCCGATCAGCAACAGCACACTAAACAACGCCATGACCAGCATTTTCATGTCTGGCCTCCTTTCTCTTCCCCCTAATCTTTCTCCTCGCCAGCGTTGGGCATATATTTTTCTATTGAGCAAGGGGAATGCCGGATGATCGGGAGCCCCTAGAAACCATCTATCTTCTGATCTGCACAGGGTTTTTACGCGAATAACTCTGTAGGTTGGAGTAGGGAAAATTGAAGGGAGCAGCCTTCAGGGTTTTTACGGGACACAAACAGATGTTGTTGAATTACAGCTACCTGGGAGTGTATGGATTATCCTACAGCACGGGACATTCGTCCCGTAGCTTCAAAAGGAGCGTCGCTCGTGCGTCTCTCGATTTTCTGGCGATTGGCCCTCGGCTCCCTGGCTGTCATCGCCGTCGTTGCAGGGGTCAATCTCTACGCCCTCGGGCAACTCCGGCAGCTCACCGCCCTCAGTACGCAACTGGTGACGTATCATTATCCCGCCATCGAGACGGCCAAACGGCTCACGAGGATTCTCTACGCCCAACTCCGGAGTGAGAAAAAATACCTAGCGATCCGTGATACAGCATTCTTGAAAGATTTTGATGAGGAGGCGGACGAGTTTCATCGGACCCTCGCGGGGTTGATGAGGCAGGAAACTTCATTAGACGGTCAGAAGCCGCTACAGGATCTCAAACGATTCCATGAAGAATACCTTGCCCTATTTCGCGGTATGGCCGCGCAAGGCACGAGCCTCGGTCCTCAGCCAAGCGCCAGCTATGAAGGCAAGCGGGACGCCCTCTTTGACCAAATGACGGATACCCTCGATGTGTACATCGATTTGCGCGAAACCCGAGTAAGCGCCCTCGTCGTTGACTCCCGCGCGCGCTCAGCCCGTGCCGAGGCCATCACTCAACAGCTGGTGATTGTGGCTGCGCTCCTAGGGCTGGGGCTGGCTGGTCTGGCAAGCTATAGCATTCTGTATCCATTGAGCAAGGTGCAGGCCTACATCCGCCAGATCGGCCAGGGAAAATTCGGCGCGTCCGTAGACGTTGTGGCGCCGAGCGATCTACGCGAGTTGGTCAATACCGTGAACTGGATGGGGAAGAAGCTCCAAGAGCTGGACAATATGAAGACCGATTTCTTGGCTCATATCTCACACGAGCTACGGACTCCGCTCGCTTCTATTCGAGAGGGCACGCGGCTCCTACTGGACCAGATTCCCGGGCCTTTGACCAAAGAACAGCGCGAGACTTTGGGGATCATGACAGAAAGTAGTGAGCGTCTGATCCACATGATCTCCACCCTCCTGGACCTCTCGAAGATGGAGGCCGGAATGATGGAATACCGGATCGTGCTCACCGACCTAGCACGTCTCGCCGAGACCTCCGTGAACAAAGTCCGATTTTTGGCTGAAGGAAAGCGGATTCAGATCTTGATTGACGCCCCGGGGAAACGGCTGTGGGTCCCGGCAGATGGGCTTCGAATCGAACAGGTCTTGGATAATTTGCTTTCCAACGCGCTCAAGTTCAGCCCGGAAGGAGGAACGGTGAACCTTCAAATGGTAGCGGACCCCGCGGCAGGAGTCATGCGCGTGTCGGTATCGGATACGGGACCGGGCATTTCGCCGGAAGACCTCTCACACATCTTCGAACGGTTCTATCAGGGACGTATGCAGGCACGAACCACCGTGATCGGCACTGGACTGGGCCTGGCCCTGGCCAAGAATATCGTCGAAGCGCACGGAGGGCGGATCTGGGCCCAAAGCGAACTAGACAAAGGGACCACCATCCATTTTACCCTTCCGACAAAAGAGGGACGGCCGGCATGAAGCGGGCCCGGCGAAATGCGGACGCACTCCTCGTGGTCGTAGTGGCCGGTCTGGAAGCCTGCTCGTCCCTGAACAGTTCCGCTTTGCCCTCAACACCGTTCTTTGCTCCAGAGCAGCGCGAGGCCGTACGCTATCAGGCCCTTGCTCGGGAGCAAGATTCCCTGCTCGCCACATGCGCCGAAAGCCATACGTGTGATCGTACCCACTTTACTCGCGCGTTG
>WNGA01019650.1_pt1 | contig 15477 bp, 19 predicted proteins | sample 5400061 | NCBI WGS metagenome assembly WNGA01 (sample SAMN13153366, study PRJNA577476) | soil metagenome | isolation source: 100 cm soil or saprolite under grassland replicate 2 | place: USA:California | collected 2016-06-15
GCGACGAGCACCCGCCCTTGGGCGTCGATGGCGGAGTCCATGAAGTCGAGGAGGTTGCGTCGCCCGCACGAGCCGGTGAACTTCGCGCCGATGCAGCCGCGCTGGACCGGGTCATCGCCGGTGACGTCGGTGGGGGTGCTCCAGGTCCGGCCACCGTGATCGCGACGCTCGGGACTGACGATCAGGTCGCGCGTCTGCTCCTCGCGTCGACGACGATGCGCCCGAAGCTGTAGTCCTCCAACCGGGCCACGCCGCAGGACTGTACTCCCGGAGCGAGCGCTACAGTCGCCGCACGTCCCGCATGGCAAAGCACGAGCCGTCGTCTCTCGCGCTCGCGCGCTCCGGCGCGCTGGCCGAGAGAGCCCGCGACGCGCTCGAGCTGCTGGCCCGCCCCTGCAGGGTCTGCCCGCGCGAGTGCACGGTCGACCGCCTCGCCGACGAGCGCGGCCTCTGCCGGATCGGGCGGCGGGCCGTCGTCGCCTCCCACTTCCCGCACTTCGGCGAGGAGAACTGCCTGCGCGGCTGGAAAGGGTCGGGGACGATCTTCTTCAGCGGCTGCAACCTGCGCTGCGTGTTCTGCCAGAACTTCGACGTGAGTTGGCAGGTCCAGGGCGAGGAGGTCACGAGGGAGCGGCTCGCCGCCATGATGCTCGAGCTCCAGGGGCTGGGCTGCCACAACATCAACTGGGTTACGCCTGAGCACGTGGTGCCGCAGATCCTCGAGGCGCTGCCGCTCGCGCTCGCCGGTGGCCTGCGCCTGCCGATCGTCTACAACACGAGCTCGTACGACAGCCCGGACAGCCTGCGCCTGATGGACGGCGTGGTGGACATCTACATGCCCGACGTGAAGCTGTGGACGCAGGAGCGCGCCCGGCGATACCTCGGCAAGCGCGAGTACGCCGACGTGATGCGCGCGAACGTGAAGGAGATGCATCGCCAGGTCGGCGACGTCGTGATGGACGAGGAGGGGCTCGCGCGCCGCGGCCTGATCGTCCGTCACCTCGTGATGCCCGGCCTGCTCGACGAGACCGAGGCGATCCTGCGCTTCGTGGCCGACGAGCTCGGCCCCGACACCTACGTCAACCTGATGGGCCAGTACTACCCCGCGGGACGCACCGACCGCTACGAGGAGATCGACCGCCGGCCGCGCCGCGACGAGCTCGAGCGTGCCTTCGAGATCGCCGAGGGCCTCGGCCTGCGCCGCCTCGACCCCCGCAGCCGGCGACAGGCGCTCGCCGCGGTGTAGATGGGGCCCGCCCCCAGGGGACTAGAGCGCGGCGCTGACGATCGACCAGAGCCGCTCGACATCCTCCGCCGTCGTCGGGGTCGCTCCCACGGCAACTCGGATGAATCGCTCGTCCTCGATCGTCGACGCAATGACGTAGACGCTGCCGTCCCGGTTGATCGCTTCGGCGAGCGCGTCGGTCGCCTCATTCCCATCGACATGCCGGAAGCAGACGAGCCCGAACGCCACCGGCGCCACTCGGACGAGCGACGGGTGCTCGTCCACCCGCCCGCCGAACCAGCTGGCCAGCCGCACGTGCTCGCGGATGTGGTGACGGATGCCCTTCGCGCCGTAGGCGCGCAGCACCCACCACAGCTTCAGCGCCCGGAAGCGGCGGCCAAGCGGCACCTGCCAGTCGCGGTAGTCGATCACCTCGCCCGACGCTGATGCCGCGTTCTGCAGATAGGGCGGCAGGATCGACATCGCGCGGACGAGCGGCGCGCGGTCGGCGACCCAGAATACGCTGCAGTCGAAGTTCGTGAACATCCACTTGTGCGCGTTGAAGACGAAGCTGTCGGCGCGTGCGATTCCCTCCTGCTCCACGCGCAGCTCAGGGCAGATCAGCGCCGAGCCCGCGTAGGCCGCGTCGACGTGGTGCCAGAGCCCATGACGTCGAGCGATCGCCGCTACCTCGCCGACCGGGTCGACCGCGCAGGTGCCGGTGGTGCCGAGCGTGCTCGTCACGATGGCCGGGACGAGCCCGTCCGCGACATCCCGCGCAACAGCCTCCGCGAGCGCCGACGGCCGGAGCGCGAAATCCCGATCGACGTCGATCAGGCGCAGGTGCCTGATCGCCGCGACGCGGGCGCCTTTTTCGATCGACGAGTGAGCTTGGGAGGACGTGTAGGCGACCACGTCCTCGCTCGAGGCTCCGCGCTCCATCGCCCGCTCGCGCGCCACAACGTGCGCGAGGTGGGTCGAGTCAGACGCGCTCAGCTGGATCGCCCCGCCGCCGGGCCCGACCGCAGTCTTCCACTCCTGCGGTAACCCGAGCAGCTCGACGAGCCAGTCGAGCACATGCGCCTCGATCTCGGTCAGCGCGGGGCTCGTTGACCACATCATCCCCTGCGCGCCGAGCGCGGCGGTCACGAGCTCGGCGAGCACCGACGGCGGCGACGTGTTCGCCGGGAAGTACGCGAACCAGCCCGGCGACTGCCAGTGCGTGATCCCGGGCAGGACCACGTCGTCGAGGTCGCGGACGAGCGCCTCGAACGGCTCGGGGTCCTCGGGCGGAGCCGGCGGTAGCGCGGCGCGGATCTCCCCGGGCTCGACGCTCGCCTGGACCGGGAGCGCTGCGACCCGCTCCATGTACCCCGCCACCCACTCGACCAGCTCGTGTCCGTACCGACGGAACTCGTCGGGCGTCATGTGGGAGCCGCTCACTCGCTCGGCAGCAGGATCCAGAGCGCGATGTAGGCCAGGATCTGCGGGCCGGGGAGCAGTATCGACAGGACGAACAGCACGCGCACGAGCGCGGCGCTCACGCCGAAGCGGCGCGCCACACCGGCGAGCACGCCCGCGACGATCCGGCCCTGGCGGGGCCGCACGAGGCCACTCGATGCCATCCGCTGTCGCACCGGCTGAGCCACGATGCAGATGGTGACAAGGGTGGCCGCCTCGCGGCGGCCACCCTTGCACTACGTCCTCCTAGTCCGCTTGTTCGAGAACGTGAAGGAGCACAGACCGGCCCTCTGGCAGGGCAACCGGCTCCTCACCGTAAGGCGTGCCGAGCGCGTCTCGGACGACGTCCAGCCCCGCGCTCGGCGACGACGGCAGATCGCGCGCATCGAGCCGAACGACGCTCGTGACGCCGGCCGCCTCGTCCTCTCCGCGATCGCCTCAGGCAGGCTCGTCTTGCCGACGCCCGGACCGGTGAACCACAACACGCGCGGATCGCCGCCAGAACGTTCGTGCACTGCGCCCACCCGTGGACACCGGGAACACCCCTTCGGAGGCGTCCGTCCGACCCGCCGGACCCACCGTGATCGGACCACGGCAGACACAATGGCCGCCAACGGCCGCGAGACCATCCCGTCTGAGCGCGAGCCCGGACTCAGCGTCGCTCCCGCGCCCGAGCGAGCACGTCGGCGGTACCGCCTCCAACGCTCGCCCCGGACGAGTCTCGAGAGCGCTTCCACGGCCGGCACCAGCTACCGCACCGCTGAGGTAAGCAGGCGTGCGCGGGTGCGCTCGCCGCGCTCGGGGAGCCGGCGGTCTGCCGGGGCGCCTATCGGCGCGCGGCTGCCGTCGGGGATGAGCAGGAGGATCGAAACTTCGCCCGCGCGGACAGATGTAGGGAAACACCTCTTTCCTCGCGCGGATCGGCCCATGTAGCGTCGCGCGCGTTCATCGAAGAACCCACAGCGTCCGCTACGTCGGACAGCAGCTGATGAGGCGGCTCCAGACGCAAGTGCATGTGTCGCGGCGCCGGCCGGCGGCCGCGTTGGCGGTCGCGTTCGCGATCGGTGTGGTCGCGCTCGAGCCAGGCGGCGCCGATGCAACAGCCGTACAGCCAGCAGAGTTTGGTGTTTACCCGCTGCCGGCGAACTTCTCGATGTATGAGCCGGAGGGGCTACGCCAGTCCTGCCTCTTCCATGGGCTCCCGGAGCACTGCGGCGGCGAACCCTCGATCGGCGTCGACGTCTCCACGAATACCGCGATGGCGCAGATGATGCTCACCACGGCACGCATTCGCTGGGACGACAGCCAACAGCCGCCCGCGGCAACGTGGACCAACGTGTCGTACACAGGCTTCGACTGGACCGGCGACCCGGACGGGAGCACCGACCGCGCCACCGGCCGGACGTTCAACGTTCAGTTGTGCCCGAGCGTTGCGTGTAACCCCACTCCGGGCACGCGCCGGGTCGGTATCGCCTCGACCGACGACGACGGCGCCAGCTGGAACCAGCCGAGCGAGGTCGTGAGCCCGTACGCCGACAAGCCGGTCATCGGCTCCGGCCCCTACCACTCGCCCGCCCCCGCGGCTGCCTCCTATCCGAGCGCCGTTTATCTCTGCGCCGGCGACGATTCCACTGGCCGAGCGGCAACGCGTACTGCTACCGCAGCGACGACGGCGGGCACACGTGGGGACAGGCAAAGGTGGCGAGCCCGGGGACAGGCCCGTGTCTGCCATTCGCGGGAGAGGTCGCGGTCGATGGTGACGGGATCGTCTATCTGCCGCTCGAGCACTGCGGCAGCCGGCAGGGGCTGGCGTCCAGCAGCGACAATGGCGAGACGTGGCGCGTGACAACCGTGCCAGGCGTTCGCGACGCCGCTCAGAACTTCGACGAGTTTCCCGATGTCGCGTCGGACAGCGATGGCCGCCTGTACTACGCGGCCACGGGCCGCGGACGGCCCGTCGTGGCGGTCTCCGACGACCAGGGCCGGCATTGGAGGCCAGCGGTGGACGTCGGCGCCGAGGCTGGCATCCGGTACGCACAGTTTCCGACTCTGGTGGCGGGCGACGGCGGTCGCGCGGCGTTCGCCTTCCTCGGCAGCACGACCCCGGGCTATCCCGAAAACTCGAACTACACAGGGGCGTGGCATCTGTACGTAGCCGTAACAGTTGACGGCGGCGCAAGCTGGGACGCCTCGTGTCGTGGGCAGGACACGCCCGCGTTGGACGATCGGCAGCAGCGCGGGGTCGTCGCCCGCTGGCTAGTGCTTCGTCTGCGACTGCGAGCGTGTCCACGACACCGCACGCGCCATCGCGGCGACTGTGCCAAGGACCTTCGGCCCTGAGATCCGCCAGCGTCATCAGTAGCCCGTCCCGCGCGAGAGCGGGTACATCGGAGCGCGCTGGAGTCCGTCCTCCTCTTCGCCAGGCGAGGGTGCGCGTTGGCGCACGATCGATGGGTCTTGTCAGCGCCTCACAAGGAGGACACGATGGAACCCGTCCTATACGACGCGGCTGGTCATCGCCGCTCGCCGGCCACGATGCCGGCTTTCACCGCGGTTGCTCGCCGCGGAACAAGGGGCTGCGCTACCCGGCCGACCCACCCACGATCGAGGAGATCATCGCGGTTATGCGTGTTGCGGGCGACAGCGCCAATGGCGCGCGTCTGAGGGCGCTGATCGTGATTCTGTGGCGAGCCGGTCTGCGGATCGGTGAGGCGCTCGATCTCGCGGAGACCGACCTCGCTCGGGGACGCGGCTCCGTCCTGGTTCGCAACGGCAAGGGCGGCCGGCGCCGAGAAGTTGGCATGGATCGCTGGGCCTGGTCCCAGCTCGAGCCATGGATGGAGATCCGGCGCCAGCTACCCGCCGGCGCGCTGCTGTGCGTCATCCACGGGTCCACCGCAGGTCGGCACTGGGAGCCGTCGGCCGCCGCCAAGCAGCTCCCGGCGAGCAGCGATGACAGCGGGGGTGCGGCGGCGGTTCGCACCACACCAGCTCCGGCACGCGCACGCGGTCGAGATGGCCCATGAGGGAGTCCCGCTGGTCGTCATCCAGCGCCAGCTCGGGCATGCCAACCTCGGCATCACCTCGATCTACCTGCGAGGGATCGATAACTCGGAGATCATCGACACCGTCCACGCACGACCGGCCCCGGTGATCTCAGCTACAGCCGGCCTCAGCTCCCGACCGTAGGCCGCGGAGGGGCGGCGGGTGGCAACCAGGAGACCCGCCGCCCCCCTCCGCGCGGAGCGAGGCTGCCGCGGCCGCAGCCCGGATGCCTGTCTCGAGATGAATGCAGGAGCCCCACCCCCGCGGTGGCAGACTCCGAATCCTCAAACGGGGAACCTGGCGCTTGCTCGTGCTTCCGGCGAAGAGCAGGTCCGAGCGCGCAGTCGTTCGGCCTCGCCACGGTGTCGCGCGAGCCCGAGAGCGCGTGCGACGCCCGCGGACCGTAGAGAATGCTTAGTCGGCGGCCGCGAGTGCGGCGCTCGTCGTCCGACCGCGGCGGGTGAAGAAGGCGGCTTCGGCCTCCCCCAGCGGCGTCGAGGGCGGCTCGCCGTGCAGGTACTCCGCGGCGATCGCGCCCCAGTCGGCGCCCGCGCGGAGTTGCCCGAGGACGACGGCGACGATGCCGTGCATCCGCCGGATGAGGATCGCCTCGGGTGGCAGCGTAAATTGGTTGAGCTGCACCCTCATCGCGGCCCGCTCCTCCCGGTCTGGGCGTTCACGGTCCAAGTCGCGCCGGGCGTCAGCGGGGCAGAAGCGGCGCTCTCCCGGGACGGCGTACCACCTGATCGCCATTCGCATCAGGCCGAGCGCGAAATCGGCGTCCACTGCATCTGCGCGGCTGGCGGGCAGATACCCACCCCCACCTACGGCCGCCTTGAGGGCCTCCGCGTCACCCTCCCGGACGGCGAGGGCAATCGCCCGCTCGGCGGCCACGCGGGAGGCGTCGACGTCGCGCAGCAGGCCGAAGTCCAGGAAACAGACCCGGCCATCAGGGCAGAGCAGGTAGTTACCGGGGTGCGGGTCTCCGAGCGCGATCCGGTCGCGATATAGCAACCCGAAGTAGAGCCTGAAGACGATCTCGCCGTAGCGGTCGCGCTGCGCCTCGTCGACCCGCCGCACGGCCTCGAAGCGCTCCCCCTCGACATACTCGGACACCAGCACGCGCCGGGTCGAGAGGCTCGTGTGGACACGGGGCACGCGGACGAAGGGATGTCCTCGCAGCAGCCGCTCGATACGGCGCTGGTTCTGCGCCTCGAGCTCGTAGTCGAGCTCCTCTCCGATCCGTTCGCGCATCTCCGTGGCGAGCGCCTTCGCGTCCAGCCCCGGGGCGAGCCGCTTGACCAGCGGTAGCAGTAGCGTCGCGTTGCGCAGGTCCGTGTCGACCGCCTCGGCGACCCCGGGGTACTGGATCTTCACGGCCACCTCGTCGCCGTCGACGGTCCTGGCGCGATGGACCTGGCCGATCGAGGCCGCGGCAAACGCACGCTCGTCGAAGTCGCGGAACACGTGCTGCAGCGGCCCGCCGAACTCCTGCCGCATCAGCTTTTCCAGGTCCGCGAACCGCACCGGCGGGACGTCGTCGCGGAGCGCGGCGAGGCTCCGCTGCAGTTCGTCCCGCTCCTCTTCCGGGAGGCCGTCGAACTCGACCATCGAGAGCATCTGGCCGACCTTCATCGCCGCGCCGCGCATCTGCCCAAGCTGTTCGACAACCTGCTGGACCAGCGCCGCGGCCCGCTCCCTCTCGGCCGCGGCGGCACGCTCGGGCGTCCGGACCCGGTTGGCGGTCCGCATCCCCGCCCACCGCAGGCCCTGACCCGTCACCAACCCACCGACACGCGCAGTCCGCGCGAGTCGACCGGTGGGGAGCCTGCCCGCCTCCGGCAGTTGATCGTCGGCCCGCGAACTCATTTGACCGACCCTAGCGGCGGTTCTGCCTCGCCAGGACTCAGCCTGGGACAACCGCTGCCCCTCCTCCTCGCCAGGCTCGCGCCCCCACGCGGGCGCTCGGTCGACCGCCCACGCCGGCGAGCCAGCGACTACCCTGCTCGCCGCGCGGAGGGGGACCGTCTCGGAAAGCGTCGAGGTGCTCGTGCTGGCGTCAAAGCAGGTGCCTCAACTCGACGCCAGTCCCGCTCGTGGTCCTCCGATCGGCACCGGGGGTGAGTACTGCCTTCGGCGGGGAGCAGTAGCGGAGCGAGTGCCGGGCCCGTACGCCTGCTGCTCGTCTCTATGAAGAAGGGCTGCGTGTCAACTGGCGGTTGGTGTCTCTGGTCAGGAACCTCGTGTGGGTTGGCGATGTGGAGCAGCGCTCATGTCTCTATGGCCTCCTCGGCGGGAGGACCAGGCGAAATCGGATGCTTGCAAGTCCAAAAAGGGCGGTCAGGCCGCCAGACGAACAGCGGCGCCTCTGGGAGCGAACTGCTGGTTGCGGGAAAGCATGTGCCAGATCGCGTGGGCGAGCCGGCGGGCGATGTCGACCTGGGCGACCTTGGCGCCGCGCTGCTTGCCGAGCCGGCGCTTGTTGCGCTGGTAGCGCTGCGCGTAGGCGGGGTGCTTGAGCGCGTGCATGGTCGCCTCGAGCAGCGCCCAGCGCAGGTAGGTGGGGCCGTGCTTGGTCAGCGGGCCGCGGCGATCCTTGTCTCCTGACTGATTGACGCGCGGGCAGAGCCCGGTGTAGCCGGCCAGCTTCTCGGGCGACGGGAAGCGCTCGATCTCGCCGATCTCGGCGGCGATCGTGAAGGCGAGCACCCAGCCGATCCCCGGCGCGCTCAGCAGCAGCGGGATGTAGGGGTGGTCGGCGTGGCGCTCGCGGAGCTTGCGGTTGATCTCCGCGATCTGGCCTTCGAGGTCGTCGATCAGCTCCACGCTCGCCGTGATGTTGCCGCGCCAGGGCTGCGGGACCTGCAGTCGTGCAAGCAGCGCTCGGCCCTCGACGCCGAACAGGTCGGTGACCGGGCAGGGCTTTCCGAAGTTGATCAGCGTCGAGTGGACCCGGTTCTTGAGCGCCGACTTGTGCTTGACCAGGTGCAGGCGAAAGCGGGCCAGCTCGCGCTCCTCCCGGATCCGGGGATCAGGCAGCCAGATCGCCGGCACTAGGTCGCGGTGGCTCAAGACCGCCAGCACCCGCGAGTCGATCTTGTCGGTCTTGCAGGCCAGCGGCGCCAGCCCCTTCACCTTCTGCGCGTCTGCGATCTCGACGTCCCAGCCTTCCTGCTCGAGCGTGTCGTGGACGAGACGGGCACCGGTCATCGACTCGATCACCGCGGCAACCGGCTCCCGATAGGCCTCGTCGATGCGCCTGGCGAGGGTCCTCAGCGCATCGGCGTCAGGCGGCGCGGCGAGCTGGTCGAGCTGCTCTCCCGACTCGGAGAGCAGACAGACATCGAGCTTCCTTCGGCTGAGATCCAATCCGGCGTGCAACATTGAAGACGGGCCTCCTTTGAGCTCGCTCCTCGGTGACAGCCGGAGCGTGTCACCAGAGGGGGCCCTTCTTCATGGCAGTCCCTTGCGGGCGTCCGCACCGCTGCGCCGGAGACTCCCGGATCCTTGCGGGCGTCCGCACCGCTGCGCCGGAGACTCCCGGATCATGCGATAGCGAAGCGAGAGCGGCGGCCGTCAGCTGCTCTGGGTGGTGCGCTTTGGGCGCGCGCGGTGGTAGAGCCAGAGGAACAGGGGCCATTCGACGAACTGCAGTGCCGCCCAGGTGAAGGCCTTGCGGCGCGGGATGCGCCGTGCCTTGGCGTCGCGCAGGACCCACCCTGCGCAGAAGCTGGCAGCGCCCACCACGGCGATGGCGATCAAGCTGCCGAGCACTGCATCTATCCCTTCTACAGCCGTCCCCAGCGGAAATAGCTCACTGGACCGACGGTGTTCGTCAGGCAGACCAGACGCCAGAGCGTTTTGCTCCCGCGCACCCGGGCGGCGGGGCGATGCTGGATGTCCCACTCGGCGGCCGCGGAGAGGTACAGGTTCCAGGCGGTGACCGCCACGATCGCGGCCTGGCCCAGGGACGACAGCTTCCTGAAGTCGTTGATCGCTCGTGACAGCACAGTCTCAGGCTTGCTGGAGACGTCGTCGGCAGCGCAACGGTCGGGCGCTGGCGACCGGCGCGGAGGCGTGTCGGCCAACTCGGGCCATGTCCGCCACTTCGGTGGCGATGTCCTGGAGGACTGAGGTCTGCAGCGAGTAGATGATGTTGCCGCCGCGCCTCGCGGAGCTGACCAGGCCAGCGGTCTCGAGCACACGCAGGTGCCGCGAGACCGAGGGCCAGGAGATCTCGAAGTGACCGGCGAGCTCGCCGGCCGCCAGGTCTCCCTCACGCAGCAGGCGAAGGATCTCCCTGCGAGTGGGATCGGCGAGCGCTCTATAGGCGTTCGCTATCGGCATTATGAGCAAATTAGCATATGCGCTAAGCGGTCCCGATGTTCCGCCGCGGCGGGTCGCGTTGCGCGAAGAGCGGGCGCGAGACCGTCACGCGCCGTGAGACGGCCGCTGCTCGGTCGATGCGTGCGAGTTCCCGACGGACGCTTCGGGCGCTCGCACTGGGGAGCTCCTGGCGCCCCCTTTCCGCGCGGAGCGGGTCGGTCGCCGCTGGCGCCGAGATGCTCGAGCTGCCGTAGAAGCAGGTCCGGACGATCGAACAGAAACGGCAGCGAGGCGGCATCGATGCCTCGCCTGCTGAGACCGTAGGGGCGCGACGCCTTCTAGGCCACTTCTAGGCCACGACCACCGACTCGGCCGATCGAGCAGTCGTGATCGGATCCGCGTGCCGATGGACGATCTTCCAGCCGTTGGATTCGCGTCGGAAGATCGTTGTGCACCGAAGCGACACCGCCGTCGTCTCGGCGCTCTCCCCGACCTTCGCCTCGTAGTGCTCCACCTCGACCAGGTAGGCCAGCTCCGGCGTGATGAGCCGCGACACCTCCTCGAACGCGAGTGCCCGACCGTCTCGGTAGTTCGCCGCCGCCCGGTCCATCGTCTCTTCGACCTCGCTCCACCCACGTCGCGCAGGGCCAAACGGGTTGGCTAGGGTCGCATCGTCGGCCCGCGAGTACAACGCCTTGACCGGATTCGGGTCGCCCCTGAAGAACGCGTCCAGCGCTGCGTGGTACTCGCCGCGCACAGCGTCGAGATCGGTGATGTCCCCATGGGTGGAGCTAGGCACGAGGAGATGTTCTCCCATGCAGGCGCAACTGGCAACGCGTGCATTCCGCGCATTGGGGGCGGAGGACGTACGCTACGAGCGACGCGCCGCCGCGCTCGGTATCACCGTCGCAGTGGACCGCCGCGAGGACATCGACTCCTATGACCGACCATGACGAGCTCCTCGGATCAATCGAGACGGCCGTTCTCGATGCGCTCCATCGAGGTGCCCTGCGCTCGAGGTGCACAGCGGTCCACGTTCCCCGCGCTCCGCGATGACCCAGAGGGCGAGCGGCTACTGCACGAGCTCCTTGCTCGCTGCGAAGTTGACCGGCTCGTTCGGAGTAGCCGCCACACTGGCGAGCGTCGCTACGCACTCACCCCGAAAGGCCGCGCTCGCCTGCGTACACGGCGACGGTTCGCGCGATCGCTCGCGACGCTGATCGCTCGCAGCCACGTCGGCTCGTAGCGTGCGCGATCCTGGCGAGCGGGATGGAAGCCACGCTCCGCACCGTGACGCCCGCGCACGTTCAAGCATCGGCGATCGGCAAGCGCTTCGGGCGCAAAGTCGTGCTCGATGGCGCATCGGTCTCAGTTCGGGCGGGCGAGGCCGTCGCGCTCGTCGGCGAGAACGGAGCAGGCAAGAGCACGCTGCTGCGCATCTGCGCGGGGCTGGTCGCGCCCGACTCTGGCCGCGTCGCCGTGCAGGGCCGGATCGGCTACTGCCCCCAGGAGCCGGGCGTGGTCGATCTGCTGACCGCCGACGAGCACTTAGCGCTGTTCGCCCCCGGTCTCGGCCTGTCCCGTGAGCAAGCGGTCAGCGACGGCCGCCGTCTGCTCACCGAGCTCGCGTTTCCGGTTAGCGATCACCGCCAGGCGCGGCACCTCTCGGGCGGTGCGCGACAGAAGCTGAACCTCGCGCTCGCCCTGCTTGGCGACGCCCGCGTGCTGCTGCTCGACGAGCCCTACCAGGGCTTCGATCACGGCTCCTACGTCAGCTTCTGGGAACACGTCGCCCACTGGAAGGCCACTGGGCGCGCGATCGTGATCGTCACCCACCTGCTCGCCGACACCACCCTCGTCGACAACGTGATCGAGCTCTCGATCCCGCAGCAGCCGCGATCTCGGAAGACTCGATGAGCGCGGACCGGATTCTCGCGCCCGCGGAGATGTGCGGCCGCGAGCTCGCCCGCCGTCGCGTCGCGCTCGCGCTCCTGACGGCGCTCCCGCTGGCGTTCTACGAGGCCCAATCCGGCCACGACGCGCATGCCCCCGTGACGGGCGGGATCGCGATGGCGTTTTCGCTTGCCGGAGCCGCGATCTTCGCAGCCATAACTGCCCGCGCCGTCGACCAGCGCCTCACGCTCGCCGGCTACCGGCCGCTCGAGCTGCTGATCGGACGACTGATCCTGCTCGAAGCGTTCGGGATCGCGGTCGCGGCGATGTTCAGCGTCGTGATGACCATCGGCTCAGACCCGGCCCACCCATGGGTACTCGCCGCCGGGGTTGAGCTGGTCGCGCTTACCGCTGTGCCGTTCGGACTTGCGGTCGGGGCGCTCGCCCCACACGAGCTAGAGGCGGTTCTGATCATGATCGGGGCGGTGGGCATCCAGCTCACGCTCGACTCCAGCCAGACGATCGCAAAAGCACTCCCGTTCTGGGGACCCCAACGCGTAATCCAGAACTCGCTCGACCCGACCGTCTCGATCGGCGCCGCGATCCCCGTCGCGATCGGCTACGCCGCCGCCCTGCTCGCGGCGGCCGCCTACGTCATGCACCGTCGAGCTGCCAACAGTGCGCGAACGGCAGCCAATGTTTGATCACCTGCCCGCGTCGCGAGCGAAGCAGGACTCACGCCGAGCGCGGTCAAAGTCCTCCTCCTCGCCAAAAGCAGCAGCCTGGACCTGGCTGCCCGCAGTGTGTCGACCCCCGCTCTACATGAGCGGGCGTCAGATATGTACGCGTTTTGTACGCGCTCGCCGCCGACGCGACTAGGGAGGAGCGCGAAAACTGCTCTGGAAAGCCAAGCCGACGGTGGGATTCGAACCCACGACCCCCGCTTTACGAGAGCGGTGCTCTGGCCTACTGAGCTACGTCGGCGGTGCGGGGACGAGTGTAGCCCGCTGGTTGCTCTCCTCTGAGTGCGGATTGTTGTTGCCGAGTCGAGGTGGTCCAGGCTTCGTGGGCTTGCCTTGCGGCGGGAGCCGCCGGATGGCTGGGCGCTTCTGTTTCCGGGCTGTCGGTCGGTCCACACGGTCGGTATGCGGTTCGCGATCGATGTCGTCTTTCTCGATCGCTGGGGTTGGCCGGTGGCGATCCGAAGGGCCGTGCCGCCGTGGCGGAGGGTCAGCTGCCGCGAGGCGGCGGCCGTCGTCGAGCTGCGCGCCGGCGAGGCGGACCGTCACTTCGTTGTGGTGGAATGATCCGGCCCATGGCGCAGACCCGGACGCAGGAACGCTCCACCCTCCCTCTCTATCGCGACGCCTACAACGAGTACCTCATGTTCATCGTCTCGGCGATCGGGTCGGTTGCCGGCACGCAGGCGCCGCTGTACCTCGTCATGGCGCTCACGGACCTCTGGTCGGTCTGGGTCTTCGTGCCCGCATGCGTCGTCTTCGAGCTATTCGTGATCTTCTTCATCGCCCGGCCGCAGATGAAGCCGATCGAGCGCCTCGGTTGGGCGGCTCTCTGGGGCGGCTTCACCACTCTCATGGCGCTCGCCTTCTACTACCTCGTCGCCGAGCCCACGCTCTAATCGTTCTCCGCGATCTCGAGGCCGTGGTCCGTAGCCCTCGGGGGCGGTCCTTGCTGCTGACCGATCCGGGGTCAAAAGCGCGCGTTAGTCGGATTCCACGCTGCAGTCCTCACCGAACTGCGTGCTGAACACCGCCCCGGCTTTGTCGTTGGCCCTGGTGATGCCGTGAAGCGCGGCGTCGCCGGCGGACACGAATGTCACGGGCTCGGGCTCGCCGGGCACGTCGCACACCCAGTTCGTTCTTGCTCCAGCTCCCGCAGGCAACGCGAGGACCAGTATTAGGGCAACGGCCGCGACCATTGCCTTGACGAGTCGCCTCATTTGGACCCCTTCTACTGGGACACCGCGACTATAGGCCTCCACCAATCCAGATCGGGCCGAACAGCGCGGGCTCGCGCCGCAGCGGGAACCAAGCGTCGGTGAGTCGACTCTCTGATCGCTTAAGACCGCTCGGCGCCGGCGCTGCCGCCCGGTGCCGTGCCACGCGCCTCCTCGACCGCACGGTCGACAGCGCGGACGACGTCCTCCGGTCCGTTCACCCATTCGAAGCGAAACTCCGAATCATCTGTGCCGGCGGTGTCGAAGTCGACGTTCCCGACGCCCAGCAGACGGTCGAGCACGCCCTGTTGATAGTTCACGTTCTGGACCCGCTCGAGCCGTGTCTCCTGCACGTTCTTTCTGACAATCCCGCGGCTGATGCGCAGGCGCTGGGTCGTGATCAGATACTTGGTCGCGATCCTTCGCAGGTAGCCGATCACCAGCGTCAGACCAGCGATGGCCGCGGCGATCACGATCGCCACGGCCCAAGCTGCAACCAGCAGCCCGACGATTACGACCACGAGGATGGCCAGGCCAATGCCGGCTAGGTAGAACGAAATCAGCGCGCGCCAAGACGGACGTCCCTCGTACAGCTCGCGCTCGTTTTCCCTGAGCTCCATGCCCAGTTCAGGCTATCGCGGCGCCACTGCCTCTAGCGCGCTCCCGCCAGCGCCGCCAGCCTGAAGCTCAGCGCCGATAGCGCCACGTCTTCCATTACGTTGAGCTCCAGCGCCTGGCGCACGTCTTCGCAGCGCTCAGCCGCCTCGCGCAGCCGCCGCGGATCGCGGCCCCGCGCCTGCGCGGCGAGCGCGGGCGCTCGGTCCGAGGCGAGGACCGCTTCGGGGGCGTCCTCCGCGATGCAGATGAGATCGCGGAAGGTCAGGGCCGTTAGGGTGAGCCCAAGCTCCAGCGACTCGCGGCGCGCCCGGCGCGCCTCTCGCTTCGCCGACTCCTCGAAGTCCTTCTCGATCGCCTTGCGCTCGCGGCCCTTTGGTTCCAGCTCGAGTCGGCGCTTTGCCTCGGCGGCGACGGCCTCCTCCGCGGCGAGGCCCTCTGCTTCGGCACGCGCCAGCAACGGTCGCCACGGCTCGGCTCCAGCGTTCGATCCGCCCGAGAGCGCCGCGGCCACCAGCGCATCCACCTCCGCGCGCAGCTGCTCCCCCTCGGGCGACGCCAGATAGCGAGCCCGCGACGCGTTCCCCAGTGCCAGCCGCGCACACGCCTCCGCGCGTTCGGCCGACACGCCGTCGGCCACGAGCTGCGCCGCGATCGTCGCCGCCGGCAGCGGCTCGAAGCGCACCAGCTGGCACCGACTCACCACCGTCTCGAGCACCCGTCCCAGCGCGTCCGTCATCAGGATTAGGTGCACGTACGCGGCCGGCTCCTCCAGCGTCTTCAGCAGCCGGTTCGCCACCTCATCGTTCATGGTGTCGACCCGCTCCAGCACGAACACGCGCCGGCGCGCCTCGAACGGCGTCCGGGTGGCGGCGCTGACCACCGGGCCCTCCACGTCGTCCACCCGCATCACGTGCGCGCCGCTCGGGCGCACCCACGTCAGATCCGGGTGCGC
>WNGA01007259.1_pt1 | contig 15475 bp, 14 predicted proteins | sample 5400061 | NCBI WGS metagenome assembly WNGA01 (sample SAMN13153366, study PRJNA577476) | soil metagenome | isolation source: 100 cm soil or saprolite under grassland replicate 2 | place: USA:California | collected 2016-06-15
GCGGAAGCACGGGAGCTGTTCGTCGAGCGCGCGCGAGCTGTCGTGCCGACGTTCGAACCTTCGCCCGCCGTCGCAGACGTCTGTCGCCGCCTCGACTGCCTTCCGCTGGCGATCGAGCTCGCTGCCGCGCGCACGAAGCTGCTCTCACCGGCGGCGATCCTCCCTCGGCTCGATCGCCGGCTTTCCCTTCTCACCGGCGGGCCTAGCGACCTTCCAACGCGGCAGCGGACCCTTCGGGCTGCGCTCGACTGGAGCTACGAGCTGCTCACGAAACCCGAGCGCCGGCTGTTCGCGCGACTCGCCGTGTTCGCCGGCGGCTTCGACCTGGCCGCCGCCGAGGAAGTCGCCGGTGCGGATCTCGACACGTTGCAGGCGCTGATCGACCACGGTCTCGTGCGCGTCAACGGGGAGCGCTTCTCATTCCTCGATTCGATTCACGAATACGCAGCCGAGCGATTGGACGACCGGTCCGACACCGAGTCGGTCCGGCTGCAGCACGGCCGCTACTTCGCGTCACTTGGCGAGCGGTTGATGAAGCTCACGCGGGAAGGCAGCCGTGAGGCACGGCGATTCCTGCACGCCGAGGTCGCGAACCTCGATGTTGCGCGGACAGTGCTGCGATCGACCTCCAATCGGAACGACGAGCTGCGAGCGCTCGAAGCACTCGCGCTCGCGCAGTCACTCGCCGGGATGAAAGAGGAGACCCTCCGCCTGCTGGAGGAAGGACTGGCCTCAGACGACCTCCCCGCCGAGCTGCGTAGCCGCTTCCAGGCACAGGAGGGCTGGGTCGCCGCCGAATGTGGTCAGCTTGCGCGGGCCAGCGAGCTCGCAGTCGCGACACTCGAACGCGCGCGAAGAGCCAAAGACCCGGAGAGTGAAGTCGACGCGCTTCAGACGATTGCGTTCGTCGCCTACGAGCAGGGGGATCTCTCGGCCGCCGATGCGGCGCTCCACGAAGCGGAGAGTGTCAGTCGCGGCAAGTTCCCGAGGAAGGTCGCTGTGGTCTTGAACGACCGGTCGGTCGTCGCAATCGAGCGCGGCGATCACGCCCTGGCGCGCGCACTACTCGACGAGGCTGAGACATTCGCCGACAACCCCTACCCAAAGTTCGGAATCTGGGGCAACCGAGCGCTCAGCTATCTCCTAGAAGGCCGGCCGAGCGAGGCCCGGCCGTGGCTGGTGCAAGAGTTACAGGCTGCGCACGAAGCCGGCTCCAACGTTTCGATCCTCGTCGGGCTGCTTGGGCTTGCGGCGCTGGCGGGGCGCGACGATCCGGAGCGCGGGGCGGTCCTCTACGGCGCCGTCGAAGCGCTGCGAGAGCGTCTGGCGCTCCAGATCCAGCGGCTCGAGCTGAGGGTGATCGCCCAAACGCGAGAGGCGCTCGTAATCCAACTCCGCGACCGCTTCTACGACCTCGCGAGTAGCGGCGCGGAGCTGGAGCTCGATGACGCGGTCGCACTCGCGCTCCAGACGTAGGCGGCGCCCGCACAAGCCGGGTCGGCGCCACAGAAGCGTGCCGTCCTCGTCGGCGCCTGTCCAGCCGCGAGCACAGCGGCGGCGCAGAGCATCACCAGAGCTGTCCGAAGTGCTGCAGTAACGACCACGATTCCTCCTTCGACCTGGGCCGCGGCGCGGCCATGAGTCGAAGGTGGCGTGGAGCGCTAAATCAGCATTAGCGCGGGACCAAACAAGCGCTTGCAGGCGCTCAGGCGCGCGCCTCCAACCACGTCAGGACTTCGCGCGCGTTCTCGTCGGGCGGGAACACCGGGTAGAAGACCTTCACGATCGCGCAGCCCTCGACAACGAGCGCGAGCCTTTTGTAGAGCGTCAGCCCTTCGATCTCGAACGTGGGCAGCCGCAGGGCCGCGGCCACTCGCAGCTCCGGATCCGCCAGGATCGGGTACGGGATCGCGTTTCGCTCGGCGAACTCGCGCTGGTCGTCCAGCGTCTGCGCCGAGAGCCCGGCGACCTCGGCGCCGAGCTCCTGGAAGCGCGGATACGCGTCCTTGAACCCGAGCGACTGCGGGGTGCAGCCGCGCGCGCCGGGGATGTCGTCCCAGCCGGGCAGGGACGGCACGTCGGGCCGGCCGGCGCGCGGGTACACGTACAGGACGAGCAGCTCCTGCGACAGCGCGCGGAGCGACTGCGGCCCCTGCGTCGATTCGAGCGTGAGCTGCGGCAGCATCGTCCCGAGCAGGTGGTCGGCTGCGCCGTCGTCCTCCGGCACCGGCAGGTTCGGCGGCAGGACGTAGGGATCGCTGCTCATCGCACGCCGCAGATGCTCATCGCCGCGCGCGCGTAGACCTCGGCCGTCTTGACGAGCGCGTCGATCTCGAGGTACTCGCCGAGCTTCGCGTCCGGAAGACCGCTCGACGTGCCGTAGTTGAGCGTCGGGATGCCGTAGCGCGTCAGCACCGAGGCGTCCGAGAACCAGCGCGTGACGTCGCGCTCGGGCTTCGCGCCGAACACCTCCTGGTGCGCCTGCTCCACCGCCAGCACCAGCTCGTTCCCCTCGTCGATCTCGGCGCCCGGCGCCGTAACATAGATCTCCGCCTCGACCCCGTCGAGCGAGCGCGCGAACTCGAGCGCCCGCCGGCGCGCTACGGCCATCGGCACGTTCGGCGGGACGCGCAGGTCGAGGAAGAGGTCCGTACGGTGAGGCGTACGCGAGACACGCCAGCCGAAGCCGCCGTGGATCGCACCGACGCTCGCGACCCCGCGTACGTCGCCGTACGCCATCTCCTCCTCCCAGCGCGGGAGCCATTCGAGGACTCGATCGAGCACATCCCGCATGCGCATGATCGAGTTCTCCTCCAGCCGTCCGGCGGAAAACGCGGTGTGGATGAACGGCCCGCTCGTCGACAGCCGCAGCCAAATGGTTCCGAAGTGAGCGAGTACGAGCTTGTTCTCGGTCGGCTCGCCGAGGATGCAGACATCGGCGACACCGCCGTGCGCGACGAGGTGCCGCGTGCCCGCGGCGTAGCCGCGGTACTCGGCCCCCTGCGCGTCCCCATACTGCGTCTTCTCGATCTCGCCGACGACCGCCGCGACCAGGACGTCGCCCTTCAGCCGGACGCCCGCATCCTGGAGCGCGCGCACCCCCGCGATGTACGCAGCGAGCGAGCCCTTCATGTTCGAGATGCCGAGGCCGTAGATCCGCCCGTCGCGCTCGAAGCCGCGCGGCTGGAACCCCTCGATCCCGCGTAGCCATGGCTCGCGCCCCGAGTAGGACGTGTCGGTGTGGCCGTTGAACATCAGCGTCGGCCCGCCGCCCGCCCCCTCCCACGTCCCGAGGACGTTCGCGCGCCCGTCCTCGACCTGCTGCCACTGCACGCGCATCTCGCTCCGCGCGAGCTCCTCGTGCACGAGCTCGGCGATCGCCTGCTCCGAGCCCGTGGGGCTCGGCATCGAGACGAACCGCGTCGCAAGGTCGACGAGCTCGCGGCGGTCGATACGGATCCGCGGCGCCGTCACCGGAACTCCGGGAGCACCTTGTCGCCGAAGAGCCGGATCTGCTCGTGCCTGTTCTCGCCCCAGAGCTCGAGCATCACGTGCGTACAGCCGGCGTCGCGGTATTCCTCGATCGCCTCGATGCAGTCGGCGGGCGTGCCGGCGATCGGCTTGCACTTGTCGAGCAGCGCATCGGTCACCGTCGCCTTCGCAGCGAGGCGGCCGCCCTGCTCCATCGCCTCAGCGACGGGACGGATCTCGTTCTGCTCGATCCCGGCGAGCTCGAGCAGGGTGTCGGCAGAGCCCTGGATGTTTTGCACCTTGTTCGCCAGGTACATGCCGGCGATCTCCCGCGCGCCGTCGCGCCCTTCCTTGCGGTCCGACTCGTGGATCGAGGCGACGACCGTGCAGCCGATGTCGATGTCGGCACCGACGTTCTCCTTCGTATAGCGGACGAACGCAGGCGTCGTGATCGACGGGGTCAGGCACCCGTCGCCGATCTCGCCGGCGAGCTGCTGCATCTTCGGCGCGGTCGCGGCCACATAGACGGGGGGCACCCCGCGAGGAGCGTGCGCCTCGGGCTGCATCGCCGGCACGCTCGCGTTCCAGGTAGACCCCGCGTACTCGAAGGCCTCGCCGCCGAGCACCCCTCGCACGATCTCGACCGCGTCGCGCATCGGGCCGAGCGTCTTCGACGTCTGCATGCCCGCGTTGTTGAGGAAGATCTTCGACGTCCCGAAGCCGAGGATGAACCGGCCCGGCCCGGCGGCCTCCTGCACGACGCGCGCGTCCATCGCGACCTGGACGGGATGCCGCGTGAACGGCGAGATGATCCCCCAGCCGATCGTCAGCCGCTCCGTCTCGCGCGCCATCAGCGCAGAGACGACGGTCGACGAGCGCGCCTCCATCCCGTGCTTGCGCCACCACGGGTATGCCTCGGCGAGCCAGATCGTGTCCATGCCCGCCTCGTCCATGACGCGCGACGACGCGAGCATCTCGTCGAGCGGCTCCATCGTGAGCTGCATCACGCCGATGCGGAACGGCGGCACGAGCTACGCGGCGCCGCCGGCCAGTGCTTCCTGCACCTGCTGGTCGAGCGCGCCGAGCACGTGCTGCACCTGCTGGTTCACGATCGGCTGGAGTACGCGCTGGCCCATCGAGGCGACCGGCCCGGCGAGCTTCACCTCGGCGGCCCACTTCATCGCCGTCCCTCCTCCGTCCGCATCGCTGAGGTCGAACTTCGTCTCCATGTTCATCATCGCGCCGACGCCCTGGCCCTTGATGTGCATCGCCGCGTGCTCGAGCTCTCGCTCGTCGGTCTTCTCCATGTTGATCTTCATCTTCAGGCCGCCGAGCCCGAGCGGGATCTTCACGTTCGCGGTCCAGCGCTTGTCGTCGTGGACGTCGAAGCTCTCGACACCCGGCATCGTCTTCGCCATCGAGGCGGGGTCGTTCAGCACTTTCCACACCGTCGCGCGCGGCGCGTCGAACGTCCGCTCGCCCGCGACGTTCACGCGTCGACCACCTGCACGAGCTCTCGCGTGCGCTCCGGATGCTCGAGCATGTCCCAGACGCGCTGGTATGGGTTCCAGCTGTCGTGGACGATCGCGTCGCCGTGGCCGCGCAGTGCGTCCTGCACGGCGGCGCAGACGGCGTGAATGCCTGCACCGCCGCCCTCGCCCATGCCCTTCGTCCCCAGCGGGGTGAACGGAGACGCGCTCTCGATCGAGCCAGTTTGGAGCGGCGGCATGTCGAGCGCGTGCGGCACGTGATAGTCGTAGAAGTTGGGCGTCAGCAGATTGCCGTCTTCGTCGTACTCGAAGGACTCGTGCATTGCCGCGCCGAGCGCCTGCGCCGTCGCGCCCATCACCTGGCCCTCGACGATCTGCGGATGGATGCGTACTCCGCAGTCGTCGACCGCTGCGTAGTCGACGACCTCGTAATGGCCGGTCTCGGGGTCGATCTCGACGACGGCGGCGTGGATCTGCGCGGCGTAGGTGAGCGTGAGGTTGCCGAACTTGCGCTCGAGGTCCGGCACCTGAAACGGCGGCCGGTACACATAGCGGCAGTTCAGGGTGACGTCGAGATCCTCCGGCAGTCCGGCGTTGTTCGCGTTGATGATCGCGCCGCACGCCATGAACGGCAGCGCCGCCTCGGGATTGTCCTTGATGCGCACCGTGCCCTCGGCGAGCTCGAGCGCGTCCTCGGGGACGCCGCCGAGGATCACGGAGCCGAGCCGCTTGATCTGCTCGGCGAGCATGTCGGTCGCACCCTTCACGGCGCCGAGGCCGGTGACCGCGAACTGCGACGCGTACGTGCCGGAGAAGCCTGCGTGCGAGTTCCAGTAGCTGTCGTGACCGGCCCGGACGTGCACGTCGTCGACCGAGCAGCCGAGGATGTCGGCGACGACCTGAGACGCCGTCGTCTCGTGGCCCTGTCCTTGCGGCGTCGTGCCGAGCGTGACGACGATCTCGCCGAAGATGTCGAGCTTGACGGTCGCGACTTCGTTGTTGCCGGAGAACTGGAGCTCCGGGTTGATCATCCGGGACTGGCCGAAGTTGTTCGTGCCGGAGTCGAGCGTCGAGCCGATGCCCGCGCCGAGCAGCTTCCCGCGCGCAGCCGCGTCGTCCCGCCGGGCCTCGATCGTGTCCCAGCCGATCAGATCGGTCGCGAGGTCGAGCATCGCCGCGTAGTCGCCGGAGTCGTAGACGCAGCCGTTCGGCGTCTCGTACGGCATGTCCTCGGCCTTGATGTAGTTGCGCTTGCGCACCTCGATCGGATCGAGTCCGAGCTCGTGCGCCACGATGTCGATCACGCGTTCCGTGAACCAGAGGTGCTGCATGCGCGAGTAGCCGCGGTTCGGCGAGCAGGGCGCCTTGTTCGTCGCGACCTGCGTGAAGTCGAGCCGGATGTGGCGCCACTTGTAGACGCCCGGCGTGACCTGCGCCCAGATGACGCCGCCGAGCGGCTCGTAGCGCAGCCACGCTCCCGCGTCGTCCAGCGCCTTCGTGCGGAAGCCGAGCAGCGTCCCGTCGTTCTTGACGGCGACTTCGGTGTCGCGGAACCACCGCTCGTTCCCGTGGGACATCGAGAGATGGAAGTCGGTGCGCCACTCGGTCCACTGCACCGGTCGCTTCAGCTTTCGCGCGAGCAGGCAGCAGACGACGAGCTGCGGATGCGACGTGATCTTGTTGCCGAAGCCGCCGCCGATGTCCTGGGTGACGAAGCGGAGCTTGTCGAGGCCGGTACGCATCGCCGGCCCCATCATGATCTGCGCGAAGCCGGGGAACTGGTTGTTCGTGTGGATCGTCCACTGGCCGGTGCCGCGGTTGAACTCGACGAGCGCGCCGTCGCACTCGAGCGGTGTCGAGTTGAAGCGGTGGAAGTGGAGCTCCTCGATCTTCACGATCTTGTCCGCCTCGGCGAACGCGGCATCGAGGTCGCCCCACTCGTAGACGCCCTCCCACATGAGGTTCGTGCCGGAGTCCTCGTGCAGCACGGGTGCGCCTTCGTCCTGCGCCTCTCGTGCGTCGACGACGGCGGCGAGCGGCTCGTACTCGACCTCGACGAGCTCCGACGCGTCACGTGCGAGCTCGCGCGTCTCCGCGACGACGGCGACGACAGCCTCACCCAGGTAGCGCACCTTCCCGACCGCGAGCGCGTAGTCCTTCAGGTGCGCGCCGGGGGGGGTCGAGAGCTGGAAGAACGGATCGGTGAGCGCCGCGACCTCCTCGCCGGTCATCGTCCCGTAGACGCCGTTGATCTCCTCCGCCTTCGAAACGTCGATCGAGGTGATGTGCGCGTGCGCGTACGGTGAGCGGACGAAGTGGATGTAGCCCATCCCGTGCCGCTTGACGTCGTCGACGAAGACGCCCTCGCCCTGCGTGAGCCGCTTGTCCTCCTTGCGGGGAACGCTCTGCCCCGCCCACTTGCGCTCCGGCGCCTTGATCTCGACCGGAGACGGCGCAATCGTCGTTTCGCTCATGCGGAGGCCGCCTTGACGGCCTCGAAGATGTTCCAGTAGCCGGTGCAGCGGCAGATGTTGCCCTGCAGCGCCTTCTTGATCTCGTCGTCGCTCGGGCTCGGGTTCGCGCGCAGCAGCGCGGTCGCGCTCATCAGCATTCCCGGCGTGCAGTAGCCGCACTGGAGCGCGTGGTGGTCGCTGAACGACTGCTGGAGAGCGGCCAGCTCGCCGTCCTCGGCGAGGCCCTCGACGGTCTCGATCGTCGCGCCGTCTGCCTGGACGGCGAGCAGCATGCAGCTCTTCAGAAGCTGCCCGTTCACGATCAGCGAGCAGGCGCCGCAGTTGCCCGTGTCGCAGCCGATGTGGCTCCCGGTCAGGTCGAGGTCGTCCCGCACGAAGTGGATGAGCAGCTTGCGCGCCTCGACCTCACGCTCGTACTCGACGCCGTTCACCATCACGGTGACCGTCTGCGACGACGCTACGGCTCCCACTCAGCTCCTCTCCGCGGCTTGCCGCGCGGCGCGGACCGCGAGCACTTCAGCCAGATGGGCGCGGTACTCACTCGACGCGTGCACGTCGGCAGGCGGAGCGAGGCCGGCGCCACGCACCGCTTCTCGCACCGCTGCCTCGTCGGAGGACGAAGGCTGGACGACGATCGGCACGGCGTCGACGCAGCCGAGCGCGACGCGCAGCGAACCGTTGAGGCTCGCGGCGGCATTCGCAATGCAGGTGCCGTCGGCGCCCAGCGTGACGGCGGCGAAGCCGTCGTGCTTGCCGGCCGGGATCGTGATCTTCGTCAACAGTTCGCCGGGGCCGGCCGCGGTCAGGTAGACACCGAGGAAGAACTCCGCCGCGGCCACGGTGCGCTCACCGGACTGGGACGCGATGGTGAACTGAGCCCCGATGGCCGCCATGAGCGGCGGCAGGTGGTTCGTCGGGTCGTTCGAGCAGACGTTGCCGCCGATCGTGCCGCGGTTCCGCACCTGGACGTCCGCAATCTGGGAACAGACCTCGCCGAGGATCGGCCGCGCACGCGCCTCCGCCGAGCCGACGACGTCGGTATACGTGGCCATCGCGCCGATCGTGAGCGTTCCGTCGGCGCCGAGCTCGATGCCCTTCAGGTCGTCGAGCCCGTTCAGGTCGACGAGCACGTCGGGCGAGGCGGCGCGCGCCTTCATGACGTTGATCAGGGTCTGGCCGCCGGCGAGCGCACGGGCGCCGGCGCTGCCGGCGAGGATGGTGAGGGCTTCGGCGACGGACGCCGGCTTCGCGTATTCGACCTCCCGCAGCAGCACGTGAGCGATCCTACGTACCCCACGATTGGCGTTGCAAGTGGGATTTTATTTTTTGCCGGCGACGTCGGCGTGGATCCTGTGCGCCGACCGCTTCAGCGAGCCGCCCGTGCGGCCCGCGCGAACGGCGAGGATCTCGGCGAGCGTCGAGAGCGCCGTCTCGGCGGGCGACTCCGCACCGATGTCGAGCCCGCACGGCCCGGAGATCCGGTCGAGGTCGGCCTCCGGCACGCCCTCCGCGCGCAACAGCTCTCGCCGCCGCTCCTGGTTTCGCCTCGAGCCGAGCGCGCCGATGTAGAAGGCGTCGCTCGCCAGCGCGGCGATGAGCAGCGGCAGGTCGAACTTGTCGTCGTGGGTGAGAACGACGATCGCCGTGCCGAGATCTGGCCGGACGTGCGAGATCGCCTCGTCAGGCCAGGCGACGAGCAGCTCGTCGGCGCTCGGCACGCGCTCGCGCGTGGCGAAGCGCGAGCGTGCGTCGGCGACGATCGTCGTCCAGCCGAGCTGCTTCGCGGCGCGGCAGAGCGACTCCGCGGTGTCGACCGCGCCGTAGACGAGCAGGCGCGGCGGCGGGCCGAAGACGTCGGCGAACACGGTGCCGTCGTCACGCTCGATCACGTGGCTCCGTCCGCGGCGCAGCGCAGCGGGCGCGAGGGCCGCGAGCTCCTGCGGGCCGTCACCGGCCGTCGAGCCGTCCTCCCGGACGAGCAGCTTGCGCCCGACGTCGTCGCCACCGAGGACTGTGAGCACGACCGCGCGATCGCCGGATTCGACGACCCGGCGAAGCTCGTCGAACAGCGTCATTGCGCTCCGGCGCCGGCCAAGCCGGCACCTCCGCGCTTCGCCGGCTCCGTCGAGCCTACGCCGGCCGTCATTGCAGGGGCTCGACGAAGACGTCGATCTCGCCGCCGCAGGACAGCCCGATCTCGAGCGCCATCTCGTCGGTGATCCCGTACGTGAGCAGGCGCGGCGCGCCGCCCGCGAGGACCTCTTGCGCCGCGAGCGCGACGTCGCTCTCGACACAGCCGCCGGACACGGAGCCGGCGAGCTCGCCGCTGTCGCTCACGGCGAGCTTCGAGCCGACGGGCCTCGGCGAGGTCCTCCGCGTCGCGACGACGGTCGCGATCGCCACCTTGTCCCCGCGCTCCCGCCAGCGGTCGATGTCAGGCAGCAGTTCCTTCACGAGCGCAATCTAGCCAGCATCATGCGGACTGTGTGCGAACGCAAGGACCGCATGCAGCTGCGCGAGACCTTCGAGTCGGTGGCGGAGAGCTACGACGCCGCGCGGCCGTCGTACCCTGACGCGCTCGTTGATGATCTCGTCGCCCTGGCGAGGATTCCGCCGGGAGGCCGGGTCCTCGAGATCGGGCCCGGCACGGGGAAGGCGAGCGTCGCACTCGCCGCCCGCGGGCTTGCGCTCGTCGGCGTCGAGCTCGGGGAGCGGCTGGCCGCCGTAGCACGCCGCAATCTCGCCGGATTTCCTCGAGCCGAGATCGTCGTGGCCGACTTCGAGACGTGGGAGCCCGAGCAAGCCGAGTTCGACGCCGTGACGGCGTTCACCGCTCTCCACTGGATCGCACCGGAGGTGCGCTATACGAAATCGGCGCGCCTGCTGCGGAGCGGTGGCGCCCTGGCAGTGGTGCAGACGGTGCACGTCATGCCTCCGGGCGGTGATCCGTTCTTCGCCGAGGTGTGGGAGGACTACAACGCGGTCGCGCCTGGGGATGACCACGGTCCTCCGCCGGCCCTCGAGGAGGTCGCCGACCTGGGGGACGAGATCGAGGCGACTGGCCTCTTCGCAGAAGGGGCGGTTCGCCGCCGGCTCTGGCAGGTCGAGCAGACTCCCGACGACTACATCGCCGTGCTCGGCACGTACTCGAACAACCTCGCCCTCTCCCCGGAGCAGCGCGACGAGCTCTTCGCCCGCATCAGGGCCCGCATCCGCAGCGGCCCGCGCGGCTCCGTCATGCAGACGTTTCTCTTGACGCTGAATGTTGCGCGGAAGCCGTGACGGAGCCGTAACCCGTGACAGTCATGGGTTACGAGATGTCAACGTCCGAGATACGCCTTCCGCAAGCCCTCGTCCTCACGCAGGTCGTCGGCCTTGCCTTCGAGGACGAGGCGGCCCGTGGAGAGGACGTAGCCGCGGTCGGCGATCGAGAGCGAGACGTTCGCGTTCTGCTCGACGATGAGCATCGCGACGCCCGACTCGTGCACCTGCTTGATGATCTCGAAGCTCCGCTCGACGAGGATCGGCGCGAGCCCCATCGAGGGCTCGTCCATCAGCAGCAGCTTCGGCTTCGACATGAGCGCGCGGCCCATCGCGACCATCTGCTGCTCGCCGCCGGACAGCGTGCCGGCCAGCTGCGCGCGCCGCTCGTACAGGAGCGGGAAGAGCTCGTAGACACGGTCGAACTCCTCCTTCGTGCCGCCGCCGTGGAGGTACGCGCCCATCTGCAGGTTCTCGAGCACCGACATCGGCGCGAACAGCCGCCGGTTCTCGGGGACGATCGCGATCCCCTGGCGGATGCGGTAGCTCGTGGAGCGCTGCGTCACGTCCTCGCCGCCGAAGCGCACCGAGCCGTTGCGCGGGTTCACGATGCCGAGAATCGTCTTCAGCGTCGTCGACTTCCCCGACGCGTTCCCGCCGAGCAGACAGACGAGCTCCCCCGCACGCACGTTCAGGTTGAGGCTCTGCAGGATGTGGATCGGGCCGTAGAACGTGTCGACGGCGTCGAGCTCGAGCAGCGGCTGCGCGGCCTCGTTCATTTCGTCTTCGTCGCGCTCGTGCCGAGGTAGGCCTCGACGACACGCGGATCGGTGGCGACCTGCTCGAATGTCCCCTCGGAGATCTTCACGCCGTGGTCGAGCGCGACCACGCGGTCAGAGATTCCCTCCACGACGTGCATGTCGTGCTCGATGACGAGGATCGTGTAGCCCACCTCCTCGCGGAGCCGCCCGATGAGCTCCGTGATCTCGTGCGTCTCGACCGGGTTCATCCCGGCGGCAGGCTCGTCGAGCAGCAGCAACCGCGGCTTCGTCGCCGTGGCGCGCGCGATCTCCAGCCGGCGTCGGTTCGCATACGAGAGCGAATACGCCGGCTGGTTCCAGCGGTAGCCCATCAGCCGTTGCCCGAAGAACGACAGCCGGTCTTCCGCGAGGCGCTCGATCTCGCGCTCCTCACGGCGCATGCCGGGCGTCCGCAGAATCGAGCGCACGATTCCCGCGTGCGTGTGCGGCCAGGCAGCGGCCATCACGTTCTCTTTGACGGTCATGTTCAGGAAGAGGCGCAGCGTCTGAAACGTGCGGGCGATCCCGCGCGCGGTGATCAGGTGCGGAGCAAGCCCGACAATGCTCTCACCCTCGAACACGATGTCGCCGTCGATCGGGTTGTAGACGCCGGTGATGAGATTGAAGAGGGTCGTCTTGCCTGCGCCGTTCGGCCCGATGACGCTGACGATCTCGCGCTCGCTCACCTCGAGGTCGAGCTCATCGATCACGGACAACCCGCCGAACGCCATCGTCACGCCGCGGAGGGACAGCACGGGCGTCTTGCTCATACGATCTCCACGCGCGAGGTGCCGAGGAGCCCCTGCGGACGCACCTGCATGATCGCGATCAGCAGCGCGCCGAAGATGATCAGCCGTGCGACGGCGGGCTGCTCGATCAGCAGGTTCTCCCACACGAAGGCGGTGAGGTAAAGCACCGGTACGAGCGCAATCGCCCGCGACCACCCCGAGAGGCGGGTCAGCGCGACCACTGCGACGACGAGCCCGACATAGGCGTACTTGGCCGCGCTGCCCGGATGCTCCGGGATCACCACCCAGTGCTTGATCAAGCCCGTGAGCGAGCCTCCTTCGGTCACGGGCCCCGCGGTCGCAGAGGAGGACACGGCGCCGGCAATGGCGTGAACGGCGAAGCCGAACGCAGCGGTGCCGGCCACGACGGCGGCGAGCTTCGGCCAGGGGCGGATCCGCCCCAGGACCGCGATCAGGAGCGCGAGATAGAAAACCCACCGGCCCGTTGACGGCGACGAGGGCGACAGCGCCTCGTACGTCACGTTGATCACCACCGCGCCGAGCACGACGCCGACGAGGCTGCCGGTGCCACCGAGGATCACGATCGCATAGATCGTGATCAGCACCGACGTGTCGAAGGCGCCGGGGGCGATGCCGGTCGAGACGGCCGCGAAGATCACGCCTGCGAGGCCGGCAATTCCCGCCCCGAAGGCGAATGCCAAGATCTTCAGCCGGTTGACCGGTGTGCCCATCATCTCTGCGGCCAGCGGATCCTCGCGCAAGGCCTGCCACGCGCGCCCCGTGCGCGACCGGAGCAACGACCACAACCCGGCCATGACGACGAGGACGGCGATCACGAGGAAGTAGTAGTACTGCCGCGTCGTCGTCAGCTTGTAGCCGAAGATCGAGAGCGGATCGGTCGGCGCGATCCCGTTTGCACCACCGGTGATGTTGTGCGGATTCGCGTTGTTGACGAAGACGACGAACGCCTGCCCGAAGAAGAGCGTGACGATCGCAAGGTAGTCCCCGAGCAGGCGCCTCGAGGTAAACCCCAGGATCAGTCCGATCAGGGCAGTCCCGACCATCACGACCGGGATCGCGAGCTCGGCCTGCCAGTGCAGGTCGTACTTCGGCGAGGCCAGGAGGGCGTAGCCGTAGGCGCCGATCCCGTAGAACGCGACGTAGCCGAGGTCGAGTAGCCCGGCGAAGCCGACGACGACGTTCAGCCCGAGACCGAGCAACGCGTACAGCAGCGTGAAGAGCCCGTAGACGAAGAGGTCTCCGGAGTTGAGCAGGAAGGGAAGGGCGCACACCGCCGCCACGACCACGACGAGCTGTGCAGGCGCCGGTACGCGACCGTGTGCCCGCAGCACGAGGCTGCGGTCCGCCCGCCGGCCCTCGACCGACGCAACCCATTCGTCGACGCCGACCTGTGGACGATCGCCTGCGTCCGGCGGCGCGGGAACCTTCGGGTCGTCAGGGTTGTTCGGGAAATCGGACATCGCTCAGACCTTGGTGATCGCGCGCGTGCCGAGCAGGCCGTTCGGCCGCACCAGCATGAACACGATGAGGATGGCAAACACGAACAGGTCGGACCAGTTGCCGTTGAGGTAGCCCTGCGCGTACTGCTCGACGAGGCCCACGATCAGCCCGCCGAGCATCGCCCCCGGAATGCTGCCGATCCCCCCGACGACCGCGGCGGTGAAGCCCTTGAGCCCGGCGAGGAAGCCCATGAAATGGAAGATCTGGCTGAACACGAGCCCGAACATCACGCCTGCTGCACCGGCGAGCGCCGAACCGATGAAGAACGTCGCCGCGATCACCCGGTCGACGTCGATCCCCATCATCGCCGCCGCCTCGCGGTCGAACGAGACGGCGCGCATCGCCTTGCCGACCTGTGTGCGGCCGACGAGGAAGATGAGCGCGAGCATGAGCGCGATCGCGCCGATGACGACTCCGATCCGGATCCACGAGATGAAGACCGACGATCCGAAGTGGGCGCCCCCGAACCCGAGCAGCGAAAACGGGTCGTAGCTGCGGTAGCTGGCGCCGAACAGGAGCAGAGCGCTGTTCTGGAGGAAGAACGAGACTCCGAGCGCGCTGATCAGGGGCGCGATGCGAGGCGCGGCCCGCAACGGGCGATAGGCGAACCGTTCGATCGCGACTCCGAGCAGGCCGGAGCCGAGCATCGCGGCTCCGAACATGAGCACGATCAGCAGCCACACCGGAACCGATGGGTTGAGCGGGCCTCCGAGCGAGGTGAGAACGCCGTAGCCGATGAAGGCGCCCACCATGTAGACGTCGCCGTGCGCGAAGTTCAGGAGCTTCAGGATCCCATAGATCATCGTGTAGCCCAGGGCGATCAGCGCGTAGACGGCGCCGAGCGTGATCCCGTTCAGCGTGATCTGGAAGAAGAACGCCCAGCCCTTGTCCGCGATCTCGAACCCGAGGAGCGCCACCGCACCTGCGGCGGCCAGGAACCCCGGGAGTGCGCGACGAACGGAGTCGGACACGCGCTGATTCTCTCGCATAGACGTGCGCGGCCGGCTGGGGAGCCGGCCGCGCACGGTCGATCGGGTCGGGCTCTAGCCGACCTTCGAGTATTCGCCGTCGCTCCCGATCTTGTAGATCGAGAAGCCGCCGCCGCTGACGTCGCCGTTCGCCGTGAACGAGACGGGGATGCCGAGCAGCGTGGCCGTGAGCTTCGTCGAGGCCACTGCCTTGCGAACTGCGGTGCGCGTCGTCTTGCCCTTGCCGGTCTTGCACGCCTTCTCGACCGCGTTCACCGCGACCTGCGCGGCGACATAGGACGGGACGCCGAAGTAGTCCGGCTTGCCGCCGTGGGCGCTCGCATAGGCCTTGATCGTCGCGGACGTGACGTTCACCGGGAAGAACGAGTCGTATGAACCGGCGATCGTGAAGTTGTCCGGGTCGAACAGGCCGTCGGAGCCGAACAGCGGGATGTTCTTGCCGGCTCCCTTCAGCTGCTGGCCGAACAGCTGCGCCTTCGCCGAGAGCTGCCAGGGGATGTAGATCACCTTCGTGCTCGACGGGATCTTCGCGATCAGCGACGAGAAGTCGGATGCAGTCTGGCTCACCGAGTCGCGCGTCGTCTTCACGTTCTTGGCGTCCAGCAGCTTCTGCACGCCGTCGGCCAGGCCCTGGCTGTAGCTCTCCTGGTCGTCGATGATGAACACGTGGTCTGACTTCAGGTTCGCGGTGATGTAGTTCGCCACCGCGGGAGCCTGCTG
>WNGA01020731.1_pt1 | contig 15472 bp, 17 predicted proteins | sample 5400061 | NCBI WGS metagenome assembly WNGA01 (sample SAMN13153366, study PRJNA577476) | soil metagenome | isolation source: 100 cm soil or saprolite under grassland replicate 2 | place: USA:California | collected 2016-06-15
CGTCTCCAGTGATCGCGACTCTGCCGACCACCGTCGTACGGTCGCGGACGTGTGGATGGTCGCGTTCGTAGTCGTACAGCTCGGGGTGACCGTAATGCTGAGTGACGACCCGAAGAACGTCTCCGTCGACGAGGTACATCGCGCCGTAGTCGCCGCGGCACAATCGGGTGGCGGCATCGACCACCGCGCTGAAAACGGGCTCGAGTCCCTCGGAGCTGGCAACAGCGCGAAGGACGTCGCTGATCGCTCGCTGCTGGTCGCGCAGGCTCTCGATGATCGCGTCCCGGGTGTCGATCATTTGCGCTGTGCACGAACCTCGTATGCAGCGACTGGGCGCCCGAAACCCTTGAGCTGGAGCTCGCCGACGGGCTGCGCGTCGACGGCATCCTCGACTGCCGCGAAGACGCGCTGGCTGATCAGTGTCTGGCCGGGCTCGGCGTGGGTGCTGAGCCGCGAGGCGAGGTTGGTCACGGGGCCGAGCGCGCCATAGTCGTAGCGCCCTTCGAAGCCGATCCGGCCAAGCGTCGCGTAGCCGGCGGCGATCCCGATCCCGAGACCCAGCTCCGTACCGCGCCTCCGCCACAGCGCCGCAAGCTCGCCGAAGCGATCCTGCAGCACGAGGCCGATCCGAAGCGCTTGCAGCTCGTGATCGGTTACCGGAGCCGGGTCGTTGAAGAAGACCATCACACCGTCTCCGGCGAAGTGCTCGAGCGTCCCCTCGTGCGCCGTGATCAGCTTGCCCACGAGGGCGTGGTAGTCGCGCAGCAGCTCGAACAGCTCCTCGGGAGCTGCCGTCTCGGAAAAGGCGGTGAAGCCTCGGAGGTCGCAGAAGAGAACAGTGATGTACGCCCGGTGCCCGACGAGGAGCCGCTCGCCGTCGTCGCTCGACAGGAGTTCCGCCACCTGCGGCGAGACGAAGCGAGAGAGCTCTGTGCGCTGGCGTTCGACCCTGTCGAGCAACCGTGCGTTGGCGATCGCGATCGCGGCCTGGTCGGCGAAGGTCAAGACCAGGTCGATCTCATCCTCGGAGAACGGCTCGGCGTCGCGGCGGGTGATCGTCATCCCGCCGATCAAGTCGTCCTCGAGCAGGATCGGCACGCCGAGCAGTGCGCGATAGCCGATGCGAGGCCCGCCGTACGAATACTCCGGATCCTCGAGCACATCGGGGATATGGGCCGGCGCCCGCGTCAGAGCCGCGCGGCCGATGACGGTCGTCCGGTCGATCCTGTGCGGGTTGTTCTTGTCGAACTCCCACGTGTCGAACGCGCCGCTCCGGGACAGCGCGTGGAGGAGCTCTCCCTCCAAGACATAGAGCGTGCCGGTGTTCCCCGCACAGAGACGCGTCGCCGCCGCGACGACTTCGTCCAAGACCGGCTGAAGGCCCTCAGACCGGGCGACGGCGCGCAACACGGAGCTGATTGCCCGCCGTTGCTCGCGCAGGCTCTCCAGCTCGTCGCCGCTCACGCGGCCGGTTCCAGCGGCCCCATCGTCAGGCCGAAGCCCCGCAGCTGCTCCCAGTAGAGCTCGGCCCGTTCGCGATGGCCGCTCCACACGATCGCGCGGCCGGCGTTGTGGATCTTGTCGGCGAGCGTCATCCCCTTGTCGTAGTCGATGCCCGGAACGGTCGACGAGAGCGCAAATGCCACGCCCTGGAACGTGTTGTGGTTGTCGTTGAGGACGATCACGTTCCACGGCTCGTTGAGACCGGTGTCCGACTCGGGTGGTCGCGCGAGGGTCTCAGTCATGCAGCCAGTCGTCGAGGGACGTGTGCCGCGGCGGCCGCGCGCCCTCGGCCAGCTCCGCGCGCAACTCGCCGACGGTGCCGAATCGCTCGGCGAGGACGTCGTGCGAGTGGATGGTCTCGAGATTGACCTGGCGCGAGTAGAGGAAGTCCTCGTCGGTGAGCTCGGGGAACCGCTCGAGCGTCGTCGTCGGTGAGCTCGGGGAACCGCTCGAGCGTCGTCGCGAGCGCCACGCGCACGGAGTCCTCGACGAAGCGCGGCTGCAGGTGCGCGTGCTCGACGACGAACAACTCGTCCGGCCGCTTCAGGAGCGCGTAGACCGGCGAGCTCATCGACGCCTCGACGATGTCGACCAGCCGCTCGGCATTGAGTTGCTGCTCGGTGCCGACATACAGCGTTCCGCGGCCGCGCTGGTTGTGCGTCGCCAGCGGGACGAGCTCGAGGATGCGCTCGACGTCGTCGCCCTCGAAGCCCGCTTCGAGAAGCCGCTCGGTCGCTCTGTCGCGCACGAGCCCTTGCGCGCAGGGGCATGCGTTGATCCCCGTCGCCTCGACGCCGACAACTCGGCGGACGCTGCTCTCTGACGCGGCGGCGATTCCGATCAGCGCCACCATCTCCTGCGTCGCGAGCTTCGTCACCGGCGTGCGGCGCTCGAGCGGGTACTGCGCCCTGATCCGGACCTCTGCGTGACCCGCCCGCTGCCGCTGCACGATGTGCTGCGCAATGTGCTCTGCGAGCGCCTCGATCACGAGCGCCTCGCCGATCACCACGCGGTCGATCGCCTCCTCGAAGAGCTCGGGAAAACGTGACATGTGCACGCCCTTCTGGGAAGCGGCGAGCTCGACGGTGCAGTCGATCTCCGCCGACACGACCTGCTCGAATCGTCCCCACCGGAGGTGGATCGCCTTTGCGATTCCCTGGACGCCGGCCCTGGACAGGCCGAGCTGAACCTCGGGCTCCGAGGCCTGAAGGTCGCGTGTGACAAGCTTCGCGTCGCCGTCCATGTCCGCTCAGCAGGATACGTCCTTCGCCCGGCTTGCCTCGCTTGCCGTGCACGACCTCCGCACGCCCCTCGCGACCATCTTCGGCTTCGCGCGGACGATGCAGCGCGCCGTCGAGCTCGAGCCGCCGCTCTCGCGCTACGTCGAGATGATCATCGCCGCGTCGGAGCAGATGACGGAGCTGCTGGAGCAGTTCGGCCTCGCCGCCCGCATCGCCGGCGCACGGTACGAGCCCGTGCTCGTCGACGTGGACACGCTCGACCTGGCACGCGGTGCGGTCGCGGACGCGGACGGCACAGGAACGACCATCACCACGGACGCTCCCACGGTGCAGCGCGCGCTCGGCTCACTCGCCGAATGTGCGCGCAAGCATGGAGGTGTGGACGCGGTCGCGCTCACGGTGGATGGGAACGAGCTGACGCTCACGCCCATCACCGCGCGGGCCGCGCCGGTGATCGTCGGCGAGGAGCTGAAGGACATGGGTGCGGCCGTTGCCGTGCTCGCGCTTCGTGGTCTGGGCGGCTCGGTCGAGCTGGCCGGCGAGGAGCTGCGGATCAGGCTCGCCTAAGAGGTGTCGCCGACCTTCACCGAAGCAGGCGCGACAGCCGCCGGTCCTTCAACACGCGGCCGCCGGTTTGGCAGTCGGGGCAGTAGTAGACGGTGTGCTCTTCGTAGTCGACGCGGGCGATCGGCGTGCCGCAGACGTAGCACGGCTCGCGCAGCTTGCCGTGCACACGGTAGGTGCGCGCGTCATTCGCGCCGCGCTCGCGCAGCTCGAGTCCGCGCTCGAGCTCCAGGTCTATCGCGGCGGCAAGTCCCTGCACCTGTCCCGGGACCAGGTCCCTGGACAGGGCGAAGGGAGACAGGTTCGCGTGATGCAGGATCTCGTTCGCCCACGCGCGCCCGATGCCGGCGATCACGCGCTGATCGCGGAGCAGCGAATGCAATCGGCGCGACTCCTGCGCGCAGATCGCTGCGAGCGCGTCCGCGCCGAGCCCGAGTGCCTCCGGCCCGAGGTGCGCGAGCTCGGCATCGGCCGCCTCCGGCGTCAGGAGCCAGACGCCCGCGCGCTTCTTCGAGCCCGCTTCCGTCAGCACGAGCTGCGAACCGTTCTGGAACTCCAGCCGGAAGGCGGGCGCCTTTGGCCCCTTCTCGCCGGCGCGCAGGTAACGCAGCCGGCCCGCCGTCATCAGGTGGACCAGGAGAACGAGGTCGCCGTCCTCCGTCGGGAACAGGAGCCGCTTCGCGCGCCGCCGGGCGCCGGCGAGCCGGCGCCCCTCGAGCGTCGAGAGCGGCGGGTCGAAGGTCTTCAGGGTCGCGACGTGCGCCGGCCCGGCCTTCGTGATCGGGAACGCGCGCACCGGCTGGTCGAGCTGGCGCCGCCACGCCTCCATCTCCGGTAGCTCAGGCATCTAACGTCCATTCACCATGGCCGATCCCATCAGGGTAATCGTGCGCCGCGGCGGCGTCGTGGAAGCGACGCACCTGGTGCACGCAGCGGCGGTGCGCGACGGGTCGACGGTCGCGCAGGCGGGCAACCCGCAGCTGGTCACGCTCCTGCGCTCGTCCGCGAAGCCGTTCCAGGCGCTTCCTCTCGCCCGGGCTTACGACGACCTCGATCCGCGCGAGCTCGCGATTGCCTCCGCGTCGCACCTTGCGGACCGCGCCCAGCTCGAAGCGGTGCGCATGCTGCTCGCTCGCGCCCACGCCGGCGAGGACGACCTCGAGTGCGGCCCCGTCGGGCAGCCGCCGTCGCGGCTCACGCACAATTGCTCCGGCAAGCACGCCGGAATGCTCGCCGTGTGCCGCGCCAACGGCTGGCGCACCGAGGGGTATCGCCTCGAAAGCCACCGGATGCAGCGGACGAACCTGCGCGACGTCGCACACGCCGCGGGCGTGGACGAAGACTCGATCGCGACCGCAGTCGACGGCTGCGGTGTCGTCACCTTCGCGCTCACGCTCGAGCGGATGGCCGCGATGTTCGCGCGGCTCGAGGAAACACGCGAAGGAAAACGCGTCGCCGACGCGATGCGCGCCCATCCAGAGCTGATCCGTGGGCGGGACGCACCCGACACGATGCTCATGAAGACGGTACCCGGCGCCGTCGCCAAGGGCGGCGCGGAGGGTCTCCTTTGCGGCTCGCTTCCCGACGGGACCGGCTTCGCGCTCAAGTCGGCCGACGGCTCCGCGCGGGCACTTCGCTCCGCGCTCGCGTCCTTCGCAGCATTGCTCGCGCTCGAGCTGCCCGGGTTCGCCGAGGTGCCGCTGGCCAACAGCCGCGGTGAGGCCGTCGGCACGATCGCCGTAGAATGAGATCCCTCGAATTTGTCGTGGAAATGTTCCGCCACCGGTGTAATATCCGGCGCGTGTGAGTGAGGGTGAGCCGGGGACGCTGGGTTTTCGTCGACCGGCTCGTTTTGCGTTCGTAGTCCGACCCAGAACCCTGTTGGTATCCACGTAACGCGAATAAGCCTGGAGGTCGCTCTTGCCTGACTGTCGACATCTCTCTCCCCGACGTCGAAGAGCTGCACAAGCTCGTTCAGGACGGTCAGGAAAAAGGATTCCTCACCTATGACGACATCGTTGCGGGGCTGGAGGAGGTCGAGCTCAGCAAGGAGCAAGTCGAAGACTTCTATACGTATCTGATCGACCACGGCGTCGAGCTGATGGCGGGCGAGACGCACAAGACGCCGCCTCACGAGCAGGTCAGCCCCGAGGACGAGAAGGCGGCGGCCAAGGAGGCGAACGCGAAGCTCGATCTCACCGTCGAGCCGTCGCTCGACTCGTTGCGGCTCTATCTCCGCGAGATCGGCAAGGTGCCGCTGCTCACCGCAGACCAGGAGGTCTACCTGGCCAAGCGGATCGAGCGCGGCGACATGTTCGCGAAGACGCAGATGATCGAGGCGAACCTGCGCCTCGTCGTCTCGATCGCGAAGTCCTACCTCGGCCGCGGCCTTTCGTTCCTCGACCTGATCCAGGAGGGGTCGCTCGGCCTGATCCGCGCGGTGGAGAAGTTCGACTACCGCAAGGGCTACAAGTTTTCGACCTACGCGACGTGGTGGATCCGGCAGGCCGTCACGCGCGCGATCGCCGACAAGGCACGCACCATCCGCATCCCTGTGCACATGGTCGAGAAGCTGAACAAGGTCGTGCATATCGAGCGACAGCTCGTGCAACGCCTGGGGAGAGAGCCGATGCCGGAGGAGATCGCCGAGGAGCTCGAGATCACGGTGGTGGAGGTGCGCGACATCCTGCGCATGTCACAGCTGCCGGTGTCGCTCGAGAAGCCGATCGGCGAAGAGGAGGAGTCGTCGCTCGGCGACTTCGTTCCGGACGAGTCGGCTGAGTCGCCGTACGACACGGCGCAGGTGCAGCTACGGCGCGAGGACATCAAGCGGGCGCTTGACGCTTTGCCCGAGCGTGAGCGACAGGTGATCGAGCTCCGCTTCGGCCTGCTCGGCGAGCAGCCGTGCACGCTCGAGGAGGTGGGCCGCGCCTTCGGCGTGACGCGCGAGCGAATTCGGCAGATTGAGAACAACACGCTGAAGAAGCTCGAGTCGTTGCCGGAGGCGCAGGGCCTCAAGGACTGCGTTTAGCCGGGCAAAGTGCTGCTGGAAGGTGGGCGCCTTCGCCGATTGGTGAGTGTGCAGCGTGGCAAGCCACGCTGCCGGCGGGGGTTAATTAATCGGAGTTTGATTCGGCCGTGCGCTCGTAGGCGACGAACAGCCTGCAGTGCGGGCACTTGAAGCCGGCATGTCTCGGCGAGTCGGCTGATAGCAGCTTCGCGCTGAAGTGGCGGTGGCAGTGCGGACACTCCACATCGAACGCATCTTCTCGCCGCGTCGTCTCGGTCACTCGTCCAGGGTAGCCGCGGGTGCCGTCCGGACCGGGCCATACCGTTCCGCCCGTGAGCGCAGACTGGGGACGCCGTGCCGCGGCTGAGTTCGTCGGCGCCTTCGCGCTCGTCTTCATCGGCGTCGGGGCGATCGCACTGCATGGAGACCTGACCGCCGTCGCGCTCGCCCACGGGCTCGCGATCGCGGTCATGGCTTCGGCGGTCGGCCACATCTCGGGCGGGCACTTCAATCCCGCAGTCACGTTCGGGTTCCTCGTCACGAGGCGCATCGAGCCCGCGCTGGCCGGCGTCTACTGGCTCGCCCAGTTCGCGGGCGCGCTGGCGGCGGCACTGCTGGCCAAGTGGCTCTTCCCAGGCGATGCGCTCCGTGTCGGCGTCCCGGCCGTGTCCGGCGTGACCTCCGGCGAGGCGGTCGTACTCGAGGCAATCCTGACCTTCTTCCTCGTCTTCGTCATCTTTGCGACGGCGGTCGATCCGCGCGGAGCGTTCAAGTCGATTGCCGGCCTCGCCATTGGGTTGACGATCACGATGGACATCTTCGCCGGCGGCCCGCTGACCGGCGCCGCGATGAATCCGGCGCGCGCGTTCGGCCCGCAGCTGGCCGGCGGCCACTGGGCCGACGGCTGGGTGTGGTACATCGGTCCCGTGCTCGGCGCGGCCGCCGCGGCGCTCGTCTATGAATTTCTTTACCTGCGGCCGCTCGCGCCGGTCCCGGTCGGGCCTGCCGAGACGGGTGTGCGTGAACCGCGGCCCGGCGACGCGGCCGCCTCCTAACGATCGCGCAGGCCGCTGGTCACGTCGCCGGCGTCGTAGGCCGCGCGCCAGGCGCCGAGGACGCGGGTGCCGTTCTCCGGCGGCGCCAGCTCGCGCGGCAGGTCGCCGGGCGCGAACCAGGCGAGCTCGGCCACCTCGACGGAATCGTGATTCGCCGCGGCGGGGCCCGCCGGAACCGCGTGGTAGTACGCGACGGCGACGTGCTCGGCGTCGTCGCCGGCTGAAGTCGCGGGCGCGTACTCGGCGATCCACACGCCGAGGTAGCCGGTCACGCGAACGCGCATGCCGGCTTCCTCGAACGCTTCGCGCTCCGCAGCGTCGATCGGATGCTCGGCTCCGTCGCAGAAGCCGGACGGCGCGCACCAGAGGCCAAGCCACGGCTCGATCGCGCGCCTGGTGAGCAGCAGCTTGCCGTCCTGCACGACGAGCGCGGCGCTTGCCGTCCTGCACGACGAGCGCGGCAGCGGCGGGCTTCGCGTTCGCCCAGTGCATTGCGCCGCAGGTGCGGCACGCGACGGGCGCCGGGGTGCCGATCGAAGCACCGCAGCGGGAGCAACAGCGCGGCATCGCCCCAGTATCCAACGACTACGCTGCCGCCGTGGCCTTTCGCGTGGTGCATCCGGACGAGCTCGAATGGACGACGCGCCCGCATGAGCCCGACGAGGCGCCACGTCACGTCGCCGAGCTGAGCGAGCTGGCCGGCTTCGCCCACACCCGCGCGAACGTCTGGCGCTACGAGCCCGGCGCCAAGGGTCGCCGCCACAGGCACTTGCTCCAGGAGGAGACGTTCGTCGTCCTCGCGGGGACGCTGTCGATGTACCTCGGCGACCCGCCGGAGCGTCAGGAGGTGACCACGGGCGGACTCATCCACGTCGAGCCGGGCACGCCGCTCCAGACGGTGAATCACGGCGACGAGGATCTCGTCCTCTATGCCTACGGCACGCCGCCCGAGCGCGAGCACGCAGAGATCCTCGACTCCGCTGTATAGAGCTAGGCCGCCGCGAGAACCCGCGGCGCGACCTCGACGAGGAGCGCCTGGACGACTTCGTGCAGCTGCTCGCGCAGGTTCTCGTCGAGCAGCGTGCCGTCTGCGCCGAACCGCTCCTGCGCATGGCCGACCGCGACCTCGCCCTCGGCGACACGCGCACCGGCGGTGGCGAGAACCTTGCGGAGCTCGGCCTGCGCCCAGACCGCACCGAATGCGCCGGTGCTCGCACCGACGACGGCCACCGGCTTGTTGCGCAGTGCGCTCGTCGCGTAGGGACGGGACAGCCAGTCGACGGCGTTCTTCAGCTGGCCCGGCACCGACGCGTTGTACTCGGGCGTGGCGAACAGGATCGCGTCGGCGCCGGCGACGGCTGCGCGCATCCGCGCCACCGCCGGCGGCGCCGGCTCGACGTCGTCGTCCTCGTCGTAAGGCGGGATCGCCTTCAGGTCGTCCCACAGCTCGAGCTCGAGCGGCGCGTTGCGGAGCAGCGCCGTGTTGTACGAGTCGCGCCTGAGGCTGCCCGAGATGCCGAGGACTTTCATCGTCTTACGCCTTGACCAGGTAGAGCTCGGCGGTGAGCTTCACGTCGTTCGCGAGCGCCGGCTTGCCGTTCGGCAGCGGCAGGTTCCAGTTCAGGCCGAACTGCGTGCGGTCGATCGTGGTGTCGAGCGTGAGACCGATGCGGTCGTTGCCGGTGTAGTCCTCGACCGGGTCGGCGACGGTCCCGGTCAGCTCGACCGGCTTCGTGATGCCCTTGATCGTCAGCTCTCCGTTGACCGTCACCTCGTCGCCGGAGCGGCGGATGTCGGTGGCGGAGAAGGCGATCTCCGGTGTGCGCTCGGCGTCGAAGAAGTCGGGGGAGAGCAGGTGGGTGGACAGGTTCTCGTCCTGCACCTTGATGCTCGCGGCGCTCGCCGACCCTTTCAGCTCTGCGGCGCCGTTCTCGGCGACGGCAAGCGTGCCCTGAACGGGTGAGAAGCCGCCGCGGAACGTGCCGACCAGGTAGTCGACGGCGAAGCCGACCTGCGAGTGGACGGGATCGACGTTCCAGGTTCCGGTCGGGAGCTTCGTCTGCGTTGCGGTGATCGTGCTCAAAGCGTCCTCCTTGGTGTGTGTATACTTGACTACGCAAGCAACTGTAGCAGAGAACATTGCCTAGTCAAGTATTGACACCTCAAACAACTCCTAAACCTGCCCTCACGGCATGGATCCGGCTCCTGCGCGGCCAGGCGGCCGTGCGCCGGGCGCTGGACCCGGAGCTCCAGGCGGCCCACGGCCTCACGGTCGTCGGCTACGAGGCGCTGCTCCTGCTGTCGCAGGCCGAGGAACGGGCCCTGCGGCGCGTCGACCTCGCCCGGGAGCTCGGACTGACTCCCTCGGGCGTCACGCGCCTGCTCGACGGCCTGGAGCGCGACGGCCTCGTCGCGAAGGGGCGGTGCGACGCCGACGCCCGCGTCACGTACGCCGTCCTCACGGACGCAGGCGCCGAACGGCTGGATCGTGCGTCGTGCTCGCACATCGGCTCGGTGCGCGCGCTCTTCGAGGAGCGCTACACCCAGGAGGAGCTGGAGACGCTGGCGACGTTGCTCGGCCGACTTCCGCAGTGATCGAGCTCTCCCGCGTCGGCCTCGGGACGAACAACATCGGCCGGCGGCTCGACCTTGGGCGCGCACGAATGGTGGTCGACGCTGCGATCGACGCGGGCGTCACGCACATCGACACCGCCGACACCTACGGAGGCGGAGACAGCGAGCGATTCCTCGGCGAGATCCTCGAAGGCCGGCGCGAGCGAGTCGTCATCGCGACGAAGTTCGGTATGGGGGAGGGCGGCAACGGCTCGCCGGAGTACGTCCGCCGCGCGATCGACGCGTCGCTCGGCCGGCTGCGCACCGACTACGTCGACCTCTTCTACTACCACCGCCCCGACGGCGTGACGCCGATCGCGGAGACCGTCCGCACCATGCACGAGCTCGTCGGCGCGGGCAAGGTCCGTCATCTGGGCGTCTCGAACGTGGACGCGGCGCAGCTGCGCGACGCCGTGGCGGCGGCGCCGGTCGAGCTCGTGCAGAACCAGTACAGCCTGCTCGAGCGCGGAGCCGAGCAGGAGGTGCTCCCGCTGTGCGAGGAGCTCGGAGTCGGGTTCGTGCCCTACTTCCCGCTCGCAAGTGGACTCCTCACGGGCAAGTACCGCCGGGGCGAGCCTGCGCCCGCCGGCACTCGGCTCGCGGGACGGGAGATCGACGACGCGACGTTCGACCGGCTGGAAGAGCTCGAGCGCCTTGCGGCAGAGCAGGGGCTCACGTTGCTGGAGCTCGCGATCGGCGCCTTGGCCTCGCAGCCCGCGGTCGTCTCGGTGATCGCCGGCGCGACGACGCCGGAACAGGTTCGTGCGAACGCGGCCGCCGCCACGGTCGACGCCGCGCTCGTCTAGAAGCGCGCGAAGCGCTCGATGTCCTCGTCGAACTCACGCGCCATCGCAGCCGTGATCGACGGGCGCATATCGGCGATCGCGCTCAGGAATTCCTCCGTCGTTGCGGGCGAGAAGCCGCCCTTCAGCGAACGCTCGAACGCGGCCTGCGCTGCTTTGCGCGCGGCGAACTCGATGTCGGCCGCGGAGAAATATTGCGATCGCTCGGCAAGTTCGTCGAGATCGACGTCTGCGTCCGTGATCTGAGAGACGTAGCGCCGCCAGATACCCGCCCGCGCCGTGCGGTCCGGCGGGCCGACGGGGAGCAGGTAGTCGAAGCGGCCGGGACGCGTGAACGCGTGGTCGAGGTCGCGGACCGAGTTCGTCGCGCACACGAGCAGCCGCGAGTCGGCCTCGCGGAAGAGCGGAATCAGCTTCAGCAGCTCGTTCGCGATCGCGCGGGTCTCGGGCTGCGTGCGGCGGCTGGACGCAATCTCCTCGACCTCGTCGATGAAGACCACGACCGCGTCGAGGTAGAGCAGCTCGTCGAAGAGCGCGCGCAGCGCGCCGGCACGGCCGTGCGCGTCGCCGCCGACGAGTTGGCTCGGGAAGACCTCGACGAACGGCCAGCCGAGGCGGCCCGCGACCGCCTTCGCGAACGTGGTCTTCCCGGTGCCCGGTGGCCCGAAGAGCACGACGGCAGATGCCGCGACGACGCCGTGGCGGCGTGCTTCCTCCCGCTCGGCCAGCGGCAGGATCACCCGGCGCTCGATCAGGTCCTTCTCGCGCTCCATGCCGCCGATCGATTCCCAGAGCTCGGCAGACAGCCACTGCCCGCCGAGGCCCTCGACGCGGTCCTCCGACGCGGTCGTCTGCAGCCGCCGCTGCTCGAGATAGAGGACGCCCTCGTGCTGGGCGTAGCCCGCTGCGCGGGCGGCATCCGCAGCCTCGCTCGAGCCGGGGACGAGCATCGAGATGTCGCGCACCCCCAGCGCGAAGAGTCGCCGCTCGAGTGCGTGCAAGAGCTCCGCGCCGATCCCGCGCCGGCGCCACTCGGATGCGACCGCCCAGCGAAGGACCCACGCTCGCGGACCGTCGACGCGGGCCGCGATCGCACCGGCGGTGCTCTGGCCGACGAGCGCGACGAGCGCCGGCTGGCGCGCGGCGATCGCTCCGAGCACGTCCGCCAGCGAGAAGGCGAGCGGCGCTCCGGCCGAGTCGCTCTCCCAGAGATGGATCGCGGCCTCGAGGCTCGAGTCGTCGAGGTCGCGGATGACGACCTCAGGCGTGTCCAGCGCCAGCGGCTCGGGCAGCGGCTCCATCGAAAGACGATACCGACTGGCTATGCGCGGCGTGCGCGCACGCACAGGCGGTAACGGAAAAGGTCGAAACGGCGGCCTGCGACTCGCTCGACGGAACGCAGGCCGCGGAAGAAGCTCGGTCGCCACTCGCTTCGCTCGACGTCGAAGTCCTCATCGCGCAACAACCGCTCGAGCGTCCGCGCGTCGCGCAGGCCGATGTGGGTCGGGTTCTGCGCGAGGATCAGGTTGCGCGCCTTCAGCCGCTCGATCAGGTGGCGCGGATTCGGCGTGTAGAGCGTGAAGGTTCCGCCCGCGACGAGTACGCGGCGCAGCTCGCGCAGCAGTGCACGAAACGTCTCTTCGTCGAGATGCTCGACGAGATCGGCCGCTACGGCCTTGTCGAAGGAGCCGTCCTCGAAGGGCAGCGCGCGCACGTCCGCGAGCACGAACTCGAGCTGCGGGAAGAGGGAGCGCGCCTTTGCGATCGCACGCGGCTCTGCGTCGATGCCGACGACGCGGCAACCGAACTGCGACAGGAAGTGCGTGACCGCGCCGGCCGCGCACCCGAGGTCGACGATCCGGTCGCCCGGACGCGGGTCTACGAGTGCCTCGACGGCGGCGAGGCGCAACTCGGTCCAAGGCGTCCGCTCGAGATAGGCCGAAGCCATCCGTTCCGCGAACTCGTCGTCGTACTCCGCCGGCGCGCGCCGGAGCGCGAAGCGCGTCATCCCGTCGCCCACGGATACCCGGGGACGTAGCGGAGCTCCGACGCGACGCGGCCGGCGATCGCGAACACGCGCACCTGGTGGGCCGCGCCGGCCTCGGGGAGCAGGGATCCCGGCAGCCGGAAGATGAACCCGGCCTTGTCGACGCCGTAACGCTGGAGGATGTCCTTGCGCGTGATGTTGCCGTTCTCGCCGACGAAGACCGACTGGCCGTCGACGAAGACCACGATCGAGCCGGCCGGCTTGTGCGTCTTCAGGTTCCCCGCCCAGCCGCCGAGCGTCGAGCCGGAGGAGCTCCGGGTGCCGCGCACCTCTCCCGCGACCGCCTTGCCGACGGGAATCGCGGTGCCGTCGGAGACGTCCAGCGCGTCCGCGCCGAGCGAGTAGGTCAGGTCGCTGCCACGCAGCTCTTGGAGCGTTGCGCCCCGCACGGCGTAGACGCTGACGTCGTTCGCGCCTGTGCGGATGGACTGCTCGGGGACGAGCGCAGCGAACTTCGTCTGGCCGAACTCGGTGTAGCTGCGTGTGACGGCTGCGATCTTGCCGTTCACTGAGACAGCGAGGTCCTGCTGCGCAGGGTGCCGGCCCGTCAGGGTGCCGGTGATGTAGTTGGGCAGGACGTCGAGTGAGAGATCGACGTTCGCGAGCAACTCGCGTCCGCTCAGCTGCACGCCCTCGTCGCCGCTCGGCCGCACGTCGAGCGCGCTCACGCTTCGTCCGAGGAGCTCGCGGTGAGGACCGATCCGGTAGACCTTGGCGATCGCGCCGGTCCCGAAGACGCGAATCCGCTGCGCAACCTCGCGTGCGCGCTCGGCGCGGAGCGCGCTCAGCGGCGCCTCGACCGCGTGGTTGCCAGAATCAAGGAGGCTTACCGTGTGGTCCCGCGGCAGCTTGCCGCCGACGACCGACACCCCGTCCACGCGCCAGGGGAGCTTCGTCCGCAGGACGTGCGCGATCGTCGGCACGACGTCCATGTTCGTCGCGTAGCCGTCGTCGATCCGTCCCTTCTTCTGGCCCGGCAGCTTGACGAAGAGCGGAATGAACGCGATGTCCGCGAGGTTTCTCCTGGTGACGTTGCGGCGCGGCCCGCCGGCGAGGAACGTCTCCCCTTCGTCGCCGGTGACGATCACGAGCGAGCGGTCGTAGACGCCCGTGGCGCGGAGGCGGCGGAGCAAGATCCCGAGCGCCTGATCGGCGTAGGCGAGCTGGAGCAGGTAGCGCTGCTGGGCCTGGGTCGTGAGCCACCGGTCGTTCGTCCAGTACCCGTTGATCGATCCGGGGATGACACGGACGTCACCCGCGTAGCGCTTTCCGGATGGCAGGAAGAGGTAGGGAACGTGCGGCTGGACGGTGTGCAGGTAGTAGAAGGTCGGTGCGCGGTCCGCGGAGATGAGCGACGCGAAGCGGCAGATGTTGCGCCCGCAGGCGGGAAAAGTCTTCCTCGGCTCGCCCCCGCGACGCTGTTCCTCGTCTTCGGACTCCGTGCCGCCGAAGTTTCCCCACGTGTTGCTGATCGGCGGCAGGTGCGCCGCGTACGGGTTCGGCAGGAGCAGGTGCAGGTAGACGATGCCGGTGTCGGAGACGAGCGAACCCGTCTTGTCGCTGCCGGCGGCGTCGAAGGCCTGGGTCTTCCGCCGCTTCTTGCAGAGGCTCGGCGGGCAGAGGTGGGTGAGCGCCTCGATCACGTGGAGCCGGTACGAGCGACCGAGCAGCGTGAAGACATTGTTCGGATGGTCCGTGAACACCGGCAGCAGATCCGGGTCCGGCAACTTGCCGTCGAGCAGCGACGGGACGGCGTGCTCCGTGTGCGGGTGCACGGTCGTGGCGCTCCGAAACCACGTCGCGTCGCGTGCGAGCGCGCCGAGGTTCGGAAAGCGCACAGCGTCGACGTGGCCGCGCCGGTCCATCAGCGAGCCCGAGGACAGCTCGTCGAAGACGATCACGACGACCGACGTCCGCGACTTCACCGAGACGGACTTCGCCTGTGCCTGCTCGGGGAAGACGAGCTTCGAGACCGGCGAGTTGAAGAGGAAGAGCGCGAGAAAGACGAGCGGGGCGGCCACGAGGAACGTGAGGAACGTCCGCACCGCCTTCGCGCGCACGTAGAGCAGCGCGCCCGCAGCGCCCGCCGCGCCCGCCACGACCAGCGCGGCGAGCCCGTCGAGCGCATCGCCCTTCGTCAGCGCCTGCAGCACGATCACGCCGACGAGGCCGGCGACAAAGAGGAGGTGGAGGCTCCGGGCGGCAACGGCGCTGACCAGCTCCGCCGCGAGCTCGAGCACGACGAGGACGACCGGAGGGAGGAGCGTGAGCGCAAGCGCGAAGAGAACGATCTCACCCCTCGACGACCCGCGCACAGCGAAAAACGCCGGGTTCTTGCCGAGGATGTCGAAAAGGGGCTGTGCGAACGCGAGGGCGCAGAGCGCCGCCAGATGGGCGCTGCGGCGGCCGATCGCAAGCAGCCGCCTCTCTTCACGCCCCCGAAACGCTGCCGTCACCAGGCAGTAACATACTTCGGCCTGGCAGGCCCAACCCGGAGCCAAAGGAGAGCCACACCACATGAGTCTCGGTTACATCGACCCCGCCAGCGGCAGCATGCTCCTCCAGATCATCCTCGGAGGCGCCGCCGCGGTTGCGGTCGCGCTGAAGATGTGGTGGGGCCGTGTGCTTCGCATCCT
>WNGA01007262.1_pt1 | contig 15471 bp, 10 predicted proteins | sample 5400061 | NCBI WGS metagenome assembly WNGA01 (sample SAMN13153366, study PRJNA577476) | soil metagenome | isolation source: 100 cm soil or saprolite under grassland replicate 2 | place: USA:California | collected 2016-06-15
CACGGCCACCACGCCCGGGACCACCAGCGGTACGACGGTCCGCACGAACGCCCCCAGGCGGCTGTACCCGTCGCCCATGGCCTGTTCCTCGATGTCCTTCGGGATCGTGCGCATGAAGCCCATCAGCAGCCACACCGAGACCGGGATCGTGATCGTCGGGTAGACCAGGACCAGTGACCAGGCTTTGTCCTGCAGCCCGACCGCGACCACCACCCGCGACAGCGACAGGAACAGCAGCGTCGGCGGTACGAGGTAGACGAAGAAGATGGCGATCGCCATCGGACCCGACCACGGCCGGTCCAGCCGTGCCAGGCTGTACGCCGCGGGCAGGGCCAGGCCGAGCGTGATCGCGGTGACCAGCAGGCCGATCCAGACGGTGTTCCAGACGAAGGTGGGGAACTGCGTGCTGGTGAACAGGTAGTCGACATGCTGCCGCGTCGGCGGCAGGTTGAACAGGAACGGGTTGTTCGACCGGCGGTACAGGTCGCGGTTCTCCTTGAACGCCGTGATCCCCGCCCAGACGAACGGTCCGGCGGCGACGAGCGCGGCGAGGATCGCCAGCACGTACACGAGAACGCGTGACCCGACGTGCCGGCGGCGGGCGCGCCGCCGCAACCGCGAGACCTCGGCCTCGTCCATGCCGAACGAGACGGTCATGGCGTCACGTCACCTCCATCCGTCGTACGGCGCGGAGGATCGCGATCGCGGCGGCGAGCAGCAGCGGGAACAGGAACAGCGCGATCGCCGCGCCCTGACCGACGTCGCCACCCTCGATACCGCGGAAGTACGCCCAGCTGGCCAGCACCTGGGTCGAGTTCGTCGGCCCGCCACGGGTCAGGACGTAGACCACGGTCATGTCGGTGAAGGTGAGGATCGCCCCGAACAGCGCGGCCACCGCGATGATCGGCATCGTCAGCGGGATCGTCACCTCGAACATCCGCCGCCAGAACCCGGCGCCGTCGACCTCGGCGGCCTCCTGGACATCGCGCGGTATCGCGACCAGGCCGGCCATCATGATCACCGCCGCCAGCGGGACCAGCCGCCAGACGTGCACGGCGATCACCGAGCCGATCGCGAGGCCCGGCTTGCCCAGCCAGTACATGTTGCCGTCGATGATGCCGAGCTGACGCAGCACCCAGTCGATCGGCGAGAACACCGAGTCGAGGAGCCAGAGCCAGGCGATCGTGGACAGCGCGACCGGTGTCGTCCACGGCAGCAGCACCAGGAAGCGGACCAGCCACTTGCCGCGGAAGTCGGCCACCAGGATGTTCGCCAGGACCTTGCCCAGCACGACGATCAGCAGCATCGAGACGACGGTGAACACGATCGTGTTGCGCAGCGACTGCCAGAACACCGGGTCGTCGAAGATCGCGGCGAAGTTCCGCAGCCCGACCCAGTCGAAGCTGGTGTCGCCGGCGGTGACGTCACTGAAGCTGAACGCGATCGCCAGCAGGAACGGAACGGCGACCAAGGCGACGATGTAGAGCACCGACGGCAGCAGGAACACCCAGGCGAGCAGCCCGTCGGAGTCCGCGAACCGGCGCCGCACAGGACGGTCCGTCATCCTGCGTTCGATCATGACGGCGCCCGGACCGAGACCGGCTCGGTGCGCTCCCCGGTGCCGGCATCGAAGAACCGGAGCCGGTCGGCCTGCACGGCGAACTCGTGCTCCTCGCCGGGCTCGACCGGAATCGTGACCGTCGTCGGCAGTCGCGCGATCACCCGGGTCTCCGCGCCGAGACCGCGCACGGTGCCGTACAGGTGCCGGTCGCCGGACAGATGCTCGACCCGGTCGACCTGGAACGGTACGACGAGCCGGTCCTCGCCGTGCACGATCGCGGCCGGCAGCAGGTGTTCGGGCCGGAACCCGAGCTGTACACCGTCGCGCGGCACCAGGTTCATCGGCGGCGACCCGAGGAACGTGGCCACGAACGTATCGGCGGGGTCGTCGTACACCTCGACCGGTGGGCCGACCTGGCGGAGCCGGCCCTCGTACATCACCGCGATCCGGTCGCCGAGTCCCATCGCCTCGACCTGGTCGTGGGTGACATAGATCGTCGTGGTCTTCACCTGCCGCTGGAACCGCTTCAGCTCGTCCCGGGCGGTCGCGCGCAGCTTCGCGTCGAGGTTCGACAACGGCTCGTCCAGCAGGAACACGGACGGGTCGCGGACCAGCGCCCGGGCCAACGCTACCCGCTGCCGCTCACCGCCGGACAGCTGGCGCGGCTTGCGATCGAGCAGCCGGGTGATACCGAGCAGCCCGGCCGCCCACGCGACCTTCCGGGTGCGCTCCTCCTTGTCGATCTGTGCGGCCTTGAGCGGGAAGACGATGTTGGCCCGCACCGTCTTGTGCGGGTACAGCGCGTAGCTCTGGAACACCATCGCGACCCGTCGGGCTCGCGGCGGCAGCTCGTTGACCACGTGCCCGCCGATCCACACCTCACCCTCGGTCGGTTGCTCGAGGCCCGCGATCGTGCGCAGCAGCGTAGTCTTGCCGCAGCCCGACGGCCCGAGCAACACCAGGTACTCACCCTCCGTGGTGGCCAGGTCCACCCCGTCGACCGCGTGCACCCGGGCATGCGCCAGCCGGCGGCGGACCTTCCCGCCGTCGTACGTCTTCTTCAGTCCGCGGAGCTCGACGACGGCCACCGGAGCTCCTTACCCGCCGCCTACCAGACCGCGCCGCCGCCACTTCTCGAAGATCGGTTTGATCTGCCGCTCGGCGTCCTCGACCGCCTCCACCGCTGACATCTCGCCGCGGGCGGCCTTGGCGTACATGTTCGGGATGATGAAGGTCGAGAACACCTCGCCCATCGCCGCGTTCTCCGGCCCGGGGTGGCTCACGTTGACGCTCCACTCGGATGCGTTCTTCAGCACGGCGAGCTTGTCCGCCGGCTTCGCGCCGAACGGGTCCTTGTCCAGCCAGCCGTTCAGCTGCGGCACCAGCTTGGGGAACGCCGGCAGGTCGTACAGCATCGACTGGTACGTCACCTGCGCGGAGTTGGCGGTGTAGTGCAGCAGGAACTCCTTCGCCGCGTCCACGTTCCGTGCGTGCGACGGGACGATCCAGTTGTACATCACGTGCTGCGCGTGGAGGGCGGCCTTCGGGCCTTTGAGGGGGCGGACGAAGTAGATGTCGTCGGCCACGTCCGGATTGTCTGCCTGGGCGGTGCGCCAGGCGGAGATGGAGTTGACGATGTACGACAGCTGGCCGGCGATCAGCCCTTGGTTGTTGGACGCCGGGTTCCAGGAGAAGACCTCGTTGGTCATCGTCTGCTCGAACAGGTGCTGCATGAACTCCACCGCCTGGACGGTCTCGGTGGAGTTGATCACGACGGACTCGTTCTCGTCCTGGACCGACGACCCGAACGCCCACAGCAGCGCCCGCCCGACCATGTTGGAGTCGATCTCCTGGGACATCCCCAGGCCCATCTGGACCTTCTTGTCCTTCTTGATCTTGGCACCGCCGTCGAGCAGCTCGTCCCAGGTCGATGGCCCGTTCGCCAGACCTGCCGACTCCCAGAGGCTCTTGCGATAGTTGCCGGGGTCGGGCGCCCAGGCCGGGGCGTAGGCGTAGTGCTTGCCGGTGGTCCGGTTCTGGCTGGACTTCACGCACAACGCCAACTGCTCGCCGTACCGCTTCGCAGCCTCGGTGGCGACGTCCTTGAGGTCGACGACGCTCGGCTCGAACTGCGACAGGGGGGCGATGTACTGGATCAGGTCGTGGCCCTGCCTCGCCTGGATCTCGGCCGCGGTGCGCGCCACGATCTCGGTGTTGTTGATGTGGTCGACGGTGACGTTGACACCGACCTGCTTGCCCCAGTCCTTCGCGAACGGGTCGAACCACTTGTCGTGGCTCGGCACGAAGTGACTCCACATCAGGATCTTCAGGTCGCCGGACAGCTTCACACTCGGTGAGGTGAACGTCGGGCTGGGCGCGGGCTCCGCCGCCGTCGGCGGGCCGCCGGCCTCGTCTCCCCCGCCGCAGCCGGAGAGCAGCGTCGCCGCCGCTGCCATCCACAACAGTTCACGGCGCGTCAGGTACGTCGGCTCGTTCATCGCTGAACCTCCCTTGAGGTACCCGGCCCCACAGTAAGGTCAGGCCCGAGCGCCTGGAAGGTCTCGATATCGAATTGGCATGCGGCTCGCATGAGTTGGGCCGTGGGTGCGATGACCGCCGCGCCGGAGGGGATACACGCCACCGTCCCCCGGATTCGCGGCCGGCGTCGTGCAACGGTCGAGTGAGCCTGCTCGACCACCCACAAGCCGGCAGGTCAGAGCCTGATCGTGTCGAAGGCCCGGACCGTGTGCGTCCGGGCCTTCGATTGGTAGCGGGGGCAGGATTTGAACCTGCGACCTCTGGGTTATGAGTAGGCGCGAACCCGCCCCAGCAATGCCGCGATGCACGAGCCTTCTCGCAGGGTCCAGACTCACCGAGCATGTCCCGTCTCGTTCGGAGCAGACGTGTTTCAGCAGGTCCCGAGCCGTCTCGGGTACACATCTGGGTACAGCCCTGCGCCACACGCGCGCACGACGGCTCCGGCACCGACCTCGTCCCGCCAGCTCATGCCGACAGAGGGCGGACTCCAACGCTCCGACCTGCATCCGAGCGCCCTACGGCGACGATTTGGGCGCAGGCTGGACGTTGGACACTTTGAGCCACAGTCCCTTGGTATCAGCGTGGCCGCTCGAAGACCGTGGTGGGCGCTGAGGTCTGGCTCGATCGTCGCTGCCTCTGTAGGGACTCACGCCTTGTCTTAGCCAGTTACTCCGCGCGCGCGTACACAGGGTCGGCGTCTTCGGGTGCCGTCCAGCCTTGAGTACTTGGGAAGAGTTCGCGACTGGACCAGGAGGCGCGCCACTTCGTTGAGCTTGGTGTTGGTGTCCTGGGAGTAGCGGCGTAGGACCTCGAATGCGCTGGCGTCGTCGAGTGTGAACCGTTCCATCAGGATGCCTTGGGCCTGGCCGATGAGCTTGCGGGAGTCTATGGCCCGCCCTAGTGACTCCTCACGCCGGGCACTGGAGAGCGCGATGGAGGCATGGCGGCCGACGACCTCTGCAACGGCGAGGGCATCTGGGTCGAACCAGCGCGGGGAACGGGCGTACAACGTCAGCGCGCCGAGTGTTGCCCGGGAGGTCCAAAGCCGGACCGCCAACGCACTGCCCAGGTTGAGGTCGCGCATCCCGGCCGTCCAGCGGGGCCAGCGCGTCTCGGTAGCAGTGTCGGGTACTAGCGTCGTGCGGCAGTCGCTGACCGCGGCAACTCCGGGGCCTTCCTGCCATTCGACCTGCAGCTTGTCTGCCTTCTCGGCAACTGGGTCCTGTGCGGTAATCGCGTCGAACTGGTTGCCCTTGTTGGACACGATCATCCCGGCGTGGTCACAACCCACGAGCGCTGCGGCGGACTGGACGATCCTCTCGAGGGTGTCGCCAAGGTTCGGCTGGTCATGCAGGTCGTGGGCCAGACGGGCGAACGCATCGGCCTGGGACTCCATCCGTGGCTCCCTCCGTACTGTTCCGCCGCTGGCGGGAGCACCGGTTTCCCTGGGCGCGGAAACGGACGTGTTCCGACTGGCCGGCGCTCCGGCCGCGTGGAGGCCTGGCACCACTTGCATATAGGTAATGTAGAACTAAGTGTGGCTTGTGTGCAATCATTGAGTAGGGATTGCAGAACTACGGCGGCTGACGTTCGTGGACGTATCGCGCGATCTACGCAACGCTGATCACATGGACGGGGACGTTGGGATGGAGGACGGCGCGGACCGAAGCGACGGGATCTACAGCATCGGAGCGGTTTCCCGGATGCTCGGTGTGCCAGCGCAGACGCTGCGGGCCTGGGAGGACCGGTATCAACGGATCGTGCCTGCTCGCAGCAGCGGCGGGCAGCGGCTCTACAGCCGCGACCAGGTGGATCAGCTCAGCTTCGTGTGCCACCAGATCGAGCAGGGACTGCAACCGGCCGACGCGCACCGGCTCCTGGCCCAGCAGTGGGCCAGCGATGATGCGTCCATCCCAGCCGAGCACAGGGGCGCGTCAACCAGCGTCGACGCAGCGACGACCGTGCTGATCGCCGAACGCGACCCGTACGCTGCCGAGTTCTCCGAGTACTTCCTCCGCACCGAGGGCTACGCGGTGCGTATCGTCCTCGACGCCGCCGCGGCGGCCGAGATCCTGAGCGAGGAGCCGCCGAGCGTGCTTGTCGTAGATCTGCTGATCTCGGGCGGTGCGGGTTTGGAGCTGTGCCGGACAGCTCGTGACAACGGTGCCGTCCCGACCCTCGCGGTCTCACCGGTGGACTCGCGTGATGAGGCACTGGCCGTCGGTGTCGATGCGTTCCTGATCAAACCGCTCGAGCCATTGCAGTTCGTGTCCACGGTCCGCGACCTGCTCGGGAGCAGTGCGTACCTCCGAAAGAGGAGCTGATGCGATGACCGAGCGGTTGTCGAGCGGATCCGACCGACTGGACGCGGTGTTCGGCGGTGGTCTGCCGCTGAACGGCATCGTCCTGATTGGCGGCAACCCGGGCACGGGAAAGACGATCCTCGCCCAGCAGTTCGTGTTCCAGAACGCCAGCACCGAGCGGCCCGCGGTCTACCTGACCACAGTGTCCGAGCCGCTCGAGAAGCTCCTGCGCTACGGCCAGTCTCTCGACTTCTTCGACCCCGCAGCACTCGGCACCCGGGTGATCTATGAAGATCTCGGCCGGACCCTGAACGAGGACGGCCTGACCGGTGCGCTCGCGAGAATCACCGACCTTGTCAAGAGAACTCGCCCCGGGTTGGTCGTGATTGACAGCTTCAAGGCCCTCCAGACCTATGCAGCGGACCCGAGTGCGTTCCGGCAGTTCCTGCACGAGCTGGCCGGCCGCCTCTCCGCGTTGCCGAGCACCTCGTTCTGGGTCGGTGAGTACTCCAGCACCGAGACCAGCGATGCGCCCGAGTTCGCCGTCGCCGATGCCATCGTCTCGCTGGGTACCGATTGGGAAGCCGACCGCCAGCGGCGCGTCCTGTCGGTCGTCAAGCTACGCGGTAGCGGCTCCCTGTCAGGCAAGCACGCCTACAGGCTCTCGTCCGCGGGCCTCCAGGTGTTCCCGCGCATGGCCGACCCCGTCGAGCTCGACCGCTACGGCGGCACGCACGAACGCGTTTCCTCGGGCGTCCCGGCGTTTGACGCCATGCTGTCCGATGGCTACTACCGCGGCGCCTCGACCCTGGTGGCCGGCCCATCCGGGGTCGGAAAGACGTTGCTGGCCCTGCACTTCATCTATGCCGGCGCACAATGCGGCGAGACTGGGGTGATCGCAACGCTCCAGGAGAACCCGACCCAGCTCGAGCGCATCGTCAAAGGGTTCACCTGGTCGTTGGACGACCCGGGTATCGAGCTCATGTACCGCACCCCCGTCGATGTGTATCTGGACGAATGGATCTACGACCTCTTGGACACGGTGCACCGCACCGGCGCCACCAGAGTCGCCATCGACAGCCTCGGCGACCTGCGAGCCTCCTGTGCTGACGAACTCCGCTTCCGCGAGTACCTCTACTCGATCCTGCAACGCTGCGCCCGCGCGAACGTCAGCGTGGTCATGACCCAGGAACTCCCCGACCTGTTTGGCGTCACCAGCCTGTCGGAGTACGGGATCTCCCACCTGTCCGACAACGTGATCCTGCTCCAGTTCGTCCGCGGAGACTCCCAGCTCAAACGCGCCGTGACCATCCTCAAAGCCCGCGGCAGCGCCCACGACCCATTCACCCGACAGTACGAAATCACAACCAACGGGGTCGTCCTCGGTGACCAGTTCGGCCCCAGCCAGGACCTGGCCTAGCCCCTGAGCCGGCCGAGGTGAGGGGAGGCCGGCAAAGAGACTCAAGGTCGACCCGGTGCATCGCCCGGGGCGGGAAGCAAAGCCTTCGGCGCCGGCGCGTACAGCGCCGGATGAGACGCGTGACGGTTCCAGCGCGCCCACAAGGGCGTCGGGTGGCTGCTCGGCGCCGACGACTCCGGCGCGGACCCTCGCTGACCTCGACCAACCGGTCGATCTGCTGGGTACAGATGGCACAACAGAGCGAGAATCGAGTTTCGGATGGTGAGATCGGGTGGCATGCTGCGGGCCCGTGTCATCGTGCTTGAGACCAGAAACCGCAGATCAGAGGGCTATTCACGACGAAGGCCCGGACCCGATGGTCCGGGCCTTCGGGTGGTAGCGGGGGCAGGATTTGAACCTGCGACCTCTGGGCCTCCAGCGTTTGTGCCATCCCGTTCGGCGTTCTCTGACCGCTCTTGGCGATATGTGCTCTGACCTGCGCAGACGTGGACAATTCCAGGGCCCTGGGCCCCGATCATCTTGACGCCGTCTGCTTCGATTAGACGTCTTGCGCTGGCGTTTTCGGGGCATAAACGGGGCACGACTCAAATCGCAAATCGAGTCTCGCGATCAGGCACGACTTCCCGGTGCTTGGCGGAGGACGCCGACCGACCCTCACCGCGTCTCGGGCTCGTGGAGGCGGCCCCCGCCTCCCCCTGGTCAACCGCGTGCCGACCGCCCCGCACTAGAAGAGTGCCCTGCCCGTGGTCGATCGGGAGATGGGACTGTCCACGGCCCCCCTCTACGCTCACCTGACTCAACGCCGGCGGGCGGAGCCGAGCACGGAGGCTCTGGGACTCTTCTGGAGGTGCACTTCACCTGGCCCCTCCAGCGTCCAAGTTCGGATCCCTGTTCTGTTGAAACCTGGGCGCGGCGTCGTCTTGGTTGGCGACTCAGAAGGCGGGCGCGGACTGCTCCGTATGTTGGCCCTGGCGACGTGCCTCCAGCACCGCGTCTCGTAGCCGGTCCCGAGCCATCCCCAGGCACGCGTACACCGCTCCTCGTGCCACCGACAGACCGAGCACCTGCGTCGGCGCCTTGACCTCGGGGACCGTCGGAAGGCTCTGGTCGAGCCGTCTTCGAACCTCGGGAAGGACTTCGTCGACGAGCGGCCGCAACCGACCCATGACGAAGACCGACTCCGGGTCCAGCGTCACGGCTACGGCACTGACAGCAGTAACCATCGCCGTGGTGAACGCATCCAGCACGTCGGCGCGCGACACCCCGTCGTGCGGTTGCAGCCACAGACCTTCGATGCGCTCCAGGTCGAGCCCCCGCCCTCGAGCAAACCGGAGAAGGCCGCTCGTGCTCAGCAGCCCATCGAGGATCTCGTTGCCAACCCCGGAGAAGAGCACACCAATATCGCCGAAGGCAGGCGTACGTCCCCGGACGAGCTCGTGATCTGTGCAACTGGCGAAGTTCAGGATGCTGCTCAAGCTGAAGAGCACGGCATTGCCGAGCGTGGCGTCCTCGGTGAGGATCCCGAGCAAGGATGCGTTGGCGTCACTGTCGAGGAGCACGGGCGCGTTGACCAGGTCAGCAAGGGTTCGCTGGAGACCGAAGCCCGCGAAGGTCTTCATTGCCTCCGCCGGACCGAAAATCTCCATGCCGGTCCGGACACGGCCGGGCACCGCGACAACGATCTGGCGCAATGGTCCTTCTGCGGACTTGCTGGCCTCCGCCATCAAGTCGACCAGCCATTCCGCGGCGCTCCTGACCTCCTGGTGGTCCACCGTGGGCACGATGACGTGCTGGACCTCGCGACCTCTTAGGTCGGCCACAAGGACACAGGTGCTTTGCGCGCCGAAGCTGATACCGACGACATGTCCCGTCGTGCCGGGCACGTCCAGATTGGTGGACCGACGGCCACGGCCGGTGACCTCATCCACTCCGCCGTTGACGACGAAGCCATCCGCCCGAAGCTCCTCCACTGCTCGAGACACCGTGGCCTTGCTCAAGCCCGTCAGCTCGATGAGTTCGTTGCGCGTCAAGGGCGCCCGGGAGAGGACTACCTCAAGGACCGACGCCTTGTTGTAGTCGCGTGATGTGGGATTGCCGGTCACCGCACGACCATACCGAGCCCGATTCGCCGAGCGAGCCGATTGCGGCTCGGACGTGACGACCGACGGTCTCCACGAAGTGACATGAGCTTGTTCCTCGGGGTCGACCATTCTTTCCTCGACTCATCTCGCATGCTCTCAGGCGCCCGGAGTAGCCCACCGCCACGTCCGCGTGGCGCCGGCGAGCATCCTCGGGGGAGTTCAGACCTGCTCGTGACGGCCCGCCCGGAGTTGCGCAATGACGTCCGCCAGAGGTTCGGCCATGGATCGCTCTACGTTGATCCAGTCATCCTTGGCATGGGCCAGGAGGTAGTCGCGCCGTTCTGGTACGCGCTCCGCGCGCCAGTTCGTGATCAGCGCGCGCAGGGTGAGTCGTGCCAACGCGGCAACCGGCAGCAGCGGTAGTTCCCGATCCTTGATCGGCCGCGCCCTTTCGTAGCCAGCGACGAAGGCGGAGGCCTCCCGCCAGGGCTGATCCGGCGTCCGGCCGAGAACGTTCGCCAGGGCCACTGCGGGGTCGAAGATCACCGCGCTGCGCATCGTGTCACCGAAGTCGATGACGCCGGTGACGTAGTCGTCGCTCTGCTCATCGACGACCACGTTGTACGGGCTGTAGTCACCGTGGATCACTTGCGTCTCGAGGTCATTCAGCCTCGGGACGATGGTTGCCTCGAACAGCCGGAACACGCTTTCAGCCAGCTGGCGGTGCTCGGCGTTCGGTGTGTGCTCGACGAGCTCCGTCAGATCGTGGAAGTGCCGTAGGTCCCATACCAACGATCGTTGGTCGGCCGGGTGCGCAAACGCCTCGAGCGCCACGTCGACTCGCCCGAGCATCTCGCCCACCTTGGCGAGCTGCTCGCCGTCCGGGTTCGCCTGAGCCCAGACCGCACCTTCGACGAAGGTGAACACCCGCAAGACGCGGGTGCCGCCGTCGTTCGTCTCCATGACCACGTTGTCGCGTCGGTCGACGGTCAACTTCACCCGTTGGACGGGCAACTCGGCAGCGGCGCCTTGGAGAAAGCGCATCGCGGCGGTCTGCAACCCGACGACCGCCTGTGCCTCGTCGGGTGGTGAGACCTTCACGAGGTAGTCGGTCTCCTCAGTCCTGAGTCTGAACGTATCATCCTTCTCCGTCGCCACCGACTGGAGACGTCCCGTGAGGTGGTAGTGCCGTTGAAGGAGGCTGCTCACCAGCTTCACGTCGATGGACACATGGGACGCCCCCAAGCCGCTTTCGGCGAAGAGCCGTTCAGCCGGGCTCAAGGGTGGTGAGGCGTCCACTATCAGTCCCTTCGGCCGGCCTGCTACAGGCGGACTTTCGCGACCTCGGCGAAGGTCTCCAGGAACCGGGTCACGTCGGCGGAGCTGAACGCCAGCGGAGGACGGATCTTCAGAACGTTCGCTCCCTCGGCGGTCCCGCTGATGAGAACTCGACGATCGCGCATGTCGTTGATGACGTCCTCGGCTCGTGCGCGATCAGGCGCGAGCGTCTCGAGGTCCTGGACGATCTCCACAGCGACGTACAGACCGCTGCCGCGCACTTCAGCGACGTACGGCGACTCGTGCGTGATCTCCTCGAGGCCAGCGCGCAGCGCCTTGCCGTTCTCGAGAACGCGCTGCTGCACGTTCTCCTCCTCGAAGACGTCCAGCACCGCGGCCCCGGCCGCCACCGGGATCGAGCTGCCGGCGAAGGTGTTGAAGTAGCGAACGCTCCGTCCGAACTCCTCGGAGACCTCGGGGCGGAAGACCACACCCGACAGCGGCACTCCGTTGCCCATCGGCTTGCCCATGGTGACGATGTCCGGCAGCACACCGTGGCGGCTGAAGCCCCACATCGAATCCCCGAGCCGTGCGAATCCCGACTGCACCTCGTCCGCGATGTAGACACCGCCGGCCGCATGCACCTCATCCACGACGGCATGCATGTACCCGACGGGGTCGGTGAAGATTCCGTCGCTGCTGTAGGCGCTGTCGGTGACCAGCGCCGCGAGCCGGTAGCCGTGGCGCTCGAGGTCATCGATCGCGCCACGCACCTGGTTGCGCATGTGCTCGGCCAGTGTGGATCCGGGCGCGACGAGTCGCGGGTCAGGAGGATCGATGAGTGGGACGTTCGGTCCCAGCGGTGAACCCTTGCCCAGGCTCGGCGAGAAGCTGGCCACTTCGCGGGTGATGCCGTGGTACGCCCAGCGCGTCACGATGATTCCCTCGCCACCGGTGTGGAACCTCGCCACACGCATCGCGAGGTCGTTGGCCTCCGACCCGCTGCACGCAAGGCTCAACTTTGACAGTTCCTCTGGGAACGTCGCGAGAAGCCGCTCTGCATAGTCGACCAGCGCTTCCTGGACGTAGCGCGTGTTGGTGTTGACTGCCGCCATCTGGTTGGAGACCGCCTCGACCACGCGCGGGTGGGCGTGTCCAACGCAAGGAACGTTGTTGTAGGCGTCGAGGTAGTCATGCCCCTCGTGGTCGAGCAAGTGGGCTCCGTGACCGGAGACGAACTCGACCGGCTCCCTGTAGATCAGCGTGTAGCCAGGGCCGAGCACCTCGTTCCGCCGTCGGATGGTCTCCTGGAGGTGCTCGGGCAGTGCGCTCAGTCCACCGGGGTCGAACCGGTTGGGGTAGTGGTCGATTGCTCGACTCAGCGTCGAAGTCATCGGGACGTCACCTTGTCTTGTTCGGTCGGTGGGACCCCTTGCAGCAGTGCCGTGCGGGCTCGTGTGAGTCGAGTCAGATGCCGAGCATGGTATTGATCTCGTCGAGCGACTCGGCGCGGACGTACCCGTATCCCGACGTCACTGGGTCGTACCCACGGTCGAGCAGCACCAGGTTGGGAAAGCCGAGGTCATGCATCGGCATCATGTCGTAGCGGGTGTGCGCGGCGACGTGCAGGAAGTCCTCCGGGGACGCATCGAGCTGATCCAGCATGTACTCGAACGCCCCGTACCGGGGCTTGTAGTAGCCGGCCTGCTCGGCGGTGAGGACGGCGTGGAAGTCGGCTCCGAGCCGCGGCACGCTCTCCGCGAGGAATGAGTCGTCGGCGTTGGACAGGATCACCAACTTGTAGTTCTCGCCCATCTTCTTCAGCGGCGCGGGGACGTCAGCGTGGGGACCCCAACCCCGAACCCCGTCGGTGAACCGCTTCCCCGCGTTCGGATCCACCTCCAGGCCCCACTTGCGGCAGACCCTCTCGAAGGAGTCGTGCAGCACCTGCTCGTAGGCGTAGTACTCACCGCAGACCTGGTCGTAACGGTACCCGCGGAAGTCCGTCACGAAGCGGTCCCACTGGTCCGCGGGGACCTGGTCGCCGACCAGCTCCTTGGTGATGGGGGTCATCTGGAAATCGATCAAGGTGCCGTAGCAGTCGAACGAGACGTACGTCGGCCGAAACGTGGGCGTGCTCATGAGGGCGCCTTCCGATCAGTGTGCTCTGGGAAACAAACTTTCCGCCTTGACAGAACCATAACACCATTCGTTCCAGTTCCAAACTGAGACTTAAAGGCGCCCGTGGCCGACTCGAGGATGTGAGGATCGCTCGTAGTCGGCGCCTACCCCACTGGCCGGCGCCCGGGCCTGTCACGGCGTTGCCTGGTCGGCGGTGTCCCTCTGATCGTCGCGTACCTCAAGGTCCGACGCCATGACGACGACGTCGTCGAGTCGCGGCGCGGAGGTCGGTGCACGCAGGTGCACGGGCCGGGGTTTTTGGGACCCAAAGCGGGTCATAAGGCCAAGTGGTTCAAGAACCAAGGTGGCCCCTGATCTACGTTTCCGCACCCATGAGGGCCGGGCGTGTCAAGAGCGCACGAGGTCTTGGCCCCGGTGATGTGAGTTGTCGTCGGGGTGAAGGTCTGACTGTTCTTGTGCGGGCTTCCTCGTAGCTGGCCGGTTTGTCGCCGTTGCGTGGGAAGGTGTCAAGCTGGAGCGCCCGGAGGCGGAGCCGCTTGCGGCGGGAGCCGGGGACGAACGAGCTTGACGCCGACGAGCGGCGGCGGATCGTTGGCGGCGAGGAAGCCGGGGGTTGGAACGGGGGTGGTGGCTGTCCCGGGCGCGTGTGGTTGTCGGAGAGGGTCTCTCATGCACCCATCCGGTCGCCGGCCAGGCGGCGGGCGACCATGCCGACCTCCGCTCCGTCATGGACCGCATAGGACACACCCTCATCCAGACCACCCAGAAGTACCTCCATGCCCTTCCCGACGCCGACCAACGCAACCTCGACGCCTTCCGCCGCATCGCCGGACCTCCCCCAACCAGGCGGTATGACAGAGCCTGGCGACTCAGGTAGCGAGAAGTGACCCCCGATGCTGCACTAGCAATGCTGACAAGCACGACCGCGCAGGCGGCCAAACCGAGCGCGCGCCGACTACCGATCCTGTGGACGCAGATGAGATTCGAACCCCATGACTTCTCGTGGCACGAGACCCTTTCGTATATGGCACGAGACCCTTTCGTATCTCGCCGGATCTCGGAGGATCTCGGCCGACCGGCCCTGACCTGGACCGATGCCCACCACCGGTGACCGTGTCGACGCCGACCCTACCTCTGTGGCTCGGGTCATCTCGGAGATCCTCGGAGTCACTGGCGCGGAATAGTTGCGGAGTCCGTAGACCCGAGGAGTGTCAGCGCGTGACGGCGTACGCCAGTTGCACCTCGACGAGCTCTTGCAGCTTGTCGAAGTCGACTCCGAACAGGTCGCGCACGAGGACCTTGCCGTCCTCGATCACGCAAAGGCCGAGGGCGCAACGGCGCCAGTCACCTCAGCGGGAGGCGCACGTGGATCGGCCTTGACCACTCCCACCACGAAACGACGGGACTCCCCGTCATAGGCGGTCTCCACCGAGTCCGTCCTCCGAGCAAGTCGGGGTGCATGCGTATCGCGATGAGTGGATCGCCAGGGTCACGCGGACATCTGGCGCACTCGTTCGCCCCCCGGTCCTAGCATGAATCGACCTGGAGGGGTCGACGTGCAATGTTGCCTGCGGGCCCAGGAGGCGTGCCAGGCTCATCGCTACATGATGAGTCCGATCCGGCGCAGCCATTCCCGGATCTCGGGTCGAGCGCGTTGCGCCTCCTCGCCCCGGACGGCGACGCCTTCGCCGAGGGTGGAGCCGGCGCATGTGCGTGAGTAGTCGCGTTCGGTGGTGCCGAGCCCGCTCAGAGCGTAGGTCGTGAAGGGATGGATAGTCTTGCCGGTGAAGTCGTGGCTCTCTGCGAAGGTCGACATGATCATCGGCGCCCGGACGTTCCAGATCGGGCTCCCGACCAACACGACGTCGTACCGGTCGATAGCGGGCAGTGGGTTGGCGATCGCGGGACGTGCGGCCTCGTCCTGTTCACGAGTGTTTCGGTCGACCGTCTCCTCGTAGTCGTCCGGGTACGGTTCGACCGCCTCGATCTTGTAGACGTCGCAGGGGACGAGGTCTGCGATCATCCGGGCCACCACCTCGGTGTTGCCGACGTCCAGCCAGGTGCGATCGCCGTAGTAGTAGTAGTAGTAGTAGTAGTAGTAGTAGTAGTAGTAGTAGTAGTAGTAGTAGTAGTTCTCGCCCGGTCGCG
>WNGA01007263.1_pt1 | contig 15466 bp, 10 predicted proteins | sample 5400061 | NCBI WGS metagenome assembly WNGA01 (sample SAMN13153366, study PRJNA577476) | soil metagenome | isolation source: 100 cm soil or saprolite under grassland replicate 2 | place: USA:California | collected 2016-06-15
GCGGCCTGATTCGTCCGGCGGCAGGAGCGACGACACGTCGACGTCGAGCGCGAGCAAATCGCGAATCCCGTTGCGATATTCCGTGCGGTTGACGCGATGGAGCTCGGGAGCGCCGGCGAACGGATGCGCGGCCGCCGCGCGGTCGATGGCCATCTCCAGCGACTCGACCAGGGCCTTCGTACTCGCCGGCTCGGGACGCGGCGCGCCGGCGGGCGGCATCAGGCCCGCGCGCAACTTCCGTATCACGCGCTCCGACATCTCCGCGTTGCGCGCTGGCTCGTTCAGATCGATCGTGGTCCAGGAAAAGCCGCCGGATTTCCGCCGGTCGTTGTGACAGCCGGCACAGTACTGATCGACGAGAGCCTGCTGCGGCGAGGGCGCGGGTGCGGTCGGTGCCTGAGAGGCCATCAGGGCCTCAGCCGAAAGCAGCGCCACAGCGAGGCAGGCAGCCATCCTGTTCATGCATGTACCCAATCTGCGGGCGGACAAACCCAAAATGTAGTATGCGCCGGGTTGGGCGGCTGCGGCTACGGGTCCGCTGTCATTTTTTGTCTCTACCGGAACGTGCAATGCCTGTGTTTGGAGCAGGTTATGGCCGGCGCAAAAGATCCTCTCGAAGTTGGGCGTCAGGGCCGTGCGGTTCGGGATGTCGTAGTTGCTCCATCGAGCGGCGGGCGCCGCTTGTGCCAATCGGTCGTCGCTTCGTACGCATGGCTGACGCGGAACAGCGTCGATTTCGATCCCGGTTTGACATCGCTGCGCGCTGTGTCAGGCGGCTCCAGCTTTCCCGCCGGCCCGCCGCCGGGAACCGCCATTACGTCGCACCTTTGGAACGCACGCCGCATCTCGTCCATCAGGATCGTTCGGATGCGCATCGCCTTGATGTAATCGACCGCCGGATAGAACTTCGCCGCTTCGAGACGCTCGCGCACGAGCGGATCGAACAGCTCCGGCGTCTCCTTCAGCCGCTTCTCGTGGAAGCAGGCGCCTTCCGCCATCGCGATGATCCAGCCGGCAGACCCGGCGAGATTCGCGTGCGGCACCTCGACGTCGACCACCTTCGCACCCATGCCTTTGAGGTGATCGATTGCTGCGCGAACCGACTTCAGCAGCTCGGGATTCCCCTCGTCGAAGAAGTAATTGGTCGGCACGCCGATCCGCAGCCCCTTCACGTCGCCGGTGAGCGCCTTCGAGTAATCGGGCACTGGCTCGTGCGCGGCCGTCGCATCCTTCGGATCCGGCCCAGCGATCACCTGCAGCATCGCGGCGGCATCCGCGACGGTCTTCGCCATCGGCCCCGCGTGATCCAGCGTCCAGCTGAGCGTCGTCACGCCGTATCGGCTGACGCGCCCGTAGGTCTGCTTCAACCCGACGATGCCGCACATCGCGGCTGGATTGCGGATCGAGCCCCCCGTATCGGTGCCGATCGCGAGCGGAGTCATATACGCGGCGAGCGCGGCGCCCGATCCGCTCGATGATCCGCCTGGGTTGTAATCGGTATCCCACGGGTTCCGCGCCGGTCCGAACCCGGAGACGACGCCGCTCCCCATCGCGAACTCGAGCAGATTCAATTTGCCAATCATGATCGCGCCCGCGGCGTTCAGGCGCGTCGTGATCGTCGACTCGTAATTCGGCACCCAGTCAGCGGTGACCTTGGATCCGTTCGTCGTACGGATCCCCTTTGTCGCCAGGATGTCCTTCGGCGCGTACGGCAGCCCGTGCAGCGGACCGCGGTACTTGCCGGCCGTGATCTCTTTCTGCGCCTCGCGCGCGCGCGCGACCGCCTGGTCGGCGGTCACGCTGATGAACGCGTTCACCGTCGGATTGAGCGCCTCGATGCGATCGAGGTACGCGCGCATGACGTCGACCGGCGACACTTCGCGCGCCTTGATCAGCGCGGCGAGCTCCCGGCCCGATTTGAAGACGAGTTCGTTCGCGGCAGCCATCGCTCACCTCCGCCGCGCATCGAACATCGGCGCGGGCTCGACGAGATCATCGATCTCCAGATCGCGCACAATCTGAAATTGGTCAAGGTTGCGCTGCAGCGCCGTCTCGATCACCTTCAGGCGGTCGTTGCTGAAGTCTTCACCGATCACGGCGGAGGCACTGCGGAGGATGTCGGTCGACATCGGTTTGCGCGCTTGCGCGACGAGATCGAGCGCGGCAGGACCGGTGATTCCTGCAGCCGCGAGCACCTGCAGCAGCCGACGTCGACTGACCGCGGAAGTGGTACGAACCTTAGACATGGCGTCTCCAGAAGAAGGACGGCGCTATACCACCGCAGGCGCGCGTGGGTGTCAAGTACGGTGTATATGAAGGAATCTGCATCCCTCTTGTAAACTCCGGTGCCTCGTCCCGCGTTCGCATGCGAGGTTGTCGATCGCGACGATCTTCGTCGCGAAAAGCCGCTGTTGAAGTTTCGGACCTTCATCATCGGATTCAAAACTGCCGGGCTGCAGCAAATCACGCGAGACGGCGCGTCTCTGACGCCGCGTTTGTCGCCGCAACGAAATTTTCTAGACGCGTTCGGTCGCTTATGCGAGACTTCCGTTTCGCGCGGCCGCCGCCCGAAGGTGGCATCGGAATGCGTCCGTCAATCCCCTGACTGACGTCCGACGCAGGCGACCGCGGTTTTGTACGATTTTCCGCGAACAGGTCTCCAATCATCTGCCATCGCTCGCAATGAACTGCTGCATAGCCAGCGTTTTCCCGGAGAGAGACGCGTCACATGCGTTTGTGGACGACCTCCGCGATCCATGCGCGGAAACTTGCCAGACTTCTTGCCGCTGCTTTGTTCACAATCTGTTGGGCACACATTGTCGAGGCCGCCGATCTCACGGTTGCGTGGGACCCATCGAGCGACGGAAGCGCAATCGGCTACATCCTGCTCTACGGGACCGGACCGGGTGCGTACTCGCAGCAGATCGACGTCGGCGACACGACTTCGTACACGATCCACGGTCTGTCCGATGGCGTCACCTACTACCTCACGGTGCGCGCGTACGACGCGACTGGTGGGCTCAGCGACCCTGCTGACGAGGTCTCCGCGATGCCGCGGGGGGACGCGCACGACATTAATGGGGCGGCCCTTGCCCCAAGCGTCGGTTCTCCACAGCTAATCGGCACGCGCGTAACGTGGACCGCAAGCGCGACGGGCGGAGTCGAACCGTACGAATACCAATGGGCGATCTATCACGCCGGCGGCTGGACGATGTCGGCGTGGTCACACGCGTCGACGTGGACGTGGACCCCGTCGACAGCGGGTGATGACTATTTGGTCCGCGTTGCGGTGCGTAGCGCCGGCAGCAGCAGCGCAACGGGAGAATCGAGTTGGTCGGTGCCTTACAGAGTCACACCCCCGCCGGTGGCGCCAACCAGTTTTTGGGGCGACGCGCCGCCAGCACTTAGTGGATCGGTGGCAAGCGTCAGCTCCGTCGAACTCGGTGTCAAATTCCGCAGCGACGTCGCCGGCTACGTCACCGGTGTCCGCTACTACAAGACGACCGGCAACGCCGGGACCCACACCGCCCATCTGTGGACCGCGACCGGAACCTTGCTCGCGAGCGCGACCTTCGTTGCCGGAAGCGAGAAAGGCTGGCAGCAAGTGTTGTTCTCGTCGCCAGTCGCGATCAGCGCGGCCACAACCTACGTCGCATCCTATTCGTCGGAAGGGGGCGGGTACGCGTACACCTCGGATGCGTTCACCAGCGGCACGGATGCCCCTCCGTTGCACGCGTTGCCGAGCGGCGTCGACGGCGCCAACGGCGTGTACGTGTATGGCAGCGGCTTTCCTGTGAATTCGTGGCGCGACACGAATTACTGGGTTGATGTGTTGTTCGCGCGCAGCCGAACGGACACCACCGCGCCGGGCGTCACTATTTGGGGCGACGCCGTGCCACCATTGACCGACTTGCAGGAAAGCGGTGCCGCGGTCGAACTCGGCGTCAAGTTCCATAGCGACGCTGCGGGCTACATCACGGGCGTGCGCTTCTACAAAACCCCCGGCAACACCGGGACTCACACAGCCCATTTGTGGACATCGACGGGCACTTTGCTCGCGAGCGGCACATTTACGTCAGAAACAGCCGCGGGCTGGCAGCAGGTGTTGTTCGCCTCACCGGTGCCCATTACCGCCGAAAGCACGTACGTCGCGTCCTATTTCTCAGCAGGCGGTGGTTACGCCTACACAGTCGATAACCTCTGGACCGGCACCGATGCGGCTCCCCTGCACGTGGAAGCCAGTGGCGTCGGGAAAGGCAGCGGGGTTTTATTCCCTGTCAGCACGTGGCATAACACGAACTACTGGGTCGACGTGCTGTTTACCGGGACGCTGCATCAGTGAGACCGGCCGGCGACCGCGAGGCGGTGCAATGCGACACCGCCAGATCAAAAACTCTTGAGCGTGCTGCTTGCTGGGAACGCGATCGTCTCGGCCATGTCATCACCGCCGAAGATCGCACGGTGAAGGTCCTGCTCGAGAAGCCACGGCGAGCGCGATCGGAGCCGGAGCTTGCCGGATGAACGGGCGTGATCGTCGCGCTGCCGCCTGCGCGCGGACGATTCGAAGAGAAAGCTCCGGCAAGGTCAAGTGCAGCACGACGAAAGTCAGCTCAGTTGAATACTTTGGCGCGAGCCGTGGGCGCGATTTCCTTGCCACTACGACCGCAACTGGTTCTGCCGCAGGAAGTTGCAACGAAGCACCAGATTTGCTGCATCAGTCCGCCAACCGGCACATCCATTGCTCGACAGCAGTGCCCCCTGAGAATCCCCTATCGTGGTCACAGTCGCCTAGCACTCGGGGCATTCCGCGAATCCACATGACGGATCTGTTTCATATTGAACAGACGAGCTGGTTATCGATTCCTGCGTGAAATGAGCGACGGCGCACCGCGAAAGGCGTGGCCCAGCGCCATTTACCACAGCGATCACGACGACGTTTTGAGCCGAGCCTGTCCGGCTCGCCTTGCCGCGCTTCAGGTCCGACGTTTTAGTAGTCCCCGAGTGTCCGCGCAGCTGAAACCTGTCGCCGAACTCTGCCTGTACCCGAAAAGACGACGATGCAATCCAATGTAGTATCATCACTACATGAAGCTCGGGCTCCGCGAAGCCAATCAGCAGTTTTCGAAGGCGATCAAGGCGGTCCGCGCGGGCAGGGAAGTGGTCCTCACCGAGCGCGGGCATCCGATTGCCGTCATCAAGCCGATCAAGGAACAAGACCGTCTCGAAATCGCCCTGCAAGCGATGGTCGATGATGGCTTCGTCAGGCCTGCCACCCGAAAGGGACCCACGCCGGCGCCGCGCTGGCGGCCGGTCAAGGTCAAGGGCAAGCCGCTCTCCCAGACGATCCTCGACGATCGCGACGACCGCGCCTGAGTCGTGTCGTGGGCCTATTTCGATACGAGCGCACTCATCAAGCGCTATGTCGACGAAAAAGGTCGACGCGAGGTTCTGCAGCTTCTGCGTCGCCACAATTGCGTCACGTCCGCGGTGCTGTCGGTGGAGCTCGGAAGCGCCTTGCGCCGTCGAGTGACTGACGGAACTCTTGACGAGAGGCGAGTACCCGAGATCTTGAAGCGGTTTGCCGTCGACTGTGCGTTCTGGGCGTTGGTCGAGGTCACTGAAGACGTGCTGATTGCCGCGGAGAAACTGGTCGCCAAGCATTCGCTCCGGACACTTGATGCCATTCATGTCGCATCCGCGCAACTCTTCGCTGCCCGGATGGCAACGTCGGAGTTGATCTTCGTAAGCGCCGACACACGCCAAACGGCAGTCGCAGCTGCCATAGGACTGCCGACGAGGGACATCGGATCCTGAGCAAAGCTACTCACGCGCGTCGCGGGGCGTCGGGGATAACACTCTGAGATCCGGTCTGTTCGCTGATGCCTTGCTCGGAGCCACTTATCGACAAGTTCACATCGTTCGTGTGAATCATCACCGTCACTGCGCGGACACCATTTAATCTTCCACGCAGGTTTTCATGCGCGACACGTCCGACGATCTGCGATCAAGAAATCACGTCGCGACCGCCGACGGTGGTCATCGATTCGAACGCGGGGACGAGTGGCGTCCTTCTCCAGTCGCCGCTCGTCAGCGCGTCAACCGTGACGCTCCAGTGGACACCGGCCTCGGGTGCTACTGATTACCTGCTGGAAGCCGGAAGCGCGTCGGGACTGTCTAATCTGTACAACGCGTCGGTGGGGCGCATAACCATGCTCTCCGCTACGGCGCCAGCGGGCACGTACTACGTTCGCGTTCGTGCTCGCACCGCCGCGGGCATTGGGCCGGTCTCGGACGAAGTGAGTTTCTCGGTAGGTCCCGGCGGGTGCACGCTCGCGCCGCCCGCACCGACTGGACTGACGGCGTCGGTAGTCGCGGGCGTCGCCAGCGTCCGCTGGAACGCCGCTCCCGCGGCGTCGTCGTACATCGTGCGGGCCGGACCGGTGGCGGGCTCATCGTCCTTCTTCGACGGCGACGTTGGTCCGAGCCTCAGTGTGTCATCTCCTGTTGCCGCTGGGTTTCGCGCGTAGGTGCGCGTGTACGCGGTCAACTCTTGCGGCGCGAGCCCGGCTTCGACAGAAATGCTGGCGCAATAACGAAACGTCGTGGCTTTCGAACGGCATCGAGCTGTGTCGGCAATGCCGAATGCGGTTCCAACTGACCGCCCCGATCAGCGGCCCATTACGAGCTTGCTGAGCGGGTATCCCACAAATGCCAGCAGGAGCGTATGCACCAGGAACAAGATGGCGCCGTGTCGCACCATCGTGGACACGCGCAAGTAACCAGACCCTGCGACGATGGCGTTGGTCGTGGTGCCTGAAGGCAGCATGTAGTCGAGCGACGGACCGATCCCGAGGACGATTCCCAACGCAACCGGATCCGCCACGGCAAGTCCCTGCGCGAGTGTCAGGCCGAGCGGGACGAAGATGGCCAGCGTCACCATGTTGGAGATCACGCTCGTCACGAGAATGACGCCGGCACACATCGCCAGCACGAAGCTGTATTCCGACAGGCTGGCGAGTGATGGCTGCAGCACCACGCGCACATATTCCGGCACGCCCGTGACGTCTTCACCGACTGCGGTTCCCAGTCCCATCACACCGCCGATGAAGATCACCAAACCCCAATCCACTCCCTGCATCCACTCGGGCCATGTGAGCACGTAGCGCCGCTCGGCGTCGCGAATGGGAATGAGGCACATGGCAACCGGAATGAGCAGCGCCGGCACGCTCATGTGCAGGTTCCGCTGCAGCACGTCGGCGATCTGACGCGGCGCGACGAAGCGCGCGAGGTCGGGGAGGAACCACAACAGGATGGCGAGCAGGAACCACGCAATGGCCCAGCGCTCGCGCGGCGGCATCGGGCCAAGCTGCCGGCGCGCCTCCGCAATGAACCGCGCCGTCTCGGGCCGCGCAAACGCGTCCGACCCGACGGGCACGCGGAAGCGGAACACCAACAGGGCCGATGCAAGAAAGACGATCGTCAACGCTGTTCCAATCACCGTCCACTGCAGGAACGAGACGGTGACGCCCGTGGCGGACGCAATCAGCGCGATCGCCGGCGCATTGGTGCCGTTTCCAACCGGCGTCGCGATGCCGCCGATGTTCGCCGCCCACGCGATGCCGAGCGTATTCGCTTCGACGACCGGATCGGTGTCCTCGACGTGGAGCATGTCGTAGATGGTGAGCGCGAGCGAGAGCCAGATGACCGCGACGACGGTGTTGGCCATGAAGGCGCTCATCGCCGTGGCCGACGCCAGGAACATCATTACGAAGCCTCGCGAGCTGCCGCGAGCCCAGCGCGCGTCGAGGAAGGCGAGCGCAAACCGTCGATTCACACCGGTGGCATCGAGCGCGGCAGCGAGCCCGAACGATCCGATGACGAACCAGAGCACCCAACTGCTCGAGTGGGCGAACGCCTCGTTCACGCTCATGGCACCCGCCGCCACGCCGAGCCCCAGGACGGCAAGTGTGGTGAACGCAAGCGGCAGCGGCGTCGCGACCCACCAGATCACGGCCAGCGCGAGCAGGCCAAGCCGTGCCATGCCGACGTGCGTGATTGGCGCCGGCGCAGGGAGCAGGAACATCACGGTGAAGACGACGATGCCGGCCGCGATTGCTGCGATGTGTCGAGGTGCCAGCGCCGTCGCGCTCACGCGCGCGTACCGGCCCAGCGAAATGCCAACAGATCGAGCTCGGCCCTGAGGTCGCGCACTTCGGCGACGTCGGTGGCGTCGAGGCTGCGCGTGGGATGACGCACACGCGCCGAGGCGATGATGCCCGCGTCGAAAAGGTTTTGCTTCATGACCGCAACGCCAAGGCCGGGCTGAAGCTCGTAGCGAATCAGCGGCAAGGCGCGGGTGAACTCGTGGCGAGCAAGCTCCATGTCGCCGCGTTGATACGCCGACCAGATTCGGATGAACACGTCGGTCATGTCGCACCCGGGCATCGTGCCAACGGCGCCGCGGGCGAGCTCCTCGAGCACGAATTGACCGTTCAACCCGCCAAACAGAACCAGGGTGTCCCCCGCTATGAGGCGGAGCTTCGCGACCTTCGGCGACGTGGGCGGCGCCTCCACTTTTACGAGCCGTACGCGCTCCAGCTCGCGGCCCATTCGGGCCAGGAGGTCGAGCCCGATCGGCACCTGCGTCATGAGCGGCGCATCCTGCACCATGATCGGGATGCGCACGGCCCGTGAGATTGACGCGAAGTAGTCGTAGATGCCGTCGGCGTCGGGCTTCACGTAATGCGGCGGCGTAATCATCAGTGCCGAGGCTCCAGCCGCTTCTGCTTCGCGACTGAGTGCCACTGCGGCATCCGTACCGGTGTGTCCGCTGCTCACGACGACGGGCACCGCGCCGTGGACCTCGTCGATGATCACGCGCATCAGCTGTCGGCGCTCGTCCTCCGTGAGCGTGTACCCCTCGCTGGCGTTGCCGAAGATGCCAATGCCGTGAGCGCCGCTCTCGATCACGAACCGTACGAGCCGGCGCTGGCTCTCCACGTCGATACGGCCATCGTCGTGAAACGTGGTGTTGATGATGGGAAAGATTCCGGCGAAGGCCGTCATGAGGCGTGGAACTCCGTGGGCACGTCGGCAGGCGCGGTGCTGTCCTCCGCCTGAGTCCCGAGATTCCGCAGGTCGTGTACGAGCGAATCAGCCGCCCGCCGGATATGCGAGCGCAACGCCGCCACCAGGCCGGCGGCATCGCCTTCGTCGAAGGCAGCCACGACCGCGAGGTGCTCCTCGAGCTCCGACGCGAGCCGTGTTTTCCAATCTCCATGTCCCAGGTGGACGCGTGCGATCTGAATGTGCGCGTCGAGACTCTCGTACATCTGCACGAGGCGACGACTCCCTGAGAGCGCGACGATCAGCTTGTGAAACTCGGCATTGCGCGCCGCGTGTGTGAGCCGCGCGTTGCTGTCGTCGCTGGGCTCCGCGATGGCTTCGGCCAGCTGACGCAGCCGCGCGACGTCGGCCGCTGTCGCGCGCGCAAGCGCCTTTTCCGCAGCGAGGCATTCGAGCGCGCACCGAATCTCGAACGCCTCCGCCACATCGTCAGGCTGCAGGACCGCCACGAACGTGCCGCTGCGAGGACGGATTTCGATGAGCGCGTCGGCCTCCAGACGGGTGAGCGCGTCCTTCACGGGCGTCAAACTGACGCCCATTTCGCTCGCGATGGCGTGGACGTTCAGGCGCTGCCCTGGGGCAAACGACCGCGACAGGATGGCCATGCGAAGCGCCTCGTACACCTGGTCGCTCGTGCGGTGGCGAGAAAGAGCGGGCAGTTGAGCCACGGTTGTCTGGAATAGCTTAGAGGCAGCGGCTAAAAATTTCAAATTTAATATCTGAAATTTTTTACTTTACAGGCACATGAGCCAGTCCTATGATGCCCAGACGTGACTTCTTTGTCGCATCAGCCCTCTGACCCTGGAGTTGTTGCCATGCTGTCTGGACAACGGTCCCCCTGGCTCCTCGGCGTGATCTTCACGCTTCTTGCCGCTCCGCTGATGGCGCAAGGCCTTCAGACCACGATTGTCGGACTGGTGCGCGACGATTCCGGCGGCGTCATGCCGGGCGTCACGATCGTGGTCACCAATCGCGCCACCGGTGTGTCCCGGACAAGCGTCACGGGCGCCGACGGTAACTATTCAGTCACATCGCTTGTGCCCGGTGCCTATGACGTCACCGCGGAGTTGTCCGGCTTCAAGAGCGCTCGCCGCGAAGACGTACCGGTCCAGTCCGATACCACGGTTCGCGTCGATTTCACGCTGGCCGTGGGCGGCATCGGCGAAACGGTCGTCGTCGAGGCGGAAGCGGTAACCCGGATCCTGCGCACCGAGGACGCGTCGCTTGGAACAGTGCTCAACGAAAGTCAGGTGCAGGGCCTGCCCGTCAAGAACCGCAACTTCATCGCCCTCGTCCAGCTTGTGCCGGGCGCCACGGAATCGCTCGAGGGCAACCAGAACACACTTGGTCGCACGCAGCCGCTGAACCTCTCGGTACACGGACAGCGGCACTTCGACAACAACATTCGCCTCGACGGGGTCAGCATCATCGCTGGCTTCGCCAACGGCAGCACGTTCATTCCCTCGCTCGAATCGCTGAAAGAGGTGAGCGTGCAGACGGGCCAGTACGGCGCCGCCTATGGGATGTACTCGGGGGCGCAAGTGGACATGGTGGTGAAGTCGGGACAGAACACGCCTCACGGCAGCGCGTTCCTCTATCACAGGAACGACGAGCTGAATGCGCGCCGCTATTTCGATCAGGGGCCGCCGCCGCCCTTCAACTTCAATCAGTTCGGCGCCACGCTCGGCGCCCCGATTCTCCGTAACCGTACGTTCTTCTTCTTTGGATACGAAGGCACGCGCAGCGACCGCGAGACGACGGGGACAACCACCGCTGCGACGGAAGCGTTCCGCCGCGGTGATTTCTCGGCCCTGTCCACCGTGATTCGCGACCCGTTCACGCAGCAGCCGTTCCCCGGCAACATCATTCCTCCCATCCGTCTCTCGCCGCAGGCACAGGCGCTGATGAAGTACATTCCGCTGCCGACACGCGAGGGGCTCGCGAACAACTACGTCGCGACCTCCGCAACCGACGAGAAGGAGAACCAGTACTTCGGCCGCGTGGACCACCAGTTCTCCTCCACGACCTCGCTTTTCGGCCGTGTCGCGGTCCGCAAGGCCACGATCGACACCGTACAGCTCAATCCCAATTTCAAGAGCTTCGGCCAGCCGGAGAACCAGAACTACGCGATCGGCCTGACGCACGCACTGTCGGCGCGGTGGCTGCTCGACGTGCGCGGGTCCTTCGTGCGTGAGTCCACGCCCAACCAGACGGGCCGCGAAGGCGCCGACATCGACCCGCTGCGCGACTTCGGGATCAGCGGCTTGAACCTGAGCGACCCGCTGCTGCGCGGCATTCCCTCGGCCGCCGTCACCGGCTACATGGGCACGGGCGAGACGTTCGCCAACCCTCGCCTGCTGTATGAGAATCCGGAACTGCAGCTGCACAGCGTGGTCGAGTTGCCGGGCCACTCGATTCGCACCGGCGTCGAGGTGTTCCGCCGGCGCACCGACTTCTTCTCGGTGAATGCGCGCAACCAAGGCTCCTTTACGTTCAGTGGCCTGCTCACGGGCAACGCGTTTGCGGACTTCGTGCTCGGCCTGCCCGACCAGACGGGCCGCATTCCAAACGTCGCGCGCGTGTCGCTGCGCCAGCCTCACTTCTACGGCTATGTTCAGGACGACTGGCGCGCGCATCCGAACCTCACCATCAATCTGGGGCTGCGCTACGAGTACGCCGGTTCCACGGAGGACGCGCTCGGCATCGCTCGCAACCTCGATGTCGACACGTTGCAGCTGTTTCCCGCGCCGGGCGAGACCGCGCCGCTTCACGACTCGCATCACGACTTCGCTCCGCGCGTAAGCGCCACGTATCGCATGGGAGAGGCGACAGTCATCCGCGCCGGCTACGGTCTCTATTACACACAGCCGACGATGGCCAACGTGGCGTTGATGTTCAGGAATCCGCCGTACAACCGCGAGGATGTGTTCAACACGGTTCGCACCAATCCCACGTTGACATTGGCAAACGGTTTCCCTGAGGGCAGCGTGGCCGGCTCCACGGCGACACCCACCATCACGACCGTGTCGCAGGACTACGGTCCTGGCGACGCGCAAGTATGGAGCGCCAACGTGCAGCGGCGACTCCAGGGCGAGTGGGTGGCCGAGGTCGGGTATGTCGGGTCGAAGACGACCGGACTCGACAATGCCTGGACCTATAACACGCCGCCGCCCGGACAAGGCGCTGTGCAAGCGCGCCGGCCGATTCCGACCTTCGGCGACATCCGCGTGTTCGGCACCGATGGCCGCGCGGAGTATAACGGCCTCCAGGTGCGCGGTCAGCATCTCGACTTCTACGGGATGAACGTGCTGGCGAGCTATACCTACTCGCAGTGCCACGACACTCGCAGCTCGCCTGCCACGAGCACCGTCGGCACGGAGGACCAGGAGCCGCAGAATCAGTACGATCGTTTCGACGGGGAGTGGGGACGCTGTGCCGTCGATTTCCGCCACGTGTTCAAGTTCAACACGGTCTACCGTGTGCCGGTTGGCGACAAGTTGTCCGGCTTCGCGCGAGGGGTGCTCGCCGACTGGCAGATAGGCGTTGGAGTGAACCTGCACTCGGGCGGCCCCTTCAATGTCATCGTCAGCGGCAATCCCGCCAACACGTCGCGCGGCGTGATCCGTCCGAATCTGGTGGGCGATCCGAATCTTCCTGCGGGCCAGCGCACCGTGTCGCAGTGGTTCGATACGTCCGCGTTTACCGCTCCGGCGCCGTTTACATTCGGCAACGCCCCGCGCAACGCCGTGGAAGGCCCGGGCCGCAAGCTCGTCGACATCAATTTCCTGAAGAGAGTGCGGTTCGGCACGAATGCGCTGGAGTTCCGCGTCGATCTGTTCAACGTCTTCAACACGGCACAGTTCAACACGCCGGGACGCACGTTTGGCGCGCCCGGGTTCGGCACCATCACGTCCACCGGGCCTGCGCGCGAAGTGCAGCTCGGGGCGCGATTTACGTTCTAACCCCTCAATTCACTTGTGTTGACAATCGTCGCACCGAGGTAATCCCATTGTCTGAGTCGAAGAAACCGTTGTTTGAACTTCTTGACGCCGTTGGCGCGGTCCACTCAAGTGACCTTTGGGATTAAGTATGAGGCGACGACGCTTCCTCGCATGCTCCGCGCTGGCGGCCGGCGCCGCGGTGGCGTCGCGACCGTGTGAGGCGATCGGTCGGCTCGAGGCGCAACCCGACGTGGCCCGGGCGCTGCGCGGCACGGGCCCGTTGACGATCAAGGCCATCGACCCGATCGTGATCCGCGCACCGCGCGATGGCGCGCCGCCGGAAGGGCCGGTGTCGCTGGGAGCCGTCGGATCCACGACCGGCGGACAAGGTGTCTGGAATCGGCTCGATCACGCGAGCCCCTCGCGCACGCCTGGGGTCGAGCAGGCGACACTCGTCAAGATCACGACCAGCCAGGGGCTGATTGGCTGGGGCGAGTGCCACGCGCCCGTGGCGCCGAGGATGCAGTCGCGGATCATCGCGGACCTGTTTCGGCCGCTCCTCGTCGGCCAGGACGCACGGCAGGTCGAGGCGCTCTGGCAGCGAATGTATCGGAGCGAACGGGTGCGCGGCTATTCAACGGGTGCGCACCTGGAAGCCATCGCGGGGATCGATCTTGCGCTGTGGGATCTCCTCGGCAAGTTCGCCGGCGTTCCTGTCTACCAGCTTCTCGGCGGCGCGTATCGCACGCGGATCCCGACCTACGCCACGTTCTCGGGCACGTACACCGGGCGCGATCAGGGCAAGGTCGTGAGCGAGCAGGCGCGCAAGATGGCGGCCTCTGGATTCACCGTGCTGAAGCTCGCGTTGCGGCAGGGACCCGGCAGCGACGAGCTCGAAACGGTGAAAGCCCTGGCCGAGGCGCTCGCGCCCAACGCCCAGGTCGCGGTGGACGCGCTCGGCGCATTCACGCTGAACGAGGCGGTGCGCATGGGACACGAGCTGGACCGCATCGGCAACATTGCCTGGTTCGAGGATGCGCTCGTTCCCGACGACCTGCCTCGCTATCCGGAGCTCGCGCGCGCCGTGGACACCGCAATCTGCACCGGCGAAATGCTCTCGACGCGCTACCAGTTCCGCGATCTCCTCATGCAGCGCGGCGCAGACATGGTGAACCCTGACGTCGGGCGCGCCGGCGGCATCACGGAATGTCGTCGCATCGCCTGGATCGCGGACGCCTTCGGCGCGCTCTGGGCACCGCACGTGAGCACCGGCTCCGCGCCGTACATGGCCGCGTCAATCCACCTGGCGGTCTCCTCACCGAACTGCGCCATGATGGAGGTCTACGACGGCAACAAGCAGGACGGTCCCTTCGGCAACGCGCTGCTCCAGGAGCCGCTCGACATGGGACCCGGCTATGCCCGCGTGCCGGAGCGGCCGGGACTTGGCGTCAATTTCGACGAGCGCGCGCTCGCCAAGGTCACAGTGGCGTGATGTCGATCCCGTCATTGTCCTCTCATCAGCCGCGGCGATGGACGAGACGTGATCTGCTCGACGTGTCGCGCGCGCGCAAGGCGCAGGGTGCCGCTCGCGAACGACAGGAGCGCAGCGACGCGCTTCGGCCGCTGACGATTGCGCGCGTCGAGCCGGTTATCATCCGCAACCCGCCGAGACCGATTGCCTTCGATGAACCGCTGGAGCTGCCGCCAGTTGGCGATCTGACGGGGGGCGTAGGGCTCTGGAATCGCCTCGATCATGCAAGCCCCACGCGATTCAAGGAGTTCGAGCAAGCGGTGCTCGTGAAGATCACGACGGACCAGGGGCTGGTCGGCTGGGGTGAGTGTCACTCGCCGTCGGCGCCGCGCATGCATCAGCGCGTCATCACCGATCTCTTCGCCCCCCTACTCCGCGGACAGGATGCCCGCCGTATCAACGGCCTCTGGGAGCGACTGTTCACGACAGAGCGCGTTCGGGGGTACCTCACCGGTGCGCAATTCGAAGCGCTCGCCGGTGTCGATCTCGCGCTGTGGGATCTTCTCGGCAAGGCGCTCGGTCTGCCGGTGCACCAGTTGCTCGGCGGCACGTATCGACCGGCGCAGCCGCTCTATCGTGGCATCGGAGGGTCGACAACCGGCGAGCTCGTGGCCGACGCCAAGGCCGCGGTGGTCAGCGGCATGCACGTGGTGAAGATGAGTTACCGCAAGGGGAAGGGCACCGAGGATTTCGATCGGGTGGCGGCGGTCGCCGAATTCATGAAGCCGCACGGCCAGGTGGCCGTCGACTCGCTCGGCGCGTTCAAGCTGTACGAAGCGGTGCAAGTGGGACGCCGGTTCGATCGCCTGGGAAATGTCGGCTGGTTCGAAGATGCCCTGCTGCCCGACGATCAACCCGCGTATCCGCT
>WNGA01018817.1_pt1 | contig 15465 bp, 14 predicted proteins | sample 5400061 | NCBI WGS metagenome assembly WNGA01 (sample SAMN13153366, study PRJNA577476) | soil metagenome | isolation source: 100 cm soil or saprolite under grassland replicate 2 | place: USA:California | collected 2016-06-15
TCGGGTCCCGCGGCGCTTCGGCCGGCCAGACGCGGACCGCCTCGACCAGCGCGTCCTGCACGGCGTCCTCGGCCGCCGCGAAGTCGGCTCCGCGGCGGACGAGGATCCCGAGCACGCTCGGTGTGAGGCTCCGGAGCAGGACCTCGTTCACCTCAGAGGTCACTCCGTGATGGTGGGCGGCTCGGCAAGGAACGGGCGGACCTCGAGCCACTCGTGGATCGGCTTGCCGCCCGCCCCAGGGGCGGCCGAAAGGTCCCCGGCCAGCTCGATGGCGCGCTCGTAGCTGTCGACGTCGATCACCATCCAGCCGGCGATGAGGTCCTTGGTCTCGGCGAACGGGCCGTCGGTGACCGGCGGGCGACCCTCGCCGTCGTACCGGACGAACGTCCCCTCGGGCGCGAGCGCCTGACCGTCGACGAACTCGCCGGTCCCCTCGAGACGGGCCGCGAAGTCGCGCATGTACTGCACGTGGGCCGAGATCTCCTCCGGCGTCCACTGGTCCATCGGCACGTCGTTGACCGAAGCCGGGGCGCCGCGGTAGTGCTTGAGCAGCAAGTACTTAGCCATAGTGTTTCTCCTCGGTGCTGGTGCGACCCATTTTGGTCGCGTTCACCGCGGGGACGGAGCCAGTCACGGGTTCTCGACATCGCCGTCCGAATTTTTTTTGGGCTCTCGTGGATGAGCCTGGGTGCGCCGTCTCGCGGTGTCCGGGTCCGCGGTCATGACACGTCGGCCCACCCGCCGCGCCGCGCGAGCAGCCGCGCGCTGCTGGCGTAAGGCCTTGACACATACTGTGAGCGAGCGCACTCTCAACGTAACTGGGGGTTTGCCGGGGGGCGACCGTTGAGCGGCCGGTGATGCCGTTCGGAGTTCTCCACCACATCCTGCTCGCGCACCTGCGCGGGCGGGCGATGGTGCGTGGGCGCGGTAGTCGCCGGGCCGGCACGCCGTACATCGGGAACGTGCGAAACCCCTTACACACAAGGGGGAGAACGGTCATGGCAGCACGGAAGACAACCGGCACCAAGGAACGGGGATACGTCCTCGAGGTGCCACTCGACGCGACCGCGATCGGCAAGGGGGAAGCGCAGGAGTTGCGCGTGGTCGCGATCGGCAAGGGCGGGACGGCGGCCATGGAGACGGTCACGGTCCGCGCGGGCGGCCAGCAGTCGGTAGCGCTGTCGTTCGCTGAGCAACCCGGGGCGCTCCGGGTCCTCGTCGGACCGGCGAGCGCCAGCGACGAGGAGCTCACGCAGTCACAGACGATCGCGGTCGACGTGCCCGGCCGGGTCTGGAAGGACACGAAGGCGGTCATCGACCCGATCCGGATCAGCCCGTACTTCTGGTGGTGGTGGCCGTTCTGGTGTCGCGAGTACGTCGTCCGGGGGCGGGTGGTGTGCGCCGACGGCAGCCCGGTGCCGGGTGCGTTGGTGTGCGCGAACGACGTGGACTGGCTGTGGTGGTGGTCCAGCACCGAGCAGGTCGGGTGTGACACCACGGACATCAACGGCGCGTTCGAGATCAAGTTCCGCTGGTGTTGCGGACGCTGGCCCTGGTGGTGGTGGAAGTACCGCGCGTGGAAGTTCGACCCGATCCTCGTCGACCGGATCAAGCCGGTGCTGGAACGCGACCCGCGGATCGAGCTCGGACGGACCACGGCACAGCCGAGCCTGGAGCCCTTCAGCAAGCTGCTCGCCGCCGAAGGCATCCCGACGAACAAGCCGCTGACCGCCCACGACGCGCCGCGGCTGGAAGGCCTGCGGGACAAGCTGCTCGCCGTACTGCCGGCCGCGAGCGAGCTGGAAGCGCTGCGGGTGTGGCCGTACGTGCCGTGGTGGCCGTGGTGGGACTGCACGCCGGACCTGATCTTCCGGGTCACGCAGGACTGCGACCAGCCCGGCACGGTGATCTACGACGAGTCGGTGCTGCAGACGCGCTGGAACGTCACGAACCCGCTCGACGTGACCCTGGTCGCGAACGACCTCGCCTGCTACCGGCCGATCTGCCCGGAACAGCCGTGCCACGAGGGCGAGTGCCTCGACATCTCGAGCATCTGCGGGGCCTCGATCGACACGATCGGCGGCAACCCCGGCGCCGATCCGGCTCCGGTGGGATACCTCTACCCGAACGCCGTGCCGGCCGGGAACCCGGTATGGAACGGTGACCGGCCGTTCGCCGGCGGCGTGACCGTGCACAAGGCGAACGTCATGACCGGCGTCGACTACTACGAGATCGAGGTCGACTCCGGTGGCGGCTTCGGGCCGATGCCGCCCGGCGGGGCGGTCAGCTTCAGCCGGCACTGGCTGCGGCCGCCCGGTCCGTGGAACCCGCTGTGGACCCACGGCGACGTGGGCTTCCCGTTCACCACTATGTCGGGGCACCTCGTCGTCGAGAGCCGCGAGCACTACGAGGCGACGACGGGCCTGCCGACGGCGGCGTTCTGGACCACCAACGCGGACCTGGTCGTGCCGATCGACTCGACGAAGTTCGGCGACGGCACCTACCGGTTCCGGGTGGTCGGCTGGCACGACGGCGGGGGCGGCACGATCACCGACCCGCGGGTGCTGCCGGTCTGCGAGACCGAGATCGAGAACGGCTGGGTGCTCACCTTCGACAACCGGCTCGAGCCGGACCCGGCGCACCCGACCAGCCCGACGCACCCGTGCGGTGCAGGCACCGTGCACAGCTGTGTCACCGAGCCGGACACCGACGTGATCGCGGTACGGGTCAACGGTGTCGAGGTTTCGCCGTGCGAGGTGGTGTCGGACCGGACCGGCGTGCTCGAGATCGACTTCTTCGCGAACGATCCGGACGGGCACCTCGCTCTCTACGAGCTCAAGGCGACGTACGCCGAGAACGCCGAGGTCCAGCTGCTGCCGCTGCGCACCCTGCCGGGGGCGTCACTCACGCTGCTGTCCGGCGACTACGTCGGGCCGACGTACGGCGAGGCACTCGGCCAGGGTGCCGCGCAACCGACCTGGCGCGGCGGCACGATGCGGCTGGTGGTGCCGGCCGCGGCGGCCTTCCCGGAGCCGTGCTGCTACCAGCTCGAGCTGCGGGCGTGGAAGCGGACGGTCGTCAGCTGCTCCGGCAGTGCCGATCACCACAACCTGTCCGAGTACACGATCGGCGTCGGCGTCTGCGGACCTCGCGACGACGTGCCGGTCGGCCACGGCATCGTCGAGGCCCGGGGGTGAACGGTACGGCTCGCCTCGTCCTGGCCGGCCTCGCGACCTGGCGGGTGACCCACCTGCTGGCGTACGAGGACGGCCCGGGCGAGGCGGTCGTCCGGCTCCGCGAGGCGGCGGGGCCGGGCCTGCTCGGCCAGGCGCTCGACTGCTTCGACTGCCTGAGCATGTGGGTCGCCGCGCCTCTGACGCCGTACGTCGTCAGGCGCGGCCGGCCGAGCGAGCTGTTGGTGACCTGGCTGGCGCTGTCCGGCGCCGCCTGTCTGGCCGAACGGCTGGCGGGCGGCACCGCGACAGTTGCCTTCGACAACGACATGGAGGACGACGATGAGCTGCTGCGGTAAGGGCCGCGCCGCGGCCACCAAGATGTACGGCGCGGCATCCGCAACGCCCGGCACGATCCGGGCCGGCACCGGCCGGACCGGCACGCCTGGCGCGACACGATCCGGCCCGGGTACCACCCGGCTGCGCTACACGGGCACCCGCCCGGCCAGCGTGCGTGGCAGCGCGACCGGGCGGACCTACGGGGTGCGCCGCGGCGACGTGCTGCCGATCGACACCCGCGACGTGTCCGCACTACTGCGCACCGGCCTGTTCACCCGGGCTTGACCTGGCGGCACGTCGTACCAAGTCATCACTTCCCGGTCCGCCTCGTGTGTGCGCGGACTGCCAGGTCGGCCTCGTGTGTGCGCGGATCCACTTCGCCGGCAGGGTTTCCACGGCAGTTTTCGCACACGCGAGGCCGACCTGTGGAACTGCGCACACACGACCGGGATGCGACGCCAGCTGCAGGGATCACCCGGGCCTGACCCGGCGGCGCGTCGTACGCACGTCAGCGGGAGCTGAGTGGGGCTTCGAGGGAGCCGTAGCGTTCCATGCGCTGCCAGCGGAGGCGGTAGCCGGTGAGCGCGGTGAAGACGGACTGGATGACGACGAGGTACATCAGCTGGCGGTAGACGAACTGCTGCAGCGGGAGACTCCACAACGGCCGGGCCGACTCGCCGTCGAGCCGGAACGCGTACCAGCCCATCGCGCCCTGGAGCCCGAGGAAACCGAGCCAGAGCGCGAGGATCCGCAGCGGGTCGAGGAAGAACATGCCGTAGACCGCGAACACGTCGACCACCGGCGCGAGCAGTGGAAGCAGCACCTGGAAGAGCAGTAGGTACCCGAGCCCGCGGCGGCCGAGCTTGCCGGCCTGGCCGCGCTGGACGAGCGCGCCGCGGTGCTTCCACATCGCCTGCATAGTGCCGTAGCACCAGCGGTAGCGCTGCTTCCACAGCGCGCCGAGCGTGGCCGGCGCCTCGGTCCAGGCCACCGCACGCTCCTCGTACACGACCCGCCAGCCGTCGCGGCACAGCGCCATGGTCAGGTCGGTGTCCTCGGCCAGGGTGACCTCGCTGACCCCGCCGATCCGGCGCAGCGCGGAGCGCCGGAACCCGCCGATCGCGCCCGGCACCGTCGGCATGCACTCGGCCAGGTCGAACAACCTGCGGTCGAGGTTGAAGCCCACGACGTACTCGATGTGCTGCCAGCGGCCGAGCAGGCCGCCGCGGTTGCCGACCTTGGCGTTGCCGGACACCGCTCCGACCCGCGGGTCGGCGAAGGGCTGCAGCAGCGCGCGCACCGAGTCCGGTTCGAACACCGTGTCGCCGTCGACCATCACCAGCAGCTCGCAGGACGCGGCGGCGATACCGGCGTTGAGCGCGGACGGCTTGCCGCCGTTCTCCTGGCGGATGACGCGTACGCCGGGCAGCCGCAGCGACTCGACCAGGTCGGCCGTGCCGTCGGTGGAGCCGTCGTCGACGACGATCACCTCGACCGGGTGGTTCGACGCGACCAGCGAGCGCACCGACGCCTCGATCCCGGCGCGCTCGTTGTACGCGGGCACGATCACGGTGGCCGGGGCGGTCACCGGGCGGCCCCAGCCGGCGCGCCGCATCCGGGCGTGTTTGCGGGCGGCGACCAGCATCGCGACGGCGCGCAGCAGGCTGAGCGCGGCGGCCGCAAAGAGCAGCCAGGTGATCAGCACCATCACCGCGTTGCTCACGTCCAGCGCCCCGATCAGGGCGCGGCCCTGCCAGCGGTCGGCGATCCCGGCGGGCTGGACCGCGGACTGCAGCCCGGCCGTGTCGGTCACGGTGCCGAACCGGAACCCGCGCGCCTTCAGCCGCGGCACCAGGACCCGCAGCGCGGCCACGGTCTGGGACCGGTTGCCGCCGCCGTCGTGCAGCAGCACGATCTGCCCGGCCGCGGTGCGCGGGGTGGCGCGCGCGACGATCGCGTTGATCCCCGGCGTGCTCCAGTCCTTGCTGTCGAGCGTGGACAGCACGGTCAGGTAACCCTGGTCACGGGCGCGCTCGAACGCGGCCCAGTCGGTGTTGGTGACCTCCTTGTTCACCGCCGAGTACGGCGGCCGCAGCAGCGACGAGGTGACACCCGCGGTGCCGGCCAGCACCAGCTGGGTCTCGCGGAGCTCCAGCGACTGCCGCCAGCCGGCGATCTCGCCGAGGTTCGCATGCGTGAAGGTGTGCACGCCGAGCTGGTGGCCCTCGGCCTCGATCCGCCGGACGATCGCCGGGTACTTCGCCGCCTCGGTGCCGAGGACGAAGAACGTCGCCTTCACCTTCTGGGCGCGCAGCACGTCGAGGATCTTCGGCGTCCAGACCGGGTCCGGCCCGTCGTCGAAGGTGAGCGCGATGGTGCGCGGCCTGGGCCGGGCGGTGCGCGGCGCGGACCCGCCGGCGTCGACCACCGGCCCGCCGGTGCGCACCGCCGCCGGCACCTCGGACGCCGACGTCGCGACCTTCCGCGCGCCGTCGGTCTTCGCGCCGAGCATGTGGTGTGTGTAGCCGTGCAGCAGCATCGCGCCGGACAGGCTGACCAGGAGGACCGTCAGGACCAGCCAGTGGGACCGCAGCGGAACGTCCCGCGCCGAGGTGTGGCGCGCGCGCACGCTCATCTCACGCCGTACCCGGCTTGTGCGTCGTCGTCGGCTTTGCGGACGGGCTGTTCGTCCGGCCCGGGCCGGTGGTCGTCGTCCGGCTCGGTGAGCCCGGCGCGGTCGTCGGCCGGCGCAGCGTCGGCGTCGGCGTGAGGGTCGCGCCCGGCGAGACCGGGCCGGTCGGCGTGCCCGTGCCGCTCGACGAGGTGGTCGTCGGCGTCGCGGTCGGTGCCGACGGCGTCGCGCCCGGCAGCGAGCCACCGGGAGCGCTCGGTACGACGGTCGGCTCCGGCCTGGTCTCCGGGCGGGCGGCCTTCGGGACCGGGAGCAGCGGCGTGTTCACGCTCGGGCCGCCGAGCAGGGTGCTCACGAGCAGGCCGGCGTAACCGATGGCCAGCGCGGCGAGGACGACAGCGGCACGCCGGGCGATCCGGCGGCGACGACCGGTGGGGTCGACGAAGATCGCCGTCCGGCCGGGAAACCTGCTCACAAGGGCGGCAGTCTAGCCGCTGTCCGCGCGGTCAGGGAGTCCGGCGACGGAGCCGTGGCCGGATGCCCCCGCTGTGCTCAGCACTCGATGACGTTGACGGCGAGGCCGCCGCGGGAGGTCTCCTTGTACTTGACCTTCATATCGGCGCCGGTCTCGCGCATCGTCTTGATCACCTTGTCGAGCGTGACGACGTGCTTGCCGTCGCCGTGCAGGGCCATCCGGGCGGCGTTGATCGCCTTCACCGAGGCCATCGCGTTCCGCTCGATGCAGGGGATCTGGACCAGGCCGCCGACCGGGTCGCAGGTCAGGCCGAGGTTGTGCTCCATGGCGATCTCGGCCGCGTTCTCGACCTGCTCCGGGGTGCCGCCGAGCACCTCGCACAGACCCGCGGCGGCCATCGAGCAGGCCGAGCCGACCTCGCCCTGGCAGCCGACCTCGGCGCCGGAGATCGACGCGTTCTCCTTGTACAGCACGCCGATCGCACCCGCGGTGAGCAGGAATCGCACCACACCGTCGTCCGAAGCGGCCGGGCAGAACCGGCTGTAGTAGTGCAGCACCGCGGGGATGATGCCAGCAGCACCGTTGGTGGGGGCGGTGACGATCCGGCCGCCGGAGGCGTTCTGCTCGTTGACCGCGAGCGCGAACAGGTTCACCCAGTCCATCACCTTGAGCGGGTCCACCGAGTACCGGTCCGAGGACAGCCGGCGGTGCAGCGCGGATGCGCGGCGCGGCACCTTGAGGCCGCCGGGCAGCACACCCTCGGTCTCGCAGCCCTCGGCGACACACTCCTGCATCACCTGCCAGATCCGCAGCAGCCCCGACACGATCTCGTCCTCGGTGCGCCACTCCTTCTCGTTTGCCAGCATCACGTCGCTGATCGAGAATCCGCTCTCGCGGCAGCGGTCGAGCAGTTCCGCGCCGGTGGAGAACGGCAGCGGCAGCGGGGTGGTGTCCGGCACGATCCGGTCCCCCGCGGCGGCGTTCTCGTCCACCACGAAGCCGCCGCCGACCGAGTAGTACGTCCGCGACCGCAGCACCGACCGGGAGGCGTCCTCGGCGGTGAAGGTCATCCCGTTCGGGTGGTACGGCAACGCCTTGCGGCGGTGCAGCACCAGGTGCTCGTCGGCGTCGAACTCGATCTCGTGCCGGCCCAGCAGCTTGAGGCGGCCCGACGCGCGAACGGCCTCGACCCGCGCCGCGACCGAACCGGTGTCGACGGTCTCCGGGTCCTCGCCCTCGAGACCGAGCAGCACGGCCTTGTCGCTGCCGTGGCCGTGGCCGGTGGCGCCGAGCGAGCCGAACAGCTCGGCGTGGACGGTCGCCGTACGCTCGAGCAGGTCGTCGGCGTAGAGCCCGGTCACGAACGTCCGGGCGGCCCGCATCGGGCCGACGGTGTGTGAGCTGGACGGGCCGATACCGATGCTGAACAGGTCGAAGACGCTGATCGCCATCAGCGTGCCTGCTCGCGGATGTGGTGCATGGAGGTCTCCCCAGGTCGTCGCTGACCGTCGGTTGCCTCCCCGCTCTGTCGAGCACCGTGCTCTCCAGAGATGCCTCGCCCGTGCGGTGACTGGTGCCTGAGAGATTCTCGGGGAGAGTTGCTCCTACGGCGCCCGGCGGTGACCGGGGCTCTCGCGCACGGGTTCAGTCGGCGTGTTCAGTTCGTCGGGCGGCGACGCTACGTGGCCGCCGTCAACGAGGCGCCGGGGGCGGCGCCCGGATCATCAAGGGGGACACATGAGCAAGTTCTGGAACTACCGGCACGTCTCCGGGCCGTGCGCGACCAGCGTGCGTTCGTCCCCCATGGTGCACTCCCCGAAGTCGCAGCCGGACCCCCCGCTGCGTTCCCCGCAGACAGTGTGGTGGCTGTGATCGCCGGTGTGAAGAGTGGGCAAGCAATCACTCAGAGCGACCCCGACGCCGTCATTTCTGTCCGGCGAGATCGAGCGCCGCCCGCTCGATGCGGTCCTCGCCGACGAGGACGTGGTGCGCGGCGTCGCCGAGCGGGATGAAGCTGTCCTCGCTCGCCACCCGCGCGATCCGGCCGTCGAACCCGGCGTCGACGAGCGCGGTGACGACGCCCTCCGACACGCCGCCGGTCCGCCTGGTCTCGTCGACCACGAGCACCTTGCCCGTGGCCGCGGCCAGGATGTCCCCGACCGGCAGCGGGGCGAGCCAGCGCAGGTCCACGACCCGTACGGCGATGCCGCGGCGGGCCAGACGCCGCGCCACCCGCAGGCTCAGGTACAGCCCGTTGCCGAACGTGACGACGGTCAGGTCGTCGCCGTGCCCGTAGACCCGCGCCCTGCCGATCGGCACCTCGGCGGTGTCGGGGGCGAGCCAGCCCTCGTCACCGTCGTCGTACAGGTCGCGCTGGTGGTAGAGCGCGATCGGCTCGAGGAACACCGACACGGTGCCCTGGGCAACGGCCTGTGCCGCGCAGGTCCGCAGCATCGCGGCCGCGTCGTCCGGCCGGGAGGGCGAGGCGATCACCAGACCCGGCACGTCGCGGAGCACCCCGACCGCGTTGTCGTTGTGGAAGTGGCCCCCGAAGCCCTTCTGGTACCCGTACGCCGCCACCCGCACGACCATCGGGTTCGTGTAGCGGCCCTGCGAGAAGAACGGCAGCGTCGCCGCCTCGCCGCGCAGCTGATCCTCGGCGTTGTGGAGGTACGCGAGGTACTGGATCTCCGGGATCGGCAGCAGCCCCGACACCCCGGCGCCGAGCGCGAGTCCGAGGATCGACTGCTCGTCCAGCAGCGTGTCGAAGACCCGCGCGCCGCCGAACCGCTTCATCAGCCCGCGGGTGACGCCGTAGACACCGCCCTTGCGCGCCACGTCCTCGCCGAACACCATCGCCTGCGGGTACGTCGCGAGCACGTCGGCCAGCGCCTCGTTGATGCCCTGGGCAACAGTCAGCACGGGCGGCGTGGCGGCCCGGACCCACCGTCCGACCCGGACGGCGCGCCTGGCCGGCGCGACCACGCTCAGGTCCTGCTCGAGCGGCGCCATCACCGCGCCGGCGGACGCCAGCCGCGGCCGGCTCTCCACCTCCGCGGCGATCTTGCGGACCTCGTCCCGCTTGGCCTCGTAGCGCTCGATCACCTCGGCGGCGCTGAGCAGGCCGCGGCCGATGACGGTGCGCGCGGTGCCAAGCAGCGGGTCGCGCTCCAGGTCCGCGGCGAGCTCGGCGGGCGTCCGGTACGACGACTCGACGTCCGAGCCGGCGTGACCCATCAGCCGCACCGTCCGCAGGTGCAGGAACGCCGGGCGGCGCCTGCTCCGGACCAGCTCCGCGGCCGCGGTGGCAGCGTCGTACACCTCGCCGATATCGGTGCCTTCGGCAACGAAGTACGGCAGGTCGCGGTGGCACCGCTCCACCCAGCCGGCCGGGCTGCGCACGCTGATCCCGATCCCGTTGTCCTCGCAGACCAGCAGCAGCGGCAGCGGGATCCCCTGGTACGCCGTGTAGCAGGCGGCGTTGATCGCACCCGCGGCGGTCGAGTGGTTCAGCGACGCGTCGCCGAAGCTGCACACCGCGAGCGCGTCCTCCGGCCAGCCGGACGGCACGCCGAGCTTCGCCGCCCGGCCGATCGCGAACGCGACCCCCAGCGCCCGCGGCAGGTGCGAGGCGATCGTCGAGGTCTGCGGGATCACCGCCAGGTCGTGGTGGCCGAACACCTTGTGCCGGCCGCCCGCGATCGGCTCGTCGGTCGCGGCGACCACGCCCGCCAGCACGTCGTACAGGGGGTTGTGGCCGGGGACCTGCGCGGCGCGCTGCAGGTAGAAGCCGCCGGAGCGGTAGTGCAGCAGCGCCGGATCGGTCGGCCGCAGCGCGGCGGCGACGGCGGCGTTGCTCTCGTGCCCGGACGAGCCGATCGTGTAGAAGCCCTGACCCCGCGCGCGCAGCTCCCGCGCCGCGAAGTCGAGGTGCCGGCTGCCGAGCTGGGCGTCGAACAGCTGCATCAGCAGCTCGTCGCCGAGCCTGCCGGCCTCGGTCGCGGGGACGGGCCGGAGCACGGCGGACAGGAAGTGCGTGTCGACGGGATCTCGCTCGCTCATCGCACCACCGTTCAGGGCCGCCGGTCGTCGTCATCCCGAACCCTAATTGCCTTCCACCGGCGCACGGCGCGGTGGACAATGTCCGGTGACATTGTGTGGGGGCCGGAGCACGCAGAGCCCGGCGGAGGTGGGGATGGATTCCGTACTGTCCGTGTCTATCGGTGACGACGACGCGTCCGCCGAGCAGCTCGAGGCTGCCGCCGGAAACCTGCGCGAGGAGCTGCTGGGCCTCGCGGTCGACGACTTGGTCCGCCGCTGGACGTCACGGTCGGCCGGCCGGACGGTGAAGATCGAGCTCGACGGCGACTTGCTGGAGCTCAGCCACGCGTCGCGGGACCAGCAGCGCAAGCTGGTCGAGGACTGGCTGCGGCGACGGGCGGCCGGTGAGGGGAGTGACGGCAGTGGGAACGCGTAGAGCGCTGGTCGTCGCGAACGACGACTACGCGGACACCGGTCTGCAGAGCCTGCGGAGTCCGGCCACCGATGCCGCCGCGCTCGCCGACGTGCTCGGCGACCCGGACATCGGCGGGTTCACGCTGAGCGTCGTGCGAAACGCGTCCGTGCAGTCGCTGCGCGAGGAGCTGGACCGGTTCTTCGGGTCCGCGGCGCGGGACGACGAGCTGCTGGTGCACTTCTCCTGCCACGGTCTGAAGGACGACGCGAACGATCTCTACCTGGCCGCCGTGGACACCCGGCCCGGCCTGCTCGCGTCCACGGGGTTGCCCGCGGACTTCGTCGCCCGCCGGATGCGCGCCAGCCGGGCCCGCAGCGTCGCGCTGCTGCTGGACTGCTGCTACGGCGGCGCCTTCGAACGCGGCATGCTCGCCCGGGCCGGCGGCGACGTCGCGGTGCTGGACTCGTTCGGCCAGGGCCAGCTCGCGGAGGGTTCCGGCCGGGTGGTGATCACCGCGTCCAGCGCGGTCGAGTACGCCTTCGAGGGCAGCGACCTCACCGACGACGGGACCCTCGCTCCTTCGGTCTTCACATCCGCCGTCGTCGAGGGCATCGCGACCGGCGAGGCCGACTCCGACGGCACCGGCACGATCAACATCCACGAGTTGTTCTCGTACGCCGAGGAGCACGTCCGGCGGGCCAACCCGCGGCAGACGCCGCACCTGTGGTCGTTCGGCACGCACGGCAACATCCTGGTGGCGCGGTCGCCGCTGCGCCGGGTGGTCCCGGCCGCGCTGCCGGTCGCGGTCCAGACCGCGCTGGCCGGCGACCGGATCAGCCGGCTCGGCGCGGTCCACGAACTCGCCGTGCTGCTGGAGGATGCGAACCCGTCGGTGGTGCTGGCCGCCGTACAGGCTCTGGGCTTCCTGGTCGGCGACGACAGCCGGTCGCTGTCGTTGGCGGCGTCCACGGCGCTGGCCGGCGTGCGGCTGACCGCCTCGCCGGCGTCCGTCGAGATCGCCGCGGGCGAGCAGGCCGAGGTCGTGCTGGGTGGGTCGGGGCTGGCCGTCGCGGCCCGCGTGACGGCGGCACCCGAATGGCTGAAGGCCCGGCAGGTCGGCAACCGCCTGCTGATCGTGGCCTCGCCGGATTCCACCAGCACCGGCACGATCACCGTCGACGGCCCGACCGGATCGGCCACGGTCACCGTGACCGCTACCGTTCTCCCGGCCGAGACGACACCGGCACCTGCCGAGCCGAGCGAACCCGAACCACCGGCCGTCACACCACCGATCGAGCCACCGCAGGCAGAGGCGAGCGAACCCGAACCGCCCGCCGTGACCCCACCGGTCGAGCCGGCGCCTGAGCCCCCGGCGGTCACGCCGCCGGTTGCTGCGACGCCAGAACCGGCTACTCCCGTTACGCGAATCCCGGGACGGTCGCGCCAGGCGCTCTGGGCGACGGCGGCGGGACTGCTGCTGCTCTGTCTGGCTATCCCCATGGACGGCGAGGACGGCGACTGGATCTGGATCGGCGACTACGCGGGCGACTTCAGCCCCGGCCGCGCCGCGTTCTGGACGGTGTCGATCATCCTCGCCGCCGCGCTGCTGATCACCGCGGCGGTCCGATGGCGCGCCGATCGCAACAGCGTGCGGATCGCCGGCGCGGGAGCGGTCCTGGCGGCCGTGTCCGGAGTGCTCGCGATCGTCGCCGCCGTGGAGGACGATCCCGCGGTCGGCACCTTCATCGCGGTACTCGCCGCGCTGCTCGCGATCGTCGCCACCGTGACCGCCTTCGGGGCACCTGCTGTCCAGCCGGTCGAGGGCACCGCGCCCCCATCCTCCGACCGGGTCACCGCAGCGAGGGTGCTCTGGGCGATCGCGGGACTTTCCCTGCTCATCACGCTGATCGCCTCACCCGGCGATGGCGGCGCGGGTGCCATCCTGGTCGCGCTGCTGGTCGCGGTCACCGCCGTGGTGATGATGTGTGCGGCCTGGTGGCTCCCCGGTCACCCACGGCGCGGCCTGCGAGCAGGGCTGGTCACCACGGCGATCACCGCGGTCCTCGCGCTCGTCATCATCGTCGCGGTCGCCGTCGAGGGCGGCTCGGCCCTGGTCGCCGTCCCGGTCGTCGCCGCAATCCTGGCCGTCATCGGTTCGGTGCTCGCGTGGCGATCGGCACGCCCCTAGCCTTGCCGGCATGGAGGACACGCTGCGCTCACCCGAAGGCATCTTCGTCCGGCCGGACGACCCGGACTGCGCGGTGCTGGTGCTGTCCGGATCCAGTGGCAGGGTCGAGGCCGACCGGGCCCGCATGCTCGCCTCGCACGGTGCCGCCGCGTTGTCGTACCGCTGGTTCGGCGACGGCGACCTACCGCCCGGGATCTGCGAGATCCCGCTCGAGTCCTTCACGCCGTACGTCGACAGGCTCGCCGAGCTCAGCGACAACCTCGCGATCGTGGGCACGTCGAAGGGCGCCGAAGCCGCGCTGCTGCTGGCGGCCCACGACCCGCGGATCCGCACCGTGGTGGCGATCGCGCCGACCCACGTGGTCTGGTCGAACGTCGGCCCCGGGTACGACGGCGAGACCATGCCGTGGCGCTCGTCGTGGACCCTCGACGCCAAGCCGCTCCCCTTCGTCCCGTTCGACACGACCTGGAGCCCGGGTACACGCAGAGCCTGCGGGTCGCCGCCGATCAGGTGCCTGAGGCAACGATCCCGGTCGAGCGCATCAGGGGTTCGGTGATCCTGGTCGCCGGCGGCGACGACCAGGTCTGGAACTCCGTCCACCACGCTTCACAGATCGCCACCCGCCGAGCCGACCACGGACTCCCGACAACCGTCGTCACTCACCCACCCGCCGGCCATCGCACCATCCTCCCCGGCGAGCCCCCGATCACCGGCGGCCGCCTGGCCCACGGCGGCACCCCCGAAGCCAACGCCACCCTCGGCATCCTCGCCTGGCCCCACATCAGCACCGCACTCCGCCTCAGGGCGTAACCGCCGGGATCCAACGCTGAATCACGGGTTACGGCGGCCCTGTTGCCAGACAGGTAGATTCCGGTTGTGAGCTTCAACGTGCCCGCGGACGCCTACGGCAAGTTCATGGGGCGGTACTCGGAACCATTGGCCGTCGAGTTCGCGGACTGGGCCGGCGTACAAGAACGACAGCGGGCGCTGGATGTCGGCTGCGGACCCGGCGCGTTGACCGCGCACCTGGTGCGGCGGCTGGGCGCGGACGCCGTGGCGGCGATCGATCCGTCGCCTCCGTTCGTCGAGGCGGTCCGGGAACGCTTCCCCGAGGTCGATGTGCGGTCCGGTGCCGCGGAGGACCTTCCCTTCGCCGACGACCGCTTCGATCTCGCCCTCGCGCAGCTCGTCGTACATTTCATGGCCGATCCGGTGGCCGGGCTCGCAGAGATGGGGCGGGTCACCCGTCCGGGCGGACTGGTCGCGGCCTGCGTGTGGGATCACGCCGGGGGCGGCGGGCCGCTCGCGACGTTCTGGCAGGCCGCCCGCGAGAACGACCCGACCACACATGACGAGTCGGGCCTCGCCGGCGCCCGCGAAGGCCACCTGGCGGAGCTCTGCGAAGCCGCCGGGCTGAAGCAGATCGAGTCCGGCCGGGTCACCGTCACGGTCCCGTACGCGACCTTCGACGAATGGTGGGAGCCCTACACCTTCGGCGTCGGACCCGCGGGCGCTCATGTCGCCCAGCTCGACGACGTACGACGTGAGGCGCTGCGTGCTCGTTGCGCGCAGCTGCTACCGGCTGCCCCGTTCGAGATCGAAGCGTCAGCCTGGGCCGTGCGCGCGCTGGTATGACACGCCTCGTACGCCGGAAACTGGCGTTCGAGGCGGTGAATGGCTGGGATACGGTCCGGCCATGACGCTTCCGCGGAATCGCCCGCCGTTCGTCGCCGACGAGCGCACTCAGCTGGTCGGCTGGCTCGACATGCAGCGCTCGATCGTGCAGTGGAAGTGCGAAGGGCTGTCCGAGGACGACGCGCACCGGTCGGTGCTGCCGAGCTCGCCGTTGATGACGGTGGCCGGGCTGGTCTCGCACCTGCGCTGGACCGAGCATTGCTGGTTCGAGGTGCTGTTCCTGGGCCGCCCTGCCGACGGGCCGCAGTTCCAGGAGGAGCCCGAGGACGCCGACATGATGGTCGACGACGTCCCGCTCGCGCAGCTCCTCGACGAGTACGAGCGGCAGTGCGCTATCTCGAACGAGATCGTCGCCGCCCACTCACTCGAAGACGTCGGCAAACACCCCGACTTCACCTCCGCCGCCGGCTCCCTGCGCTGGATGCTGATCCACATGGTCGAGGAAACCGGCCGCCACGCCGGCCACCTCGACATCATCCGCGAACTGCTGGACGGCCAGAAGGGCTA
>WNGA01014339.1_pt1 | contig 15464 bp, 10 predicted proteins | sample 5400061 | NCBI WGS metagenome assembly WNGA01 (sample SAMN13153366, study PRJNA577476) | soil metagenome | isolation source: 100 cm soil or saprolite under grassland replicate 2 | place: USA:California | collected 2016-06-15
TCGATGCACCACGGAGACCAGATTGGACGCAAGGTCGCTAGGTACGTGACGGAAAACTTCTTCCGACCCCTGCCGTAGGTTGGTCAACTCTTACATAAGCTTGCGTTCTATTGACGGCAGTCATAGCAAGCGTGACTCCTTGGTTGCACTTTGGGGCGCCGTGTTGATTAACAACAGAACTGACAACAGCAATTAGAAAATCGAGAGGAGGACCACAACATGAAAACAGATGGATTCCAACTTGCCGTGCTACTCACATTTCTGGCGGTTGCTGTTTCTCTTGCCGCCAACACAGTCCTCTCTCAATCAATTGATCGGACGCAGAACCCCAATATTGCGAACGCAGGCATCGCCAAGTCGCTCGCGCTGGAAGTCGGCGCCGGGCGCGGCGATTGGCAGACACCTGATTCGTCCTCATTCATCATCGCGCGCGACCCCTTCCGGGCGATTCGGCGAGGACGACAGCTCTTCCAGCGCAAGTTCCTGCGCGCACAGGGGCAGGGGCCACTCGCCGGCCCTGACGGTGCCGGTGACATTAACACCAACCTTGCACTTGGCGCGGGACTGGTCGACAGTTGTGCCGGTTGTCATGGAAGGCCACGCGGGGCAGCAGGATTTGGCGGTGATGTGGCGACCAGGCCGGACAGTCGCGATGCCCCACATCTATTTGGGCTTGGCTTGAAAGAGATGCTGGCCGACGAGATAACTTCTGACCTGCGCGTGATCCGCGCGCAAGCCGTAGCAGATGCGCAAAGCAGCCATCATCCGGTGATCAGGTCCCTGGTTAGCAAGGGTATTAACTATGGTTCCATCACCGCGAACAGCGATGGCACTGTCGATACTGCGCAGGTCAAAGGCATCGATCCCGATCTTCGCGTGCGCCCATTCTTCGCGCATGGCGGCACGATTTCAATACGTGAATTCGTGGTTGGTGCGCTCCAGAACGAGATGGGCTTACAGGCCGTTGATCCTGAATTGATGGCGGCCCACAACGGCGGGAAAATGATCACACCTTCAGGCATTGTGCTCGACGGTTCGCTCGATCAAATCGAAGCGCCGCCGACCGATAGCTCGTCGGTAGATGCGGACGGTGATGGTGTGGTCAATGAGATTCCCACTAGTCTCGTCGATCATATGGAGTTCTATTTGCTCAACTACTTCAAACCCGCCGCCTACCAACAGACCAACGAAACGATCAAGGGCGGCGCGATTTTTCAGCAAATCGGCTGTGCGCAGTGTCACATCTCCGATTTACAGATCAACCATGACCGGCGTGTCGCCGATGTCGACACGGTTTACGATCCAGTGAACGGCATTTTTAATAACTTGTTTTCCACGGCCAAGTCTCTGTTCAATGAGACTGACGATCACTTGGGTTTTCCCAACCTGAAGCGACCTAAGCTTGCATCATTTCTCGTCAAGAACATTTTCACCGATTTCAAGCGCCACGATCTGGGATCGAACTTCTACGAGCGGAACTATGACGGTACGCTGCGCACACAGTTTCTGACTTCACCACTCTGGGGTGTGGGTTCTACAGCGCCCTACGGTCACGACGGCCGAAGCATCAATTTGAGCGAGGTAATCTTTCGTCACGGCGGTGAAGCGCAAGCAGCGCGAGACGCTTTTGCTTCACTTTCGACTAATGACCGGGCTCGCGTAGTCGCGTTTCTAAACTCTCTAGTTCTCTTCGCGCCGGAAGACACAGCCTCGAATCTCGATCCAGGTAATCGTCAGGTGTTGAACTTTCCTCAATTCGGACATGGGAGCATCAAACTTACCGTGCTGTTTAATAACCCAAATGATCCAGAATGATTGCGGACGCCGGCGCGCAGTTCACCAGACCATCCAATGCTGTTGTTGTCGATAGAGAGAGGCGGACCCATCTTTATTGGAACAGTCGATGCTTCTGTAAGTAGGCGTCAAGAGGAGTTGTGTAGCGCGGGGAAATCCCAGAGACGCCAGACTGTGGATGGTCCGTAATCCAAGCAGAAGCCAGAGCGTCAGGAAGGGCTCATATTGCATCAGCTTTATGCGAGTCCTCGCTCAAGCAAGTGGCGAAACCCCAGAGGCGCCAGCCTGTAGATGGTCCGATTGTGAACCGTCCACAGGCTGTTGTCTGCGGCGTTCTCCCCGCCGGCGTAACAGCGCTTTCTCGTCAGCATGATCGGGAGCTGCTGCCGACCTCATGAAACACAATTAGGGAGTCGCTGCATCACGCGAGCGGGCCTGTACGTCCGGAATTGCTCCTACTTCTGTGCAGCCGGTTTCTTGAACATTGAATCATCTGTCTTCACGTTTATCTTAAACTCTTCAATCTTCTGCAGAAACACCGTTGCGCCATGTGTGCGGCGCGTCGAAAAAGGCAACCGCACACTTCTTGTGGCAAATTTGTGACGTGAACACCGGCAAACAGGTGTGAATGATTGTTACTAGATCTACTCCGAAGCGGCTGCAACCTGTGTAAAATGTTAATAGATCGTAAGAGCTTCGACTGGATGGAACCCGCTTAACTGCTCTTTTAACCAGTGGGTCGCAGGTTCGAGTCCTGCTCGGCTCACCACTTCTATAAAAAGTTTAAGCGGAGGCTATCGGCCTCCTTTAAGCTATTAATCCCGCTTTCCTTCCCCTAACTACTAGCGCCTCGCCGCAAAAGCCAGTTAGAATCCACCGACCAATTTATCCCTGCGTCAAGTTTGTCGGACGCCCAGAGCTCGCACTTACTTCCTATGTCCATCGCCGTTGGCGCGCGGCTTGGCCGCTATGAAATCCGCTCACTATTGGGTGCTGGTGGGATGGGTGAAGTCTACCTCGCGCAAGATACGATGCTGGAGCGCAATGTCGCCCTGAAAGTCCTGCCCGCCGATCTCGCTGCCAATGAAAATCGTATGCAGCGCTTTATCCGAGAAGCCAAGGCTGCCTCGGCTCTTAATCATCCGAACATCCTAACCATCCACGAGATCGGCCAGCAGGATGAGCATCACTTCATCGCCACTGAGTACATCGAAGGCGAATCCTTGCGCCAGCACATAACACGCTCTCGAATGGGGTTGCGAGAAACATTGGACGTGATCTCGCAAGTCGCTTCCGCGCTCGCAGCCGCACATCAGGCGGGCATCATTCACCGCGACATCAAGCCCGAGAACATTATGGTTCGGCGCGACGGGCTGATAAAGGTGTTGGACTTTGGACTGGCGAAACTCGTCGCAACAACACCTCAGGAAGACAAAGACGCGGAAGCGCCGACGATGACAAAAGTCGTCAAGACTGACCCAGGGATTGTAATGGGCACCGCCAACTACATGTCGCCTGAGCAGGCCCGTGGCATGGAAGTCGACGCGCGCAGCGACCTGTGGAGTTTGGGGGTAGTGCTTTATGAGATGGTGGCTGGACGCTTGCCGTTCGAGGGGAAGACGACGAGTGATGTGATCGCCACGATCCTGCACCATGAGCCGCCGTCGCTATTGCTTTATCGCCCTAACATGCCTGCAGAGGTGGAACGGATTGTAGAAAAGACACTGACGAAGGATGTAGAAGAGCGGTATCAGTTAGCCAAAGAATTGAACGTCGATTTAAAGCGGCTGAAGCAGCACCTGGAGATTGAAGCTGAGTTGGAGCGCAGCATCACACCCGAAGAGGGAGCGCGGCGTGCCGGCGTGCCTACAGCAACGGACGGCAGAGCGCCAACCATCTCCGGGACTACCAAAGCCGCCGCGGCACAGACTGCTGAGGGCAGTACCACGCGAACGATATCGAGCGCTGAGTATATCGTCCACGAGATCAAACAGCACAAGCGGGGCGCATTGGTGGTGCTGGCGACACTCGTCCTCGCGGTCGGTGCTATCTTTGCTTACGTCTCCTATTCCAACACCCGTGCCCAAGCTATCTCTTCCGTTGCGGTCTTGCCGTTTGCCAACGTGAGTGGCGATCCGAACATGGAATATCTCTCCGACGGGATTAGCGAAAGCCTTATCAACGCCCTCTCGCAACTTCCTCAACTCAAGGTCATCGCTCGAAGCTCAGCGTTCAAATACAAAGGCAAGGAGGTGGACCCGCAGGAGACGGCCAAGGCCCTGGGCGTGCAAGCTATCGTGACAGGTCGCGTGGTCCAGCGGGGGGATAACTTACAGGTCAGTGCCGAGATGGTGGATGCGCGCCAAGGGACACAAGTGTGGGGCGAGCAGTACAGCCGCAAGGTGACAGACGTGCAAGCGTTGCAGGAGGAGATTGCACGCGCCATCTCAGAGAAGCTGCGTTTGCGCTTGACGGGTACACAGGAGCAGCAACTAGTCAAACGCGCGACGGCAAACCCAGAGGCCTATCAACTTTACCTAAACGGCGTGTTCTACCGACGGAAGGGCGGGTTTGAAAACGGCAGGAGAGCGCTCGATTATCACAACCAGGCGGTGACGCTCGACCCGAATTTTGCGCTTGCCTTAGCTGGTGTGTCTGATGCTTACCGTTACCTTGCGGCAGGTGGTGTGATGGACCCGAAAGAGGCGCTCCCCAAGGCGCGGGCGGCAGCACAGAAGGCGCTGGAGTTGGATGAGACTTTGGCCGAGGCGCACGTGGCGCTGGGATTAGTCATGCTCGACGAGTGGGACTGGGCCGGCGCGGAGCGTGAATTCAAGCGCGCCACTGAGCTGAACTCAAATCTGGCAGACGCTTACTTTAGGTATACATCTTATTTGTCGTTTATGGGGCGGCACACGGAAGCACTGGCCAAGATCAAAAGGGCACAGGAGCTCGATCCACTGCGGATTCAATTGAGGGGACAAGAGGGTAACGCTTTATACTTTGCGCGCCGCTACGACGAAGCCATCCAACAACTCCAAAGTGTCATCAAGCTGGAGCCAGATTACGGCTTTGCACACGTTGTTCTCGGCTATGCTTATGCAATCAAGGGGATGCAAAGAGAAGCCATTTCAGAGTATCAAAAGCAGATCAGCATCGATGGCGAGACGACAAGCACCCAATGCTATCTGGGCTACGCCTTGGCGATGTCAGGTAAGAAAGGCGAAGCACACGCGATCCTCGACAAGCTGAAGAGCACGAAACAGTATGTCTCGCCGGCAGAATTCGCCATTCTATACGCCGGGTTGGGGGATAAAGACGGTGCAATTGCCTCGCTCGAGAAGGCCTATGCAGCGCACGACCTGCAGATGCAGGCCCTAAAAGTTGATCCGCACTATGACAGCCTGCGCTCCGACCCGCGTTTCATCGAATTGATGCGGAAGGTCGGGCTACCGTCATAAGCTCGTTACGAGAGGGACATATTGCCTATTGCTGTTGGTACACGTCTAGGTCGATATGAGATTCGCTCTTTGACTGGATGGAACCCGCTTACCCGCTCTTTTAACCAGTGAGTCGCAGGTTCGAGTCCTGCTCGGCTCACCCTTTGGAATCAAAAGGCCACGCCCACGGAGTTTGATCTGGACTATGAGTCACAGTTGATTCGCTCTTTTGCGCCCTCGGATGCTTACACAGATTAGGGAGTACTAACCCAAGAGATGAGGGGAAGATGAGGGGGGGCCATCTCTATGCGGAATTGGGCGAACGTGATAAAGCTCTCGAACAAATCAGGCGCGTGCTCGCCATCGAGCCGAATAACGCCTGGGTGCTCCACCAGACCGGCGAGATTTATGCCAATCTGGGCGATAAGCGTCAGGCGGTCTCATATCTCAGGCAGGCGAACGCGGCTAAATAATTTCGGCTCAGTAATGAGTCCCATTTGTTTTCGTTACGGAAGGAACTGGGTTTGTGACTGCCAAATCAAGTAGGGGGAAAGATGGGACACGAACAAGCGCATGTACCTTGGAGAAGGTTCTAAGAGATTCACTCCTTGCAGCCGCAACCCGTAATAGAACTGATTAGTTACAAATTGGAAGGAATCGGATCTACGGGATGGCTTGCATTCATAACCCCAAGGTCGGCGGTTCGATCCCGCCCCCCGCTACCAATAAAACCAATAACTTACGTCGGCGATATTGTCGGACTTGGGAGTTCCAACCCCACGTCCATCTGTTAAACATCATTTCTCTCAAAGAATTAGCGGGATTGAGAATTACAGCAACTTTACATCACATCGGTTTCGGCGCATGAGAAGCCCTCAGCCGCACTAGGTATGACAGGCAGCAATAGGTTGCGCTACTGCAGTCCAACACGCCGCATCAAATCCTGAAAGCGCGGCTCGGAGCGTAGGTTATTCCATTTGGGATCGACTTTTAAGAAAACCAATCGCACATCATGCTCCTGAAACCCGCGCTCAAGCCAGGCAAGCGCCTTCTCGTGGTCACCGAGAGCGGTGTAAACATTTGCGATGCTGGAACCAGGAACGTAGCGCTGATTCGAGATGTGTACTAAGTCCCCAACCACGGCTCGTGCTTCTGCTGTTTTGCCACCTTTTGCCAGGGCATAAGCCAGCAATGACATGGCGTATGTTGCAGTCGGGGAAACATCAAGTGCCTTTCGCGCTTCAGCGACGGCTTCAGGAAACATTTTTTTCTCAATGTAGCCTTGTGCCAAAAAGTTGCGTCCCACGTAGTAGTTTGGATCCAGCTCCAGAGTTTTCTGCAACCTGTCAATGCCTGTATCGACTTGACCTGCGAAAATCAAAAACTGTCCTTCGAAAGCATTGATTCTCGAATTGAGAGGTTCGAGCTCTCTGGCGCGTTTTGCTTCGGCAAGTGCTTCGGCATGTCGTCCGGTATTTGATAGTAGATGTGCGTAATATGCATGAGCGTCCGCGTTGTTCTCATCGAGCTCTAAGGCGCGCTTGAATTGGCTCTCCGCTGAACTCCAATCCCAGTCGTACCAGAAATGTACCCAACCGAGGACCGCGTGACCATTGGCAAGCGTATCGTCAAGCTCGATGGCTTTTAGCGCCGCAGCTTTTGCTTTCGGCAGACCTTCCGTTGGCTGTATTTCAAGGCCCGGTGACCGATATGCGTCGGCGAGTCCGACGTACGCGATTGCATACAATGGGTCAATCTCAATTGCCTTTTGGAGATATGAAATGCTAGTTAAGAGATCCGACTTAGCACCTTTTAAGAGGTGATAACGTCCTTTGAGATAGAGTTGATATGCTTCCGGATTGGCGGGGTAACGCTTCGTTAGTCTCTGCTCGTCGGCTCCTGACAAACGCGTCTGCAACTTACGAGAGACTTCGCGCGCGATCTCGGTTTGCAACGACACGATGTCTGTCAGCTTGCGATTGTACTGCTCACCCCAAACTTGATTTCCGTTACGTCCATCAACCAGAGAGAGGTACAGCGTTAGATCATCACCGCGCTGCACGACACGCCCGCTCAAAATCGCCTGCACTGACAAATCGGCAGCCAACTTTTGCGGATCAACGTCCGTCCCTTTGTAGTGGAATACTGAACTGCGAGCTTTGACCGAAAGGTTGGGAAGCTGCGAAAGACTGTTGATAAGCGAGTCGGTCATTCCGTCGGACAAATACTCAAGTTCACTATTGCCGCTGGCGTTAACGAACGGAAGCACCGCGATTGAGCTGATCACTTCGTTACGTGAGTGCGTAAAAAACCAGTAGCCTGCGGCTCCAGAGGCTGTTAGTAGCAGTGCGGCGACAGCGATCAGGATATTCCTTTTGAAAAGAAGACTGCCTGCCAAACCATGTTCCGAAATGGACGGACGTGCGGCTGATTCCGGCGCCGTTCCGGCGAACGGTCTTTGACTTGTAGCTGCTGCACGGTCCGACGTCGGCGGGATAGAGCGCTCACGTTTTCTCTCGAATTCCAACTCCTGCTTCAGGGTCTTCAAATCGAGCAGCATGTCTTTGATCGTCTGGTAGCGCTCGTCCCGATTCTTGCGCAGCGCTTTCGAAACGATTCGTTCAAGTTCGACAGGGACTTCGGATGAGTAGCGAGCCAGCGGTTGTGGCTCTCTCTCGTTGAGAAGCGAAGTCATCATTTCCCTGGATGTCGATCCTTCAAATGGCAAGCGTCCAGCCACCAGCTCGTACACCACGACACCCAGGCTGAAAGTGTCGGTGCGCGTGTCTACTGCGGATCCGCTAGCTTGCTCTGGTGACATATACATAGCCGTGCCCATTACAGTGCCCGGGTCTGTCTTAAAGTTGGTCGGTGCTTCGGTGTCAACCGAGTCTGGCATTTCGGTTAATTTCGCAAGACCAAAATCCAGAACCTTCACGGTACCATCTCGTCGCAGCATGATGTTCTCAGGCTTTATGTCGCGATGGATGATACTGGCGGCGTGAGCAGCCGACAGCGCAGCGGCGATCTGCGCGGCGACATCGAGCACTTCGTCGAGTTTCAGCTGGCTACGTTTCATCCGTTGGCGCAATGTTTCGCCGTCAATAAATTCAGTTGCGATAAAGTAAGTGGAATCAGCCTGATCGATCTCGTAGATAGTAAGGATATTCGGATGGTTCAGCGCTGAAGCAGCTTTCGCTTCCTGCTCGAAGCGACTCATGCGATGGCGATCAGCAGCAACATCAGTTGGTAAAGTCTTCAAAGCCACGTTGCGTTCAAGTCTGGTGTCGCTTGCCAGGTAAACCTCGCCCATTCCGCCTTCTCCGATCTTCGAGCGGATTTCGTAGCGACCGAGTTTTGTCCCGGGCGAGAGCGTCATCAGTTGATCTCGGTAATTAAAACCACATCACTAGTCGCGGCGCCACGCGCAAGACCGAGGAGTCTGCCATCGCGAGACCATCAAAGGAGAAGATTTGATTAGATTTGAAGTCGGTCAACTGCTTCGGCGCGCTGAGAACGTGAACGATAAAACGCAACGTGTTGCGCGTCCGATTGAACCTCTTGTTAGGTCGCGCTACCGCTGAAATTTCATATCCCCAATGTTACTACTTGTTCCGCTTCATCCATTCAATGAGCTTCTGTTCAAAGAGAGCCGGCTCCTCAAACATCGGGTAGTGGCCGCTCTTCTCGAACAGGTTGTAAGACAAGTTCGGGAAAGAGTCTTTGCGCTCGTCCCATGTGTGATAAGGCACGAGGTAGTCATAGCGTCCCAAGGCCAGGAAGACCGGCGTCGTCGCGCGCGGCATTCTTTTGCCAACATCATAGTCTCTGAGCAGACCGGCGACGTGCGGCATGAAATTCATATTCGGGGCAATGTCTTCCAACATCCATGAAGAATCATAGGAGGGGTCATACCAGTAGCGTGCGCCGTTCCTGACGAAATGCAGCTTCCACGCCTTCCCCGGTAACGCCTTCTTCAAATCTTCATCCGTAATCCTCTCAAGGTTGCGCTTATCAGCTAACTTCCTCGCCTCCGATGCATCCGACCCCCAGAACGCCTCGCTCTCCTTCGGCGGTATCATGAAGGGTGGCGCACCAACGAGGATGAGGTGTGACGTATGCTCGGGGTATTTGCGCGCGTACTCGAGAGCAATGAGGCTCGGCAGGGAGTGGCCCATCACGGCCATTCGGTCGAAGCCCAACGCCTTGCGCACCTGCTCGATATCATCAACGAGCGTGTCCACAGTGATTGTATCAACCTTCGCGGCCGCATCAGCCTCAGATGAGTGCCGGAAGTCCAGGAAAATGAGCTTCAGGTGTCGGCGTAGGTCTTTCGAGTAGACCCGCTGGTAGTGACGTCCATTGATGACCACACAGGGGATGCCGCTTCCTTCGACAACATAGCGGAGCTTTGCGCCGTCGGCAGCCACGATCTCTGATGGCCGCTTGAGTTGGGCCTCTACAAGACATGAACCGTTAAAAGAAAGGGAGATCAATACTGTGAAAAGTATCCTACCCACATAAAGTATAGAGAATTGGTTCATTCTCGACCTCCTTCAATGACTTCGGACAGTGCGCTGCGTGATCGTCCTCAAAGCATGAAAGCAAACTCTTGTGTCCGAATCCCTGATCACAATGACAATAACAAGGTAATTGGGCCAATGTTTCGGGGATTTGCTTAGCCACTTTGTAGGATTCGCGAGTCTTTCCAATAACTCACAAGGCTCCAAGGTTGGTCGCAGCGATCTTGTCTCTGTTGCACCTTGATAAGCGCGACCCAGAGATCACTTCGCTCTTCGAATTAACAGCGATATCTGTAAATCCTCAATCAGTTCCTTTCACGCACAAAAGGTGCTAAGGCAATGGCACACCGACTCCAGCGGCGCGCAGCATCTGTTCATCAAATGGACCCGACGCGCAGCACCCGGCAAGCTCGCCATCGATAACTGTTGCCGCACGCGGCTGATGCCCAATTCTTTAGCTCTTGTCGCTGTTTGTGGCTGGTGCATGTTCAGTATTTCTACTTCACAGGACGGACACGCTATCCGTTTAACGGTTTCGACAGCTTCATCACACGGCGAGCAGCCAGCGCTAAAAATCTCGATTGTCCGTTTTTGTTCATGGATTTTGTCCCCTGTTAGCTATCTCTCCCAAACGTAAACACATTCTAAACCTTGTAGTCGAATACAGTGTAAAGGTGGAGAGCGATCTCTTCCAACAGGCTGATCTTCCACCGGTAACATTGACACTTTGACCGGCTGGACATACCTTTTACCTCGTCCCAACACGGCTTCCGCTTTTAGTGGATTATCGTGCGTGGGGTCTGCCAAAGAACCTTACGATCTAGAAAGGAAAACTTACATGTTCACTACCTCGCATCGGCGCCTATTCATGCTCGTGTTTGCCGCCTTCGTATTTGCTGCACTCACTACCGTCACTTCAGCGAACCACTCCTGGGGTGGTTATCATTGGGCTCGCACAGCTAATCCCTTCACTCTAAAGATTGGTAATAACGTATCTTCGACTTGGACAACGCAATTCAATACGGCTATCGCTGATTGGAGTAATTCATCCGTAATGAATCTCACCGTAGTCGCGGGCACGGCCGGCCGAAACTGCAAGATGGTTGCGGGAACGGTTCAGGTCTGTAATCGAACGTATGGAAATAATGGCTGGCTGGGTCTTGCGTCAATCAACATCACAGGTGGCACACATATTACTCAAGGTTCCGCCAAAATGAATGACACGTATTTTAACACCTCCACGTACAACAATCCAAATGAAAAATTACATGTCATGTGTCAGGAGATTGGCCACACGTTTGGGCTCGACCATCAATCGACCAGCGGCGCATCACTCAATACATGCATGGATTACTTCTCCAACACTGGGGCTAATGCCAACAGCACTCTAAGTACGCATCCAAACATGCATGACTACGATGAACTGGTCGCTATCTATAGTCACCTCGATAGCTTTACTTCTGTCGCTGCCATTTCGCCAGCGAGCGCTGGTTTTTCAGAAGTGGATAACGATCCCGATAGTTGGGGTTACCTCGTAAGCCAGTCTCGAAATGGCCGCAGTTCTACGTACGCTAGGGGAAACTCGGATGGAACCCAGACCATAACCCACGTCTATTGGACCGAGGAAAATGCAGAGAGCTGCCGCTCATGCGATCATCGCTACGATCATTAATTGAACGCGCTTCTTGAGGAAATCACGCTAGCAGAGAGGCGAGGCGCCAAATGCGTCTCGCCTTTCTTTGTGCCGTATAGTCTTTTGGGAAGATGCGCAAGAGAGAGTTAAGGGGATTATGCCGACAATAAGGCGATGAGAATATTGCTTCAAACGCACCTTCGTGTGTGTTGCCTTTCGGTTATGGCGGTGTTTTTCTGTTCCGCACATGCCGCGCGGGCCCACGTGGGAACCGGAATCGACTTGGATCGGCAGGGCCGGATTTATTTCACAGATACCTATCACAATTGCATTTGGAGACTGGAGACTAACGGAACCCTTACAAAACTCGCTCAGGGAGTACATGTGGACTATTTGATTGTCGGCGACGATGGCTACGTTTACATGATCAAGGAGGGCGTCTGGAAAATTAGTCCGCAAGGTGAGACGAGCGAAGTTCTTAACCTAACGCAATTCCCGGCAGGCACCGGCAGGCTTCTATGTATCGATAGACAAGCTAACATCTATTTCGTCGATTCGAATCCTCACCTCAGGGCCATTCCGGAAATCCATCGAAGAACTCGAGAGGGAAAAATTACTCTGCTTGCCGGCGGAGGCGACGTACAGGAACAACCCGCAGCGGTGTTCAGCCACATTAATTCAGCAGCTTGGGGACAAAATGGATCGTTGTACCTCCGTGACGATCAGAGCATACGGCGAGTCGCACCGGACGGAAATGTTTCGACGTTGGCTCACAGCGAAGAAGCTGCAGCTGCCGAAGCCGGTGAAGAGCGTCTCGTGCGTACGATGGGGATGACAGTTGACTCTACCGGAAATGTCTATGTGGCCAATTATTGGAAGCGATCAGTCATAAAAGTGACACCCGGCGGGGAGGTTAGCACGCTCGCCACTTCGAGATGGCCTTGGGTGCCGGTCGGCGTCGCATCGTCTGGAGGCGACATTTATGTCCTGGAGCGGATGGGCAATCCATATGGACTAAGTTCTTTAATTGAAGTGTCGACACTTGCGGATCGACTCTCCAGTCCACGTGTCCGCAAGATCTCCGCAGATGGAACAATCGCAAGTTTGGTTGAGGTGAAAGGAAATCGGAGCTTAGCGGATATTGTGATAGCAGTGATATTTGTTGCTGCGGCCCTCTTCTTTTGGCTGATTCGCATAAGGCGAAGCCAGAGGATGTGAAGGTTGCGCTTGATGAGGTCGCTCCGTTCTTTTGCCGTAGTCTTGTACTGTATTCGTGAAACTCCCATGTGAAACGCGCCTAATACAGAGCATGTTTTAATGTGGGGTATGTCAGTGTTACTGTCCTGCAAACTGCGGGCCGAGTGCGCCCTCGAGAGCTTTGATGACAGTAGAACTTCGACTAAGGTACAGCACGATTAAACCTCCCACTCTTGTAGAAATGGGGAGGAGCAATCCACATAGGCATACTAGTGTCAACGGCTGAGCCCGTTCGCGTAATCTTTTCAGCTTCCTTTTCAGCGACTTTCCTCTTCGGATACTCGAATATTTGTACGTCTTCACCATTGACCTTCAACACTCTTCCCTTTATCGCGAAGAAAGGCTGAGATACTCGCCCGCCCTTTCTGATGCTGACACCTGCCCCACGTAAGCTACGCATTAAACCTCGAAGCTCTGTAACATTCATTGTTTTCGCCGTTGACTCAGTTTGCTGTACTGCAAAAAGATTCCGTATCAACTTTTCTCGTGCTGGTTCCGTAGTTGTTGCAGGTATGGATTTTGATTATAACAACTTTGGTTACACCACGGGCCAGAGTATGGCTTTCGATACAAACCAAGTCGGCTTGTCGCAGGTAACTGTCGCAATCACTCTCGATCCAATCCAATGCGCTCCTTGGCTCAACCACAGTTAGTAGTCCGTACAATCCCCATCGCAGCGCTGCTGCATCAGGCTTCGTCCAATCGAGAACACCAACCAATCCTTCCGGCTTCAAGGCATTACGAGCCAGGAAAGGAAGAACACCAGCACTACATAGCTGGTCGAGATCGCGGTAGCCATACCCCCTGGAGTTTTGCCAGCGAAAGGACAAAACAAAGCCTCGTCCCAAATTTCATTTGAGACGAGGCTCTTGTTAGTTAGTTATTTGATCGGACCTTCCGGTTAGTTGGGCCATGGAATCCGCCTCCACCAATCGTTGTCTCGATTTGTGCGATAGTCATCGTTGCGGCGATAATCGTCGTTGTTGTTGCGTCGCCGGATGCGATTGTTTTCGCCATGATTGGCCCCTCGAATTCCATACGCGTCTGAGATTACACTCAGTCCCTGACTGATTTGTGACCACAGCGAGACCAGACGTCCGTTGTCAAAGTGGTGATTCGTCCGATCTTCAACGTGACTCGCAGTATCGAGCACTCTATGGGCTTCATCGGCACTACTGTCCAGGTTGCGCTCGTTGAATGCATTTTTTAGATCGACTACGGCACGACGAAATTGCTTAATGTCGGCATTCAAATGGTCCTCATGACGAGTTCCATTCTCGCGGCTGCGATCCAAGTCGCGATCAATCTCTCTTTCAAAATCTCTGCTCAAGCGATCGAGTCTCCGGATAGTATCGCGGAGATAACGGTCGTCATAGCGTCCATATCTGTCGTCATACCCGCGGTCGCGTCTGTAATCTCCATCCCGTCCGTAATCCCGGTTACGACCGTAAGGATCATATGTACCTTGGGCTGCTGCCAGCACTGGCAAGCACAGAGCCAGGATTGCACCTGCCAACGTTGAGAAACTGAATGTGCGTCGGTTTGTCATAAGTAATCTCCTCAAAGCCTTCATGGTCTGGTCACTCCCACAATCCGTTTCATCTGAGAGGACCAGCCGATCTCGACGCTCGTCTGGGGACTCATTCTGTTGAGCGTTCTGCCACTGTTGATTGGCAAGCACTGTGCCGACGGCGCACAACCCGTGGTATTGGTAGGATTACCGAGAAAACTGCGATTCCCGGAGATTATTATTGAATTGAAATATTTTGTGATAAGGAGTGCTTCGAAAACGTGCAAGAGCTAACTGAAATGGTTAGGATCATCTCCGCAAGCTCTGCTGAATGCGTTCGTTTAGCTCGCACCCAAACGCAACGCGGAGGCCAGTTAAGGCCGTATCAGGATCGCTTTGAAGCGATGGATCGCAAGAGAGGCTAAATAATTTCGGCTTCAGTAATGAGTCCCATTTGTTTTCGTTACGGAAGGAGCTGGGTTTGTGACTGCCAAATCAAGTAGGGGGAAAGATGGGTAGTGCTCCGTTAGTGTGTTGCTGGCTCAAAAAAAAGTTATTGCGCGATCTGACTTTGGTATGATACCGTACGTAACATCACGCGACAGACATCGCGTCTGCCGCCTCACCCGGAAGACAGGAGCCCTCTATCAGTCCTGATAGAGAGTCTTACCGAAACAATTAAAACGAAAAAAGCCGGGCTGTAATCCCGACTTCTTTTCAGAAAGCGTATTTTCTTTTATGTTTCAAACCACCCGCTCGCGGGAGGCCCGACGTGTGCTTATTCTACCTCACGGGCTTCGCTTCGCGCAACAAAAACTTTTTACAGCCTTCGGAACGATCACAATCACCCGCCTTGCGTCAGGTGCTCTGATAATCGAGATTGAACCGCCATAAGGCGGTCAAGCGGCCTTTTTCTTACCTCTCGGCCTGTTCCAATACGGGCTCTTACATTTCGGGCAAACGCGGGGCTCGTTCTCTATGTCTCGCGGTATCCATTCGTGCTCGCATCGTTCGCAGGTGTATCGGTAGACGGTGATTTTCTTGGTTGCCATAACGCTACTATATACCTGAAATATATTACCGTCAAGTAATTATTTTGCTTGACAGGACTATATACCTGTAGTAATATACCCGTATTGAAAAGCCCCGCTGATTGCTACTAACAACCAGCGAGGCCATTTAAAACCAAGCGCGATTGCTCACGCCTGATTCCGCAAGTTCATTGTGAGCCGGATCGCAGAAAGATTCAAGGTTCATAATGACCTGTCACAACTGCAAAATCGAAGCAAAGAAAGCGGGCAAAGACC
>WNGA01008397.1_pt1 | contig 15462 bp, 14 predicted proteins | sample 5400061 | NCBI WGS metagenome assembly WNGA01 (sample SAMN13153366, study PRJNA577476) | soil metagenome | isolation source: 100 cm soil or saprolite under grassland replicate 2 | place: USA:California | collected 2016-06-15
GCATCGAGCGCCTCGGTGTAGCGGGCGACCTTCACGTCGCGCTGGCGCGAGTCGAGACCGTCGGGACCGGCGATCACCTCGAGCAGCAGGGCGTTGTCGCGCACGTTCGCCGTCATCGGCCCGGCGACGTCGATCGTGATCTCCAAGGGCGCGATGCCGGTATAAGGGACGAGGCCGAAGGTCGGCTTCAGGCCCACGATGCCGCAATGGTTTGCCGGAATGCGGATCGAGCCGGCCTGATCGCCGCCGATCGCCATGTCGACGTCGCCCGCGGCCACCAGCGCGGCGCTGCCGGAAGACGAGCCGCCGGCCGAATAGCCGGCTTTGCGCGGATTGTTCACCGGGCCCGTGGAGCTGGTGTGGCTGCCGCCCGAGACGCAATAAAATTCGCACACCGCCTTGCCGGCGATCTCGCCGCCCTCCGCGAGGATGCGCGCGACCACGGTGGCGTCGACCTCGGGGACGTAACCTTGAAGGATCGACGCGCCGATCATCATCGGCACGCCGGCGAGACAGACGTTGTCCTTGAGCGCGATGCGGTGCCCGGCGAGCTTGCCGGCGTTGCTGCGCTTGATCGAGGTCTTCACGTACCACGCGCCGTAGCGGTTCTCGTCCGGTCCGGGCCGCGAGAAGGTGCGCGGCTCCGTCACCACCGGCACCTCGTCCGGCACCGCATCGAGCGCCGCATAGGCGCCCGCCAGCGGCGTGAGGATGCGGGTCGCCGTTTCGAGGTATGCGTCGCTCGGATTCATTCCGAGCTTGGTCGCGGCCGCGCGCAAGTCGGCCACAGTCGGCTTGACAAACATGATGGTTCCAGAGCGGACGACGGAGGACAGATGACGGAGGACGGATAGAAACACAACGATCAGGTGTCCGTCATCTGTCCTCCGTCGTCTGTCGTCCGTCGTCCGTCAGTACACCCCCGGCGTTCCGCCGCCGTCGACGGCGACCGCAACGCCCTGGATCTGCCGCGCGCGTTCCGAGGACAGGAACAGCGCGAGCGCCGCGATGTCCTCGGGCTGGGCAATGCTGCGGATGCCGCTGCGCGCCATGACCTGCTCGCGTATCTCCTCGACCGTCTTGCCCGACGCCTGGGCGCGCTGCGCCCACAGCCGCGTGGTCCGCTCGGTCTCGGTCGTGCCGGGGTGGATCGCGTTGACGTTGACGCCGTCGCGCTTGCCGAGCTGCGACAGGCCCTTGGTAAAGGTCGACATGGCGCCGTTGACCGAGCTGCCGACGAGGAAATCCGGCTCGGGCGTGCGCGCCGCGCCGCCGATCACGTTGACCACGTGGCCCTGCGCCGCCTTGAGCATGGGCCAGAACGCCCGGCACAGCCGCACGGCGCCGATGAACTTGAGCGCGAAACCATCGGTCCACACCTCGTCGGGAAGGTCGAGGAACGAGCCCGCGCGCGTCGCGCCGGCCGAGTTGACCAGGATGTCGCAGCGTCCGTGCCGCTCGCTCACGGTCTTGAACAGCTGCTGGCAAGCATCCAGCTGGCGCAAGTCGCCGGCACAAGTCATGGGCTCGGCCGCACCGTTTTTCTTGATCGCGCCGGCCGCCGCCGCGAGATTGGCGGCCGAGGAGGCGGCAAGCACCATCGTTGCGCCCTCGCGCGCGAACGCTTCGGCGATCGCGCGCCCGATCCCGCGGCTGCCCCCGGTGACGACGACGACTTTTCCGGCAAATTCGCCCGGCATTGAACACCCCCGTATCTGTGATGCTGGTTCGTTTAGTCTTGCGGTGTGGACGGTCAGCCTAGTGCCGCCGATTTGAAGTTCCTACAGCGCTAGCGGCAAGTTCATTTGGGAACTTCAAATCGAAAAGCGGAACTAGATTCATATACTTGCTAGTGCCCCTTTGTTTCCGAAGTTCGTGTAAGAGAGTGCCGCAATGTATCACGAACTTCGGAAACGGGGCACTAGCGAACCTCGATCATCGCCGCACCTGTTTCGTGGTGAAGGACGGTCGATTTGATGGAACCGCCGACGCCGTCCGCCCGTTGAAATTCCGCGGCTGTCCTTCCCCCGAGTTGAGCGGCGGCCGCCCACTTTGGCGCGCGTGCAACGGATATTTCCATGCGTCCCATCGATTTGGAAGATTTGCGCAAGCACTTGCGTCGCGAGGTCGACCGCGCCGGCGGACAAGTGGCCTGGGCGAAGCGGCACGGTCTGCATCCCTCGACCATCAACAAGGTATTGAACGAGCAGAGAATGCCGGGCCGGCGGTTGCTCGGGGCGCTCAACCTGCGAAAGGTCGTCGCCTACCGGCGCGTGGGATGACGCGGCTTCGTCATGCCCGGCCTTGTGCGAATGCTGTCCGGTTCAAACAGGGCGTAGCTCCGCAACGTCTCCGCATTTGACGGAGAAATTCCAATTCGGGCAGAGCGGGAGACGCGAGGCATCGCGGCTTGCTCCACCTCTCCCCGGTGGGGAGAGGTCGGCCGCGAAGCGGCCGGGTGAAGGGGCAAGTGTCTGCGTCGTCGAGACTCGTTGCCCCCTCACCCCAACCCTCTCCCCAATGGGGAGAGGGAGTCGCGCCGAGTTCTCGATTTCGTCAGTGCCTAAACCGCCCGACCATGACGATCCTGGTCATAGCCAAACAAGCCTCGCATGTTTCTACGCTGTATCGCTTCGCTGTTCGACGGTGCGGATCTCGATCTCCGACGTCAGCGTGCGATGCACCGGACACTTGTCGGCGATCTCGAGCATTCGCTTGCGCTGTTCCGCGTCGAGCTTTCCCGTAAACGTGATGGCGCGGTCGATGCGGTCGATCATGCCTTCCTTGGTCTCGCAATTTTCGCAATCGGCGGCATGGATCCGTCCGTGCACGAGCTTGACCGAAACCCGTTCCAGCGGCAGCGCCTTGCGTTCGGCATAGAGCCGCACCGTCATCGCCGTGCAGGCGCCGAGACCCGCGAGCAGGAAGTCATATGGGTTGGGGCCGCTGTCGAGGCCGCCGACCGCCGTGGGCTCGTCGGCCGTGAACCGATGCCGTCCCGCCGTGATCGCCTGCTGGAAGCGGCCCCGGCCGGTTTCGCTGACGACGACCGTGCCGGCTTCCGTAGCGTGCGCGGCTTCAGCCTTCGGCGCCGTGTCGAGGTACCGCTCGGCCCAGGCGGCGATGACGTTGGCGACGTACACGGCGTCGCTCGTCCGGCTCAGCAGATGGTCGGCGTCGTCGAGCGAGACGAAGCTTTTCGGATGCTTCGCCGCGGTGAAGATGCGCGATGCATTGTCGATGCCGACGGTCTGGTCGGTCGGCGCGTGGAAGATGAGCAGCGCCTTGCGCAAGGTGGCGACGCGATCGCTCAGCCGCTGCTCGGCGACGTCGTCGAGAAACTCGCGGCGGATGCGGAACGGCCGCCCGGCGAGCGTCACCTCGATCTCGCCGCGGGCGCGAATCTCGTCGACGTAATCCTTCAACAGGCCGGTGACGTGGCGGGCATCGGCGGGCGCCGCGATCGTCACCACGGCGCGCGCTTCCGGGATGTCGCCCGCGGCGGCCAGCACCGCGGCGCCGCCGAGGCTGTGGCCGATCAGGATCGCCGGCGCGCGGTGCGTCAGCCGCAGGTGATTGGCGGCCGCCACCAGGTCGCCGACGTTCGACGAGAAGGTCGTGTTGGCGAATTCGCCCTCGCTCATGCCGAGGCCGGTGAAGTCGAAGCGCAGGACCGCGATGCCCGAGGCCGTCAACCGCTCGGCGATGCGCCTGGCTGCCCGGATGTCCTTTCCGCAGGTGAAGCAATGGGCGAACAGCGCGTAGGCTATAGCGTCGCCGGCCGGCCGATCGAGGAGGGCGGCAAGACGCTCGCCGCTCGCATTGGGAAAATCGAAGCGCTCGCCCGGCATCAGGGTTCTCCCTTCGGTTCGATCGGCGTCATCCCTTGGCGGTCGGTTGACGCGGATTCACGTCGTCCTCGGTAAAGCTCGTCCGTGGCCACAACGCATCGACCGACGGCTCGGCGACCTGCATGGCGGGATGTAGCGCGGACGGTTGGGGAAAACCAATCTCTCGCATCAATGAACAAAAAGCGTGCAAATGCCTAACAACGAGGCGCTGGCCCGTTCCCTCAGTTCGCGATTAAACCGTTGTTAATTCAAGAAGAACTGCCTCGCGCCCGACCCGGACCATTGGCACAGCCGTTGCAAAAGGACGTGTTGCAAAAGGACTGTCGTGTTTCCTCGCCGTGTGTCCTCGCCGGTCCCAGCCAACGACGGAGCGCTAGAAGCCCATGTCCACCTTCGACAATCCGTTCGACCCGAAGCGTCCGTTGGCGGGTGGGTGCAGCTGCGGACGGCACGTCAGCCAGGCGGAGCACGAAGACGACGCGCAGCGCCGGCTGCGGTGCGTCGCCGTCGAGATCGAGGACAAGCGTTACGAGGGGGTCGTCGCCTCGGCCGTGATGCGGGCGGTGTTTCCCCAGGATGCCGCGCGCCGCGCGTTCCTCAAATCGGTGGGAGCCTCGACCGCGCTTGCGGCGCTCTCGCAGTTCTTCCCGCTCGAGACCGCGACCGAGGTATTTGCGCAAAGCGCGCCGCCCGGCGCCATCGAGAAGAAGGACCTCAAGGTCGGCTTCATCCCGATCACCTGCGCCACGCCCATCATCATGGCGCACCCGATGGGTTTCTACGCCAAGCACGGGCTCAACGCGGAGGTGATCAAGACCGCCGGCTGGGCGGTCATCCGCGACAAGACGCTCAACAAGGAATACGACGCCGCCCACATGCTCTCGCCGATGCCGCTCGCGATCACGCTCGGCGTCGGCTCGCAGCCCATTCCCTATACCGCCCCGGCGATCGAAAACATCAACGGCCAGGCGATCACGCTCGCCGTGAAGCACAAGGACAAGCGCGATCCGCGGCAGTGGAGGGGCTTCAAGTTCGCGGTGCCGTTCGACTATTCGATCCACAACTATCTCTTGCGCTATTACGTCGCCGAGCACGGCCTCGATCCGGACACCGACATTCAGATCCGCGCGGTGCCGCCGCCGGAAATGGTCGCCAACCTGCGCGCCGACAACATCGACGGCTTCCTCGGTCCCGATCCGTTCAACCAGCGTGCGGTCTACGACGGCGTCGGCTTCATCCACGTCCTGTCGAAGGAGCTGTGGGAGGGCCATCCATGTTGCGTCTTCGCCGCGTCGAAGGAATTCATCACGACGATGCCGAATACCTATGCGGCGCTGCTGAAGGCGATCATCGACGCCACCGCCTTTGCGACCAAGCAGGAGAACCGGAAACCGATCGCCGAGGCGATCGCGCCGGCGAACTATCTCAACCAGCCGGTCACCGTGCTCGAGCAGATCCTCACCGGCACCTACGCCGACGGCCTCGGCGCGGTGAAACGCGACCCGAACCGCATCGACTTCGACCCCTTCCCCTGGGAGTCGTTCGCCGTCTGGATTCTGACCCAGATGAAGCGCTGGGGACAGATCAAGGGCGACGTCGACTACAAGGCGGTCGCGCAGCAGGTCTATCTCGCGACGGACACCGCGAAGCTGATGAAGGAAGTCGGCCTTAACCCTCCGGCGACGACCAGCAAGACGTTCAAGGTGATGGGCAAGGAGTTCGATCCGGCAAAGCCCGACGAGTACGTCAAGAGCTTCGCAATCAAGCGGGCGACGTGAGCATGGCGGTCGCACCTCCGCAGGTCCCCGAAAGGCGAGGGTCGGACCAGGGATGGTTCTCGCAAGCGGCAACCGCGCTTGCCCGGCGAGCATGGCTCGACGGCCCTCCCCTTTCGGGGCGTTCGTCCGCGCGTCGTAGGGTGGGCAAAGCGGAGCGAAGCGACGCGTGCCCACGCGGATCACGTCGGAGAAAGATCGCGTGGGCACGGCGCGGAGCATCGTCGTCGACGAGCTATTTGAGGCACGGGCCGCGCCTTTGCCCACCCTACGGCGCTACCGTGTTCTGTGCTCGCGGTCACAAGCGATGCAGCGCCGCTGCGTTCCCTCCCCCCTTGTGGGGGCGGGGACAGGGAGGGGGTCGGTCCATGCTTGAGTCACGCCTGAACCCCCCACCCCAACCCTCCCCCACAAGGGGGGAGGGAGCGCGCCGAGCGAGCGGCACACGCTCGCCCAAGTCACGAGGCCGGCCATGACCGCCTCGCTCACGTTGCGCGCGTCCGTCGTCTCGGTCGCGCTCTTTCTCGCCTTCGTGCTGGTGTGGCACCTCGCCACGCGCGGCTCCGGGCCGGTGGCGCAGATGGACCCGGAATACGCCAAGCTCATGGGCGCGGCCGCGACCCAAGGCAAATCGGCGATGCCGGGGCCGCTCGACGTGGCGGCCAAGATTTTCGAACACTTGCAGCGGCCGTTCTACGACAACGGCCCGAACGATAAGGGCATCGGCATCCAGCTCGCCTTTTCGATCGCGCGGGTCGCTGCCGGCTACCTGCTCGCCGTCGCGTTCGCCATTCCCATCGGCTTCCTCATCGGCATGTCGCCGCTGATGAGCCGCGCGCTCGATCCCTTCATCCAGGTGCTCAAGCCGATCTCGCCGCTCGCCTGGATGCCGCTCGCGCTCTACACGATCAAGGACTCCGGCCTCTCCTCGATCTTCGTCATCTTCATCTGCTCGCTGTGGCCGATGCTGATCAACACCGCGTTCGGCGTCGCCGCGGTGCGGCGCGAATGGCTCGACGTCGCGCGCACCCTCGAGGTCGGCACGCTGCGCCGCGCCTTCACCATCATCCTGCCGGCGGCGGCGCCGACCATCCTCACCGGCATGCGCATCTCGATCGGCATCGCCTGGCTGGTGATCGTTGCCGCCGAGATGCTCGTCGGCGGCACCGGCATTGGCTACTTCGTGTGGAACGAGTGGAACAACCTGTCGATCACCAACGTGATCACCGCGATCCTGGTGATCGGCCTCGTCGGCATGGTCCTCGATCAGGTCCTGGCGCGCCTGACGCGGCTGGTGACGTTTCCGGAATGACACGTGCCATGGCCGGGGACAAGTTCATCTCCATCGAGGGCATCGCCAAGCACTACCCGGCGCCGGGCGGGGGCTCGACCACGGTGTTCGAAGACCTGTGGCTCGCCATGCAGCGCGGCGAGTTCGTCTGCGTCATCGGCCATTCCGGCTGCGGCAAGACCACGGTGCTCAACATCCTGGCCGGGCTCGATGCGCCCTCGGTCGGCGCGGTGATCGTCGACGGCCAGGCGATCGAGGGCCCGAGTCTCGACCGGGCGGTGATCTTCCAGAGCCACGCGCTCCTTCCCTGGCGCACCGTGATGGGCAACGTCGCCTATGCGGTGGCGTCGAAATGGCGGCGCTGGAAGCGGCCGCAGGTGCGCGCGCACGCGCAGAAATTCATCGACCTGGTCGGGCTGACCGGCGCCGAGCACAAGCGGCCGGCCGAGCTCTCCGGCGGCATGAAGCAGCGCGTCGGCATTGCCCGCGCGCTCTCGATCGAGCCCAAGATCATGCTCATGGACGAGCCCTTCTCCGCGCTCGATGCGCTCACGCGCGGCACCCTGCAGGACGAGGTGCGCCGCATCTGCCTCACCACCGGGCAGACCGCGTTCATGATCACCCACGACGTGGACGAGGCGATCTATCTCGCCGACCGCATCGTGTTGATGACCAACGGACCCGACGCCGTCCTGGCCGAGATCGTCGAGAACCCGCTGCCCAAGGAGCGCGGCCGCGCCGACATCCACCGCCATCCGGTCTATTATCCGGTGCGCAATCACATCATCGACTTCCTGGTCATGCGCAGCCGCACCTTCCTGGCCGAAGTCGGCCGGCAGCTCGACCCCCGCCACGTGCCGGTGGTGCGCGTGCGCGCGCGCGAGTCCGCGCAGGCCGTGGCAAGCTCGTCGGCGCCGCGGCGCGGCACCGGCCATACGACCCTGCAAATGTCCTAGATCGAATTCAGATGAGGTCGAAACACTCTCTGTCGTCATTGCCGGGCTTGACCCGGCAATCCATCCTCTTCGCGAAAAGTCTATGCGAAATAGATGGACCCCCGGGTCAAGCCCGGGGGTGACGAATGTGCATTTGCCAGGACCGGAACGCCGAAAAGGAGACTTGAACAATGAACCGTGCCGACCTCACCGAAAAAATCCTCGGTATCAAACGCGAGAAGGGCTGGACCTGGAAATACATCCACGCGCAGATCGGCGGTTACTCGCCGGTGCTGCTCACCGGCGCGCTGCTCGGCCAGATGAAGCTGACCAAGCCGCAGGCCGCCAAGGCGGCGGATTTGTTCGGCCTGACCAAGGCGGAGACCGCGCTGCTCAACGAGGTGCCGATGCGCGGCTTAGGCGTAGCCATGCCGCCGACCGATCCGCTGATCTACCGCTTCTACGAGCTGGTGATGGTCAACGGCCCCGCCTGGAAGGCGCTGATCGAGGAGGAGTTCGGCGACGGCATCATGTCGGCGATCGATTTCGACATGCAGATCGAGCGGCTGCCCAACCCGAAGGGCGACCGGGTGAAGATCACCATGTCGGGCAAATTCCTCCCGTACAAATATTACGAAAACAGCGGCAACGTGCCGGAGTACGGGTATAAGGAGGAATGATGCAAGCTTCGATCTGGTTGAATCGGCTCTCGTTCTCCGCTCGTCCCCGCGAAAGCGGGGACCCAGATGGGATCAGCGACGCACGTATGACAAGCCTGGATTCCCGCTTGCGCGGGAATGAGCGGAAGCCGTTGCGCCGACGTGACCGGAACACGCTCTAGCTAGCTGCGGTGGCGGACATGCCGACGTATCCGAAAAAATCCGGCTTCCGGCTCGGCATCTACGTGTTCAAGGACGCCGAGATCGTCGATTTCGCCGCGCCGCACGGCGTGTTCTCGGTCGCGCGGCGTTTCGATCCCGAGCTTGATGCGTTCGTCGTCGCCGACGCGATGCGGCCGGTGCAGGCGCAGGCCGGGTTCACCGTCGTGCCGAACTATGCGTTCGCCGATCGGCCGGCAATGGACGCCTTCCTCATTCCCGGCGGCTTCGGGACGCGCCAGGAACTGTACAACACCCGGCTGCACGACTTCGTATCGAGTCTGCCGGACTCGTGCCTGATTACCAGCGTGTGCACCGGTTCCTGGGTCTATGGCCGCATCGGCTTGCTGGACGGCAAGGCGGCGACCAACCGCAAGGAGCCCGACCGGGTCGAGCAGTCGAAGTTCGGCAAGGTACCGATCGACCGGCTGGCCGAAATCGCGCCCGCCTGCCGCATCAGCCGGTCGCGCGTGGTCGATGCCGGACGCGTGATCACCGCGGGCGGCATCGCTTCCGGCATGGAGATAGGCTTCCATCTGCTGCGCCGCGCCGGCTATGGCGAGGATTTCATCGACGAGGTGGCGCGCGTGATGGAATACAAGGCCGCCTACGACCTCTATCGCGACGACATCGAGTACGCCGAGTAGCAGCCCGTAGCCCGGATGGAGCGCAGCGACATCCGGGGTCAGCGGCGCGGTCGATCGATCATGCTCCCGCATGTGGCTCCGCTCATGCGGGCCAAGTATTTAAGACCCCACCCGGCTCTTCGCCGACCTCTCCCCTGTCAGGGCTTTGCCGTACGTGATAGCAGATTATAATTTGGGTATAGATAATCGCTATAGCAAATACAGGTTGTAGTCCGTCGATAAATCTGCTATTGTTCAGCAGGTTTTGAGGTCGCAATCGACGGCGCGGTGGCATGCCCTGCGGTATCCGATGGGGATCGCTGTGCCGCATGAGACCGATCATCGTAGGGGGCATCTCATGACACGCATGGCGAACCCAATATCGTCCTCGACCTCCCCAAGCACGACTTGGAAGGAAGACGTTGAGCCCGGCGAGCATGAGCTGTTCGAGCGCTTTGCGCGCGATGTCATCATGCCTCGGCAGAGAGAAATCGCGCAACGAACCGCCGGACCGGTGGGACGCTGCCTTCACTTTAAGATCCACTCCGGACTGATGGCCGAGTTTCGGGTCCTGCCCGACTTGCCCGCGCATGCGCGCTTCGGGGTATTCGGCGAACCGCGTGTCCTCCCATGTTTGGTCCGGTTCTCGAACGGCGAGTCTTTCAGCAAGCCGGACAAAGGACCTCAGCCGCGCGGCATCGCCATCAAGCTCGTCGGCGTTCCCGGCCCCAAGTTGCTCGAGGATCAGAAGAAGGCCGTGACGCAGGACTTCCTCGCCACGAGCCACTCGGTCACCTCGGGCGTCCGCCACGTCCGGCAGTTCATGGACTTCCTCGAGTCGGCCATCGAGGCAGAGCACAGACATTTGCCGTTGCTCTTCTTACCGTCGTTGTATCGCAGGCTGGGTGTCCGGGAGGCGGCGCGCATCCAACTATTCCTCCTCAGAACCGTCGTTCTCACCAAGGTACGCAGCCTGGCAACCGAGCATTACACCAGCCCGGCGCCCATCAAGTTCGGGCGGTACGCAGTGAGGTTCACGGTGCGGCCGGCGGGAGGAACCACGCCAGCAGCGAAGGGTCGTCAGACGGACGATTTCTTGCGCGAAGAGCTGGCCGATCGGCTGCGCGTGGAAGACTTGAATTTCGACTTCGCCGTACAGTTCTACGTGAACGAGCGGTCCACTCCGATTGAGGATACGTCTGTCCCATGGAATGCGAACTTTGTCACACTTGCTCGATTGCGCATCCCGAAATGTGATCTGACCGACCCGCGCACCGAGGCGCTGAGCGAGGCGGTCAACCGGCTGTCGTTCAATCCCTGGCACGCGATCGAAGATCACCGCCCGCTGGGCAATGTGATGCGCGCTCGCAAGGTCGCCTACCAGGTGAGCTCAGAGTTCCGGCACCACGATCCGGAACCGACCAGTCTGCCTCTGAAAACGTGACTTTGTTACCGCCTAAGTAGCCCGGATGAGCGTAGCGACATCCGGGGCCAGCGGCGCGGTCGATCGATCCGCCGTCCGCGGATTTTCGCTTTCGCTCAATCCGGGCTACGGGGTATCCGCTCGTTGGTGTCCCGGGCGCAGCGCAGCACGCAGCGGAGTGGTGCGCTGCAGACCCGGGACCCCGGTTAGGGATGGCAAGCGCAACCGGGGTCCCGGATCAGCGGTGCACCGCTACGCGCTCGGCGCTCGCGCTGCACCGCATCCGGGACACGCCGCCTCAAGCCTTCAGCGTCGCGAGCACACGGTCCGGCGTGAACGGCAGGTGGGTGAGCCGCTTGCCCGTCAGGCGATGGAACGCGTTGGCGATCGCTGCCCCGATGAACGGGTTGCCGATCTCGCCCAGGCCGGTCGGCCGCGTGTCCACGTCGACGAACTGCACGTGCATCTCCTCCGGCAGGTCGGACATCCGCATCAGGTTGTAGTCGTGGAAGTTCGACTGCTCCACGACGCCGTCCTTGATGGTCACGCGCTCGTGCAGCACGCTCGAGAGCCCGTAGATGATGGCGCTCTCCACGTTGTGCTTGGCCGCCTCGGGCTGCACGATGAGGCCGCCGTCGACCGCCACCCATACCTTGTGCACGCGGATCTTGCCGGCGTTGCGGTCGAGCGAGATCTCGACCACGCCGGCACCGAGCGAGCCGGAGCGCTCGGTGATCGAGATGCCGAGCGCCCGGCCGTCCGGCCGCTTGGCCTTCCAGTCGGACATCTGCGCCACCGTCTCGAACACCTTGCGCCCTTTCGGGTTGATCGCCATGCGCTCGAACCGGAACGCGATCGGGTCGATGCCCTGGTCCACCGCCATCTGGTCGACCATGCTCTCGATGGCGAACACGTTGAACACGTGGCCGACCGCGCGCCAGTGCTTGAGCTTCACGCCGTGCGAGACGCCGCGCCGCTCGATGTGCTGGTTGGGCACGCCGTAGTAGGGGATCTTGATGCCGGTGATGAGCAGGAATTCGCCGTCGCCGACGACGCAGTGCTTCCAGCCCGTCACCTTGCCGGTGGCGTCGGTCGCCGCCTCCAGGCACTGGAACGATTGCGGCCGGAACATCCCCTGGGCGATGTCCTCCTCGCGCGTCCAGATCAGCTTCACCGGACGGCGCACCTCCTTGGCCATCTGCGCGCACTCGGCCGCATAATCGCCGAGCCCGCGCCGGCCGAAGCCGCCCCCCATGTAGCACTGGTGGAAATCGACCTGCTCCTCCTTCAAGCCCAGCGCCTTTGCCACCGCCTTCCGCGACTCGTCCGGCGCCTGGCTCCCTTCCCACACCTCGGCCTTGTCGCCGGCGTCGTTGAGGCGGACCACGGCGTTGAGCGGTTCCATCTGCGCGTGGTAGCCGTAATCGCTGCGGAACTCGGCCTTGTAGGTCTTGGCCGCGCTCGCGAAAGCGGCCTTCACGTCGCCCTTCGCTTCGAGCGGGGTGGCCTGCGCGTTCGGGTCGTCGTGGATCTTCACATAGGACTCGAGCGCCCGTTCGGAGTCGAAGCCGGCGGCCTTGGCCTTCTTCCACGTCACATGAAGCGCGTCGCGGCCGGCCTTCGCGTTCTCGAACCGGTCGGCCACCACGCCCACTCCGTTTGCCAGCTTGACGATGCCGATGACGCCTTTCATCGCCTTGACTTCGGCGTCGTTCCAGCTGTCCGGCGGGGCCGCGGATGGGTCCTGCTTGCCCGGATCCCAGACCCCGGGCTGGGCATTGTGCACCGGCGAGTGCAAGGTCGAGGCATAGACCATGCCCGGCAGCTTGACGTCGATGGCGTATTGCGCCGTGCCGTTGACCTTGGACGGGACGTCCCGCCGCGGCATGGGCTTGCCGATCAGGCGGAAATCCTTGCGGGCTTTGAGCTCCTTCGCATCGATCTCCGGCAACGACGCCGGGATCGTTCCGAACGCGGCGATCTCGCCGTAGGTCAGGCGCGCCCCATTGGCGGGATTGATCACGACACTCGGCTCGGTCTTCAGCGAGGCAGCGTCGACGCCCCACTTTTGCGCCGCGTTCATCAGCAGCACCTTGCGCACCTGCGCGCCGGCCGTGCGCAGCTGGGCATAATAGAGCTGCACCGCGCGGCTGCCGACGATCCACATCATCCGGTTGTCGCCGAACGGGTCCTTGTAGCCATAGACCTTGGCGTCGGCCGGCGCCCATTCGAGCGTGACCTTCGACCAGTCGGCGTCCATTTCCTCGGCGACGATGAGCGGCAGCGAGGTCATCGAGCCCTGGCCCATCTCGGCGCCGGCGGTGAGAACCGTGATGGCGCCGTCCGGCGCGATCCGTACCCAGGGGGTGACCTGGGCATTCGCCAGCGCATTGGCCTCTGCCTGCGACATCAGGCGGGCGCCGTCGGTGCCGAGCGCGAGGCAGAACGACATGCCGCCTAGTCCGGCCAGCACGCCGCGGCGGGAGATCTCCCGATCGATCATGGTCATGGCTCAGGCCTCCTTCGATGCGCGCTCTATTGCCGCGATGATGCGGTGGTAGGTGCCGCAGCGGCAGATGTTGCCGTCCATGTGCTCGATGATCTGGGCGCGGTTCGGCTTGGGCGTGGTGGCGAGCAGCTCGGCGGCCTTCATGATCTGGCCCGATTGGCAATAGCCGCACTGGGGCACCTGCTCGGCGATCCAGGCCTTCTGCAGCGGGTGCGACGAATTGGGCGAGAGGCCCTCGATGGTGAGAACGTGTCTGCCTTCGACCGCGGACACCTGGGTCTGGCACGAGCGCTCGGCCTTGCCGTCGATGTGCACGGTGCAGGTGCCGCACAGGCCCGCGCCGCAGCCGTATTTGGTGCCGGTCAATCCGACGTGGTCGCGGATGACCCACAGAAGCGGAGTCTGCGGGTCGGCTTCGACCGAGACTCGCTTGTCGTTCAGGGTGAACCAGACCATGTGACCTCCCTTGGCTGATACCCGTTGCGTCGCGCCGACGACCGGACGCGCGCGCACGTCACGAACGACCGGCGGAAAACGCGGAAGGGCCGTTGAAATTGGTGGTGAGTCTAGCAGCCTGGAACGGTTCTTAACAGCCGAAAGAAATTCCGGTAGTGGGCTCTTTTGAATGTGGCAGCGTCTCTCAAAGGCAGCTTTTTCCCAGTTCTCCTTTAACCTCCGAGGCGGCCCCGGACTCGTCCGCTCGCCAAACAACGGACCATGAATTTAGGCAGGGAAAGAAGCCTTCCTCAAATATAGCGTACTTCTTCCCTCTAGAGGGGAACGGACCGCTAAAGCCCTGTCCTTGTAGATCGCGTATCAAGTCAGCCTCAGCCATTCCGATCGGAAACGCAGATTTGACCCGCTCTTTACTAGCCCAACTGCGGCCATTGCTATCGTCATGGTCAAAATGGCAATCCTCAGGACAAATCCGCGGAAAATGTCCCAGAGAAATTTCCGCACTGCATAAAATAGCTTCAGCTGGAGGCCTCCCAAGCTTCAAGCACATCCACAATATCACCAATCTCCCAAAGCCGCTGGGCTTCGGCGCGATGCGCCGTGTATCGGGCCGCGCCACCCGTCAGCTGCCTCATGCCACCCTACGCCGCCTTGCAGGCTGTAAACCTTTCCGCCACTGTCGCGCTCCATTCGTGGCCATGCTGCCGGAGGACGGCGGCCGAGGAGGGCTTCGTGGCCGAGGCCGTGCCGAAATCTGAGCCGGGCAAGCGCGTCGGGCTGTTCGTCACCTGCCTCGTCGATCTCCTGCGCCCTTCGGTCGGTTTCGCCGCGGTCAAGCTGCTCGAGGACGCCGGCTGCGCCGTCGAGGTGCCGCTCCAGAGCTGCTGCGGCCAGCCGGCATTCAACTCCGGCGACCGCAAGACCGCGCGGGAGATCGCTGAAGCTGTGATCGCGGCGTTCGAGCCCTATGATTACGTCGTCGTGCCGTCCGGCTCGTGCGCCGGTCAGTTGAAGACGCACTATCCCGAGCTGTTCCACGGCGATCCCAACTGGCTGCCGCGTGCGGATGCATTCTGCGCCAAGACGTTCGAGCTGGTCAGCTTCCTCGTCGACGTCCTGAAGGTGGAGAAGGTGGGCGCGCGCTTTTCCGGCACCGTCACCTATCACGACGCGTGCTCGGGCCTGCGCGAGCTCGGCATCAAGGGAGAGCCGCGCAAGCTGCTCGCCGGCGTCGAGGGCCTCGAGCTCGCCGAGATGCGCGGCGCCGACGTCTGCTGCGGCTTCGGCGGCACGTTCTGCGTCAAGTATCCCGACATCTCCAACGCGATCGTCGCCAAGAAGGCGGACCATATCGCCGCGACCGGCGCCGGCACGCTCATCGCCGGCGACCTCGGCTGCCTCATGAACATGGCCGGCAAGCTGCAGCGCCTGGGCTATCCGGTGCGCGCGCGCCACATCGCCGAGGTGCTGGCGGGCATGACCGACGTGCCGGCGATCGGCGAGTCGCGGCGCGCCGCCGTGAAGGCCTTACGATGACGGGCCACGTCACCTCGCCGCGCTTCAAGGAGAACGCGAAAGACGCGCTCGCCGACGCCAACCTGCAGCAGGCGCTGAAATTCGTCGAGGTGAATTTTGCCGCGCGTCGCCGCGAGGCCGCCGACCGGCTGCCTGAATTCGACGCGCTGCGCGATGCCGCGCGCGACATCAAGGATCATACG
>WNGA01007270.1_pt1 | contig 15455 bp, 13 predicted proteins | sample 5400061 | NCBI WGS metagenome assembly WNGA01 (sample SAMN13153366, study PRJNA577476) | soil metagenome | isolation source: 100 cm soil or saprolite under grassland replicate 2 | place: USA:California | collected 2016-06-15
AAACGAAGGTAACAAAGCATCGAAGCCGAAGCTGATGGTCTGGGATTGCCCGCGGTCCGGTCTCGACTTCGTCCCCGTCGAGAAAGTCAGCCGGTCCCGGCACCGCCGCGCCGCGACACTCCCTAGCAGCCCGTTCAAAAACTGTAGCGGCGCTCTATGAGCGCCGAAGAAAGTGCACATTCTGGCCTGATTTCGGCGGTCACAGACCGCCGCTACAGCCGAACCTGGAGTTTTTGAACGGGCTGCTAGGCTTCGGGATAAGCGTGCTGCCAACCCGGGTGAACCGCCTCACGCCAAGCCCGCCAAGGCCGCCAAGGCACAGAGGCTTCTGTCGGTTCAGCACGCCGAAACTCCCTCACCGGCCGAGTGAGGACGAGCGATACTCCCGACTTTCGCAAAAACCTTCCTTTGCGTCCGTGGCGGCCGTTGCGTGAGGACGAAGCGCCGATGAAACCCAATCCCCGCAGCAGCCGTCGCAGCCGACGTAAGGAGGCTCCGACTGAAAGGGCTGAAAGCCCGGAAGATAATAGCCCAGGGCAAAGCGAGTCTGCGAGCGACGCCCTGGGTAAACCGTCAACAAAACCTCCAAGCCCTGTAAGGGCGGCACAGGCAAACATCGAACATGGCCGTCACAGCATTTCATCATCACGTTTGGCGCGGGAGGCTTTCGGCCTCTTCACCTTCGCGGCCAGCGCTTCCTCGGCGGCGCGTTCCAGGTTCAGGGCCAGCAGCTTTTCCAAAATCTGTTCGTCGCTCAAGTCGGCGGGCCAGCCGTAAGCGGCGGCGACCGCGGCATCAAGTTTCTTGTGGGCGAGGTCCAACCAGGCGGGGCGCTCGTTGTAGAGATTCGTCAGCGTGCGCTTCTTGAGTTTGGCGGCGCAGTCGGCGTCGCGCGGTTGAGCGCGTGGGTAGCGGACCAGGCCGGTTGAGAGTTGAGAGTTGATAGTTGAGGGAACGAGGAAGCGCGCCCAGGGACCGTTCGTGGAACCGGGGAATTCGAGCGCGCGCGTCTCCGTCCATTCGGGCGGATTGAGCCAGCGTTCACGCAATTCGTTGAGATCCTTCGCGGCGGCGGCGATCGCGTCGCGATGATCGTCAGCAGTTCGCGGTGGCGGTTCTTCGCGCAAAACGATGTGCTTGTAATGCTTGGCGGCGTCCAATTCGGATTCGACGTTGATGGGCTGCTCTTCCAGGTCGTCGGGAAATGGGAAAGGGAAAGTCTCAAAGCAGGTCGTGGGAGTGTAGCGCGGGCGGGTTTCAAGCCGTGTGCCCTGCTTCAAAGCCCAAACCTCGTGGAAGCGCGAATGCACAACGCCAAAAAAATAATCGTCCGATCGGGCGAAAGCGTAGATACCGTCGTCAGGCAAGATCACAGAATCGGCCCAAGAGAAAATGCGGAATTTTGAAACGCGCGGCGTTGTCAAAAAGCGTAATTGTTCTTTGAGTGCCAACCTCATCCCAGAACACGTCTCGGCATGTAACCACCAGTTGAGACGGCGATGTTCGCGATTATTCTTGTCTCGCTCCGGTTTGACGAGGGTCAGGACGTGAGCATGTAGTTTTTCATAGAGAGCAAATGCACCCAGCTGCAAATCCGTTCCGGTGTCAATAATCCATGCTGGTGGCGATCGCTTGACGATGGCGCTTCCATTCAACCACGGCCTAAGCAAATCAGAATTTGGTTGGCCGTGTGGATTAGGTGCCGCAAGCCATTCACGAGCCAGGTCGTCTGAAATATCAAAGTCGCCAGATTTCTTCGTGCCGCTGAAAGCGATTTCTTCATTGGCTCGAAGCCGTTCGGCTGCTGTTACGTCGGCATGAGCGGTGAGATTCGAGTGAATTGTAGTAACGGGTTTCCCATCCAGCATGTGTGATATCTCCGTTCCATCATCAAAGCCAACCATGCTGACGTGCACATTTGCGCCGGCGAGCACCCAAGGCCGGTCACTTTCTGCAAAGAAAATGTCGCCAGTATCTTTGATGCGTTTCAAGACTTCCCGGTTCGCTCCTCCGCGAATGCCCTGCGTAGCGAGCAAGCCTGCACGCTTGCATTGTCGCTTCTCAACTTGTTGACGGGCTTTTTCAAACCAATAGCAGCACAGGTCGGCTGCGCCTGAAACGCGGCCTTCGTAAATGTTTTGCAAACCTTTGCAATACTCGCGCCCAAGCTCATCCCATTGCTTGCTTGTTCCAAGAAACGGCGGGTTGCTCACGATCACATGGCATTTCGGCCAATCGCGTTCCGTGTAAAACTTCAAGGCATCGTCGCCTTTGTGTTCGCCCGCCTGCGCTTCCTTCAGCGACTTGGCCTTGCTGCGGAAGTGCGGCACGAGCAATGCGTCTTCGTTCTGGAAGCCGTCAAGGTCTTGCAGCACGGGCGAGCGGTCGTTGTCGAAACCGTTGTCGCGCCTCCATTGCAGGAAGCCGATTTGCACGGAGACTTGCGCCAACTCGAAAGCGTAAGGATTGATCTCAATGGCGCGAAGCTGTTGCACGCTCACCTGGGGCGCGAGCTTGAAGCCGAGTTGCATGGCGTAGGTGACGACTTCCTTTTCCAAGTCGAGCAGCAGTTGCAACGAGACGTAAAGGAAGTTGCCGCTGCCGCACGCGGGATCGAGCACGCTCAGGGCGGCGAGCTTCTTTTGGAACGCGGCGAGCTTGTCGCGTTGCGCAGGCGTGCCCTTGCCTTTGAGGTAGGCGCCGGCGAGCTGGCCCTTCAACCCAGCCCACTCACGGCGAAGCGGAGCCATGAGCACGGGTTCAACGAGCGTCTTGATGTCCGCCTCGCTGGTGTAATGCGCGCCGAGTTGGGACCGTTGCTCCGGTTCAATGGCGCGTTCAAAGAGCGTTCCCATGATGCTTGGCTGAATGAATTGCCAGTCTGCTTCGCCCGCCTTGGCGAGTTCTCGCAACTCGTCCTCGGTCAGTTCAAACACGGTGGATTCCTCGAAAAGATGTCCGTTGAAGTGGCGGATTTTGTCCTTCCCGAACGTGCCGCCGCGCGCCATGACTTTGAACAGCTTTTCCATCGTCTCGGCGAAATGGTGGAGATTGTCGAGGCCGGTCTTGAGCAATTCGCTGAACAGCTTTTTGGGCAACAATCCTGTGTCCTCAGCGAAGAAGCAAAAGACGATGCGGTTGAGAAAGCGGGCGATGCGGAGGTTTTTCCGCTGCGCGACGTTCATTTCGGCGCGCGTCCTGGCGTCGGCCAACTCGCGGCTTTCCCGCTTTTGCAGCGACTTGGCGACTTCGGCGATTGTCTCGGCGAGTCCTTCGGTTACTTGCGCGGTCGTGCGCTGTGGCTTGAGAAAGTCCGGCTCTGCAAATAGCGCGCGGAGGATGCGGAGATTTTCTGGCCGGTCGATTTGTTGGTTGGTGAATTCGTGCGTCTCTTGGACCGTGCCGTTGAAATTCGTGCGGACGATGTAGCGATCAAAATCGCAAACGACGAGCAATGGGGGATTGAGCAGGGATTCCCGATAGCGGAGAAGTTGCTTGTACGCTTCGTCGAGGTTCTTTTTCTTGCCCTTGTATTCCCAAGCGAAGCAGCCCTTTTTCCACACGTCGGCAAAGCCGCGTTCGTTCGGCTCCGCCGCGTCGCCCCCGGATTCGTCAAGGTCGAATAACTCGGCATCCTTGATGACTCGCTTTTGAAAGCAGAAGGATTCGCTGCCAGACGGGTCCGCCTCCGCGGGCGTGGGTTGTTGCAGCAGCCGGCAGAGATCGCCGAAATGTTCCTGATAGGCTGCAGACTCCTTGCCGGAGAAGCGCGCCCACTTCCGTTTGAATTCGGCGGGAGTCATTTTTTCCGTCAACCCTTGGCGTTGCCCTTGGGTTGCGGAAGTTGTAGCGGAGCCAGCGCCGCTGAACAAGGCCAAGGATCGGCAGTGAACGGCGCGGTTCATTCTCGTTGGCTTCCCAAACCAGCCCGAAACGCGCGCGTCGTGCGCTCGCCTTCACCCGTTCGACAAGCTCCTCGCGGGAGAGGTGGTCCTATTTGGAGTCGACAGCTCGAACAGATCCGGCTCACGCCGGATGCTACTTTTAACGGACTGCCAAGGCCGTTGGAACTTTCTGGCGGGAGTTGACTCTGTTGGACCGCCGTTGTCCTACCCCGTGCGCGACAATGGCCGCATGATGAATCGAGTCGTCAACGCTGTGAATGGGCCTGCTCAAGGCGCAGAGCCAGTGACAAAGTCGCTGGTTCCCGTAGCGCAGGCGTACGCGCCTGCGAGTGCTCGCACCGTCCCGGTGCCGGGACCTGGAACATGCGGAAGTCGACCCGAGGAATCGGGCAGCGGGACGCTGCCCGAACTCGCAGCTGGGACGGCTGCGCTACGTCGCTTTTCCCGGATATTCCCACTTGATTTTTTTCCGCGTCAGCGCCGGATCAGCATTCGTAAGTCGTTGAAAATCAACAAACCGATTCTTTGCCGTTCGGTGCCGCAGTGTGCGCTAAAAAGTTGCGAACAGGGCGCGTCACTTCGCGCCCAAGTCGAAGCAAGCCAGTTGCCGGCCGTCGCGCACGAAAAGTTTGCCGTCGGCCAGGGCGGGGAAACTCCAGGTGTTCCCGCAGGCCTGCGTGCGGCCCAGTTCGGTGTACTTTTCGGGATTGGCCGCCAGCAGGATCAATTGGCCTCCTTCCGTCAGCACGAGCAGCTTGTCGCCGGCCGCGATGGTCGAAGAATAATCCTTCTTCGTCCCGCCGAACCCGGCTTGCGACCATTTCACTGCGCCGCTCGCCGCGTCCACGCACACGTAATCCCCGCTCGGGCCTTGCGAGTAGAGGTAGCCGTTGAGCGCGACCGGAGTGGCCAGGTTGATGAGCAACTCCTTGTTCACCCACGCCTGCGCCGCCTTCAAGCCGGCGCCGTCCCGGGAGATCTCGAAGCAGACCATCCCGATGCTGTGGGAATTCACGATGACGCGGTCGCCGAGAATGACCGGGCTGGCGGCGTGGCGCTTGGCGTTGGTTTTGAGCGGGACGCGCCAGAGGATTTTGCCCGTCGCGATGTCCGCGCCGAGCAAGGCATCCGCGGTGAACGCCACGACCTGCCGGACGCCCGCCAATGTGCCGGCCATGAACGACGAGTAAGCCGCCTCGTCGTGGCCGGATTGCCACAGGACCTTGCCGGTGAGTTTGTCGAAGCAAACGAGGCTCGCGCCGTTGGTGCCGCCGACCGGGACAATGAGGCGCTCGCCGTCGATGACTCCCGAGCCGTTGTTGCCCCGTCGCGTGGCCGTGCCTTCGTTGGCTGTGCCGCCCAAAAATTTCACTCCGAAATCCTTCTCGAAATTCTTCCGCCACAGCACGGCGCCGTCCTTGAGGTTCAGGCAGCGAAACTCGCCGTTGCACGACTGCACGTAAACGCGCTCGCCGTCGATGATGGGCGTGGCGCGCGGGCCAGCGCCCCACTCGTCGCGGAACACGTCCGCGTAATCCAACTGCCAGATCTCCGCGCCCGTTTTCGCGTCGAGGGCGTGGGCGATTTCGCGGCTGCCGTTTTCATCGAGATAAACAACCCGTCCCCCGGCCACGGTCACGCCCGAAAAGCCGCCGCCCACGGAATTGCGCCACAAGGGCGAGGCCTCCCGGGGCAGCGCGGTCGGCGCCTTGCCCCCGAGGCTGTGACCGGTGCGGGCCGGCCCGCGCCATTGCGGCCAGTCGGCGGCTGGAACGTTCGCGGCGCAGCCCAAAAGGCACAGAAACAACGCCCGAGGGAGGATCGATGCTTTCATGGTGTCAGACCCCTAAGTAGTGCAACGCGCCGCGGCCGACAATACGATTCTTCGACACAGTTTTTTTTGGCTGAGTCCGGAGGAGCGGGCGCATGTTGACAACTCCACCAACATCATTGGGAAGGAGCCGCGGTCGAGGCGGAACACAGCCGTCGCGAAAGGGATTGTTCCATCGGCATCGGAGCCACGCTTTGCGCGTAGCGCAGACAGCCCTGTCTGCTGTTTCGCCGACTGCCAGTCGGCGAACACCGTGATTGCCAACCAACGTTCTATTCGGTTCGGGGGTTCGCGGGTTGGCAACCCGCGATACAGCAGGCTGGGCAGCCTGCGCTACCGGGGCATGTGCTCCTTCATTGGCCACCCGACGGAGTGAAGCCGGTTCGTTGGATCAACCCTTGGCGGCGGTCTTCGATTTCAGGGCGTTCTGGGCGGCTTTGATCAGCTCGCCGAACGCGGCGGTGTCCCGCGCGGCGATGTCGGCGAGGACCTTGCGGTCCAGAGCGATCTTCGCGGCCTTCAGCCCCTCGATGAAGCGGCTGTAGGTGATGCCCGCGGCGCGGGTGGCGGCGTTGATGCGCACCTGCCACAGGTAGCGGAACGTGCGTTTCTTGGTGCGGCGGTCCCGGTAGGCGTACTGGCGGCCGTGGTCGACGGCGTCGGAGGCGTAGCGGTAAAGCTTCGAGCGTTTAAGTCGAAAGCCCTTCGCGGCGGTGAGCATCCGCTTGCGGCGCTTGCGGGAGGCGGGGGCGTTGGTGGCGCGCATGGGTCGTTAATGGGTTGAAGCGTTGAAGCGTTGAAGCGGGAGTCCGCTCAGTGATCGAACGGAAGATTCTGCGTGATGCGATAAACGTCCGTGGGGCCGAGCGTGGCGCCCGCGCGCAAACGGCGGCGGCGCTTGGCGCTCTTGGCCTGGTTGAGGTGCCGGCGGCCGGCGCGCGAGCGCAGGACCTTGCCGCGCGCGGTCAACTTGAAACGCTTGGCCACCGACTTCTTCGTCTTGATGCCTTTGGGACGTCGCATGACTTTCTTTCCGATTGAAACGAGCGCGTAACATAGGGAGCGCCCGCTCGCGAAGCAAGAGCCATTTTCATAGACTCGGCCTGTGCGCCGGCGTCGCGGCCGATTTCAGGCTTGCGTTGACCCGGCCGGACACTCAGAAGTAACCCAGTCAATGCACCAGTCGCACCCAAGTCGCAAGACCCGCGCGCGTGGAATGACCTGGACTTTTCAATCCTGGCTGCTGTCGGTTCTCCCAGCCCACAACCCGGATCGGAGGTGAGCAAGAATGGCCGCTAAGAAAAAATCCAAGAAAAAGAAAAAGTAGCAATGGTCCACGACCGTTCAACGGGGTGGAAAGTCCGCGCCCCAAGGGCGGATTCTCCACCCTGATTTCTTTCTTCAGCCCCTCCAGATTCTGAAATGGCCAGGTTGGTATTTGACATCGAAACCTCCGCGCTGCCGCCCGAGGCCTTCGACCCGGCGCAGCAGGAGTACCTGTTCCGTGAGGCCGAAAAGCTGCCCGACCCGGCGGCCAGGGAATTGCGCCGCGCCGAGCTGGCGCAGTTGTTCAATCTTTACCCGCTCACCGCGCGCATCGTGTGCATCGCGATGCTCAACGCCGACTCGCAGCGCGGGCAGGTACTGTTCATCGCCGACGATGCCGGAGAAGGCGCCGGGGAAAACGGCCCGGTCGAATTCACACCGTGCGCGGACGAGCCGGAATTGCTCGCCGCGTTCTGGGACGTGGCCCGGAAGTACGAACTGGTCGTCACCTTCAACGGCCGGGGCTTTGACGTGCCTTTCCTTTACCTTCGCTCGGCGCTGCTGAACGTGCCGATCTCGCGCAAGGACTGGCTCGGATACCGTTTTGCCCACGAGCCGCATTGCGATCTGGCCGAGCAACTGACTTTTTACGGAGTCAGCGGGCGCGACGGCGCGGCGCGCAAGTTCAACCTCGATTTCTACTGCAAGGCCTTCGGCGTCGAATCGCCCAAGAGCCACGGTGTGACCGGCGTGGACGTGAACCGGCTGATGGCCGAAGGGCGCCATCGCGAGATCGCCGAGTATTGCCTGCGCGACGTGCGCGCCACGGTGCAGCTCTACCATATCTGGCGCGAGCGGCTGGCGGGGGTGAAGTGATTTACGATTTACGATGTGCGATTGCAGATTGCCGATTACCGATTGAGACGTTGTTGACGATCCAATCGTCCGAGAAATCTCCATGACTGAACCCACCGCGCCGGTTTTGGTCTGCTTCGCGCTGCCGGGCGAGGCGAGACCCTTTCTGAAAGGAGCGCCGAAGTCGACGTCCAGCCGCGTAATCATCACCGGCATGGGCAGACGAAACACGGAACGGGCGCTGGCAGCCGCGCTGAGGGAATCGAAACCGGCGTTCGTGCTGACGTGCGGACTCGCCGGCGGGCTGGACCCGGCGCTCGTGCTCAACACGGTGCTGTTCGAGACGGCCGACGCGGCGCTCGCGGCCCGATTGAGTTCAGTGGGACTGCGCGCGGCGCGCTTTCACTGCACCAGCCGCATGGCCGTGACTGCTGCCGAGAAAGCCGCGCTGCGGCGCGAAACCGGCGCGGATGCCGTGGAGATGGAGTCTGGTTGCGTTCATGGACTCTGCCGCCAGCAGGGCGTGCCTTGCGCGACGGTGCGCGTGATCTCGGACATCGCGGACGAAAACCTGCCGCTGGATTTTAACGCGCTGACAACTCCGGAGATGAAGATGGATTTCGGTAAACTGGCGCTGGCGCTCGCCAAATCGCCGGGCCGGATTCCTTCCCTCCTCCGCCTCCAGCGCCAGACGGCGACGGCAGCCAACGCTCTGGCCGAGGCACTGGCCGGGATCGTCGATGGGATGAATTGACGTGAAGCTGTCAGATCAGTGTTTAGTTTTCAGTATTCAGTTCTGGCAACGGACGGCGACACGCCCCCCCGACTGGATACTGAACACTGTTCACTAAATACTGATTACATCGCCACCCCGCGCCGCGTCGCCTGCTACGGCCTCGCCTCGGCCGCGGCGTCGCGCTTGGCGGCTTCGCGTTCCTTGAGCTTCTCGCTCCAAGTGATGATGCCGGCGCCGATCACGATGAGCACGATGCCGCCCCACCGCAGCGCGCTGATTTCCTCCTTCAGGAACAGTTTTGCGGCAACGCCGGTGAAGACGAAGCTGAGGGCGCTCAACGGCCAGATGAGGCTCACGTCGCGCTGGGTGAGCAGGTAGCAGAGGGCGGCGAAGAAGACGGCTTCCCAGGCGACCCCCAGGAGGATGTTCTTGTTCGTCACTCCTGACTTCACGAGGCGCAGGACTTTCGCGACGCCCAGGCGCGGATCCGATTCGCTGGCGCCGTTGAGTTGCTTCATGCCGGCGCTCAGATAGACGACGCCGATGGCTTCGAAGACGAGGCCAGCCAGGAGGATCAGAATGACTTTGGTCACAGGACAGGGCTGCGGAACGCAGGGAGGTGCTTCACTTCAGAGATCCTGGTAGCGGATAAGTTCGATGCCGAGTTGTCGGACGCAGTCCTGGACGCGCGGGCTGACGAGAGCGTCGAATTCGTGCCGAAACTGATCCAGCGACGGATGGGAGTAAAGTTCGCAATCGCCCGCGGGCAGCCGGGGCAGGAGTTTGAGAATGAATTCTTCGTCCACGCGCGAGTCCTGCATGAGGCCAAATACGGCGCGAGTGTGGCGGATGCCTTTGCGCCGGAGCAGCGGTTTAACCATCCACCAGAAGTAACGAAACAGGGCGGCGTGGCCCAGCCGCCAGGCGAGACGGCCGCGGGCCAATCTCAAGTTCAGCCAGCAGCGGTCGCACGTCAGCCGCAGTCGTCTGATGCCCCAGGCCCCGGCGTTTTCCAACAGGATCTGCAAGACAGTCGGGTGGAGGTGAAAATGCAGGTGGCCGTTGACGTGATCGAGCCGGAGCCCGGTAGCGCGAAATTTCTCGAACTGCGCGGCGATTTCGTCGCGGAGCTGAGAACGAAGGCCGCCTTGGAAAAAGTAGCGGGCGCCGACGGCGACGGGGTCGTCGCCAAACTCACGGCGGCCGTTGACGAGGCCGGGGATTTTTTCGCGAGGGAGCGCCGAATGGCCGCACAGCAGCGTAAGATGAAGGCCAACGCCCAGCCTGGGACTTTCCTTCGCAAGCGCGACGGCTTCGTCGCAAGCCTGCTCATTCAGCATCAGGCTGGCAGCGGTGAGGATGCCTTCGCGGTGGGCGCGGAGGACGGCGGCGTTGATGCTGGGAGAGCGGCCGAAGTCGTCGGCGGTGACGATGAGGCGGCGGGGGCGGCGGAATTGCCGATTGCCGATTGGAGGCGGGCGGGGTTGCCTCGGGTTCAGTTGGCAATTGGCAATCGACAATCCGGGTCTCACGGCGTCCCATAGTTCGGCGTCAACGCGCCGACCGACTGGCGGCACCAGGTGCGGAAGATGAGCAAGAGCTTCTGGCCCCGGCTCAAGCGGGTGGGCCGCGGAGCAAATACGTCGAAGCGACGCGCCTCCAGTTTGCAAAGCAGGCGCCAGTAGACCGAGCCCATCAGCTCGGCGGCCGTCATCGAGCGGCGGTCCTCGGGCGGGAGCAACTCGCGAGCGCGGCGGTAGTGGAACCGGGCGCGCTCGGCGACGTTGGCAGCAAGCCGCTGGAAACGGTCTGTGTACTCGAAGCGAAAGATCTCCGATTCGGAGACGCCGCACCGGCGCAGCTCCTCGAGCGGCAGGTAGATGCGCCCGCGTTCCGCGTCGATGCGGACGTCGCGGAGGATGTTGGTGAGCTGAAGGGCTTTTCCGAGGTGGTCGGCATAGTCGCGGCAGGCGGGCTGGGTATAGCCGAAAATCTCAATGCTCAGCAAGCCGACGACCGAGGCGACCCGGTAGCAGTAATGCTCGAGTTGGCTGAAGGTTTCGTAGCGATTGACATCGAGGTCCATTTCGACGCCCCGAATGAGCTCGTCGAACAACGCGAAGGGAAGTTGGTGGGCGGCGATCACCGGCCGGAGTTCGCGGTTGACCGGGAACTCGGGCGCCTGACCGGCGCAAGCCCGTGCGATATCGGCGCGCCAGGCGGCAAGCCGGGCGCGCCGCTCCTCCGCAGGCACGGATTGCTCGTCGGCAACGTCGTCGACTTCGCGGCAAAACGCGTACAGGGCCGTCATGCCTTCGCGCTTGGCCTTGGGCAGGAGGATGAAAGCGAGCGCGAGGTTGGAAGTGCTCTTGCGCGTAATGGAGCGGCATTCCTCCATGAACAGCGGCGACTAGCGTTGGAGTTCGGGCGACTGGGCGGGGCCGTCCCCGGCGGGCGGCTCGGGTTCTTCGGGCCGTGGCGGAGGCAGGCCGCCGATCTCCGCCAGCGTGGGATTGCGAGGGAGGTTCTCCGGGTGGTCGGGCCGGCGCTTGCGCCGGCGGCGGCGGCCCGAAGAGCCGTAACGCTCCGGCGACTCCCCTTTGGCTCGTTCCAGCACCAACGAGCCACGGCGGGTCTCGGGGCGTTTGCGCAGGAAGAACGCCCAGAAAAACAGTGCGGCCGCCACAGCCAGGCCGGCGGCCAGGATTAAACTGGTGTCGCTGCCCCACCACGAGCCGGCGCCCTGGCGTTGGGCGGCTTCGCGGATGACCCGTTCCTGTTCGTTTTCGATTTGTGCCAGCAGCGGCAAAATCAGGTGCATGGCGCGGTCTCCTTCCCGGCAGGCTGAGGGGTATCGTCTTCGGACTCAGGGCCGGTGTTGATGTTGAGTCGTTGCATGCGGTAGCGCAGGGCGTGGCGGCTGATCCTCAACTGCTCGGCAGTTCGGGTGAGGCTGTAGCGGTTTTGCTCGAGTGAATTGAGGATAATCTCCTTCTCAAATTCGGACATCACTTCGTCGATGGGCCGATTGCCAGGCACGGCTGGAAGCTCAGTTTTGCGAAGCCGTGTTTCGATTTGAAACATGGGCAGGCTGGTCGACTGAATTTCCTCCGTGGTTTCCAGGATGACCGCCCGCTCGATCACATTGCGCAATTCGCGCACATTGCCCGGCCAGTGATGCGCCAGCAACTTGTCTTGCGCCGCGGGTGAGATTCCACGGATTGACTTGTTCATGCTTGCGCTGAACATCCGCAAGAAATGGTGCGCCAGAGTCAGCACATCCTTCCGGCGCTCGCGCAAGGGCGGCGGGCAAAGTTGCACGACGTTGAGCCGGTGAAAAAGATCCTCTCGAAACTGGTTCTGCCGGATGGCCTCGACAATGTCCCGGTTGGTGGCGGCGATGAGCCGCACGTCGACGCGCAGTTCCTCGTTCCCGCCCACGCGGGTGAACGAGCCGTCTTCGAGGAATCGCAGCAGCTTCGCCTGGAGCGGCCTGCTCATGTCACCGATCTCGTCGAGAAACACAGTGCCGCCATCGGCCTCCTCGACCCGGCCCAGTTTTTGCCGGAGCGCCCCGGTGAATGCGCCCTTCTCGTGGCCGAACAATTCGCTTTCCAACAGGTTCTCGGGGATCGCCGCGCAGTTAATCCGAACGTAAGCCGCATCGCGCCGTGAACTCAGAGCGTGGATCGCGCCGGCCACCAGCTCTTTGCCAACGCCGCTTTCCCCAAGGATGAGCACGGTCGCGTTCGATGCGGCCACGGTCTTGATGAGTACTCGCAATTCAATCATGCTCGGCGAGTCGCCGATGATTTGGTCCAAATCAAAGGTCGGGCTGGTCTGGCGCCGGAGCCGGAAGTTTTCCTGAATCAGCTTGTAGCGTTCGGCACAACGGTTTACCTGGTGGATGAGTTCCTCCGGCTCGAACGGCTTGGAAAGGTAGTCGATGGCTCCGGCCTTAATCACTTCCACGGCTTGTTTGGCTGTGGCGTAAGCGGTGATCATGAGCACGGGCAGTTCGGGCTTGGTCTGCCGCAGCCGCTCCAGCAGGTCGTAACCGTTCATTCCGGTCAGGTGGGCGTCCGTGATGACCATGAAGAATTTTTCCCGTCCCGCCAGACCGAGCGCCTCCTCGGCGCTCTCGACCGCGCGCACATCGTAGCCCTCGTCGCCCAGCATCGTTTGCAGGGAGGCGCGCATGTTCTTCTCGTCGTCCACGACGAGGATTGGTAACGGCGCGGCGCTCATGATTGTGGCTTGACTACGGTTCGGGTAGGGAACTGTAGGACAAACCGCGTGCCTTTTCCAAGCTCAGATTCTACCCGAATCGTCCCCCCGTAAAGCTCGATGTTGTGCTTGACGATGGCAAGCCCCAGTCCGGTGCCTTTTTCCTTGGTCGTATAGTAGGCCTGGAAGATCTTCTCCATGCGGCTCTTAGGAATGCCCGGTCCGTCGTCGGCGATGGTCACAACCACCGTCTGGTCGTCGCCCAAGCGGGCGCTGACGCAAATCTTTCCTTTCCCCCCGACAAAGGCCTCGCGGGCGTTCTGAATGAGGTTGACGAGGGTTTCCGACAAGTGCGCCTTTTGCATCAGCAAGGCGGGAAGGCCCGGCGCCACGTCGCGCTGGACCACGACCGGATACTTGGCCGCCAGCGGCACGGCCTGGGCGACGGCGCTTTCAATTTCGTCAGCCACCTGAAGGCGTTCGACGCGGCCCTCGGCCAGTTGCGAGTAGCCCATCAGCTTGGTAATCGTCTGGTCGGCCCGCTCGATCTCCTCGCGAATAATTTCGACCTGCTGGGGGTTCACCGGCTTGCCCTCCTGGAGAGCGCGCTGAATGGAGTAGGCGGCGTTGTTGATAATGCCGAGAGGGTTCTTGATCTGGTGGGCGATCTTCGCCGCCAGCCGGCCGGCGGAACGCAATTGCTCCTGGCGCACGGCATATTCCTGCCCTTCCTCGACAGCGCGGCGGTGCTTCTCGAACAACACCTGCATCGCGTAGCCCCAGGCGGCTGCCAGCCACAGCACGAACAAACGGAGCAGCAGCGTTTCGATCGGAAACGTCGCGAAGTCATCGCCGGGAAGCCGCAAATCGTCCACGTCCGAAATGCTCCGCGTCAAGAACCACTCGATGAGGCCGGCAGCCAGGTACAGCAAGCTGAACGAAAAGTTCAGGATCAACTGCGGCGCCGCCAGCGGGCAGCTCACCGCGTTGCGCACGATGAGCGCCAGAAAGAGCCAGTATAACACGCTCTCCACACCGTTGGTTATGGACACCAGCGCGGCCAGGAACACCCCGTCGGCGAAGTTGGAGGTGAAAATGAAACGCTGCACCGCCACGGCTGACATCTTGCGGTGGAAGAAGAGCAGCACCGCCGCTACGACGATGTTCAGCAACAGGTAGACCGGGAAGAACCTCTCCACCGCCTTCTGCGCGTCGGTTTGCGGCAACGCCACGTTCTCGAACCAACTCGAGAAATAGAGGCTGTAAATCACGATCAGGATGAACGCCGCCTTGACCGGCAGGATCACGTCGCGCTCGACCGTTTGCAGGCGCAGCGACATCTGGTCCGGCGGTGGCGCCGTTTCCCGCAGCAGCTCGCGGAGCTGGCGGAGGTTTTCCCAGCGAAACAGTTTCATGCCCGGCCGGATTGCGATACGTCCCCGGCCTCGCCGCACTCTACCCCGGCCCGGCCCCGGTTCCAAAACCAAATCAACAGGAACGCCGGCGCGAACTCCCCCGGCCGCTCCGCTATCCATCGGTCCACCGCGTCAGGCGCGAACCAGCCGCCCCGTTCAATTTCCTCCGGGTGCAGCTCGAACGGCCCTTCGTGGGCGCACCGATACGCCCAGACGAACTCATGCCCCGTCCGCTCGCATGCCGCGACCCGGAACAACCGCTCGGGCGCCATCACGAGCCGCACGCCCAGTTCCTCGCGCACTTCGCGCACGGCGCAGGCGTCGTATTCCTCTCCTCGATCCAGGTGCCCCGAAGCCGACGAATCCCACACGCCAGGGAAACAATCCTTCTTCATTGAGCGCTTCTGGAGGAAAACGTCGCCGTGCTGGTTGAAGACGAGCACGTGGACCGCGCGGTGATTGAGCCTGCGCCGATGCACCTCGCTCCGCGGCGCCTGCCCGATTACCTCGTCCCGCTCGTCGACCACGTCAAAAATCTCTTCGCTCATAACCAGCGCCTGCATTCGCCCGGCCGTCACGCTTTCAAGCGCCTCGTCAGTTCGACGAATTGCTCCAGACCTAGCGTCTCCGCGCGCGCCTGCGGCGGAATCCCGAGCGCCGCGAAGGCCGCCTCGAGTTTGTCGGCGGGCCATTGTTGCTTGAGGAGCTTGAGCATCATCTTGCGCCGCTGCGAGAACGCCAGCTTCACGACGCGTGCGAACAACGCCCGCAGTTCCGCCGGCAGCCACTCGCGCTCGCGCCGCGCCAGCGTGACGCATCCGGAGGCCACGTCCGGCTCGGGAAAAAAGCAGCTCGCGGGGACTTTGAACAGGCCGCGCGGCTCGTAGCGAAGCTGCACGAGCAGCGAGAGCACACCGTAGTCGTCGTCGCCCGCCCCCGCCATGAGCCGCCGGGCGACTTCAAGCTGGAGCGTCGCCACAATGCGCCCGGGCGGATGGTCCTGCAAGGCCAGTTCTACGAGCATCGGAGAAGCGACCGAATAGGGGAGATTCGAAACGAGCTTCCAGCCGCCCCAGTCGTGGGATTCACGCTGGAGCAAGCGCAGCGCGTCCTCGTGGAGCAACCGGAGCCGCGGCTCGGCGGGGAAGCGCCGTTTCAACTCGGCCACCAGCCGCTGGTCCTTCTCGATGGCGAACACTTCGGCCGCACCCGCCAGCAGC
>WNGA01008467.1_pt1 | contig 15452 bp, 15 predicted proteins | sample 5400061 | NCBI WGS metagenome assembly WNGA01 (sample SAMN13153366, study PRJNA577476) | soil metagenome | isolation source: 100 cm soil or saprolite under grassland replicate 2 | place: USA:California | collected 2016-06-15
GGGCACTAGCAAGTATATGATTCTAGTGCCGCTTTTCGATTTGAAGTTCCTAAACGAACTTGCCGGTACCGCTGTAGGAACTTCAAATCGGCGGCACTAGTGCCCCGCTTCCGAAGTTCGTGATACATTGCGGCACCCTCTGACACGAACTTCGGAAGCAAAAGGAGCACTAGCAAACATATGATTCTAGTGCCGCTTTTCGATTTGAAGTTCCTAAAATGAGTTTGCCGCAGCCGGTGCAGGAACTTCAAATCGACGGCACTAGGCCACGCGGGCTCGCGCGTTGCCGGCCCCGGCAAGCCCGAAAGCCCAAATGTAAAAAGCCCAAATGTAAGGTGTGTGTAAGTCGACCGCGTATAATGGCAGGGCCGCTTTGCGAGTGGCACCGACCGGCCGGGCGGCGATGCCCCCCTGGGATGCCCTGATCGCCGCCCGGCCTATCCGCGGAGCGTCATCGGGTCGAAAATTCGCACCCGTTCCGGAGCCGTTAACCGTTACGGCGGACGCCCCGCACGCCATCTCTCGCCGCGACCGGGACGGTAACGGACGGATGTCGGGACGCGTAAGGCATTGGCGCGACATCATTTTGCGTCGGCAAGCGGGGCGCGCACGGCGCCCGGGCTGGTCAACGGGCCTTGCGCTTCCCATTTTGCAGGCATGCGCGGCGCGGGACGCTGACCCGAGCACTATGAGGTGGTGAAAAAGGTCGACTTGCGCCTTAACTGGCGTAGCCAAAGGTTGAATCGATGCGGCTCATCATTGGCATATTCATCGCATTCGTCGTCGCGGTCGTCGCCTACGACCTCGGCGTGCGGTTGCCGCTCGACAAAGGCGTCCAGCTCGGACTGGTCGCCGCCCTTGCGCTTGCATCCTGGGCGCTCGTCAGCTCGTTGACCGACGACGGGCACGCGCACCATCATTAACGGACGACGGAGGACGGACCGTTCGGGACGGAATGCCGTCACTGCGCCGTCCTCCGCCTGCTCTCGGTCGCCCGCCCTCCGTCGTCTGCCTTTCGTCGACTGTCCTCCGTCGTCCACCCTCGGCTATAGTCGCGCGGGTGCGGCGACGCTGAGGGAGAAAGGCGCGTGTTGATCGATATCTATTGCCACATCTATCCGGACCGCTTCTTCCAGGAAATGACGCGGCTGTCGCCGAAGCTCGGCAACATCGGCAAGCGGCTGCGCTCGGTGACCAAGCTGTTCGATCTCGACGCGCGGTTTCGCGAGATGGACGAGTTCGGCGACTACAAGCAGATCATCTCGCTGCCCAACCCGCCGATCGAGGACATCGCCGAGGGCGACACGGCGCAGGCGCTGGGGCGCATCGGCAACGATGCCATGGCGGAACTGTGCGCGCGCCATCGCGACCGGTTCCCGACCTTCGTGGCGGCGGTATCGCTGACCGACGTCGACGGCGCGATCAAGGAAAGCAAGCGTGCGATCGACGAGCTCGGCGCGCGCGGTGTGCAGATCTTCACCAACATCGCCGGCCGCCCGCTCGATGTCCCCGAGTTCCACCCGTTCTTCGCCATGATGGCCGAATACGATCTGCCGATCTGGCTCCACCCGGCGCGCACCGCCAGCATGCCGGACTATCCGGCCGAGGAGAAGTCGCGCTACGAAATGTGGTGGTGCTTCGGCTGGCCGTACGACACCTCGGTGGCAATGACGCGGCTCGTGCTCTCCGGCCTGTTCGACCGGCACCCCGGGATCAAGATCATCACCCACCACCTCGGCGGCATGATCCCCTATTACGACGGGCGCGTCGGACCGGGCCTCGCGGTGCTCGGCAGCCGCACGTCGGACGAGGACTATTCGCAGGTCCTTCCATCGCTCAAGCGGCCGCACCTCGATTATTTCCATGCATTCTACGGCGACACCGCCATGTTCGGCGGCCGCTACGGCCTCGCCTGCGGCCTCGACTTCTTCGGGCCCGACCACGTGGTGTTCGCCACCGATACGCCGCTCGGTCCGATCCGGCCGACCATCGAGTCGATCGACCGGCTCAGTCTCGCGCCGGAGGAGCGCGACAAGATCATGGCCGGCAATGCCGCCAAGCTGATCAAGATGACGTTCGGTTAGTCCGTTGTCGATTGGTTGTCCGAGGGAGGCCCGCGTGTCGAAAGCTTGCTTTCGACGGCCATTGCCGTCGCCGCGATCGCCGCGGCCGAACCGGCGAACGCCCATGCCACGTTGGTCCCGAACGAAGCGCCGGCCGACAGCTTCTTCAACACCTCGGTCAACGTCCCGCACGGCTGCGACGGCGCGGCCACGCTCAAGGTGCGCGTGCGCATTCCGGACGGCGTGATCGGCGTGAAGCCGCAACCCAAGCCGGGCTGGGAGCTTGCGATCCGCAAGGAGAAGCTCGCAACGCCGATCGTGGAGAGCCACGGGCGCACCATCACCGAAACGGTGGCCGAGCTGACGTGGACCGGCAAGCTCGCCGACGAAAACTTCGACCAGTTCGGGATCCACATGAAGCTCCCCGACAAGCCGGGCGAGACGCTCTATTTCCCGACCGTGCAGGAATGCGAGAAGGGCGTGCACCGCTGGATCGAGATCCCGGCCGCCGGCAAATCGCGCGGCGACTACAAGGAGCCGGCGCCGTTCCTCCGGCTCCTGCCGAAGGCGCAAAGGCAGTGAGGCCTCATGTCCCGCGCGCAGCGCAGCGCGAAGCGGTGCGCTGCAGACGCGGGACCCCGGTTGGCTGATATGACCGGTGTCCCGGATCTGCGGTGCACCGCGCCCCCTTAAGCGGGCAGACTGCGCAAGGTTCTTTGCCGCGCTGCACCGCATCCGGGACACGAGTCAGAACATGGCGCGCCTCGCCCTCATTTGCGGCCTTGCACTGATTTTGAGCAGCGGCGCCGCGCACGCCCATGCGGTCCTGATCGAATCGCAACCCGCCGATGGCGCCGTGCTGCGGGAGGCGCCGCGCGAAGTCGTACTGCGCTTCAACGAGCCGGTCGCGCCGGTGATGCTGCGCGTGCTCGACATCGAGGCCAAGGCGATCGCGGACGGATCGCAGGCGCGGATCGAGAACGAGACGTTGCGGCTTGCCCTGCCGCCCGATCTCCCGAACGCCACCTACGTCGTCACCTATCGGGTAATCTCGCTCGACTCCCACCCGGTGAGCGGCACGATCATGTTCTCCCTCGGCGAAGCGCCGGCGCCGGGGCAAGCTGCGCACCTTCCTGCGCAGGACCGGATGACGGTCGCGGCGGTGGCGGCATCGCGCACGCTCTTCCTTGGCGCCTTGCTGATCGCCGCGGGCGGAATCCTGGCGCTGTGGCGCGTGGCCGAGTTCGACGCGCACGCCGTTCGCCGCGCGCGCCGCACATTGGTCATGTCCGAGATTTCCGCGCTCGTGTTCGGTGCGGTGTCGCTCGGCATCGCCGGCTGCAGCCTCACCGGCCTGTCGCTCGCCGGGCTCGCCGACCCGGCGGCATGGCGCATCGCACTCGCCGCGCCGCTTGCGAAAAGCCTCGCGGTGGCCGCAACCGGGCTGGTGTTGATCCTGGCGGCGGTGCCGCGTCTCGAGCACGGCGGCAACCGCCTGGTGGCGGTGGCCGGCAGCCTGATCGCCGTTGGTTCGTTTGCGCTGACCGGCCACGCCGCGACCGCCGCGCCGCAATGGCTGATGCGCTGGGCGGTGCCGCTGCACGCGCTGTGCGCGGCGTTCTGGCTCGGCTCGCTGCCGCTGCTCCGCGCGGCCGTGCGCACGGAGACGCCGGAGCGCGCGCATCGGCTGGTGGTCCGCTTCTCCGCCCATGCGATTGCCGCCGTCGTGCTCATCCTCGCCCTCGGCGTTGCGATCGCGGTGGTGCAGGTCGAGCACGTCGCGATGCTGTGGCAGACGGCCTACGGCATCGTGCTCATGGGCAAGCTTGCCGCGGTCGTGCTTCTGCTCGCAGTCGCCGCCCACAACCGATGGCACGCAACGCCGCTCCTTGCCGGCGCCAGGCCCGGCGCGTTGATCCGGGCGATCTATGCGGAGTACCTGCTGTTCGCCGCCATCCTCGCGCTCACGGCGACGCTCGGCCAGCTCGAGCCGCCGCGCGCCGCGGTCGAGCGGGATACCAGGGCGCTCATGAGCAGGCCCGATTTCACCGCGAGCATCGTGGAGGCCGGCACCACGGTGACGCTCTCGGTCGCGCCCGCCCGCGCCGGCCACAACGCGCTCGTCGTCGCGGTGTCGGACGCCAACGGGACGCTCGTCACGCCGCAGGAGATCGCGCTGGAAATGTCGCTTCCGTCGGCCGGAATCGAGCCGCTGCGCCGCAAGGTGGTGCGCGAGGCCTCAGGGTCCTTCATCTATCACAGCAACGATCTCGCGCTTCCCGGCCGCTGGCGCATCGACGTGCACGTGCTGATCGACGACTTCACCAAGAAGGTCGTCAGCTTCGCGGTGGAGATCAGGTGAACATGTCACCGCGCCCCCGGGATCGGCCGCTTGTCCGGGATGGGGCCGGTATAGCGCAGCACCGTCATCCCGCCGCCGTTGCCGTCGGTGACGTAGAGCAGGTTCGTGTCCGGATCCTGGAAGATTTCGCGCGTCTGGCGATCCTCGCGATTGGGCGCGGCGAAGCGCGGCGAGAGGTAATAGCCCATGAACCGCGGCGCGAACGGGTTGGAAATGTCGATCACGCGCACGCCCTCGTCATACCAGGTGACGTAGACGAGGCTCGGCGAGCGCCGGTCGTACCACGGCAGATGCGTCGTGTTGGAGATCGTCCGCTGGGTGCCGGCCTTGCCCGGGCAGACGAAGGCCTTGGTCTCGGGGTTGAACGCGTCCTGCACGTGCGGCACCCGGAAGGTGGAGAGCAGCACCACGTTGGCCGGACGCTCGCCTTTGAGCACTTCCGGATTCTTCAGGTCCGACACGTCGAGGATGCGGCCAAACCCCTGCGGGCAGTCGAATATCTCGTCGGTGTGCACGACGATGTCGGGATGCTCGCCGGGTAGCGTCGGCGCCGGCGCCGAGGTGTGGGCGGCACCGAGAAAGCCGCCGTGGAACGGCGGCACGTAGTCGTAGGCCGCGATCAGTTTCGGGTTGAGCCGATCCTTCACGTCGAGCACCAGCATGCCGGCGTCGCGCCACGCGAGGTAGAGCCGGTCGTTGTGCAGCACGACTTCGTGGCATTGCACGATCTGCGGCGTGCCGTCCGGATTGTTGCGGTTGAGCGCGCCGAACTGCTCGCCCTTGATCTGACCGGGCACGTGCCAGGTCGCCACTTGCCTTGCCGATTCGGGATTGCCGTAGTCGATGATCTGCAGCCCTTCCCGCGCGATGTCGGGCGAGAACGTGCCGCAGCCGTAGAGGTAGCGGTCGTCGATCTCGAGCCCATGGGTCTTGCCGTCTTGCGTCGCCGGGACGAAGGCCAGCTCCTTGGGCTTGCTCGGGTCCGAGACGTCGTGGAACGACCAGCCGGCCTTGGCCTTCTCGCCGGCCGGCGGCTTGTCGGGATTGCCGCGCGGATCGCTGTCGTGCCCGATGATGAGGATCTTCTTTTGCCGGTTGACCCGCAGGTACCCGCAGCGCGTGCCGGGATTGCACGGGATGGCGCTGAGAACCTTCATATTCTTGGGGTCGCGCACGTCGACGATGAGCGTGGCGAACAGGGTCGGCGGCGAATTATAGCCGCCGAGATAGGCGATGCCGTCGTAGACGCGCACCGTGTTGAAGCCGGAGCCGAGCTCGGGCCCCGACCGGCCTTGGCCTTTCGCATAGGGCGTGCGTTGATCGACCTTGAAATAGCTGTGGCCGAGGATCTCGAAATCCTTCACCGACGCGTAGTGCTTGATCTCGTCGAAGCTCAAGTTGAACACGTCGACGCCCGCCGGAAGCGGCACGTTCTCGACCTGCTGCGCCACCACCTGCGCATGCGCCGGGCCGTTCAGCGCCGCCAGCGCCAGGGCCACGCCGGCCGATTTGACGATTCCCAGCCTGCCCATCCCCCGTCCTCCCCATGACGTCTTCGTTCCTCGCCGCAAGCTTATCCTTCCGTTTTGCGATTGCACACCCTACGCAGTTACTCCCCAGGTGGAGCAAGCCACTGGTCTGTGCCCGATGAAATGATGGCCCGGAAAGCGTATAGTGCGTTGACGCAGTATGAAAACGGCCGGAGAAGACCACCATGGACTACACGCTGGACGCGTTCTGCACCGATTGCCGTTCGATCCTCACGTCGGGATGCCCGCTGCCGCAGGCGCTCTCCGACATCGCGGGCAAGCTCGCGCGGCTCCTCGCCAATCCAGCCTTCGTGGCCGCGACCTTCGACGACGACATGCCGCCCGGCCGGCGCGTCCTCAACCACGATCCCGTAACAGACGTCTATGTGCTGGCCCACGTCCAGGAAGGCGCCAAGCGGGGCAAGCCGCACAGCCACGGCGCCTCGTGGGCGATCTACGGCAACGCCCGCGCCGCAACCGACATGACCGTGTGGCGGCGCGTGAACCCGGAAGCCGAGGACGATGCGGTGCTGGAGCCCCTCGAGCGCCATCGTCTCGGCCCCGGTGAGACGCGCGCCTACGGCCCCGGCGTGATCCATTCCACCGCGCATCCGGAGAAGGCGTGGGTGATCCGCGTCACCGGCACCGATCTCGATCGCATCCCGCGCTATCGCTTCCGCGACCAGCGCGACAAGATGCTGCAAACCACATAGGGGCCCGCATCGTCATGGCCGGGCTTTGTCCCGGCCATCCACGTCTTTGATCGACTCGCATTCTTAAGACGTGGATGCCCGGCACGAGGCCGGGCATGACGGTCCATCACACGAACATCTCGCTGGGCGGGCCGCCGAGCATGATCTGCCCGTAGCTGTAGGCGGGCGCGTCCCAGTTGGCCACGATGTGCCCGGACACCGCCTGCAGGTCGCGGTAGGCGCGCTGGACGGGGTTGGTCTCGAACAGCCCGCGGCCGCCGGTGCCCGTGCACAGCGTCTCGGCCGCCTCCTTCGCGAGCAGCACGGCATAGCCCTGGTCGCGCCGGCTGCGCGCCCGGTGCTCCAGGCTGAGCGTCTCGCCGGCGGCGAGCTTCTCCATCGTCTCGCGATACGAGCGCTTGTAGAGAAGGTCCCCGGCGTCGATCTTCGCGCTCGCCTCGGCAACCCGCATCTGCACGCCGGGCTTCTTGGCCATGGGCGAGTGGTCGAACGAGGTCTCGCGCCCCTTCATCTCGTCGATGAAGGTCTCGAGCGCGCCGCGTGCGATGCCGTTCGCGGGGGCCGATATGGTGAACGGGACGAAGGTCCAGATCGGCGCGCGATAGAGCCAGTCGTCGTGCACCTCGGCGCCGGGCGTCGTGCCTTCCGCCATCGCGGCGTGGGAGAGGACGCGGTGTTCCGGCACGAGCACGTCGTCGAGCGCGACGCTCTTGCTGCCGGTGCCGCACAGTCCAAGCACGTGCCAATCGTCGATGATCCGGCAGTCGCCTTTCGGCACCATCACGTAACGGATGTCGGGCATGGGCGAGCCGCCGCTGGGCGGCCCGAAGATGGTGCCGAGGAACAGCCAGTCGGCATTGTCGACCCCGCTGCAGAACGGCCATTTGCCGGACACCCGGAAGCCGCCCCGGTCCGGCGCCGCCTTGCCGCACGGGGGAAAGCTCGATGCGGACAGCGTCCGGTCCTTGCCCCAGTACTCCTGCTGGAACGTCTCCGGGTAGAGCGCGACGAACAGGTCGTGGATGGTCATGACCGACCAGACCCAGGCGGCCGAGCCGTCGCCGCGTCCGAGCTCGTCCGCCACCTGGAAGGCGACGTCCGGGCGAACCGCCGGGCCGCCGAACTTCGCCGGCTTGAGCAAATGGAAGAGATCCGCGTCCCAAAGATCCTTGATGGTCTCGTCGGGAATCCGCCGCTTCCTGGTCGTGTCGAGCGCGCGCTCGCGTAAGCTCGGGATCAGTTTGGCGGCGCGCTCCTTGATCCGATCGAGCGTGTACCTCTCGGCCGGCGCCCTCATGTCGTCCTCCCGTGCAACGATTTTGCTTTTCCCACGGTAGTCGAGCCGGTCATTCTACGCCCGTCAAGCCGATCGAATTCGCCGGTCCGATACCAACGGCATCGAAGCACTGATACGCTTTTGACTCGCAAGGCGGTGCGGCTTGCTCCACCTCTCCCCTGCGGGGAGAGGTCGGCCGCGAAGCGGCCGGGTGAGGGGGCACATGAACTATTCGATAGGCTCGAACCCCCTCACCCCGACCCTCTCCCCGCTGGGGAGAGGGAGCGCGCCGAGTTCTCGATTTCGTCAGTGCTTAAACCGGACAGCATTGGGACAAGCCCAGCAATGACAAGCAAGCATCCGGAAACGTATGGCTCTTTCCCGTCACGCCGCCGGTATGATTCCCCGGCGGCTGGCGTCATGAGTTGTTTTCCGGGCGCGTTTCCTGCTTGAATGCCGGCTTCGAGGCCGCGGGTATCCCGATCCGATGGCCGATGGGCCGCGCGCGAGCGCACGGACGGCGGCCGGAAGGGGGCTCGATCAGCGCATGGCGGACGACGTCATTCTGGAAACCGAGGGGCTGACCAAGGAATTCCGCGGCTTCGTCGCGGTCAACGACGTAAACCTCAAGGTCACGCGCGGCACCATCCATGCCCTGATCGGGCCGAACGGCGCCGGCAAGACCACGTGCTTCAATCTCCTCACCAAGTTCCTCGACCCCACGCGCGGCCGCATCATGTACAACGGCCGCGACATCACCCGGGCGCGGCCGGCCGACATCGCCCGCCTCAGTCTCGTCCGCTCGTTCCAGATCTCGGCCGTGTTTCCCCATCTCACCGTGCTCGAGAACGTGCGCATCGCGCTGCAGCGCGCGCGCGGCGGCTCGTTCGACTTCTGGCGCTCCAAACGCGTGCTCGACGCCTTCAACGACCGCGCCATGGGGCTGCTCGCCGACGTCGGTTTGGGATCCTTCGCCGAGTGGACCGCGGTCGAGCTGCCCTACGGGCGCAAGCGCGCGCTCGAGATCGCCACCACGCTGGCGCTCGATCCCGAGATGATGCTGCTCGACGAGCCGACCGCCGGCATGGGCCACGAGGACATCGATCGCATCGCCGCCCTGATCAAGACGGTCGCCGCCAACCGCACGGTGCTGATGGTCGAGCACAACTTGAGCGTCGTCGCCAACCTGTCCAACCGGATCACCGTGCTTACGCGCGGCCGCATCCTCACCGAAGGCGACTACGCCACGGTCTCCGCCGACCCGCTGGTGCGGGAAGCCTATATGGGGGTCGGCCATGAATGATGCGGCGGGCGCTGCGCCCCTGCTGGCGGTCGACGGGCTGCAGGCCTGGTACGGCGAGTCGCATATCCTGCACGGGGTCGCGTTCGAGGTCTTTTCGGGCGAGGTGGTGACGCTCCTCGGCCGCAACGGCGCCGGCAAGACCACGACGCTCAAGTCGATCATGGGCATCGTGACCCAGCGGACCGGCTCCGTGCGCTACGACGGGGCCGAGATGATCGGCCGCGCCTCGAACGAGATCGCACGGCGCGGCATCGCGCTCTGCCCGGAGGAGCGCGGCATCTTCGCCAGCCTCGACGTCGAGGAGAACCTGCTGCTGCCGCCCAAGGTGCGGCCCGGCGGGCTCGAGCTGGATCGAATTTTCGAGCTGTTTCCCAACCTGAAGGAGCGGCTGTCGAGCCAGGGCACCAAGCTCTCCGGCGGCGAGCAGCAGATGCTGGCGATCGCCCGCATCCTGCGGACCGGCGCCCGGCTCCTGCTGCTCGATGAGCCGACCGAGGGCCTCGCCCCGGTGATCATCCAGCAGATCGGAAAGACCATCCGCACCCTCAAGACCCAAGGGTTCACCATTCTCCTGGTCGAGCAGAACTTCCGGTTCGCCTCGACGGTCGCGGACCGCTACTATGTGATGGAGAACGGCCTGGTGGTCGACCAGTTCGCCAATGCGGAACTGGACGCCAACGTGGAAAAGCTGCACGACTATCTCGGAGTGTGAACAAACGTGCCGGCTCCCGGCGCGCTCAATATAGAAGGAGGAGTGGAATGAAACGTCTCGTGAGTTTGACCGCGCTCGCGGTCGTCCTCGCCGCCGGGACCGCACAGGCGCAGACGACCGTCAAGATCGGCGTCATGAGCGACATGTCGAGCCTCTATTCCGACATCGCCGGGCCCGGCTCGACGGCCGCCGCGAAGCTCGCGATCGCCGACTTCACGGCCGCCAACAAGGACGTCAAGGTCGAGCTGCTTAGCGCCGACCATCAGAACAAGCCGGACATAGGCTCGAACGTCGTCAATCAGTGGTACGACGTGGAAAAGGTCGATCTCGTCATCGACGTGCCGAACTCGGGCGTCGCGCTCGCGGTGAGCCAGATCGCCAGCACCAAGAACAAGGTGTTCATCGTCTCGGGTGCGGCCGCCTCCGACCTCACCGGCCCCAAGTGCAACGCCAACACCATCCACTGGACCTACGACACCTGGATGCTCGCCAACGGCACCGGCAAGGCGCTGGTGAAGACCGGCGGCGACACCTGGTTCTTCCTGACCGCCGACTACGCCTTCGGGCACGCGCTCGAGCGCGACACGGCGACCGCGGTCGAGGCGAGCGGCGGCAAGGTGCTCGGCAAAGTGCGCCATCCGCTCAACACCAACGATTTCTCGTCGTTCCTGTTGCAGGCGCAGACCTCGAAAGCGAAGGTCATCGGGCTCGCCAATGCGGGCGGCGACACCATCAACTCGATCAAGGCGGGTGCCGAATTCGGCATCGTCAGGGGCGGGCAGAAATTCGCCGGCCTGCTCGTGTTCGCAAGCGACGTGAATGCGCTCGGCCTGCAGACGGCGCAGGGCCTCACCCTGACGGAGACGTGGTATTGGGACATGAACGACGCCAACCGCGCCTGGACCAAGCGCTGGCAGGTCGAGCGGTCCGGCAAGTTCCCGACAATGGTGCAGGCGGGGGTCTATTCGGGGGTGACGCACTATCTCAAGGCGGTCGCGGCGCTCAAGAGCGCCGCCGACGGCAAGGCCGTGGTCGCCAAGATGAAGGAAACCCCGACCGACGATCCGTTGTTCGGCAAGGGCACGGTGCGCGCCGACGGTCGCAAGATCCACGACGCCTACCTGTTCGAGGTGAAGAAGCCGTCGGAATCGAAGCACCCGGGCGACTTCTACCACACCCGCGCCACCATCCCGGCGGCCGAGGCGTTCCGTCCGCTCAAAGAGGGCGGCTGCCCGCTGGTGAGCGGGTGATCATCCGTCATCACCGGGCCGCCGCGCGTCGCGCGGCGAGACCCGGTGATCTCGATCAGGGAGGCACCGTTTTGCCTCATCGAGTCGACTGCGTTGCGTCCGAAGTGTTGCTGGGCGTGGCAGCTGGTCATCCCTCCCCCGAAAGGGGAGGGTGGTCGGCCGAAGGCCGACCAGGTGGGGGTCATGCGAACAAAAACCGCTCCTCATCCATCCCAGTGAATGTGTGGCGGGAGGCGCCGTCGATGTCCATAACAATCCACCCCCCACCCGGCCTCGCTTCGCTCGGCCACCCTCCCCCTTCGGGGGAGGGATGAGGTCCTCGCGATGTTCGAGATCTTCGGCATTCCCTCGCAGGCGCTGTTCGGGCAGCTCTTGCTCGGGCTGATCAACGGCTCGTTCTACGCGCTGCTCAGCCTCGGGCTTGCCATCATCTTCGGCATGCTCAACATCATCAACTTCACCCACGGCGCCCAGTACATGCTGGGCGCGTTCACGGCGTTCTTTCTGCTGCAATATGCCGGACTGGACTATTGGCCGGCGCTGATCATTGCGCCGGTCTTGGTCGGCCTCACCGGCGTCGTCATCGAGCGCGCCTTCCTTCAGTGGCTCTACAAGCTCGATCACCTTTACGGGCTGCTCCTCACCTTCGGGCTCGCGCTCATCATCGAAGGCGTGTTCCGCAATTACTTCGGCTCCTCCGGGCTGCCTTACCAGATGCCGGAGGCGCTGACCGGCGGACAGAATCTCGGCTTCATGTTCCTGCCGAACTACCGCGCCTGGGTGGTGGCGTTCTCAGCTGCCGTGTGCCTCAGCACCTGGTTCGTGATCGAGCGCACCAAGCTCGGCTCCTACCTGCGCGCCGCGACCGAGAACCCGGCGCTGGTGCGCGCCTTCGGCATCAACGTGCCGCGCATGATCACGCTCACCTACGGCTTCGGCGTCGGCCTGGCCGCGCTCGCCGGCGTGATGGCGGCGCCGATCTACAACGTCAGCCCGCAGATGGGCTCCGACCTCATCATCGTGGTGTTTGCCGTGGTGGTGATCGGCGGCATGGGCTCGATCATGGGTGCGATCGTCACCGGCTTCGGCCTCGGTGTGGTCGAGGGCCTCACCAAGGTGTTTTTCCCCGAGGCGTCGAATACCGTCATCTTCGTCATCATGGCGATCGTGCTGCTGATCCGGCCCGCCGGCCTGTTCGGACGGGGAACCTGAAGATGGAGCGAGTCGAGCCGCTCACGGCGCCCGCCGCCAACGTTCGCAATTGGAGCGTGCCGATCGCCTTCGGGGTCATGGTCGCGGCGCTCGTCATCGCGCCGTTCTTCGCCTATCCGCTGTTCCTGATGCAGGCGTTGTGCTTTGCGCTGTTCGCCTGCGCGTTCAACCTGCTGATCGGTTACGTCGGGCTCCTGTCGTTCGGCCACGCGCTCTATTTCGGCTGGGCGAGCTATCTCGCGGCCCATTCGGCGAAAGTATGGGGCTTCCCGCCCGAGCTGGCGATCGTGACCGGGGCCGCGACCGCGGCCGGTCTCGGCCTCGTCGCCGGCGCGCTGGCGATCCGGCGGCAGGGCATCTATTTCGCCATGATCACGCTCGCGCTCGCGCAGATGATGTTCTTCTTCGCCGTGCAGGCCAAGTTCACCGGCGGCGAGGACGGCATCCAGGCGGTGCCGCGCGGCAAGCTGTTCGGCTTCATCGATCTCGCCGATCCGATGACCATGTATGCCTTCGTGGTCGTCGTCTTCCTCGCCGGCTTCCTGTTCATCCATCGCGTCATCCATTCGCCGTTCGGCGAGGTGCTGAAAGCGATCCGCGAGAACGAGGCGCGCGCGATCTCGCTCGGCTACAAGACCGACCGCTACAAGCTCGTGGCCTTCGTGCTGTCGGCGACGCTCGCCGGGGTCGCCGGTGCCACCAAGGCCATCGCGTTCCAGATCGCCTCGCTCACCGACGTGCACTGGACGATGTCGGGAGAGGTGGTGCTGATGACGCTGGTCGGGGGGCTAGGCACCGTGTTCGGTCCGGTCGCCGGCGCTTTCATCATCATTGCGATGCAGAATTATCTCAACGTCCTGGAGCAATGGGTGTCGGTGATCCAGGGCGCGATCTTCGTGGTCTGCGTCCTGTTGTTCCGGCGCGGCATCGTCGGCGAGCTTGCCCATCTGTTGCGCATTCGACTCTGACCTCGCATCATCAGACCATCAATCCGGGAGAAGCCAATGAGTGCAGAAGCGCGCCTGAAGGAGCTTGGGATCGTTCTTCCCTCCGTGCCCACGCCGGTTGCCAACTACGTCCCGTATCGGCTCGTGGGCAACCTGCTCTACCTGTCCGGCCAGGGGCCGCGCGACGAGAAAGGCGCGAGCCTGACCGGCAAGGTCGGCAAGGACGTCACGGTGGAGGAGGGGTATCGGCGTGCCCGGCTCATCGGCCTCGGGCTGTTGGCGGCGACGCGCCACGCGCTCGGCTCGCTCGACCGCGTCGACTTCGTGGTGAAGCTGCTCGGCATGGTCAACGCCGTGCCTGAGTTCACCGATCAGCCGAAGGTGATCAACGGCTGCTCCGACCTGTTCGTTGAGGTGTTCGGCGACGCCGGGCGCCATGCGCGCTCCGCCGTCGGCATGGGCTCGCTGCCGGGGCAAATCTCGGTCGAGATCGAGGCCATTTTGGCGGTCAAGGCCTGACGGGAATGGAATTCGCGTATGATGATCGGCTCGCCCAACACACAGCTGACCGTGCCGCCAGGGAGGACGTCATGAGCCGAATAGCGCGACGAAAATTTTTCCGCGGCTGCGTTTGCTGCAGCGAGCCGGCGCCAAGTCCCGCGCGGCGAAACTTCCTGGCCGGCGGCGCGGCCGCGCTCGGCCTCGCCGGCGCCGCCGCCCTGTCGATCGCCCAGCCGGGCGTTTGGTACGGCGACAACGTCGAGGAATCGCGCAAGCTCGCGCGCGAGCTCAACGAATACGCCGCCAAAATGATCAAGGATCATCCCGGCCGCTTCGGCCTGTTCGCGGTGATCGCGCCGCCGGACGTGGAGGGAAGCCTCAAGGAGATCGAATACGCGCTCGATACGCTGAAAGCGGACGGCATCGGCCTGCTCACCAGCTACCAGGACAAGTACCTCGGCGATCCTTCGTTCGCGCCCGTCTACCAGGAGCTCAACCGGCGCAAGGCCGTGGTCTACGTGCATCCGACCACGCCCGCCTGCTGCCGCGGGCTGGTTCCCGGGATCCCGCCCGGCTCGATCGAGTACGCGACCGATTCCACCCGCACGATCGCCCACGTGGTGTTCAGCGGCACCGCGGCCAGGTTCCCCGACATCCGCTGGATCTTCTCCCATAGCGGCGGCACGCTGCCGTTCCTGACCGCCCGGTTCGTCCGGCTGTGGGAGGAGAAGAAGCCGGCGCATCTGCCCAACGGGCCGCTGCCCGAGTTCGCCAAGCTCCATTACGAGCTTGCCCAGGGCAACACGCCCGGGCAGATCGCGGCGCTGCTCAAGATGGTGTCGATTTCGCAGGTCATGTACGGCACCGACTATCCGTTCCGCGACGGCGCCGAGGTCAACCAGGGGATCGCGGCCTACGGCTTCAGCGCGGCCGACACCCGCGCCATCGAGCGGGAGAACGCGCTCGCCCTGCTGCCGCGACTGAAGGCGTAGCGCCGATTTATCCCCAGCCGAGCTTATTGAAATGGCTCATTCATTTTCGCGTCGGTGGAAAGATGCGAGCGAGCCGTGACAAGCCTACGGCTTGTGCTACACTCCTCATGCACGGGCGACCACGTGGCGAAGAGTGGGGTCGAGGATGTAATCCCCGCCGCGCTGCCTGATAGCCGCTCCTCAGTGTGGCGCCCGTGCGCCCTTCGTCAAGGCCCGGCCTCGAGCCGGGCTTTCGCATTACCGGCTACCTCTCCCCGATCTCGCGCAAGATGTCCTCGGTGTGCTCGCCCAGACGAGGGGAGGGACGCGTCGCCGCCATCGGCGCGCCGTCGATCAGGATCGGCGTCCGCACGCCGGGGATCGTGCCGTCCTTGGCCGCCGCCGTGGCAGGGTCGATGCGCATTCCGCGATGGATCACCTGAGGGTCGGCGAACACCTGCTCGAGAGTGTTGATCGGCCCGGCCGGGACGCCCACCGCTTCGAGTTTGGCCAGGAGATCCGCGCGGGAAAAACGCTGGGTGAGCGCGGAGAGTTTCGCGATCAGCTCGCCGCGCCGGGCGAGCCGGTCGGCGTTGGTGCGGTAGGCGGCATC
>WNGA01016604.1_pt1 | contig 15452 bp, 14 predicted proteins | sample 5400061 | NCBI WGS metagenome assembly WNGA01 (sample SAMN13153366, study PRJNA577476) | soil metagenome | isolation source: 100 cm soil or saprolite under grassland replicate 2 | place: USA:California | collected 2016-06-15
AACGAGCCGAGCGGAATGAGGCCATAGATGACGGCGATGAACAGCGCGATCCCTCCGCAAACGACGGACAGGACCCAGCGCACGGCGGCCGGTGTCGGTCGCCCCACGGTGCGCGCGGCGGCCGACACGGTCACATAGGAGCGCGAGCCCACCCAGTAGGCGTTCAGCAGGTACGCGGCCAGGCACGGCACCACGAGCACCACGCTCATCGTGGCCGCGGCCGCGAAGTCGTTCATCCCGATGACCTGGGAGTAGATCTCCGTGGCGAGCACATTGTAGCGGCCGCCGACGAGGATGGGGTTGCCGAAGTCGGTCATGCAGAGGATGAAGACGATCAGGGCGGCCGACGCCAGCCCCGGGCGGGCCAGCGCGAGGGTGACCCGCCGGAGCGTGGTGCCCAGACCGGCGCCGAGGTTCTCGGCCGCTTCTTCCAGGCTGGTGTCGATGTTGGCCAGGACGTTCGCGAGCAGGATGTAGGCCTGGGGCAGGAACGTGAAGACCTGCGCCAGCACGATGCCGTGCATGCCGTAGATCGACGCGTCGAGGCCGAGGGCCCGCGTCACCACCCCGCTGCGGCCGAACAGCAGGATGAAGGCGAGGGAGACGAGGAACGGCGGCGAGATGAGCGGCAGCAGGCTCATCAGCGACACGAAGCGCTTGCCGGGGATCGTCGTCCGCGTGACCGAGTAGGCGAGCACGAGGGCGAGCACGACCGTGATCGTCGTCGAGACGGCGGAGACGACGAGGCTGTTGACGAGAATCCGGAACAGTCGCCACGTGCTGAAGAACTCGCGGTAATGCGCGAGCGTGAGCCCCTGGGGCCCGACCAGGCTCAGCGCCAGCACGCGGACGACGGGCCACACGACGAACGTCAGGAGCAGCAGGAAGACGACGCCGGCCACCACCAGCGTCACGAGGTCGCCCTGGCGCACCCGCGCGATCGTCAGCGGCGGCCGCGGCAGCGCTTCGGACCGGTTCGAGCCCTCCACGTCCGATCAGCCGGCGGTGAAGCCGCCGTCGACGACCAGCTCGGCGCCGGTCATGTACGCGGAGTCCTCGCTGGCGAGGAACAGGGCGACGCTCGCGATCTCGCCCGGCTGGGCGATGCGACCGATGGGAATCCCCGTCTCGAACTCCTTGCGGATGGCGTCGTTGAGATACGGAGACTGCAGCGGCGTGTCGACGATCCCGGGATGGATGATGTTGCAGCGGATCCCGTCCTTCGCGAACTGGATCGCCAGCGACTTGGTGAGCGAGATCAGGCCGCCCTTGGCCGCGGTATACGCGTCCTGGGCGCGGGTGAATCCGACGAGCGCGGACACCGAGCCCATGAGGATGATCGATCCGCCTCCGGCCCGGCGCAGGTGCGGGATGCCGTGCTTGGTGACCCAGAAGACGGACTTGAGGTTGATGGCCACGACCCGGTCCCACCACTTCTCGTCGGTCTCGAGCACCGAGCGGTCGCGGTCCTTCCACAGGACGCCGGCGTTGCAGTAGAGGACGTGCAGCGCGCCGAAGCGCCGGACGCCGTCGCCGACCATCCGCTCGACGTCGGCCTCCAGGGCGACGTCGCCGACCACGGCCAGCGCCGCGCCGCCCTCGCTCTCCACGAGCCGGACCGTCTCGCGCGCGGCCCCCTCGTCGATGTCGGCCACGACCACGCGCGCGCCCTCGCCGGCGAAGAGCCGGGCCGCCTCGCGCCCGATGCCCATCCCCGCCCCCGTGATCAGCGCGGTTTTACCGGCCAGACGATCCGCCATCACCGCCCTCCCCGACCGATCAAAAGGGTCCAGATGCGAGGCGGCGAAGGAAGGGGCGACTGAGACGTGGCCCGGCCACGTCGCAGGGAGCCCCGACTGAGCCAACGAAGCAGATGGGCCCTTTTCATCGGTCGGGTCAGATGCGCTCGAAGTTCCGAATCAGTTCCCAATCCGTGACCGCCTGGTCGAACGCGTGTTGCTCGAGCCGCGCGGTGTGCAGGTAGTGCTCGACCACGGCGTCGCCGAACGCGGCCCGCGCGGTCTTGGAGCGCTCCAGTTCCGCAGTCGCCTCGCGCAGGGTCGTCGGCACCTGGGGCAGCGTCGCGTCCTCGTAGGCGCTACCCTCGTAGAGCTTCGGCGGCTTCAGCTTGGCGCCGATGCCGTGCAGCCCGGCGGCGATGGTGGCCGCGAAGGCGAGATACGGGTTGGCGTCGGCCCCGGGAATCCGGTTCTCCACCCGCAGCCCGCGACCCTCGCCGCAGATCCGGAAGCCGCACGTGCGGTTGTCCCACGCGGCGGCCACGCGCGTGGGCGCGAACGAGCCGGCCTGGTAGCGCTTGTAGGAGTTGACGGTGGGCGCGTAGAAGTACGCGAACTCCCGGGCCATCGCCATCTGACCCGCGAGCCATTGACCGAACAGCGGCGGCAGCGGCGGGCGCGCCCCGTGGCCGCCCGCCGACGGCGCGAACAGCGCCTTCTTGCCGGCGCGATCCCACAGCGACGAGTGCAGGTGGAACGACGAGCCCGCCGAGCCCGCGTCGTACTTGGCCATGAACGTCACCGCGCAGCCTTGCAGGTGCGCGATCTCCTTGGCGCCGTGCTTGTAGATCACGGTACGATCGGCCATCTCGAGCGCATCGGCGTAGCGGAGGTTGATCTCTTCCTGACCGCGCCCCCATTCGCCCTTGGACGTCTCCACCGGCACGTCGGCGGCTTCCATGGCGTTGCGGATGGCGCGGATGAGCGGCTCCTCCTTCGTCGTCTGGAGGATGTGATAGTCCTCGAGGTATCCGGAGACCGGGGTGAGCCCGTGGTAGCGCTTGGCCCGCGCCTCGTCGAACGACTCGCGGAAGCAGTAGAGCTCCAGCTCGGCCGCGGTCTTCACCACGTGGCCGCGCGCCGCCGCGCGCTCGATCTGGCGCTTGAGGATCCACCGCGGCGCCTCCTCGATGGGCTCGCCGTCCTCGGTGTAGACGTCGCAGATCACGAGCGCGGTCTTGGGCAGCCACGGGATCACCCGGAGCGTGCCGAAGTCGGGCACGAGGCGCATGTCGCCGTAGCCGCGCTCCCACGAGGTGAGCTTGAAGCCGGGCAGCGGCTCCATCTCCATGTCGACGGTGAAGAGATAGATGCAGGCGTGCGCGCCCTCCTCGACCACGGAGTCGAGGAAGTACCGGCCGACGATGCGCTTGCCCATCAAGCGGGCCAGGCCATCGGGGAAGACCGTCAGCACCGTGTCGATCTCGCCCTTGCGGATGAGCTGCGTGAGCGACGCGAGATCCAGCCGGCCCGGCATGCGCGGATAGTAGCGCAAATGGGAGAATGGCGCGATGACCGCCGCGCGCCGGACGATCCGCGCCTGGATGATGTACGACTTCGCGAACTCGGCGTTCGCGGCGATCGTACAGGCGACGGTCTTTCCCGCCTACTACGCGAACGTCGTCGTGGGCAACGCCGACGGGCGCGGCGACTTCTGGTGGGGGACGCTGGTCTCCCTCTCGATGGTGCTCGTCGCGCTCACCTCGCCGCTGCTCGGCGGCGTCGCCGATCACGCCGGCGTGCGCAAGCCGTTCTTCGTGTGGCTGACGGTCGTGTCCGTCGTCGCAACCGCGCTGCTGGCCACCGTCGATCGCGGGATGGCCCTGCGCGGCTTCGCGCTCGGCGTCGTCGGCCTCGTCACCTACGAGGCCGCCATCGTCTATTACAACTCGTACCTTCCCGCGCTCGCGCCGCCGGGTGAGCTGGGCCGGATCTCGGCCGGCGGCTTCGCGGTCGGCTATGCCGGCTCCATCGTCGCCTTCCTGGCCGCTTGGCCCTTCGCGGACGCCGGACGGTACGGCGGCTGCTTTGTCGCGGCCGCCGTCCTGTTCGGGCTCTTCTCGATCCCGGCGTTCGTCGCCCTGCCCTCCGACGGTGCCAGAACGATGACGCTCGGCGTGGCCCTCCGACGCGGCGCCGCCGAGACCGTGGCGACCCTGCGCGAGATCATGGGGCGTCCCGAGCGCGTGCAGATGCGGCGCTTTCTCCTCGCCTATCTCGTCTACGAGGACGGCGTGAACACGGTCATCAGCTTCTCGGCGGTATTCGCGGCCACCACGCTGGGATTCACCTTCTCCGAGATCATCGGGCTGTTCCTCGTCGTCCAGGTCACGGCGCTCCTGGGATCGGCGGCCTGGGCCCGTCCCACGGACGCGCACGGTCCCCGGCTCGTGGTGACCCTCACGCTCGTCCAGTGGACGCTCGTCACCGTGCTGGCCTTCTTCGTCACGACCAAGTGGGAGTTCTGGGTGGTCGGGGTCATCGCCGGGCTCGGGCTCGGCGCCATTCAGGCCGCGAGCCGCACGTTCATGGCGACGCTGGTGCCGCCGGGCCGCGAGGCGCAGTTCTTCGGCTTCTACGCGCTGGTCGGCAAGACGGGCGCGGTCCTGGGCCCCCTGGTGTTCGGTGGCGTGTCGCGCGCGATGGGCGGCAACCAGCGGGCCGCGATCATCGCCGTGGGACTCTTCTTCGTCGTCGGCCTCGTCCTGCTCTCCCGCGTCCGTGCCGGCGGCCCCACGGGTTGCCCCACCCCCGCGCGGAGCTAGACTCGGGACGATGAAGAGCGCCGACTTCCGCAGCGAGCTGACCTTGCCGAGTCATCCCGACGCCATGGCCTTCGCCCGCGCCTACACGCGCGAGCTGGCGACGCTGGCGGGATTGCCACCGGCCGAGCTCGAGGCGTTCGTCGACGCCGTGACGAGCGCGTGCGTGGACATCGTGCAGAACGCGCTGACGCCGGGCGAGACGGACGCCCTCCGCCTGATCGGCAGCGTGACGACCGCGGCGCTGACGGTGGCGATCCGCGAGCGCGGGGCGCCGTTCGATCCCACGAACACCGAGGCCACCGCGGAGGCCATCCCTCCGCCCGTGCGCGGCCGGGACTGGGAACGCGTTCGTCAGGCTGTGGACGAGGCGCACTGGTCGAGCCTCGGCAAGGACGGCATGGAGCTCACGCTCACGAAGCAGCGCCCGCACGCCGACGTCACGCAGCACCTGGCCGCCCCCGAGCTGACGCCCTTCCGGGAAGACGAGCCGCTGGCGCCCGCGCAAACGTACAGCATCCGCCGCCTGCGCCCCCAGGACGCGCTGGCCGTCTCGCAATGCGTCTATCGCTCCTACGGCTACAGCTATGGCAACGCGGACCTGTACTATCCCGAGCGGATCGTCCATCTGAACGAGACCGGCCAGCTCGTCTCCGTCGTGGCCGTCGACGAGGCCGGCGCGGTCGTCGGCCATCTGGCCCTGGAGCGTCCCGATCTCGGCCCGATCGCCGAGAGCGGTCAGGCCGTGGTCGCGCCCGCCCACCGGGGGCGACATCTGCTCGAGCGGCTGCGGACCTTCGCCGAGGAGCAGGCGCAGCGCATCGGCCTGTCCGGCCTCGTCGGCTATCCCGTCACCACGCACGTGTTCAGTCAGCGGATGGAGGAGTCGATCGGCGCGCAGCTGTGCGGCGTGGCGCTCGGACAGATGCCGCGCTCCACCACCTTCAAGGCGATCGAGACGGAGCCATTGCCGCAGCGGGTGAGCACGATGCTCTACTTCAAGTACATGGCGCCGCCCCGGCCGACACGCATCCACGCGCCGGCCCGGCACCGCGGCGTGCTGGAACGGCTGTACGCGAGGCTCGCGACCCCCGTCGAGTTCGGCGTCCCCGCGGCCCCGAAGGGTCCGGGGCGCGTCACCGCGAGCCTCGATCGGTCATGGGGCTACGGCGAGATCCACGTGCAGGTCGCGGGGGTGGACACGGCCGCGGAAATCCGTCGCGCGCGACGGGATCTCTGCGAGACGGGCGGCGTGGAGGTCGTCTACCTCTTCCTGCCGCTCGCCCAGCCGGGCACGCCTGCGCTCTGCGAGGCGGCGGAAGCGGACGCCTTCTTCTGGAGCGGCGTGGGCCCGTGCTACGCGACCGACGGCGACATGCTCTGCCTGCAGTATCTCGCCACCGATCTCGACCTCGCCTTCGTGCAGGTCGCCGGAGCGGCCGGTCGCGACCTGCTCGCCTACGTCGCCGCCGAGCGAGCGCGCGTGCGAGCCGCCTCGTAGGGCGGGGGCTCTAGGCCGGGACGCGCGCTTCCGCGCCGCCCGGAACCTCTGCCGCCCGCTCGCGCTTCATCGCCGAGGCGACGAGGGGCTTGAGGCAGAAGAGCGCGAGGCAGGCCGCGGTGAGATCGCACACGACAGCGGCCCACAGGATCGGGATCCACGAGCCGAAGATGCCGACGATGTGGGCCGCGCCCCAGGCGGCGAAGATCGCGGCGACGCCCTTGGCGGTGTACTGCACGCCGTAGTTGGTGCTGGCATAGCGCGGACCGAAGACGTCGGCGATCGTCGCGGGGAAGAGCGAGAAGATCTCGCCCCACGCGAAGAACGCGAAGCCGGTGAGCAGGACGAAGGCCAACGGCCGGTCGATCAGGTGCACCAGGGCAAAGATCGCGGCCGCCTCGGCGCCGAAGGCGATCGCCATCGTGTGGTAACGGCCGATGCGGTCGGACACCCACCCCCAGAACGGCCGGGTGAGGCCGTTCAGCACGCGGTCCGTGATGAGGGCCAGGGACAGCGCCGTCATCGAGAAGATGACGACGTAGTGGTCCACCCCGTAGTGGGCGGCGATCGGTTTGATCTGCGCCGTCACCATGAGGCCGCCGAACGCGGTCAGCATCATGGTGACGTACATCACCCAGAACCGCCCCGTCCGCATCATCTCCAGGGGCGAGTAGTTCACCTTCGACTGCATCGACACGGTCTCCGGCACCGGCGCGTTCGCGGGCGTCCAGCCCGCCGGAGGGCGTCGGATGAATTGCGCGGCGGCGAGGACGCCGACGCCCTGCAGGATGCCCCAGACGACGAACGCCTCCTGATAGCCGCTGTGCGCGATCATCCGCTGGATGGGGATCACCGAGACCGCGGTGGCGGCGCCGTAGGCGCCGGCCGTCACGCCGGCGGCGAAGCCTCGGCGATCGGGAAACCACTTGAGAACGGTCCCGATGCACGCGCCGTACACGGCGCCCGCGCCCACGCCGCCGAGCGCGTAGGCGACGTAGAGCCCGGCCAGCGATGCCGTCAGCCCCGAGCCGACCCAGCTCGCGCCGACCAGGATCGCCGCGACCGAGACGACGGCGCGGGCGCCCAGCCGGTCGACGAGGTAGCCCTCGAACGGGACCAGCCACGTCTCGGCGAGGACGAACAGCGTGAACGCGACCTGGATCGCGGCGAGCGTCGCTCCGAGACCCTGCGTGAGCGGCAGCGTGAACAGCGTCCAGGCGTAACGCCGAAAGGACGATATCCGAGCTAGGAGATCTGGATGGGGACGGGCGGGATCAACAGCACCAGCAGGATCAAGCAGATCACCCCGACGACCCATCGGCCCGGGGTGAGCGGCGTGACGTCGTCGAGGGGCGGGCTGTGGTGGAAGCCGACGAGGAAGAAGAGCAGGGCCGCCCACACCATCCAGTTGATCGCGCCCGTGACCACGCCGAGGGCGAGCAGCGCCGCGAAGGTCGTCATCCCGACGAGGCGGTGACGGCGGCCGAACAACGCATAGGCGATGCGCCCACCGTCGAGCTGGCCGACCGGGAAGAGGTTCAGCGCGGTGACGAAGAAGCCCACCCACGCGGCGTCCGCCATCGGGTGGGTGAACAGCATCATGCCGCGCGGAATCGGCCCGACGAGCGCCTGCGTCAGCGTGCCCATCAGGAGCGAGCCGCCGAAGACGACGTGGCCCTCCGGCGGCTCGGGGACGATCGTCGACCAGGTCAAGCCGAGGATCAGCGCGGGCACGGCGACGGCGAGGCCGGCCAGCGGGCCCGCCGCGGCGATGTCGAAGAGCGAGTTCCGATCCCTGGCCGGTGACCGCATCCGGATGATGGCGCCCAGGGTGCCGAAGAGAAATGGCGGCGGTGCCGGAATGAAGTAGGGCAGGCTCACCGACGCGCCGTAGTGGCGCGCGGTGAAGTAGTGGCCGAACTCGTGAACCCCGAGGATGGCGAGCAGGGTGAACGCGAACGGCACGCCCGACACGAGCCAGGACATCCAGGAGGAGCCCCGCAGGGCGTCGAACGTGGGCGATCCCGAGAACATCGATCCGGCGAGGAGCGTCGACAGACAGGTCGCGACGAAGAGCACGATGTGGACGCCGATCCGCTGCCGATCGGTGGTCTCGGCCATCGGCCAGGCCTGGAGCACGACCTCCCCGCCCTCGGCGCGCAGGAACGGCGTGTAGCCCAGGGGCCGGAAGCGCGCGAGCAGGAGATCGAGCGCGCGCCGCGGCTCCGCGCGGAGCTCGCCGCGAAAGATGATGCCGCTGCCGCGGAGCTGGCATTGGCGAACGGCGAAGACGTCCTCGGCCGTCCGTCGCAACAGATCCTCGGTGAGGAGCAGGTCGTCGGTGGAGACGGTCGACGCATAGCGCCGGCGACGGAACGGCCAGAGACGCATGATCCACTCTAGCATCCGAGCCATCTTCTATTCTCGGGTCACGGCCACTCAGCCAGTCTGGCGACGATGCGGCGGACGGCGGAGATGCCCGCCTCGAGGTAGACCACGCCGAGCAAGGCCTCCAGCGTGGTGGCGAGGATCGACTCCCGCGCGCGACCCCCGGTCTGGTCTTCCCCGCGGCCGAGGCGGATCAGCGTCCCGAGGCCGAGATCGGCGGCCCACCGCGCGAGGTTGGCGCCCGACACCAGCTCGGCGCGCCGGGGGGTGAGGATGCCGACGGCAGCGGTGGGGTCGTCGGCGAGGACATGCTCGGCGACGACGAGCCCGAGGGCGGCGTCGCCGACGAGGGCCAGCGCCTCGTTGCTCGTCTCCGGGGGATGCTCGTTGGCGTACGACGAATGGGTGAGCGCGCGCATCAACAGATCAGGGTCGAGGAAGCGGTGGCCAAGCCGCCACTCGAGCTCGGCGGAGGCGCCCGGCACACTGTCGGTCATCGAGGGGCTCGGCTCGCCGCCCGAGCGCGGCTCACCTCGCACGATTTTCGATCATCGAGGGGCTCGGCTCGCCGCCCGAGCGCGGCTCACCTCGCACGATTTTCGATCATCGAAGGGCTCGGCTCGCGGGGTCGGGATGCTCGTAGTTGATGGTCGGCGGCAGCAGCCCGTGGTGCAGGGCCAGCGCCGTGGCGATGGCCTCGATGCCCCCGGCGGCGCCGAGGAGGTGCCCCGTCATCGATTTCGTCGAGGACACGGCCAGACGCCGCGCGTGGTCGCCGAACACACGCTTGATGGCCATCGTCTCGAACTTGTCGTTGTACGGAGTCGAGGTGCCGTGGGCATTGATGTAGCCGACGTCCCCGGGCGACACCGCCGCGTCGCGCAGGGCCGCGGCCATGGAGCGGGCCGCGCCGTCGCCCTCGGGGTCGGGGGCCGTCATGTGGTGGGCGTCCCCGCTCATGCCGTAGCCCCGGACCTCGGCGTAGATCCGGGCGTCGCGGCGGAGCGCGTGGTCGCGCGATTCGAGGACCACGATGCCCGCGCCCTCGCTGCACACGAAGCCGTCGCGCGCGGCGTCGAAGGGCCGCGAGGCCTTCTCCGGCTCGTCATTGCGCGTCGTCATGGCCTTGACCGCGCAGAACCCGGCGATGGTGAGCGGCATGATGATGGCCTCGGCCCCCCCGGCGATCATCACGTCGGCGTCGCCGCGCTGGATGATCTTGAAGGCATCGCCGATGGCATGGTTGCCCGTGGCGCACGCGGTGACGACCGACGAGTTCGGGCCCTTGGCCCCGAACCGCATCGACACCAGGCCCGAGGCCATGTTGATGATGAGCATCGGGATGAAGAACGGCGACACGCGGTCGGGTCCCCGCTCGAGGAGCACCTTGTGGTTCTCCAGCAGCGTCGTGATCCCGCCGATGCCGGATCCGATGAGGACCCCGAAGCGTGTCGCGTCGACCTTCGCGGTCTCGAGCGCCGCGTCCCGCACGGCGAGCACCGAGGCGGCCACGGCGTACTGGAGATAGGGGTCGAGCCGGCGGGCTTCCTTCTTGTCGACGAAGCTCAGCGGGTCGAAGTTGCGGACCTCACCCGCGATCCGCGTCGGGAAGTCCGTGGTGTCGAAGCGGGTGATGGGACCGATCCCGGAGCGCCCCTGGATCAGCGACGACCAGAACTCCTCTGCAGTGTTGCCGACCGGCGTGAGGGCCCCGAGTCCCGTGATGACGACCCGGCGGGTGTCCACGCCTATGAGTTGTCCTTGATGTACTGGATGGCGTCCCCCACGGTCACGATCTTCTCGGCGTCCTCATCGGGGATCTGGATGTCGAAGTGCTCTTCGAGCGCCATGACCAGCTCGACCGTGTCGAGGGAGTCGGCGCCGAGGTCCTCGATGAACTTCGCGTTCGGAGTCACGTCGTCCTCTTCGACTCCGAGCTGTTCGCAGATGATTTCCTTCACCTTCTCCTCGACCGCTTTCGCCATCAGCCGATCACCTCCACCAAGGAATGGGAGCTACATGTACAGACCGCCGTTGACGTGAAAGACCTGCCCCGTGATGTAGGAGGCCCCGTCCCCGGCGAGGAATCCTACCACTTCCGCAACCTCTCGGGCCGTTCCAATCCGTCCCACCGGCACCTGCGCCAGGAACGCCTTGCGCGCGGCCTCCGGGATCGCCGCGCTCATGTCGGTCTCGATCAGCCCCGGGGCCACCGCGTTCACCAGGATCCCCCAGTGCGCGAGCTCGCGCGCGGAGGCCTTGGTGAGACCGATGAGGCCGGCCTTGGCCGCGGAGTAGTTGGCCTGCCCGGCGTTGCCCATGGCGCCCGCGGCCGAGGCGATGTTGATGACGCGACCGCTCTTCTGGCGCATCATCACCTTCGCGGCGGCCCGGGTCAGCAGGAACGCGCCGCGCAGGTTCACGTCCATGACGCGGTCCCAGTCGTCGTCCTTCATGCGGACGAGCAACGCGTCGCTCGTGATCCCCGCGTTGTTGACGACCACGTCGAGCCGTCCGAACTCTTGCCGGGCGGCGTCGACGAGTCGGTCGACGTCCTCACGCTTCGCCGCGTCGGCCGCCAACCCCACGACGCGGCCCCCGAGGCTTTCCATCGCTTTCACTGCGGTCTGCACGCGGTCGGCGTCGCGACCCGAGACTAGCACGCCCGCTCCGTGCTCGGCCAGCAACGCCGCGATCGCCGCGCCGATCCCGCGGCTGCCGCCCGTGACGATCACGGCGCGCCCGGCCAGCGAGCCGCCGCTCACGAGACGATCGCCTTGTCGGCGAGGACCCTTTCGAGACCGGCCGGATCCTCCACGGCGAATCCCGCCGCGCCGTCCACGATGCGCTTGAGGAGCGCCGTCAAGACGCGCCCGGGACCGACCTCGACGAACACGCGTGCGCCTTCCGCGGCCAGCCGCTGGACGCATGTCGTCCAGCGCACGGGGCTCGCGACCTGATCGAGAAGCGCGCGCTTGACGTCGGCCGCGACGCGCGTCACCCCCCCATCGACGTTGCGGACGACGGGGATCGCGGGATCGCTCACGCGCATGGCCTCGAGCTCGACGGCCAGGCGCTCCGCCGCGGGCCGCATGAGCGCGCAGTGGAAGGGTGCGCTCACGGGCAGCACGATGCTCTTGCGGCCGCCGCGGCCGGCGGCCGCGGCGACGGCGCGCTCCACCGCCGCGCGATGGCCGGCGACGACGATCTGGCCCGGCGAGTTGATGTTGGCCACGTCGACGACCTCACGGCCGGCCGGGCCCTGCGCCGCTTCCTCGCACACGCCCTCGACGGTTTCGAGGGGCAGTCCCAGGATCGCCGCCATCGCCCCCACGCCCACGGGAACCGCTTCCTGCATGAACTCACCGCGCCGACGCACGACCCGCACGGCGTCGGCAAAGGTCAGCGCGCCGGCCACGACGAGCGCGGAGTACTCCCCGAGGCTGTGGCCGGCGGCGATGGACGGACGGAGTCCCTGCTCGGCGCACGCCACCGCGGCCGCCACGCTCGCCGTGAGAACGGCGGGCTGGGTGTTCGCCGTCAGCGTCAGCTCCGACTCGGGACCGTCAAAGATCAATCGGGCGAGGTCGAAGCCGAGCGCGTCGTTGGCTTCCTCGAAGACCGCCTTGGCCGCGGCCGAGGTCTCATAAAACCCCCGCGCCATTCCGACGGCCTGCGACCCTTGTCCAGGAAACTGAAAGGCGACGGTCATGTCGACGGGACGATTTCGATCATTGAAGGACTCGCCTCACCGGAGGAACCGCTTCGGCTCGCACTACCATCGAAGCAGGGCGGCGCCCCAGGTGAAGCCGCCGCCGAAGGCGGCGAGGAGGACGAGGTCGCCGGGGTGGAGGCGGCCGAGCGATACCGCCTCGGCGAGCGCGACGTAGACGGAGGCGGCGCCGGTGTTGCCGTAGCGGTCGATGTTGACGAACGTGCGGTCCATCGGCAGCCCCAGTCGCTTGGTCGCCGCCTCGATGATGCGCAGGTTCGCCTGATGCGGGATGAACAGGTTCACGTCGCGCGCGGTGAAGCCGTGGCGTTCGAGCAGCTGCACGGCGCAGTCGCCGAACATCCGGACCGCGACCTTGAAGACCTCGGCGCCCTTCATCTTGGCGTAATGCAGCTTCTTGTCGAGGGTCTCGTGGGAGGCGGGATACCGTGAGCCCCCACCGGGCATGTGCAGGAGCTCGGCGTACTGGCCGTCCGAATAGAGGTCGGCGTCGATGAAGCCCCGGCCGTCGTCGGTCGCCTCCAGCACGGCGGCCCCGGCGGCGTCGGCCAGGAGCACGCACGTCGTGCGGTCCGTGAAGTCGGTGATCTTGGAGAGCGTCTCGGCGCCCACGCAGAGGATCCGACGGTACTTGCCGGTCTGGATGAACTGGGACGCGATCGTCAGGCTATAGACCGAGGCGGCGCAGGCGGCCAGGACATCGACCGAGCCCGCGCGGCGGCAGCCGAGCCGGTGCTGCAGGAGATTGGCCGTGGAGGGAAAGAAATGATCCGGGGTCGTGGTGCCCACCACGATGAAGTCGATGTCCTCGGGAAGCAGATTGGCGCGGTCGAGAGCCTGCTGCGCGGCCGGCAGGGCGAGGTCGCACGTCGACTCTCCCTCGTCGGCGATGTGCCGCTCCCGGATGCCACTGCGTTGCACGATCCACTCGTCGCTGGTCTCGACCATCCGCTCGAGATCGGCGTTGGTCAGGATGCGCTTCGGCGCGTAGGATCCGACGCCGCTGATGTAGGCTCGCGTCATTCGCGGTTCCCTTCCCGGCCGCCACGCGCAACTTCCGCCTCCAGCGCGGCCTTGATGTGCTCGTTCACTCCGGCCTTCGCCCATTCCGCGGCGACCCGCACCGCGTTCTTGATCGCCTTCACGGGCGATGCTCCGTGGCAGATGATGGCGGCGCCATCGATGCCCAGCAGGGGGGCCCCGCCCATCTCGGTGTAGTCGACGCGGCGGCGAAAGCGCTGGAACGCCGACTGCGCGAGCGTCGCCCCGATCTTGGAGCGGAGGTCGCGCGTCAGCTCCTCGCGCATCATCATGCCGAGCGTGTCGGCGAGGCTCTCCGAGATCTTCAGCGCCACGTTGCCGGTGAAACCGTCGGTGACGACCACGTCGCAGCGGCCGTTGTAGATGTCACGCCCCTCGACGTTGCCCGCGAAGTTCAGCGAGGAGCCCTTGAGATGATCGTAGGCTTCCCGCGTCAGCTCCGTCCCCTTGCCCTCCTCCTCACCCACCGAGAGCAGCCCGACACGCGGGTTGTCGTAGCCGAGGATGTCGCGGGCATACACGTGCCCCATCACGGCGAACTGCAGCAGGTGCCACGGCTTGGGATCGATGTTGGCCCCGGCATCGATCAGCACCGTGAAGCGCTTGTGGTTGGGCAGGACGGCCGCGATGGCGGGACGATCGACACCCGGCAGCACGCCGATGATGAACATCGCGATGGCCATGGCGGCGCCGGTGTTGCCGGCCGACACGAAGGCCGACGCCTCACCATCGCGCACGAGCTGGGCCGCGACGCGCAGCGAGGAATCGCGCTTGCGACGGAGGGCCTGCGACGCCGACTCGGCCATGCCCACGACCTGCGAGGCGTGCCGGACCTCGACCGCGGCCTGATGGGCGCCGAGACGCGCCACCTCGCGCTCGATGGCCGCGCGATCCCCGACGAGCACAACGGTCACGCCGAAGTCCCGGCTGCCGGCCACCGCCCCCTCGACCACGACGGCGGGCCCATAGTCGCCCCCCATGGCGTCGACAGCGATCTTCATGCCGGAATCGCCGCTAGGTGCCTTCGGTCGTCGTTTCGGCAGCGGCATGACAGCCCCCTATGGTCGTTCGTGATGGAGCCGCGCGGCGAGGTCCTTGAGCGCGGCCAGGCGCGGATCGGGCGCCCGTTCCGGGCAGGCGCAGTCGACGAGATTGCGATTGCCGCCGCACACGGGGCAGAGGCCCCGGCAGTCCTCGCGGCAGAGCGGCTTCATCGGCAGCGCGAGCGCCGTCTCGCTCTCCACGAGACTCGACAGATTCACCTCGTCGTGATCGTAGAAGTCGAGGTCGAGATCGTCGGCTCCGAGCTCGACGCGGTTTCCGGTCGGTGGGCGGGGAATGAGCCGGACGTCCACCGCCGCTCGCGCTCGGACCGGAAACTCCTCGAGGCAGCGGCCGCAGGCGACGGGCACCGTGGCGTCGATCTCGCCGATCACGGTCACGTCGTCGCCATCCCGTTCGGCGCGCAGATCGACGCGCTCGAGGCGCCAGCTCGGGTCCGAGAACGGCGAGCCCAGGAGGGCTCGGTCTTGGATCTGCAGACCTTCGTCCGGAATGTCGGAGACGCGCAGGATCATGTCACCTAAACCAGGATGGATAAAAGGCTTTTCTCTAAACTTGTTCAGTATATCGGCGCGGATTTCCCAAGTCAAGGCATTTGACCCCTCTGGGGCCGTTTGCTACGCTTTCCGTGAAGGTGCCGGCCGCGTTTCAAGGGGAGGCGAGCATGTCGAACGTCTTCAAGACCGGATTGCTCCTCGCGGTGCTGACCGCGATGCTCGTGGTCATCGGGGGCGCGATCGGCGGCCAGCAGGGCATGGTCATCGCCTTCTTCTTCGCCATCGTCATGAACTTCTTCAGCTACTGGTTCTCCGACAAGATGGTCCTGGCGATGTACGGGGCTCAGCCCATCGCGGAGTCCCAGGCGCCCGGCCTCTATGCCATCGTCCGGCGGCTCGCCACCAAGGCCCAGATCCCGATGCCCCGCGTGTATCTCATCCCGAGCGAGACCCCGAACGCCTTCGCGACCGGGCGCAACCCCGAGCACGCGGCCGTCGCGGTCACCGAGGGCATCATGCGGATCCTCGACCAGGACGAGCTCGAAGGCGTCCTGGCCCACGAGCTGTCGCACGTCAAGAACCGCGACATCCTCATCTCCACGATCGCCGCCACCCTGGCCGGCGCCATCACGTATCTCGCCCACATGGCCCAGTGGGCGGCGATGTTCG
>WNGA01020023.1_pt1 | contig 15452 bp, 15 predicted proteins | sample 5400061 | NCBI WGS metagenome assembly WNGA01 (sample SAMN13153366, study PRJNA577476) | soil metagenome | isolation source: 100 cm soil or saprolite under grassland replicate 2 | place: USA:California | collected 2016-06-15
TGGCGGTCGTCGCCTACCAGATGCTCAGTGGGCAGGTCCCCTTCAAGGGCCCCACGCCGGGAGCGACGATCGTGGCGCAGATCCACGACCCCCTGCCCCCAGCCCATGAGGTCAACCCGAATCTGCCAGAGCCGGTCGCTGCCATCCTCCACAAGGCGCTCGCCAAGGTGCCCGAGGACCGCTACGAAAGCGCGATCGAGTTCATCACCGCCCTGGCGTCATCCGGCGCCCAAGAACCGGTCGAGGCCGCCTAGCAGGTATCGGCGCCCAGCATCAGGGGCGCCGACGCGGCGCTGGTGGGGGAGGTCGTCACCGCGACCAGGGCAGCCGATTTCGCGCCGCTCGGCAGGGCGACGTTTGCCGTTGTGATGTCGACCGTGGTGAAGCCCGGAGGCGTGAAGTGGTTTCCCGGCAGGTCGGTGGTCGTCCCGGTGCAGCGGTCGAAGAACTTGAGCACGTATGCGACGTCTGATCGCTGCACCGCAGAGAATTTGATCTCGACTGTCACGCGGCAGGACGAGCCCAACCGGCAGTTGGTGTCAGCCGACGGGTCGGCGCACTTCCCTTTGGTGCAGAAGGCAACGCCCGTGATTGGTGGAGCAGTGGCCGGGGCGTAGGTCGGGACCGCGCGTGGGCCGCCGGTCTGTGACGGGGAGGGGGAGGTCTTGGCAGAGGGCTTGGAGCTTGGTGAAGCCGTGGGAGTTCCGCCTGGGTTTCCGCCACGGCTCGCCAGGAAGATACCCGTGCCGCCGCCCAACAGGAGAAGGATCGCGATGGCGGCGATCGCCGGGATCAGCCAGGGCGGGCGGCCTGAGGGCTCGTCGCGGACAGGCCTTCGCGGCGCGGGGGGCTTGCGCTCCGGCTCGGGAATCGGCGTGGTGGCGGGCGTTCGGATTGGAGCCTGGGTCGAGGAGGCGGCGGCGGCAGCCGGAGCGGCCGCCGCAACAGTTTCCAGGGGGGCAGGTTTCTGCTCTTCCTCGATCTGTTGCGACGGCGTCCAGGAGGGGGTTGGAATCGCCGTCCATGTCGGCTTGTCAGCCGCCGGTGCGGGAGCTGGGGCCTCGGTTTTGGGCGCCGGGGGTGGTTCGTACTGCGCCGGCTTCGGCGCCGGCGGTTCATACGGAGCCGGCGTCGGAGGCGGAGCCAGGGATGCGGGAACCTCCCAAGGCAATGCCTCCCCCGTTTCTGCGGGCGAAGGCGCGGCCGCCGCCGGCGGCTCGTAGGGGGCCGGCGCGGGCGGAGACTCCTGGGCGGCAGGTGGAGTCGGTACCGGCTCGTCCCAGGTGGGAATCGGAGCCGCCGATGGCACGGTGGGAGTGGGCGGTGTGGGGGCGGCAGGCGCCGGCGGCTGATACGGCGTCGGTATCTGGTCGTAGGTCTCGCGGGCGCGAGCAGGCGGTTCGTAGGACGCGGGGGCCGGGGGTGGGGTCTCCTGCCGCGGCTGGCCCCACTGTTGAGGCTGAGGCGCTGGTGCTTGCGTGGGAGCGGGTGCTTGCACCTGCTCTTCTTTCGGTAGGAACGGCGTGATCGACGGCATCTCACGCCCGCCCGCACGAGTCGCGAGCTCTGCCGCCGCCGCGGTCGCGCGGTCCGGGGCCAGCAGGGCCGACGCCATCTCGCGCAGCGCCCCCTGTGCACGATCGGCGGCCGGTCCCATGGCACCGCTTGCCATCGAGCGCATCGTGACCACGAGCCCAGGAGGGATGTTCGGTGGTGCGGGGGCGCCGGCGGGGTCGACTCCGAATGCGGCGCAGATCGCCATGCCGCACGAGCGAACGTCTGCGCCGGACTCGTGAAGCGCTGACACTCCCGACAGCAGCGCCGCGCCGAGCGCGGCAGCCGCAGGCGAAGTGAGCGGACCGCGGGACAGGATCGTTCCGAGCGGCGTCCCTTCATTCGGCTCGACGGCGACCCAGATGCCGTTCGGGTCTGTGCCCCATGCGAGCACCGGGGAAAGTGCAGGATGCCGGTTCTCGGCCAGGCGCTGAACCCGAGGCAGTGCAGCCGCCGCTTCCGGGGCTGGCGCCGAGATCTCGTGGATGACGACGGCCTTTCCGCTTCTCAAGACGGCCTTCCAACCCTGGCCTGCACCAGGAGCAACGAGTTCGATCAGCTTCGGCTTCGGCTCGCTCTCCGGCATAACGGGTGCATGGTACCCTTGCGGCACATGGCTTATGTCATCGTTCAGCCGTGTGTAGGGGTCAAAGACGCCTCATGCGTCGAGGTGTGCCCGGTCGACTGTATTCACACCGATGACGCCTCAGAGATGTATTTCATCGATCCCGATGAGTGCATCGACTGCGGCGCTTGCGTCGATCCCTGCCCCGTGGACGCCATCTTCCCAGAGGATGAGGTCCCGGAGCAGTGGCGCGAATACATCAAGATCAACGCCGACTATTTCAAGAATCGACAGTAGACCAGCAGGCCAACCTTAAGTTGGCTCGCCACGCCGTGACCCTCGTCCCCGGCGATGGCGTCGGCCCTGAGATCTGCGACGCAACCGTGCGCGTGCTCGAAGCGACTGGGGTTCAGTTCGACTGGGACGTCCAGCAGGCCGGTGAGGGCGCGATGAAGGAGCACGGAACGCCGCTGCCGGAAAACGTGCTCGCTTCGATCCGCAAGAACAGGGTCGCGTTGAAGGGGCCGATCACGACCCCGGTCGGGTCTGGATTTCGGAGCGTGAACGTCGCGCTGCGGCAGGAGCTCGACCTGTACGCGTTGGTCCGCCCCGTCAAGGCCTACAAAGGCGCGCGCAACCTGCGCGACGACCTCGACTTCGTGATCGTGCGCGAGAACACCGAAGACATCTATGCGGGCATCGAGTTCGAGCGTGGAACGCCTGATGCGGAGCGCCTCATCACCGAGATCTCAGGTCTGACGAAGAAGCGCATCCGTCCCGACAGCGGCCTGTCCATCAAGCCCATATCGGTGAGCGGGTCGGAGCGCATCGTCCAGTTCGCATTCGACTACGCGCGCAAGAACAACCGGCACAAGGTCACCGCCGTCCACAAGGCGAACATCATGAAGCACACCGATGGTCTGTTCCTGTTCGTCGCGCGCCAGGTGGCCGAGCGCAACAAGGACGTCGAGTTCGAGGATCGGATCGTCGACAACATGTGCATGCAGCTGGTGCTGCGGCCCAAGGAGTACGACATCCTGTGCTGCCCGAACCTCTACGGCGACATCATCTCCGACCTCGGGGCCGGGATGATCGGCGGGCTCGGGCTCGCGCCGGGCGCGAACATTGGCACCAACGGCGCCGTCTTCGAGGCGACCCACGGGAGCGCGCCCAAGTACGCCGGTTTGAACAAGGTCAACCCGATGGCGGTCATGCTCTCCGGCGTGCTGATGCTGCGGCACCTGGAGGAGAGCGACGCCGCGAACGCGCTCGAGACCGCGATCGCCGACGTCATCGCTCTCGGCAAGAGCGTGACCTATGACCTGAAGGAGCAGCGGGACGATCCCACCGCCGTCGGCACGAGCCAGGTCGCGGACGCGGTGGTGGCCCAACTGAAGGCGGGGGCCTGAGTTACTTTCGAAGCGCGGCACTTAAACTCTCCACCACCCTTTGAGAGCCCTGAGTCCAGACGTCGCCCGCCTGCGCCGGTTGTGGGACGAGCACGTCCACCGTCCGTTTCCGGCCACCGGCGATGACCCGCGACTGCAAGAGGTGGCGCTCTATGCCACCTGGCTCGGGAGCATGGTCGAGCCGGTCCTGCGACGCGGCTCTCTCGACGCGACGCATGCCGAGATGCTGAAGGCGCGCCGCGCCGAGGGCAACCAGGTCCTGTTTCGTGCCGCTGGCGACCTCGGTGATCCGGTGCGGTCATACGTTGCCCGCCTGATCGCGATGGAGGAGATCCTGGCCGGGCTCCCGGTCGACAAGTGAGGCTAGCGGCTCTGGTGGCGGCGTGCCTGATGGTGGCTTGCAGCAACAGCCCAGCGCCGGTGGCGCAGACCTCGCCGGTCGGCGTGGCACCCGTGCTCGGCCCGGTGCTCGACCGGTCCGACCAACCCTCGTTCGCCGACCGCACCGGCAGGCCGCCCGCGCTCACCCTCCAGGAGCTCTTTCACCCGGCGTACAACCTGCCCGTCGACCCGACGAGGATCCGCACGCTTCTGATCACCGGTGACGTCATCCCCGCCCGCGGGGTCGCCTACTTCGCGGCTGCGCGCCATGACTACCTGTGGCCGTTCAGGCGGACGGCTGATTACACAAAGAACGCTGATGTCACCTACATCAATCTCGAGGCGCCGCTTTTCACCGGCTGCCCCGTCAGCGCGAAAGAGAGCTTCACCTTCTGCGGCGACCCTCGCTTCGTCAACGGGCTGACCTACATGGGCGCGGATGTGGCGAACCTGGCGAACAACCACCTGACGAACTACGGCGCCGAGGGCGTGACATTGACCGACAAGCTCCTGCACCAGCACGGCATTCTGACCAGCGGACTCGGCCCGGTTGCGGTGATCGAGGTGCGAGGCATCAAGTTCGGATTCATAGGCTTCAATGGTGTCGGCCGCGCGATAGACAGAACTGCTCTCAAAGCCGGGATCGCGCGAGCGCGCCAGCAGGCGGACATCGTCGTCGTCCAGTTTCATTGGGGCAAGGAATACGAGCGGCAGCCGAAGGCCGATCCAGGCGTGCCGACGCCCGACGACCCGGTCGCCATCGGCCACGCTTCGATCGATTGGGGCGCGGACATCGTGATCGGCAACCATCCGCACTGGTACCAGGGCGTCGAGGTGTACCACGGCAAGCTGATCACGTATGCGCACGGCAACTTCGTGTTCGACCAGATGTGGTCGGAGGACACGCGAGAAGGCGTGATCGGGACCTACACGTTCGATGGCACCAAGCTCGTGGCCGCGACGTGGAAGCCGATTCGCATCTACGACTACGGGCAGCCGGTGTTCATGAACGCCAACGACGCCGCTGTGACGGTGACCACGATGGAAGCGGCAAGTGATCAGCTCGCAGCGCGTCTCGGCGAGCCCACGACCTCGCCGGTGCCGCAGATGCCGCCGCCACTGCCGTACGCGGCCGGACACGCGCCCTAGGTACTCCGGACGTCGCTACTGACTCCCCGTGGAAGGGGGAGGCCAGGTGGGGGAGCGCGTCCTCTTGTATAAACTCTCCGAGCACAACACCCTAGGGAGTTCCAACCGTTCCAGTCCACGTCTCAGAACCAGGAACCTTACGCAGGCGCGGATCACGCCGGCGCCGGCGTGATCGCATGCTCGTCTTCGCCGTTTTCTTCGTTCTCGTCAGCGGTGGAGTGGGTTCCGGCTTTCTGCTTGCCAACCGCGCTCCTGCGATCAATCTCACAGCACAGCACACCGCGTCGCCGCACGCCGCGGATTACGACCATTTCCAGTTCTCAAACCTGTGGCTCGCGGCCAACCCGCAGCCCGCGCTGCCGATTCACGGCAAAGCTGCATACCTGGTCGACCTGGATTCCCGCGTCGTCCTCTGGGCGAGAGATCCCGAAACTCCACGGGCTCCCGCCAGCCTGACCAAGCTCATCACCGCGATGGTCGCGGTCGATGATGCCGGAACCCTTGATCGGCCTGTGGTCGTGGCCCGAGAGGCAACCAAGGTCATCCCCAGCGTCATGGGCCTGTCGCCAGGCGAGCACCTCACGGTTCGCGAGCTGCTTGACGGCCTCTTCCTCGATTCCGGCAACGATGCTGCGGAAGCGCTGGCGATGGGCATCGTGCCGCGTGATCGATTCATCCGGCAGATGAACCAGAAGGCCAAGAGCATCGGCCTGAACTCGAGCCACTTCTCAAATCCAAGCGGGCTTGACGCGGCTGGCCACGTCATGTCCGCGCACGACCTTGCGCACGCCGCTGGGTACCTTGACAGGTACTACCCGGAGATTGCCGCGATCGCCAGCGTCAAGGATGTGGCGATCGCAGCCACGCCGGGGCACAAGGCTTTTTACCCGCACAACCTGAACCGGCTGCTGTGGACGTATCCAGGCGCTACCGGCCTGAAGACCGGCCTCACCGACGCCGCCGGTGGCTGCATCGTGGCCACGGCCACGCGCGGCGGGCGGCACCTGATCGCGGTCATTCTCAACGCCACCGGCCATTCCCTGGACGACGCAACGGTTCTGCTGAATTACGGGTTCAGCACGCATCCGCACTACGCCTTCTGGCCGTGGGGGCCCTCCTGAGCGCTTAGACTTCCCCGTCGTGGTTCGCCTGGTGGGGCTGAGCGCGCTCGAGGTGCTCGACTCGCGCGGCAATCCAACGATCTCCGTCACCGCCTTCACCGAGAACGGCAGCGCCACCGCGATCGTCCCTTCCGGCGCCTCGACCGGCAAGCACGAGGCCATCGAGCTGCGAGATGGCGATGGCAGTCGATTTGGGGGCAAGGGTGTCCTGAAGGCGGTGTCGAACGTCGAGAACACCATCGCCGCCCATGTCGTCGGCATGGACATCTCGGACCAGGCTGCCTTCGACTCCGCCTTGATCGGACTCGACGGCACCATCGACAAGTCACGCCTCGGAGCCAATGCGATCCTCGGCGTGTCCCTGGCTGCGGCGCGCGCGGCGGCGAGGGAGCTCGACGTGCCGCTCTACCGCTACCTCGGCGGGGCCCAGGCCCACCTCCTGCCGCTGCCGATGGCCAACATCCTCAACGGCGGCGCGCATGCGGACACCTCGGTCGACCTGCAGGAGTTCATGGTGTGCCCGGTCGGCGCTCCCTCCTTCGCCGAGGGGCTGCGCGCGGTTGCCGAGGTCTATCACGAGCTGAAGCGGGTGCTGAAATCTCAGCAGCTGGCGACGGGGGTGGGGGACGAGGGCGGCTTCGCGCCCGACCTTCCTTCGAATGAGGACGCGCTGAAGCTGATCGTCACGGCCATCCAGGAGGCGGGCTACAAGCCCGGAGATCAGGTCGCCCTGGCGCTCGACGTGGCCGCCAGCGAGCTGTACGAGAACGGCAGCTACAAGTTGGCCGGCGAGGGATTGGCCCTCAGCGCCCGGCAGCTCGTCGACCTATACAAGAGCTGGCTCGAGCGCTACCCCATCGTGAGCATCGAGGACGGCATGGCCGAAGACGACTGGGATGGCTGGAAGCTGCTCACGGAGGACCTTGGCGGCCGCGTGCAGCTCGTGGGAGACGACCTTTTCGTCACCAACGTCAGCCGCCTGGAGAGAGGAATCGAGCTGGGGGTTGCGAACTCGATCCTGATCAAGGTCAACCAGATCGGCACTTTGACCGAGACCCTGCACGCCATCGACACCGCGCGGACGGCAGGCTACTCGGCCGTCATCTCCCACCGCTCGGGCGAGACAGAAGACACCACCATCGCCGACCTGGCTGTGGCCACCGGCGTAGGCATGATCAAGACCGGCGCGCCGGCCCGCGCCGAGCGAGTCGCCAAGTACAACCGGCTGCTGGCGATAGAGCGCGAGCTCGGGCCGGGCGCCTACTACGCGCAGGGTTCCAGCCTGCCGTGAAGCACGCATCGCGGACGGTGCATTCCGGCCGCGAGCTGAGCGCCCGAAGCCCGCTCGCCCCCGACCTCAGCCCAGCGGCCGTGCACGTGTACACAGACCTCGATGACTACGACGTGGTCGTACGAGGGGAGCGCGCGGGGCACTACTACGGCCGGAACTCCAACAGCAACCGGACGATGCTCGAGCTGGCTGTCGCAGAGCTCGAAGGCGCCGAGGCAGGCGTCGCCACCGCTTCGGGCATGGCCGCCCTCCACGTCGCCATCCTGGCGCTGGCGCCGCGTCCTGTGACGATCGTTGCCACGCGCGAGCTTTACGGCGGGACCCTCGCCCTTCTGCGCCAGGACCTGGAGCCCGCGGGCTACGAGACGGATTTTGTCGACATGGGCGACCTCGAGGCGGTGCGGCGGTCGGTCGAGGGCGCGGGTTTGGTGCTCGTCGAAACGATCACGAATCCGCTGTGCAAGCTCCCTGACGTCGAGGCGATCGCGATGATGGCGCGCGCTCGAGGCGTGCCGCTGCTGGTCGACAACACATTCGCGACGCCGATCCTCTTCAGGCCGCTGGAGGTCGGAGCGACAGCGGTCATGCACAGCGCCACCAAGTACATCGGCGGGCACTCCGACCTGGTCGCCGGCGTCGTCGTGGGGAGTGGGGAGGCGATGTCTTTCGCGCGAGCTCGCGCGGTGAGGACAGGCAGCACGCTCGGTCCGTTCGACGCGTGGCTTGCTCTGCGAGGCCTGCGCACCCTGGACGTGCGCATGCGCCGCCATTCCGAAAACGCGCTAGCGCTGGCACGAGCGCTGCAATCAGTGCGTTCGGTCGAGCGAGTGCACCACCCCTTGCTCGAAGGCTCAGCCGCGTACGAGGTGGCTCGGCGGCTCATGCCGGCCGGCGCCGGCGGCATGATGGCTTTCGACCTCATCGGTGGACGCGACGCAGTGCAAAGGATGCTGTCGCGCTTTCAGATGGTGCGGTTCGCCGCCAGCCTGGGCGGCGTTGAGACGACGGTGTCGTATCCCGAGATCACATCGCATCGCGGGCTCAGCCGCGCCGAGCGCGCCCAACTCGGCGTCGGGTCGGGCACGGTTCGAGTCTCGGTCGGCATCGAGGCGGCTGAGGACATCGTCGCCGACTTCTCGCAAGCCCTAAGCGACTGATTGGCTGCGTACACGCTGCTGCAGCTGGTCGAAGTCTTCATCTTCAGTGGCGTGTTGATGCTCGGCGTCCTGGTCAGCTCGCCGACCGTCGCCATCCTCGGCGGCGGCCTTCTCATCGGCAAGGCAGTCCTGAACATACTTGCGCCCGAGGGCGGCACGGTCTACCGGCGATCGTTGATCGGATATGTGCTGGGGGCGATCTACGTGGTGGCGGGCATTCTCGCCGCCCACTTCCTCTCGTAGCCTTGTCGGCATAGTGCAGCGAACCGTGAGCCCGGGCATCACCAAGCTGATCGGCAACACGCCGCTTCTTCGGGTGCGGCTGTTCGAGCGCGAGTTCCCGCGCCTCGAGGTCTACGCCAAGGCCGAATGGTTCAACCCAGGGGGCTCCGTCAAGGACCGCGCCGCGCTGTCGATGATCGAGGACGGGGAGCACAGCGGCGCTCTCACGCAGGAGAAAACGATCATCGATTCCACCTCCGGCAACACGGGCATCGCTTACGCGATGGTCGGCGCAGCCAAGGGCTATCGCGTGAAGCTCGTGATGCCGGGCAACGTCAGCGCCGAGCGCAAGGCGTTGGTGAGCGCTTACGGCGCGGAGATCGTGTCCAGCGACGCCCTCGAAGGCTCCGACGGCGCTATCCGCATGGTCCGAGAGCTGGTGGGCGCAGAACCGAACCGCTACTTCTATCCGGACCAGTACTCGAATCCTGCCAATGTGCGGGCCCACTACGAAGGCACGGCGGTGGAGATCCTGGCGCAGATGTCAGGGCGGATCACGCACTTCGTCGCCGGCCTCGGCACGACGGGCACGTTCGTCGGCACGTCGCGGCGCCTCAAGGAGCACGATCCATCGATCCGCACCATCGCGGTCCAGCCAGAGGACTCTTTCCACGGCCTGGAAGGCCTGAAGCACCTACCGACCGCCATCGTGCCCAAGATCTGGGATCCGAGCGTTGCCGACGAGGTGTGGGGCTGCCCGACCGAGCCCGCCTACGACTTCGCTCGCGCCGTGGGCGGTGCGCCGGCTGGGCGAAACGGTGGGGGAGGGGGTGATCGTCACGGTGTTCCCCGATTCGGGCGACCGCTACCTCTCGACCGGCCTTTACGGCGCCCGGATCCGGTGAAGATCTCGCGCGCGGCTCTCGACGCCATCGAGGCTCACGGCGCCGAAGGCTATCCCCACGAGATCTGCGGCATCATGCTGGGCCCTCAGGGCGATCGCACAGTGAGCGAGGCGCGGCGAGCGCGCAACATCGTCATCGAGCGCACACGCGACCGGTACGAGATCGATCCGCGCGACCACATCCGCATCCAGCGCGAGGCCGACGCGGCCGGCCTCGACATCGTGGGCTACTACCACAGCCATCCCGATCATCCAGCGCAGGCATCGCGCTTCGACACCGAGCGCGCTTGGGCGGGCTACGTTTACCTGATCGTGGCGGTCGAACAGGGGAACGCAGCTGACGCCAACGCTTTCGTCGCCGACAAGGATGGCGGCCCCTTCCGCCCGGAACCGCTCGAAATCATCTGAGCGAGACCAGCGCCCCGCCCGGCGGCCTTCGGGCGCGATGGCTCAATCGCAACGTCGTCGGCATCGGGGTTGCGGACCTGGCCGCCGACGCCAATTACGAGATGGTGTTCGCGGTGCTCCCGCTCTTCATCACCGCGGGACTGGGTGCGCCGGTGATCGCCGTCGGCGTGGTCGAGGGAGTCGCCGACGGTTCCTCGGCACTGGTGAAGCTGTGGAGCGGTTGGTACAGCGATCGCATCGGCTGGCGCAAGCGGCTCGCGGCCGGCGGGTACGGCACGACGGTTTTCGCCCTGGGTCTGTTGATCGCGGTGGGCAGCTGGCCCCAGGTCCTGGTCGCGCGTGCGCTGGCGTGGATGGGCCGTGGCCTGCGTCAGCCAATCCGCTCGGCGATGCTCGCCGGGTCTGTCCGCAAAGAGGACCTAGGCAAGGCTTTTGGCTTTCACGAAGCTCTCGACACAGCCGGTGCGCTGCTCGGCCCGGCAATTGCATTCCTGCTCCTCGCCACCGGCCACGGTTTCCGCACGGTATTTGCCATCGCGCTGATTCCGGGCATCCTGTGCGTAACCCTCTTCGCGATCGTGACGCGCGATCCTCGTCGGCAAACCGTGAAGCCGGAAGCGCCGCCCGGTCCCCTGCCGCCGACATTCTGGCGGCTGATGGCTCCCGTTGCGGTGTTCGGCGTCGGGAACTTCGCCAGCGCCTTTTTCACGCTGCGTGCGGCGCAGATGCTGCGGCCCGAGCTGGGCGAGGCGGCGGCCGTCTCTGGAGCCGTCGCGTTCTACCTCTTTCACAACGCAGTCGGGGCCGCGATCTCGTTCCCGGGCGGCTGGCTGGCCGACAGGATCGGCAAAGTGCCTGTGCTCGCCTCTGCCTACCTCACCTTCGCGGTGGCCTGCGTCGTCGGTCTGGCCGGTCACGGCTGGCTTGCGGTCGCGCTCATGGCCGTGTTCCTTGGGGCACAGAACCCCGTCGTCAGCTCGGTTGAGGGCTCACTGACGAGCTCGCTGGTCGACGAACGCCGGCTCGGCACGGCCTTCGGGATCCTAAACGGGATCAACGGCGCCGGCGACATTGCCTCGAGCGTGGCCGCCGGCGCGCTGTGGACTTTCGTTAGCCCCGTGGCGGCGCTGGGGTTCGGCGCCGCGCTCAGCGTCCTCGCAGCAGCAGCCCTCTGGCGCGCTGCCCCAGCCCGCTGATCTCTAATTGACAGATGTCGCGCCCGATCGTCGCCATCGTCGGCCGGCCGAACGTCGGCAAGTCGACGCTCTTCAACCGAATCCTCGGCTATCGAAAGGCGATCGTCGACCCCGAGTCGGGCCTGACCCGCGACCGGCTCTATGGGGTTGCGGACTGGCGCGGGCGCGAGTTCACGATCGTCGACACCGCCGGCCTGGATCTGGACAGCGCCAAGGACACCTCGCGGGCGGCGATCGAGGGGCAGACGAAGATCGCGATCGAAGAGGCGCGGGTGATCGTGCTGCTGCTGGACGTGCGCGAGGGGCTCACGCCGGTGGATCGTGACATCGCGCGCCTGCTGCGCCGGTCGGGCCGCCGCGTCCTCGTTGCCGCCAACAAGGCGGAGGGCTCGAGCGAGCGCAGCCTGGCGCACGAGATCCGTGAGCGCCACGCCAGGCACGACCCGGGACCCGGTCGACACCGAGCTGATCTTCGACGGGGTACCCGTCGTGCTGGTCGACACCGCAGGCATCCGGCGCAAGTCGGCACACCGTGATCGTCTGGAGCGATACAGCCTCCTTCGAGGGATCAGCGCGATGGAGCGCGGCGACGCGGTCCTGCTCGTCATCGACGCTTCGTCCGGGGTACTCGCCCAGGACCAGCACGTTGCGGGCTACGCGCTGGAGGCAGGTAAGGGTCTGGTCATCGTGGTCAACAAGATCGACCTCGTCGAGCCGGCGCAGCGCCGCCCGGCCCACTGGCGCAAGGAGCTCGCGCGGACCTTCAAGTTCGCGCCCTTCGCGCCCATCGTGACCGTCTCCGCGCGGACCACGGAGGGGATCGAATCGGTCATACCGGCGGCCCTGGAAGTGGTGGGCCAGCGGAGGATCAAGATGCCGCCGAACGAGCTCAACCGCGTGCTCCGCCAGGCTTTCCTCGACCATCCGCCGCCCAGCTACAAGGGCCGGCGGCTCAAGCTGGGGTACGCGACGCAGGCTTCCAGCGAGGCGCCGACGGTGGTCCTGTTCGTCAACGACGTCGGGCTGCTGCATTTCTCCTACCGTCGGTATCTGGAGAAGGCCGTCCGGGAGCGATTCGGGCTTACCGGCAACCCTCTGAAGCTTGTGCTGAGGGCGGACACCGACCGGCGAGCGGCCCCACCCGGCGGGCCCGCTTCGCGGGCGCGCCGACCTCCCCACAGGGTGGGGAGGTGAGTCCGACCGGCGAGCGGCCCCACCCGGCGGGCCCGCTTCGCGGGCGCGCCGACCTCCCCACAGGGTGGGGAGGTGAGTCCGACCGGCGAGCGGCCCCAGGTGATGTATTGATGGTATGGCCCCGGTGAGCTTCAAAGTCCTCGTGGTCGACGACGAGCGCCATATCGTCGAGCTCGCGCGCCTGTACCTGTCGCGGGAGGGCTACGAGGTGGAGGGGGTGGGGGATGGCTCGGTGGCACTCGCCCGTTTCGGGCAGCTGAAGCCTGACCTCGTGGTGCTCGACATCATGCTGCCCGGCCTGGATGGCTTGACAGTCTGCAAAGAGATCCGCAAGCAGAGCCAGGTGCCGATCCTCATGCTCACCGCTCGCGATGAGGTGACCGACAAGGTGGTCGGTCTCGAGGTCGGCGCCGACGACTACCTGACCAAGCCATTTCATCCCCAAGAGCTGGTCGCTCGCGCGAAGGCCCTTCTCCGGCGAGCGCGCATCGAGCCGGACCAGCCGAAGCTCATCCGGGCTGGGAGGCTAGAGGTGGACATCGAGCGGCACGAGGTGCGGCACGGCAAGGCGAAAGTGCAGCTGCGGCCCAAGGAGTTCGACCTGCTGGCCCTGCTGGCGCGGCACCCGGGCCGCGTTTTCCAGCGCAGCGAGCTCCTCGACCTCGTATGGGGCTACGACTTTCCCGGCTACACGAGAACCGTGGATGTCCACGTCCAGCAGCTGCGCGAGAAGCTCGCCGCCGCCACCATCTCCGACCCGAGCATCCAGACCGTGTGGGGTGTGGGGTATCGATTGGAGCTGGCGGGGACCTGACTCTTCGTTTCCGGCTCCTGGCCGCCGCCGCCGGCATCGTCGCCGTGAGCCTGCTGCTGAGCGGCGCCCTGACATGGCTTCTGATTCGCGACCTCGAGGTCGAGACCGCGCAGGTGCAGCTGGACCGCGCCCTCGTGGCCGCGCGCCCCCTTGTGCTGCATCAGCAGTGCCTGATCCGTCCGAACGCGCCCACGGGGCAGGGCGCGGCCACATGCCGGCTCGCAGACCCGTCGGAATATCAAGGCCGCCTGGCTTCGCTGGCGCCGACGCTCAACGCCGATCGCCTGCTGCTGCTCGACAAGCAGCGGCGGATCGTTTTCGACAGCGGAAGCCAGGAAACGATCGGCCAGGCAATCTCCGTTGAGGCATCAAAGCGGGTCGCCAACGTCGGCGAGGCGCGCACGACGCTTCAGGGACAGACGTACCTGGCCGCCGCGACTCAGATCGCACCCGTGCGCGATCCTTTGGGCGCGGCCTACGTCGTGCTCGCCATACCACTCACCTCGGTCGCAGCGGCTGCTGCGAGTGAGCTGGTGCCACGGCTTCTGATCGCCGGCGGGGCTGCTCTGCTGGTGGCGATGGTGCTGGTGCTGCTGGTCAGCCGCTCGCTGACGCAGCCGCTCGGGCAGCTCGCGGCTGCAGCTCAGGACATCGCCGCTGGACGTTATTCACGCCGTGTGGGCATCCGCGGCCCGGATGAGATCGGCAAGCTGGGCGCCGCATTCGACCGCATGGCAGAGGCTGTGGAGCGAGCGCGCGGCGTCCAGCGCGAGTTCCTGGCCAATGTGTCCCATGAGCTGAAGACGCCGCTCACGAGCTTGATCGGGTTCAGCCAGGCCTTGATCGACGGCAGCCTGAAGACCGAGGCAGAGCGAAAGCGAGCGGCAACCGTGGTCCACGAAGAGTCGGAGCGCGTGCTGCGCATGGCCCAGGAGCTGCTCGACCTGGCGCGGGTCGAGGCGGGCACCATCTCGATGCACATCACCGCAGTCGACCTTGGCGGCCAGCTGCAGCAGGAGCTGGAGATCGTACGGCCGCGCGCGAATGCGCGCGACCTGACGCTGAAGCTCGCTGTGCCGACGGACATCCCACCGGTGTCGGCCGACCCGGAGCGACTGCATCAGATCCTCGACAACCTGCTCGACAACGCCGTCAAGTACGCTCCCGAGGGCTCGACGGTCGTGGTCTCGGCCGCAACCGGCTCGTCAGTGGAGACGGTGGTTTCTAACCCCGCAGGTGTACATCGCCCCGACCCGGATCGCATGTTCGAGCGCTTCTACAGAGCCGATCCTTCTCGCTCGGCGGCGGCGGGGGGAGTCGGGCTCGGCCTGGCGATCTCGCGTGAGCTGGCGTCTGCGATGAGCGGCCGGCTGTGGGCGGACTTCGACGCCACCGGAAATTTGCGCGTGCATCTGTCGCTGCCGCCTGCGAGCTGAATCAGCGATCTCCAGGGGTCATTGCGTCGGCGGTACGACCAGCGTGACGGGGTTTTCGATCAGGCGCTTGACCTCGGCCATGAACTGCGCTGCGGTCGCGCCGTAGAAGACGCGATGGTCGACCGAGAGCGTCATGCGCATCACCTTGCCCGGAACGATGCGGCCATCCTCGACGACGGGCACATCCTTGATCGCACCGACGGCCAGGATCGCTGCTTCGGGTGGGTTGATGATGGCGACGAACTCGTCGACGCCGTACATGCCGAGGTTCGAGATGGAGAAGGTGGCGCCGCTCAAATCGCCCTCGGCCGGCCGCCCTGAGCGCGCGCGCTCAATCACCTGCCGGGACTCGATCGAGATCTGGACGATGTCCTTTCTGTCCGCGTCATGGACGACGGGGACGAGCAGCCCCATGCCCTGCGATGGCGCCACCGCGAGGCCGATGCTGATGGCGCGCTTGCGCTGAAACTTTCCGTCCACCCACGAGCTGTTGACCTCGGGATACTTGCGCAGCGCCACGGCGCACGCGCGCACCAGGAAGTCCGTCATGGTCACCTTCTCAGCGCCCGGCACCGAGTCCTTCAGCTGCTGCCGCATGCTGACGGCGAGGTCGACCCGCGCCTCGACAGTGACGTTGAAGTTGGGGACGGT
>WNGA01007271.1_pt1 | contig 15451 bp, 15 predicted proteins | sample 5400061 | NCBI WGS metagenome assembly WNGA01 (sample SAMN13153366, study PRJNA577476) | soil metagenome | isolation source: 100 cm soil or saprolite under grassland replicate 2 | place: USA:California | collected 2016-06-15
AACTCGTGTGCCCGGTCGAGCTGGACGACCAGGTCGATCAGGGCGCGGTCTCGTCTCGCGGGGCCGGCGGGGCGCAGCGGCGCCTGGTCGTAGGCCCGGCGGGTCGCCTCGACCCGCTCCCGGGCCTGATCCCCAACCGCCGGGGCTTCCGGATCCGCCAGCAGCGCGGCCAGCGCGCGGCAGGCGTCCCCGGCATGCTGGCGCACCTGCGTGCGCGCGTGCCGGGGCCACAGCAGCACGCCGGCGGCCAGGGAGATGCCGCCGGCCAGCGTCCAGCCCGCGACCCGAGCCCAGGCTTGGCCGGCGGGGGCGGGGATGGACGCGGCGACCACGAACGCGAGCAGCACCGCGGTCTGCGCGGCGACCACGTAGCCGCCGAACACGCCCAGGATCTGCACGACGAACACCGCCAGCATGGTGCCGGCCACCGCCGACCAGGCAGTCGCCGACGCGAGCGTCCCGAGCAGGACCAGCCCAGCCCCCACCGCGGTGGCGCCGGCGTAGGCACGCGCCCTCGGGATCGTCGGCCCTCCGAAGTCCGCCAGGCCCAGTAGCGCGAAGGCGCCGAACACGGCGAACACGGCGGCGGGATCCCCGACGATGGTCCCGGCGAAGGCGGCCATGGGCGGCACCACGATGGCTACGCGCAGCGCACGCCGCAGCGACGTCCCGCCCGGGTCCCTGCCCCAGAGCGCGCGCAACCCTCCCCACCGGGCGCTGGCCGCACGGGACCCGCCCAATCCAGAGCGCATCCTCGTCGCCATCGGCCCCTGCCTGCTCAGCTCACGGTGATCTGGTGCGCCCCTCGTCGGGAAGCGCGACCTTGGCGAGATCGATGCGCGGCTCGGCGGTGTCTTCGGTCATCGTCATTTCATGCTCCTATCCGTGCATGCTCTCTCCTACTAGCATTGCACGCTGGACCGGCCCGCCGGCGCGATGAGGCAGCGCAGGATGATCTGCTCGCCGGACGAGCTGGCGACGCCGACGAGGTTGCCGGCGCCGATCCGTGCGGCGAGCTCACGGTAGACCGCCAGGCTCTGCTCGATGGCGGTGGGAAACGCCGCCTCCGGCGAGAGCGTGTAGTCGACCGAGTAGACGGTCACGCCCAGCTCGGCCGCGGCGAGCAGGGCGGTGCGTTCACGCGCCGTGCCCATGACGAACCCTGCGCCGTGGATGTTGAGCACCGCCTTGCCGCGCATCCGCTCCGCCGTCTCGTGCGGACCCACCACGACCACGGGAACGCCACCGATCGTGTCGTGCTCGACCCGCAGGCCGTGATCGGCGACGAGCTTCTCTTCGACGATGTCCTCCTGCGCCTGGAACTGCGCACGGAAGGTCGGGACCTGAGCCGGGGGCGCCCTCTCGGACGATGAGTCCTGCGGCGCTTCCGGTGTGGTGAACGCCGGTAGGGGCAGTGGTCCAGTCGGCCCCCACCGACTCGAACCCTGACATTGCTCGCTACATAGATGCGGAACTCGGGTCAGACGACAGCCCGGATTTCCCTCCACCTTCCCTCCGCCCGACGCCCAGCCGCGCGGGACGGGGCGGAACGGATGGGGACGCGGGGTGACGGCTGAGGCTGTCGGCGGGCCGTTTGTGCTGGTCACGGCCGTCAGTCGGGGTCAGCAGGGGATGGGAGGGGACCCACGGGTAGCCGGCCCTGAGACCTGTAAAACCGCTGGCATCGCCTACATCGGGATACGAGCAGCCGCCGTCCAGCAGGGTTCGAGCCTCGCCGAGAGCGGATTGGCTCGTTGTAAGGGTTACAGTATCTATAGCGCCAGGGGCGTGGTGCCCTCTGGTAGACCCAGCGGTCCAGTCGGCCCAGCGACGTGAACTCCCATCGCCAGTCCACCGCGAGGGCCGCGCTTGCGGTCGTGGTGCTCGTCACTGGCTTCGCCGCGCCCTGCCAGGCAGTGCGATCTCCGCGGTAAGGCGCACGACCTGCCGTTGCAGCTCTGGGCGCATTCCTGTACCCGACTCCACCAGGGCAACCCACCGGACGCGCCGCAGCTGGTCCCGGCGGTCAAGCAGGTCATGGCGTCAGCGGCAGGCCGCCCGGGACGGTGACCGCCGGCCGTGGCGTTGGCACCGCCCCCAACGACCAGGCACGGCAGGCGCTTGGGGTCAAGTTCGTGCGGACGTCGATCCAGCGGGCGCCGGTGTGGGCCGCCAAGATCACCTGGGCGCGGTAGCGGGTCGAAGGCGCCGCCGAGGCCTGGAGCTGAGGGGGCTGGGCCAGGTCATGCGCGGCAGGGACGGCTGGGCCGTGGTTGCAGTGAGGGTCGCAGGGCGGCGGCGACCCGTAGCGATGACGGGGAGGTTGTCCGGGTCGCCGTCGTTGACGGCGGCGTTGCAGACGGTGCCAAGCAGCGACAGGTAGGCCGCGATCCTGCGGGGCGAGAGTCCCTCGTGGATCAGGTCGCGTTGCCAGCACTCCCGGACAGCATCGAGGGCGTGGGTGGGTGAGAGTTGGTCGGAGTATGCGACGTGATCTTGGAGTTCGAAGCCTCCAGCCTTGTCCGGAAGCGATCGGTGACCGGGCGGACGTAGGGGATGGTAGATCGCGGAGCACGCCGGGACGCCGGCTGCCGAGTTGATGGCTGGCCAGGCGGTAGGCCGTTCTCCGCCGCTGATGCCAGGGCCGATTTGGCAGGACGAGGGACGATGACGACCCCGAGTCCGAAGGATCAGGACCTTGTCAGTGGGGTGGGGTCAGGCCGAGGGTGGTGGGGGTGAGCAGGCCCTGGTCGACCAGTTGGTAGATGTGGGCGTAGGTCAGCTTGGTGATGAGCGGATTGGTGTGGCCGAGCCGGTGGGCGATGGCCGCCACCGGGACGTGTTGGGCGATCAGCCAGACCGCGTGGGTGTGGCGCAGGTCGTGGAAGTGCAGCCCGCCGTGGCGGGGCCAGGCGTGCTGGAGCCCGGCAGCGGCGAGGGCGGGTTTCCAGATGCGGGCGAAGTTGTTGGCGGCCAGGGGGGTCCCGCCGCGGCTCCCGCGGGGTGGGGTGGTGAAGACCAGGTCGAGGGGCTGCGGGTCGTCGGCGAGGCGTTGCCGGTGGTCGCGGAGGGCGTGGGTGGTGGGTTGGTCGAGGGCGATGGTGCGCTTGGTGGCCGGGGTGGTGGGGGGCTGGTCGCGCCCAGTGCCGCTGCGGCGGGGGTCGGCGAGCACGCGGCTGACGCGCAGGCGGCCGGGGCCGATGATGGCGCCGTCGTCGAGCGGGTGGCGCAGGTCGAGGTCGTGCCAGCGCAGCGCGGCGAGTTCTTGGAAGCGCAGGCCGGTGTGGGCGGCGACGATGACCAGGGCGTGGTAGTGGGGATGGATGGCGTCGGCGAGCTGGGTGACCTGCTGGGCGGTGAGCCAGACCTCCCGCTGGTCGATCGGTTGCGTCTTGAGGGGGCCAGGCGGTGGGTGCCGCTTGGGGTGCGCATGGGGGAGTGGGCGAGTAGGCCGTCGGCGACGGCGGTGTTGAGGATGGTGCCCAGCAGCGAGAGGTAGGTGTTGATGGTGCGGGGCGAGAGCTGCTCGGTGAGCATGCTGGTCTGCCATTGGGCGATGGCGTCGGCGTCCAGGTCGGCCAGGCGAGTGTCGCCGAAGATCGGCAGGATGCGTTTGTTGAGCTTCTTCTTGGTGGCGTAGGCCGAGCCGGGATGGTCGCGTTGCCAGCGTGGCCACCAGGTGTCGCGGACGTACTGGCCGAACGGCTGCTGTGCTGCGTCGCCCAGGACCAGTTGCTGGTGGAATGCCGCCGGGTCGAACCGGCCGGCGTTCAGGTCGCGTTTGACGGCTTGGGCTTCGGTCTTGTTGGTGTAGATGCCGGCTGAGCGTTGGGTGGTCCCGTCGCGGTAGCGGATTTGCCAGCGGGGTCGCCGGTGGCGGGGGGTGGGATTTTGACGATCCAGGCCATGGGGTATCGTCCCGTGGTGGAGGTGGTGTCGGACCTCATCAGCAGCCGGTGCCGGAAGAGTTCCGGAAGATTCCCGGAAGAGTTGCTGATGAGGCCACTGTGAGTGTGTTGTGTTTGTCAGCAGGAGGTAGAGAATATAGGTTCTGAGCTGGGACTGTGAGTGCTTCGGGCGTGTAGCTCAGGTGGATAGAGCGCGTCGCTTACAACGAAATACCTGAGCTATTTCTCACCATCGGAGACCAGCAGGAACTCGCTTTTGTACAGGTCGCGGTTATGATAGCGCATGCAGCAAGTAGCAGCGAGTGGACACGAGTGGTATCGGCTGGGCGCATGAATCTTGATGAGTTTTCGGAGTGAGAGCCGGACAAATTGCCTCGTTCTTCTCTGGGATTGCTGACCGCAATTGCTACCTACATGCAGACTCCACCGCTGCGACGACCGCTTCGCGCGAGAGCTCCGGATAGGCGTGCAGGATCTGCTCCATGGCGTAGCCACCCGCGAGCATGCCGAGGATGTTCTTCACCATGATCCTGGTGCCACGGATACACGGCTCGCCACAACAGACCTGCGGGTCGATCACGATATGCTCCTGCATGGTTCCTCGCGTCTACGGGAGCAACTCGAACGCAGCGATATGCCGCGGCTCGATGGCACTGAAGTGGCGACGGTCGAGTGTAGCGATCCGGGTCTGTCGTTCCCGTTCCGCCAGCGCGACCACTGCGGCGTCGACGAAGCCGAGCGGCCAGTCCCCGTACTGCGCACAGCTCCCGCACCCGTGGGTAGTCATCCGTCGCCAGGTCCAGAATGGTGAAGACACCGTTCTCGATCCTGCGGAGCACCTCGTCGAACGGGCGATGGCTGCCGGTCAGCTCCGTGAGGAAGTAGTCCAGCTCAACCAGCACCGGCGCGGGCAACAGCAGCTCGCGGGTGGTTCGCAGCAGTTTGGCGCAGGCAGCATGGTTGCGGTCGCGTGGCGCCATCGCCGCATAGAGGACGCCGGTGTCGACGATCACCGGTGGCCGTAGACGTACTCGTCGACGCGCTCGGAAGCGTCCGCCGGGGCATCGAGGTCACCAAGGACCCCAATGAGGCCCTCGATGCCGTCCTCGGGCCGTTCGGGGGACGCTGGTCGCCTTGCGGGATGTGGCTCGACGATGACCGCCAAGACCGTGCTGTCTTCCGGCAGCTCAAGATCCTCCTCTCGCAAGACGCGGAGGAGCTCCCGAGCCAGCTCTGGGGAGATCCTGAGCGGGCGGATCTCTCCAGTCGACTCACCGACGGGCTCAGCGGACATCGATAGCCTCCAAGTTGGTTGCTCGCCCAGTGTACGAGCGGTTCACCAGCCCAAACAACCGCATTCGATTCGTTGTTGATGCCGAACGTGCGAGCCGTGGATTCCGGATGGGCGAGGTCGCATGTGACGAGTTCTGTCGTAGACCCAGGTGGTGGGGGAGCCGAGCACGCGGAGCCGGCAGCGGCCGTGTACTGCATCCTCCTGTTCCCAGTGAGAGGCCCAGCAGTCCCGGTCCGCCTCGTGGTAGGGCGCCAGCTCGGGGTGCTCAGCCTGCCAGCGCCGTCTAACCGGCGGGCGCATTGAGATCGCGGGTATGGGAAGTCAAGCCGCTATGCGCACAGGTATGAGAGTTATCGTTGTTCAGCGGTCACTCGCCCATTGCACGCGCCACCTCCGCGTCCCAGTCGCGCGTAGCCCTGCCAGCCGTCCGCCATGCCCTTCCTTCGGTCAACGTCTCCATCACATTCTCGGCATGGACCTGACCATGCGGGTCCTATTACCGGCCGCGAGGGTCTGCGAGAGGATCACGGTCGCCGTCTGCGTACGGTCATGGGTTCGCTCTCGAGGTGGATGAACTGGGAGACTGCAGTCCCGGAGCACGTGGAGGGAAGTTCGGAGTCGCTGGGCAGGTGCAGCAGGGCGAGGTGGGAGTGCATCGATGGTCAGTGCGGAGCTGGTGTGGCGCAGCGGTGATCGCAAACGTGAGCTGGTGGAGTTCTCCCGCGGGCCGCGATTCGACCGCGCCTTCCGGGAGGCGTTCGCGCGCCGCTTTGGCGAGGCGCCGGAGGTGGACGAGGAGCAGTTCATCAACTTCCTCGATTTCTTCGTGCTGCAGTATCGCCTGTCTGACGGCCGCACGGTGGTGGAGCATTTCGTGGCCGAGCACCCAGGCCTGCCCGAGGAGGAGCGGGCGATGCTGCTGGGCTGGCGGGAGGTGGTGGAGGGGATCTTCGGTGTCCAGCGACGCGACGGCGACGCGCTAGTAACGGTCAACCTGGTGGACGAGCTGACCTACCGGGTCCGCTCCAACCGGGGGCCCGCCGCCCTTGCGTCGATGCGGCGTGGGATGTTTGTGATCGCCCGGCTGGTCCCGATCGGTGAGGAGTGGCTGCTGAGCGGCGCGTCGACCGTGTGGCCCGCCGCCAGCCGGGGCGAGGCGTACCGGTTGGCGGCGGAGCTTGCTGCAAAGCATCCGGCGCTGGTGTTCCGCAATCCGGAGCGGTTGGCGCAGGGCAGGGAGCGGCAGCGGGAGGAGCGCCGCCATTTCATCGCCTTCTTCGGCTCGGACCTGGTCGTGCTGTCCGGGGAGGAGCTGGCTGCGCGTATGGCGGCGTACTGGCGGTTTCGCATGCACCAGGTGCGCGACGCCATGGGCAGGTCGGCCGCCGACCACCTCAGGGAGCGCTACGGCGCCGCGGCCCAGGTGCCGGAGGCCGATCTGCCAGCCGACCTGAGCGAGGCGGACACGGTCGGGGTGGTCTACGACGAGGTGGAGGGAAACTACTTCTGGGCCGATTTCGGCTTGGTCCAGGAGACGTTCGCCGACCCGGCGCTCGCGGCCCGGCGGCGGCACCGGGAGGCGGTGCTGGGGTACCTGGAGTCGCCGACCATCTCGCCGTTGGCGTTTCGCCGGCTCGCCGAGCCGGATCCTGAGCGGGCGAGCCGGGTCTTCAGACGGGTGCTGAAACGGCCCGGATTCTCGTGGGAGCGGGACGGCGAGGCGCTGTTGCGGCAGTACAAGGCGAGCTGGTTCGAGCGGCCGGTGCTGCCCAGCGTCACCCCGATCAGCCGGGCGCTGTCCGACCACTACCGGCCAGCTCGCCGGCCGAGCAAGGGTGGGAAGCGAAGCTGACAGGAGGATCGATGGGATTGGCACCTGACGAGGAGCGGGAGCAGCGCATCTCGATGGAGATCGTCGTGGATGCCTACGGCCCCGAGGAGCAGGCGATGGGCTGGTACTACTCCCTGAAGGACCGGCTGGGCTTCCCGTTTCTGGCCAGGTGCGTGGCCGAGCGTGCCATCTCGCCGTTGCGGGTCGGCGACGAGCTGGAGGTGGTGGGGATGGCGCCGCAGGAGGAGTGCCAGCATGAGATGTTCGTCCTGACCCGCTGGGAGCGCGCACGCTCGCGGTGCCCTTGGCGCAGCTCGAAGGCATTGGCGTGGACGCGCAGACACGCCAGGTGATGGAGGACTGGCAGTACTGGGTCGTCCGCTATGACCTCTGAATTCGCCGAGACCGGTTGGTGTCGCGGGTTTCCAGGCAACAGGCTCGGGGCAGAGATGCTGGCTTGATGGGTGGGGTTGGCCTGTGCCAGTGGGTCAGGGCGAGCGTTCCTCGATGACCTGCTGGGCGCGTGGCGGCAGGGGCGCGCCGATCTCGGACGCGAAGTCCAGGAAACCCTGGTGGCCGGGGAGCTGCTGCAAGGCCGCCTGCACCAGGCTGCGGGCGCTGCTGACATCGCCGCGCTGGTGCGCCAGCTGGGCCTTGAGGAACTCAAGCTCCGGGCCGCCCAGGGCGGGGTGGCGGGCCAGCCGGTCGAGGCGGTCTTCGGCCTCGGAGCCGATCAGCCGGTCGAGCAGCAGGCGGTGCCATTCGGCCAGATCCGCGGTCCGCCGGTCACGGTCACGGCCCGTGGAGTGCCAGACGCGGCTGGATCTGGCCGGGGCAGCGCGGGTGAGGCGGTCGAGCGCGTCCAGGTAGCTGTCGGTGAACCCGACCCAGGCGTCGGGGGCCGCCAGCGTCCGCGCGAGCACGCTGGCCAGCGAGGTCTCCTTGTGGCTGATCCGGCCCCAGCCGCTGCGGGTCCAGCCGTGGCGGGACTCCCAGCGGATGAGCTGCGGTGCCGCGCGTTGCGCGAACCCGGCGAACCCGTGGTGGGCGTGCAGCGTGGCCCACAGCAGCGCCACCGCGTCCGACACCACAAACCCGGCCGCCTCCATGGGGTCCTCGGAATGGAAATACTCATAGTCACGCGTCTGGCAGGCCAGGTCGATCAGCCGCTCCAGTGCGGTTGCCGCGGCAGTGGCGTCCTGGCCGCGCAGGCCGTCCTGCGCGTCGCTGACCAGACGCTTGAACGTCGACCGCCAATGCGTGCGTTCTCGTGGCGACACGCGCCGGTCACCGGCCATGTAGGCACCCGAGCGCGCCAGCGCGACGAAGTCAGCGACCTCGCCCAGCAGCTGCTGCGGATCGACGGGTTGCTTGGAGGGGCGCTTGCCGCGGTCGTGCTGGTCCGGGTCGATCTCGGCTTCGATGCGCTCGCGCATGGCCGCTGCGCCTCGCCAGTACAGGTTCCACAGCGCCTTCTTCAGGCGCTGCTCGTCCAGGGTGGCCAGTTGGCTGTAGAACTGTTCGCGGTTCATCCGTCCGGTCGGCATGATCTTCTGTTCCCGTAGCGGCTGGTCAGGTGTTGGCCTTGGTGGCTGGGGCGTGTGCGCCTTCGGTCAGCAGGGCTCGTCGCACGGCCCAGGTTCCAAGCGGTGTGAGCCGGGCGGTGACCCCGGGAGTGTCGACCAGGACCCAGGGAGGCACCCCGATTGCCTCGAGCGCTGTGGCCGGTGCCGGGAGCTGGCTTGTGGGCAGGCTCGCGCCGGTGATGGTGACGGCGCCGTGGTCGGCCAGCTCGGCGAGGGCGCCGCGCACGGTCAGCCCCACCAGGACGGCCAGGAACGCCTCTTCGGCGGACTCCTTGTGGTCCCCGGCGGCGTGGTGCTCGCTGGCGAGGGTGGCGAGGAGGTCGTTGAGGTCGACGGGGTCTTGGCGCTCGTACAGCATGCCGAGCGCGCGCGGCGTCAAGCCGCCGGCCCAGTCGCTGAACGGGCTGCGGGGGGGCTGCGGGTCGGCTGGCGGTACCGCCGCCTGCCGGGCGGTGAGGTCGAACAGCTCCTCCCACAAGCCCAGCGCCACCTCGTCGCCGGCGGGCCCGTCGAGGCGGTCGCAGTCGCCGATCCGGGGGCCAGGAAGGATGCCGCTGCGCCGCACGGCGACCAGCTCGGTCTCCACGGCCAGGTAGAACGCCTTGGTCAGGGGTGGCACGTCCCGCATGCCGGTCACCCTCCAGCCGCCAGGAGCCTCGGCGAGGCCCTCGGCCAGGCCGAGGGCCTCGATCAGGACGCGAGCGTCGGGTGGGATGAGCTCGCCGCGGCGGCTGACCGGGCGTCCGGTGCCGATCCAGCGCGCCAGCGTGACCACCCGCCGCAGCAGGCTGGAGGCGCGGGCCGCCGTCGCCAGCTCGTGGTCGTCGGGCAAGACGACCAGCGGGTAGGCGCCGGCCGGCTCGTCGTCGTCGTCGGCTTGGTCGGGGTGGAGCCGGGGTGGGACCCGCGCGCCGGGAGCCAGCGCGGCGACCAGGCCGTCGCGGGCGACCAGGCGGGCGCGGCCCAGCTCGGGTTGGCCGTCCAGCAACTCGCCGAGCACCTTCCGCCGGTCCGCAGGTGAGCGGTGGTTGAACGCCTCCACCCAGGTGTCGATGGCGTCGTCGTCGCCGAGGTCGACCCCGGCGACGCGCATGGCGGTGTACAGGCGCTTGGCGAGCCGCCAGCGGGAGGTGTCGGCCATCGCCTTTGGGTAGGCGGCCGCGGCCCGCTCCAGCTCGCCGCCCAAGACCTTGATCGTGGCGCTGCCAGGGTGCAGCCAGCCGGTCTGGTCCAGGAACCGCAGGTAGGACCGCAGCGAGTCCACGCCATGGCCGACCAGGTCGCACAGGTCGGTCATGCGGGTGACGGCCAGCTCCAGCAGCAGCTCGCGCACGTCACCGCTCTTCCAGTTGGTGGGGTCTGGCTTGGCCAGGTAGTCGATGCGGCCTTGCAGCAGCAGGCGCAGGCAGTCCGGGCAGGCATCGTCTGCCATGGCAGCCTGCCATGCCTCAAAGTCTCGCCAGACACGACGGAAGGTCCCGTTGGTCATTGAGCGCCCGATACTAGTCGAAGCCGACCCACGCCGGGTGAGACCACACTGCAAGGCGAGGGTCCTGGTGGGTGGTTGTTGGCGGGAGATGGGTCGGTGGGCAGGTCGGTGAAGCCGAGCGTCCGGTAGGTTGTCAGGCGCTTGGTGTGCATGCTGTGCAGGACCGCGACGGCGCTGTCAGCGTAGTCGTACACGGTGACCCGGCGCTTGCCTGGGTGGGGGCGCAGCAGCCGGGCCGGTGTACTGCACCAGCTTTCCCTTGAACGCCATCGGGAAGGCCAGGAACAGTGTGTCGAGCTGGGGGCAGGCGAGCCCTCGCCCAGGTACTGCCCGGTTGCGACCACGAGCAGGTCCTGGTCAGGCAGGGTGGCCTGGACGGCGGCCAGGAGCCGGTCGCGGGTCTTCGTGGCAAGCCCACCCTCGAGCACGATCGGCTGGGTGCCGGCGTCCTGCAGCCGCTGCGCGAGCCGGTGGACGTGCTCCTTCCACTGGCTCAGGACCAGGCAGCGGCGTCCCTGGGCGAGCGCGGCGAGCACGTCGCCGCAGACCAGCGCGGTCCGCTGCTCGTCGTCGACCAGGGCGCGAAACACCGCCTGGATCGGGGGACCCTCAGCGCTGTCTGGGTCGGCGGCGATGCGGAACTTGGTCGGTCGGACGCGGAGCTCCAGCGCCAGCCGCCGTACGCCAAGCTCGGCGTCACGGTCACGCGGGGCGATGCGGTGGCGGATCGGTCCGCACTGCATGGTGATGATGCCCTGGAGGCCGTCACGCCGGTAGGGAGTGGCGGTCAGCCCCACGACGTGGCGAACAGGCGCGCGGCGCAGGCAGGACTCGAACGAGAACGCGGGTATGTGGTGGCACTCGTCGACCACGACCAGGCCGTAGCGCCCAAACAACGCCACCAGGTCGGCGGGGGCAAGGCGGGTGAGGCTTTGGATCATGGCCAGGTCGACGACACCGGTGGGCCGATTGCGGCCCCCGCCGAGCTGGCCGAGTTGCTTGGCGTCGAGATCCAGCGTGCCGACCAGCTGCGCGTGCCACTGGTCCAGCAGCGGCTTGCGATGCACCAGGACCAGCGTCGGCAGGCCGCGGGCGGCGAGGATCGCGCAGCCCATCACGGTCTTGCCGGTCCCGGGCGGGGCGACCAGCACCCCGTGATCATGAGCGAGCATCGCCTCGACCGCCTCCTGCTGCAGGCCAGTCAGGTCGGCCTCGAGCTGCAGGCGCGCCGGCAGGGGGGCGGGCATGGGGCGGTCGTCGGCGAGGTCGAGCCGGCTGCCCGCGTTCTCGAGCAGGGTTCGCAGCGGTTCCAGCACGCCGCGGGGCAGGTGCAGGTGGCTGAGGTCCTCGCTGTAGCACTTGACGAACCGAGGTGTCTGCCAGGTCGACAGGCGCAGCTTCTGGCGCTGGTAGAACTCCGGGTTGTGCAGGGAGGCCAGGTGTTTGACAGAGACCAGCAGCCACGGCGGCAGGCCGGTCTTGGCCACGCTCTGCCTGGGTGGCATGCGGCGCACGTGGCTGAGGAACAGCCACTGGTCGGGCCATGGCCGCAGCGTGGCCGAGTCGCAGAACAGGGTGTTGCCCGCCTGTAGGCTGGTGCCTTGCAGCGGCAGCGCGATCAGGTTCCCGAAGCTGCCCTTGGGCAGCACGTCCTGGCTTGGGAAGAACCGGTCGTAGCTGGCCAGATCCAGCTCCGCCCGCAGCAGCATGGTCTCGCGCAACAGACCGAACCCCATCTGACGGGCCACGGACGCCAGCACCGGCGCGGTGAAGAAGATCCACACGTGCCCACCCTCGCCCGAGCGAGAGCGCTCCAGCACCGCCGGGACGTCGTGGCGGCCGCAGACCTCCACAAACGCGGCCGCGTCCAGCGCCCAGGATCCACCGTCGAAGTCGCAGGCCAGGAACCAGCAGGTGTCGTCCTTGCGTAGCGGGTAGACGCCGATGGTCTGGGACCCCTCGAGGTGCTCGCCGACGACCTCGTCGGTCAACGGCAGGTGCCGCTTGGGCCTGCCGGCTGCGGGGCGGCCGTTCCAGCCGCCCGCCACAGCCGGGGCGTAGCCGGCCTTACCGCTGCGCGGGTTGACCCAGCGGACCGCGTACACCTCGTCCTGGCCGCGAAACAGCCGCCGTACCAGCGTAACCTTGTCCGCAAGCGGCGACCGCGCGTCCACCCCGGGCAGCGCCGCCGACTCGGCGACCGGGAACAGGGTCGGCGCCGTCTCGTCCAGCTGAGACTCGGCCACCGCATCGGGCGACGGCAGCCCCAGGCGACCCCGCAGTTGCTGGTTCTCGTTGCGCAGCCGGTCCAGCTCCCGCCGGGCTTCCACAAGCTGCCGACGCAGGTCCGCCGCAGCATCAGGCGGCTGATCCTGCGTTCCGCCCACCCCGGCATGATCAGCGTTCGACGTGGTCATTTCGTGACTGTGCCTTGTCGGAGTTATTCAGGTACCAATGGCTCGAGGATGAGTGGCGGGCAGCGCAGCTCGCCGCTGGTAAAGCGGCCGATCGGCTGGTCGAGCTGGACGATCACGTTCTGCCCAGCCCACCCGGTCACCGTCCCGGGTTGGCCGTGCAGGTAGTTGGGCTTGGCGCTGTGGTTGATGCGGACCCGATCGCCGACTCGGAGGCTGGCCAGAGTCCGCATCGACCGGGCGGTGGCCAGCAGCCGCACCCGTTCGTTGATAACCGCGCCGAGCACGCCAAGCTCATCGTCCAACTCCCCGCGTGCGATCGCCTCGACCACGGCTTGGACCAGGTCGGGCGGGACGGCCACCGAGCGGGACGGTGGCGGCGAACGGCGAGGGTGGCGGGCCATGACCGGGCGAGTCTACCCACCCTCATGGCGGTGCCGACAATTAGGCAGCCCTCGAACAGGTGCCGCAGCACGACAGCGGGTTCAGTCCTTGAGTACAGTACATGTCAATGCCGCCGGTGGGCCCTGTTGAGGGCATGCCTCTGGCTGTGGTGGTGTCGAGTTGGCACACTCACAGCATGGCGCGAAAGACCACCCTGTACCTGGATGACGAGCTGCTTCAGGCAGCCGCCGAACGCGCGGCGCGGACCGGCCGCGCACAACGTGACGTCATCGTAGAGGCGCTGCGCCGCTTCCGTGGGCTGGAGACCATTGTCCGGCGCATCCAGGCTCGTGGTGATCTGGACGAGGAGGAGAGCCTGGCGCTTGCCTACAGGGAGTTGGACGCATATCGCGCCGAGCGTGCCAAGGCCATGTAGGTGGCCCGCATTGTCTTCGACCCCGGCGTGTTCGTCTCGGCGCTGATCGACGCCCAGGGGAACCAGCCGCGAAGCTCCTCGATCTGCTGCTGGAACAGGGATTCGAGTTGGTTGTCTCGCCCCGGTTGCTTGCCGAGCTGACCGGGGTGCTGTTGCGCGACCGGTTCCGGCGTTATGTCACTGCTGCTGAGGTTCGCGAGCTGGTCGCCAACCTGGCCGCGGTTGCCATTGTGATCCGGGATCCACCCGATCCGGTCGCGGTCACGCGAGATCCCGAGGACGACTACCTCGTCGCGTTGGCCGTGGCGGCGCAGACGGATGCGCTGATCTCGGGGGATCGTGATCTGACCGACCTGCAGGGCCCACCGGTCCTGGTCTTGACGCCTCGGATGTTCACGGTTCGCCTCGGCGAGTCGAATGACGCTGACCGGTGAGTGATTGCGCCATACCGAAGGTCGGGGGCGATGAACGCACGCGGATCTTGAGATCCGTGCCACAAGGAGTCGGGAGCAGGCGCAGACGTCGAGGGCTATCCGCGATGGAGGAGGTTGGACCAGTCGGGCAGGAGCTCCTCGACCCCGTCGGGAGGATTGACCCCCACGCTGTTGAGGGCGTCCATGACTTGGCCCGCGGCCTCGACCGGGAAGTCCGGCGCCTCCACCATGACCGTGTCCTCCGGGGGCTGGTCGCGGTACTGGTAGAGGCCTAGCAGCACGCCTGCCGCGACCTCTTGCGCCGCAGCGGGCAGCCCTAGCCCGGCCAGCCGTCCGATGTCGTCCAGGTAGGGCTGCAGGGCCTCCTCCAGCAGCTCTGAGGCTGCCTCGACCGGGTGGACATAGCCACGGCCGCGCTGGTAGCCGGCGTGGAGGTTGAGCTGTTCCAGCTCCAGCGACCCAAGCGACCAGCTCACATCGTCGGCGACGGCGTGCCGGTCGGCACCGGCCAGGCGGCGATTGGCCAGCCGCTCGGCGTCGCCGGCCAGTTCGGGATGCTCGGCCAGCAGATCGCCCAGCAGCGCGGCCCGCTCAGCCTGGCTGAGCGCGGCCAGCGCCGAGGTGTCTGCCGGCTGTCGGGGGGTCATGGGGTCGCCTTGGGCCAGGGGTCCACACCGGCCCAGTGCCGATAGGCGGCCAGGACCCGCGAGACCTCGGTTCCCTCCGGCACGGCCACGTCCAGCAGAGAGACCTGATTGTCGGCGCCGTCCCGCCGGCAGTGGGCAACCAGCCCCCGCAGCGGCCCGTCCAGGCAGTCGACGCCGACCAAGGTGACGGGCACGCCCATCATGGTCGCCTCCACCGGCTGCTCCAGTGCGTCGTCCAGGTAGGTGAGGAAGCCGCTGAGTTCCTCGTCCTCGTTGTAGCAGTCGACGGTGATCTCCTCGATCAGCGCATCAAGCTCGCGCTTGCCACCGGTCACCGCATCTCTCCTCGGGCTCACTCCAACAAGTGCGCAGTCTGGCATATCTCGGGGACCAAGATCGTTGCGTGTTCGACCGGGGAACAGCGCGCGACTGGGAACGTTGGCTTCGCCGGCATCAGCAACCCACCCCGGACGTGCTCCAGCCCTGACAGATGCCCAGTCCAGGCAAGCGCTGGGCGCGCCGTGTGGATCGGATCGCCTGTTGCGAGGTCTGTCGTGTAGCCCGACGACTTGATCGTTCGGGGCGGTTGGGTGTTCTCGCATAATCACGAATTCGAGCAGGGTCAAGATATGCAGGAATTAGTATGACAGCCCGGAGATGTTCGCCTTGCACCTCCATGGTTCTTGGCGAGATGCTGATCGACCTGCGCCCAGGAGTGTCGTGAATATCTCAGCAAGCTCGGCAACAATTGTGAGCAGCTTACGGAGAAATCCTCCCATGAATGTGACGTACGAGAGCCATGGAATTCCGTTGGAGGACTACCAGCTCACGCGACGCGACCACCAGTGGCAGCGCACCTTGCGGGAGATCGAGGAGCACGCCAGGCGGTGGCGGCTGGAGGACAAGCTCGCGCACGTGCTGGCCGAGATCGAGGAGCGGGCCGAGCTTGATGAGCAGCGACGGCTCGCTGAGGAGCGCCGGGCGCAGGAGCGTCGCCGCGCTCACGAGCAGGCGCTGGAGCGGGCTCG